>Ga0187776_10000593_pt1 | contig 17531 bp, 13 predicted proteins | sample 0216_BV02_MP12_2_FD_132426 | JGI IMG/M metagenome (GOLD analysis project Ga0187776, IMG submission 132426) | Tropical peat soil microbial communities from peatlands in Department of Meta, Colombia - 0216_BV02_MP12_20_MG | ecosystem: Environmental > Terrestrial > Soil > Wetlands > Peat | place...
CCTCCGCGGGTCGGGCCCCACGACCTGTCCGACACTCGGCCCTGTGGTGAAGACCTTGGAGGATGACCGCCCCCGTTTCCAACTACTTTGGGGCTTCAGACCCTCCGAGTAGCGAAAGTCGGGCTAAGACACGCAGCGACCGGAATCTTGCCCCGGCAGGTCAAACATGGTATGGTGCCCCGCTTGCCCCGGAGGGCGAGCAGCGAACGACGATGCCCGCGAGGGCACCGAAGTCCTGAGAATTTGATGCATCGGGCCCAACGAGGTGAGGGGCCTTCTGGAGGTGGAGGGCGATGCGTAGCGATACCATCAAGAAGGGTTACGAGAGGGCGGGCCATCGAAGTCTCTTACGCGCAGTGGGCCTCGCCGAGACGGATTTCAACAAGCCATTCATCGGGGTGGCGAACTCTTACGTCGGGATCATCCCGGGCCACGTTCACCTCCAAGAGGTCGGCCGGATCGTCCGGGAAGCCATTCGGGAGGCAGGCGGTGTCCCCTTCGAGTTCAACACCATCGGCGTGGACGATGGAATCGCCATGGGGCACGCCGGGATGCGCTACTCCCTTCCCAGTCGGGAGTTGATCGCCGACGCGGTAGAGACAATGGCCATGGGCCATTGCTTCGATGGCCTGGTGTTGATCGGTAACTGCGACAAAATTGTGCCCGGGATGCTCATGGCCGCCATGCGGGTGAACATCCCGGCCGTCTACGTCAGCGGCGGGCCCATGGCCGCGGGGAAGATGGCCAATGGCAGAGTGGTGGATCTGATCTCTGTCTTCGAGGGGGTGGGGGAATTCTCGGCCGGCAAAATCGATCAGGCCGCCCTGCTGGAACTGGAGCGGCAGGGCTGTCCGACTTGCGGCTCTTGCTCCGGGATGTTCACGGCCAACTCCATGAACTGTCTGGCGGAGGCGTTGGGGATGGCGCTGCCGGGCAATGGCACAATCCTCGCGGTGGACGAGAAGCGCAAAGACCTGTACCGGGCGGCCGGACGCCAGATCATGAAGCTGGTAGAGATGGACCTCAAGCCGCGGGACATCGTGAATCGCGAGAGTCTCGACAATGCTTTCTGCCTCGACATGGCAATGGGGGGTTCGACCAACACGGTGCTTCACACGCTGGCCATCGCCAGCGAGGCGGGAGTGGCGTATTCTCTCGACCGGATCAACCAGCTCTCCGACCGGGTTCCGTACGTGTGCAAGGTGAGCCCGGCGGGCCGTCATCACGTGGAGGACGTGGACCGGGCCGGCGGGATCAGCGCTATTCTGAAGCGATTGTCGGAGCGAGGAGACCTGCTGAAGCTTGACCGACCCACGGTGACGGGTACGACATTGGGCGAGAACATCCGGCAGGCCGCCGTCAAGGATGTCGATGTGATCCGCCCGCTGGAGAGTCCTTATCGCATGACCGGTGGGCTCGCTGTACTCTTTGGAAACCTGGCGCCGGAGGGCGGGGTGGTGAAGGCGGGCGGCGTGGAGCCCGAGATGCTGCGCCACGAAGGGCCGGCCGTGATCTTCGAGTCGCAGGACGAGGCCCTGGCCGGAATTCTGAACGGCTCAGTGAAGGCGGGCGATGTGGTGGTGATCCGATACGAGGGTCCCCGGGGCGGACCGGGCATGCAGGAGATGCTCTCGCCGACCTCTGCCCTCATGGGACGCGGCCTGGGGAACTCCGTGTCGCTGATTACGGATGGCCGGTTCTCGGGAGGAACGCGCGGTGCGTGCATCGGACATATCTCGCCGGAGGCGGCCGCAGGGGGTCCCATCGGACTCCTCCGGCCGGGCGACAGCATTCGGATCGATATTGACAAACGCCTCCTTGAGGTGAACCTGTCGGAGTCGGAGTTGAAGGCACGCCAGGCCACCTGGATGGCGCCAGAGCCCCGGGTCAAGACGGGATGGCTGCATCGCTATTCAAAGATGGTGACCTCGGGAAGTCAGGGGGCGGTGCTGAGGGCAGGGTAGCCGGCTTGGACGTGCAGACGAAGCAAGGGGCGGGCCTGGCGGCAGGGCCCGCCCCTTCTTTGTTGTATGGATGGTCAGGCCAAGCTTGATTTCCAGATGGCATCTGTGGCAGGCTATCAGGGAGTTGGTGCGGCCCTGGGCCGGGCAGCGATACGGATCCCATCCGACGTGTCTGGGTCGAGTACCCGGCTTTCCGGTTGGGCGCGAGCAGGCGCGACATATCCAACGTTTTGGTTGGGGGTTCGCCGTGTGGTGTGAGGGATCCCAAAGGTGATTTTCGGAGCCTAGGTGAGGGAGTTGCTGCGGCGCTCCTCAGGCGCGGTGCTCACTCTCGGCGTCGGTGACCGAGGCGATCGCGCCTACTTCGCACGATTGGTCGTCCTCTTCTGCACCGGCTGGGCCGTGATCTATGCGGACCGGACGGTTCTGTACCCCCTCCTCACGGTGATTGCGGGGGAATTCCAGCTCAGCGGCGTCCAGACCGGCCTGATCACTGCGGCATACTTCACGCTCTACGTCTCGGCGCAACTCGCGTCCGGCCTCCTCGCCGAGCGGTACGGCCTCAAGCGAATGCTCGTCCTCTTTTCGATCCTTTCGGCCGCGGGTGTAGGGGGCTTCGGTCTCGCAGCGGTGAACTACCTTGCCCTCCTGGGTGTGGCGGCGTTACACGGCGCCGGGGCCGGCGCCTACTACACCTTGTCATACAGTATCACCATCCATGCGGTCCCGAACCGCCTGCGCGGGATCGCCTCGGGGGTGATCAACGGCGGCATGTCCCTGGGCCTGGCGGCCGGCCTGGCGCTGGCTGGGCCATTTTACCAAGCGACGGGAAGTTGGCGGGTTCCCTTCCTGATCCTCGCCGGGCCCACCTTGCTCGTGGCCCTGTTGTATCGTGGAGTGGTGCGAGAGGTCCGGATTCCAGTCCGGCGATCGATCTCCCTGTGGAAGATGGCGAGCGATCCGACGCTATTGTGTATGATCTTGGCCGGTTTCTGTGTGCTCTACGGATGGTGGGTTCTCCTCTCTTGGGGTCCGGTCTTTTTCCAAACGGAGCGAGGGGTGAATCTGACGATGTCGGGCCTCTACACCCTGGTGATCGCGATCACCGCCATGCCCTCAGGGCTGGTTCTGGGACGTCTCTCCGACCGCATCGGCCGCAAGCGCATCATCCTGGGAATGCTTCCCCTCATGGCCGTCAGTTTGGTTGCCGTGGTTCAAGTGCACTCCAAGATAGGGATGCTGTTGGCGCTCATGGGTTATGGCGCGGTGGGGAAGCTCGCCTGGGACCCACTTGGAATCGCGTGGCTCGGGGATTACATGTCCCGGACTCGACCTGAGGCCGTGGGGGCCGCCGTGGCGCTGTTCTCGTTCACTAGCGTGATGTCGGCGGTGGTCGGCCCACCGCTAACCGGATTCATCAAGGATCTGACCGGCTCGTTGACCGGTGGCTTCTATGTGGCGGCGGCAATCTCGCTCGTTGGATTCGCCCTGTCCCTGGTGCCATCGGACGGTGGAAGGAGCAGTGCCGCCCGGTGAGGGGCACACGTTTCGCGTAGGGAGCCTTTGGGGAATGGGACTGCATAGAGTCGGCTGCCGGCGAGGTACCAATTCCTGGATTCTCGTGCTGACCGCCCTGATCAGTGTCGCTACCCAGTTGCCTGTCTGGGCGGAGACCGCCCCCCCTCGAAGTGTACCGATCCGAATTCTGGTGCTCAAGACCGAGGATGAAGTGCGGGCGGCGCTGGCCGACCTGGGGAGAGGGATACCGTTCGAGCGGCTCGTCCGTCAACTTTCCATCGGGCCGGAGAGGGAGCGCGGTGGATATCTCGGCCGGGTGGATCCGGCCGGCTTGTCGGCTGCGGCCAAGGCGGCACTCGCGAAAACTCCACCCGGGCGTATCAGCCCGATCTTCCCCGCAGAGAACGGATTCGCCGTGATCCAGGTGCTAACCAGCCGGGAGGAACAGGAACTGGAGGAGAAGGACCACCGGGGAGCCGAGGCACAAGAGCTTCTCCAGCGCGGAACCTCACTGGGCCAAGCAGGCGACCTGGAGGCGGCGGAAGACCTCCTCAGGCTGGCTACAGAGTTGAAGCCAGATCTAGTGGACGCGCATTACAACCTTGCGATCATTTATCGGAGGCAGCAGAAGCTGGATGCGGCCATCGCGACGATGACCCGCGTGATCCTGCTACGGCCCGAGGACTATGATGCTCACATGCGCCTCGGCGCGTGGCAATTCGAGCGGGGCCAATACGCGGAGTCTTGCGCGATGTACGAGAAGGCTGCAATCCTCCGCATGGATTCTCGGGAGGCCTGGTTACGCCTGGCACAGAGTTACGACGCCGCCGGGAGGGCCCGGGCGGCGGTAGGTGCCTTTCGGCGGGCGATGGACCTCCAGGACTTTAATGACCCTGCTCTCGACAGGGCGCTTCTCCGAGTGGCCATCCAGGCGCAGGACGGCCCCACGGCGGTGCTGGCAGCGAGGAAGCTCCAGGCGCTTCAGTCCGGTCACGAGAGCTTCTTGGCGCTAGGGGAGGCCCTGCTCCTGAACGGCGATGTGGACGCAAGCATCCAGGAGTATCAGAAGGCCGTCGCCCTGTCGCCAAACTCCGCAGCGGCACAGGCCGGCTTGGGTACGGCGTATGACAAGGCGGGGCAGGTGGATGCGGCCGTGGAACATTCCCTGCGGGCTATGCAACTGGAGCCTGGCAATCCCGCCTACTATAGGCAGTTGGCCAGCCTGTACGAGCGCCAAGGCCGTCTGGATCTCGCCATCGTGGCCCAGCGGGATGGCGTGACTGCCGCCCTCGTAGCCTCGCGGATTCTGGCAGCCCAAATGAGCGACGAGCTTGCCGCCCTCTACGATCGTGCGGGCATGAGCCACGAGGCTGCCCAAGAGCGTCTCCGGGCCCAATCCTTGCGGACTCGCTGAAGTCGGTAGCATTACACACTGGTGCGAACGAGACTCCAAGCGCCTTGACTGCAAGAGGCGCATTTTCTGCGGAACAGCCAGGCCGTCTGCCATGTGGGCACCATCGTCATTTGACCCGACTAGGTGGCATGCCGCATTCTGGGAAGATGATTGCGTGGGCTGATGATGCTTCATTCTGTGGCTGCGGCCCGTTCAGGTAGGAGGACCAAGGGGATTTGTGGCGCCTGGCCTCGCCGTCTTCTCGTTTTCTGCTTGTTGTTTCCCTCCATCTCCGGATACCATCACAGCCCGTTGGCCCAGGAGCATCTGGAATGAGGCCAACAGCTTTGGTGTGCCCCATATCAGGATTATCTCCCTCGTCCTCCGTCGTGACGCGCCAGCAGATCGAGTCCTGGCGCGATCGGGTCTTCCGCCGCCTCCCACAGCTTAGGATTCGCGGAGAGAGAACTGCGCTGAGGTTTGTCAACGAGGTGGGCTTTTGCTTCACCCTGAGTGACTTTGGCCTCCCGGTGGCCAGCCTATATGTCGCGGTCTGCGGGAGACGACATCCCCGCTGGCCCAAGCGCACCCACCACGACCCCGAGATCGGCCTCACCTGGGAGTTGAAAGATCGCCTACCAGCCAAGCGCCTCACCTACTATGGCAAGCTGGTCAAGGGAAAGCCGACGTTGGTGTCGCTCGATCTGTTGCCGGCCTTCTGCGCGCTGATCCGTAACGGCAAGGGCAGCGGTGATTACATTGTGGATTACCGCCAGGGCCGGATGAGCCGCGGAGCCGTGGCCATCCTGGAAGCGCTTCACGAGAGAGGTTCCTTAGTTACTCCGGACCTTCGTAAGGCCGTGGCGATGCGTGAGCCGGACCGGACGGCCGATTTCGACCGGGCGATGGCCGAACTGCAGCGTAGCCTATGGATCGTAAAGGTGGAAGAGATCTACGATCCGGACTTCTACTATCGTTGGGATCTCCTGGATAATTGGTTACCGGCCGCGGTTGAGTCGTCCCTCCTACTTCGGCGGGGGGAGGCGGTGCGGCGGCTGGTGGCGACCTATCTCCGGGGTGCAGCCGCGTCTCAGCCCCATTTCTTGGCGGGCCTCTTCGGTGTCGGGGTTGGGGAGGTGGAGTCGGCTCTCCAGTCGCTGGTAAGGGATGGGCGAGTTCGAGAAGAGCAGCGCATTCAGGGGCTGCCAGGGACGTGGGTGATGTGGGTGGGCGAATGACTAGCTCTGAGCTTGGCGCCGCGAATCCAGAATCGCGCGGAGATTTCGGCATGGACGCTCTTGTGAAGGCGGTCTTGGCGTTTCGCGATGAGCGGGACTGGAAACAGTTTCACAACCCAAAAGATCTGGCGATCTCTATCATGCTCGAAGCGGCCGAGCTCCTGGAACATTTCCAGTGGAAGCACCCGAGTGAGGTGGAAGGATTTCTGGCTGCGGAGGAGAACCGAAGGCGCCTGGGGGATGAGATGGCGGACGTATTGATACTCTTGATATCCCTGGCGGATGCCGCGGGCCTGGATCTCTTGGAGGCAGCACACACCAAGCTGCGGCAGAATGCCCTGAAGTATCCGGTAGAGCGTGCCAGGGGGAGCGCAAGAAAATACAATGAGCTGGATTCGTAGCGGGCTCGCTTGGGGGCTGACGCTCGCGGTGGGCGTCTTGGTCGCGGCCTGTGGGCGTGAGGTTCCCCTCGAAGTTCGGGTAGATGATCTGCTGCAGCAGCGCGAATACGCGAAGGCCCTCGGCCTCGTCGAGGCGGCACTGCAAAGAGAGCCTGCGGCCTGGCCGATCCACGATCTGCGCGTCCGAGCGCTGCTCGCAGCGGGCCGACCAGAGGAGGCGCTCTCGGCCTATGCGGCACGCTGGCCTCGCAACGTTCCCGAGTCCCTTGGGTTGTTTCGCCAGGTCGCCATCGCGCTCCTGAGAGAGGCGCTCGAAGGCGGGGATGGTCTGTTGCGGACCCGGGCGGCGGCAGCGCTGGCCAGCCTCGCTTCTCCAGACCTCATCCCCGTCTTTCGAGAGGCCCTGAAGAGTCAAGACGCCTCAGTCCGAGCCTTGGCGGTCCAGGGAATCGGAGGCATCTCTGGAGAGGAGGCGGGACGACTCGCGCGAGGGAGCTTGCGCGATCCAGAGGCCTCGGTACGCGCGGCAGCTGTCGAGGTGCTGACGGGTCGAGACGATACGCAGGCGCGAGCGGAACTGGAGGGGGCGGTCCACGATCCCAACCCTGAGGTCGAACTCCGTGCCGCCGCCGCATTAGCCCATCGGGGGGAGAGGACAGCCTTCGCGTTCCTGCGGCAACGTCTTCGGGATCCCGGGGATTCCACCCGGATGCAGGCCGCAGAGGCTCTGGGTCATCTCGGCAATCGAGAGGCTGCACCTGACCTGCGCGTACTCCTGCGGGACGCCAACCCGTACGTTCAGGTGTATGCAGGCGAAGCTCTGGCTCGCCTGAGAGACCCGGTGGGGCGCGAGGCTTTGGGCAAGACCCTGCGACATCCTAATCAGTCGGTGGCTCTGTACTCCGCAGAGGCCTTCTCAAACCTGGGAGATGCTACAGGCGCCCCGCGATTGGTTGAGATGCTGGCCTCAGGAGGTGATCTCTCTGCCCGCCTGTACGCTGCCTGGATCCTGGCACGCCTGGGCGATCTCCGCGGGGAATTCATCTTGGAGGACCTGCTCCGACATGGAGACCCACAGGTCCGCGTCCAGGCCGCTTGGACGCTAGGGCAGATGCGCGAGGACGTGGTGATCCCTGCGCTCCGGCTGGCAGTGTTGGACACGGCCCGGCCCGTGCGATTTCAGGCGGCCTGGGCCCTGGCCGCGAGACTGGCGGAGAATGGTACGAAGAGAAAAGATGAGGGCTGACCAGGACCAGCGGGTACTAGGAAGACTTGGAATGAGAATTTGGCGCGGGGCGAGCTTTCTCGGGATGATTTGCTGCCTTGTCGCCTCCTGCGCCCACCCTTCAGTTCGGCCTGTTAGCTTCGGGGCGGGAGAGACCGGTTTGGCATCGTGGTACGGACCAGAGTTTCATGGGCGGCGCACTTCCAGCGGGCAGATCTACGACATGTACCAGTTGACCGCCGCCCACCGGGAACTGCCGCTGGGGACCTGGGTCATGGTGACCAACCTGAATAACGGACGATCGGTGGAGGTGCGCGTGAACGATCGTGGCCCGTTCGTCCGGGATCGAATCCTGGACGTTTCGTACGCAGCGGCGAAACTGCTTGGGATGATCGGATCCGGCCTCGCCCTTGTCCGGGTCGTCGTGTCACACGTTCCGGCGGGGGATGAGACCGAGCCGATCGGACTGAAAGGCCGGTACACAGTGCAGGTAGGCTCCTTCGCCTCTGAGGAGAACGCCAAGAGCCTGAAACGCGAATTGGTCGCAAGCTTTCCCGATGTGGAGGTGGTGCGTCGGACGATTGGCGTTGATACCTTTTTTCGTGTCCGAATCGGTGATTTTGCTGGTCCATCGGAGGCCGTAGCCATGGCCGAGCGATTGGCGGCGCGCGGTCTCAACGTCATTATCATGGAGCGAAACTAGTGACCGATCATGGGGGATCTGGTTGACTCACCTCCCGTCATTCCTTTGCTGAACAGTCAAGTCAGAAGATCTTCCCGAGGCGCGGAAATATTGTGTCGACAGGTCGATATTGGGCAGATTGGGCACAGTGTTGAGTCCCTATAAAGCCTCGGATGTGCTCGTTTGGCGCATTCCGCTCACCGCTGCAACGGAGTGAGGGAAGGCCAGGTTTCGCAACATGGTGTAACTTCCACCTCGGCCCGCCATCCACTCGATCCTGGTTTCCGGAAGATTTGCCCCCGGATTATAGGCATACCACTCGCATGCTGTTCGAGGTGAGGAAAAGTGCTCAACCGGCAGCATCCCTTCACGAACCACAGGTCTGTCGGTCTTCGCGTATTCATTTGGCGTAAGGCGGATCGCCGTTTGTCGGTAAGCTTTGGGTTGTCCCTGAACGCCTGTCTTTCCGGTTAAAGCACACTCGCAGAAGGAGTTACCTCTTGACATGCTTTTTGGACCCGTGCTACGGTCCGCCCGCCCTCGGGAAATATTCCAGATATGCCTCCTGGGTTGCTCACCAGTTATCGGCGGGCTCACGTCTGAGGTCTCTAGTGAGGATCATTGTGCCCGTATTCGCGGAGAGTTCTGTTCCTTGGAGACCATCTTAGGGAGCGCAAGGAGGCGGTGATGGCCAAGCAATTCTACACGGTCCTCATCCTGCCCGACGCGACCTCACCGGCACGGAAACTTTACATCAACAAGACCATCGTGACGGCGATCTCGTCTGTCACGGCACTCTCGCTCCTGGCATTCGCGTTCTTCCTGTACCAGTTTGTGAACTTGAACGTCCGCTTGTTGGAGATGAAACAGCTCCGCCAGGAGGCGAGTGACCGGAACTTCCTTGCCGGCAAGGTCGGGCAGCTCGAAGGCGAGTTGAGGCGGCTGCGAGACTTGGATCGTAAACTACGGGTAATGGCCGGGCTTGATGCCGGAGAAGACCAGGAGGGCAAGTTGGCGCAGGGCGGAGCCGAGATGCTCAGCCAGGCCGCGCTCCTGGATGCAGTCCGAAAGGGCAGCGGTCGCCTGGCGGACTGGGTGGGTCGCGATCTGGAAGCACTGGGGCAAGAAATCACCTCGCGCGAGCGGAGCTTCCGCGAGTTGAAAGATCTCCTGGAGGCCAAGCGTTCAGTGCTAGCCTCAACCCCGACTATCTCGCCGGTGCGGGGCCTGATTACAGCCGGGTACGGGTACCGTCTGTCGCCCTTCACGGGACAGCGGGAAATGCACGAAGGGCTGGACATCGCTGCGTCGTACGGTTCGTCCATCATGGCCACGGCCGACGGTGTCGTTTCGTTCGTCGGACCCCTGGGCGGCTTCGGCAACGTGGTTTTCGTCAATCACGGGCATGGATTCACCACTTTCTACGCACACACCAGCAGTGCACGGGTGAGGGAAGGGCAAGTGGTGAAGCGAGGGCAAATCATTGCGTACGTGGGCACCTCGGGGCGCACCACCGGGCCGCACGTCCACTACGAGGTCCAGGTCAACGGAGCCACGGTGAATCCCCTCAAGTACATCATTGACCCGTCCCGGGTAAAATACGCCAACGAGGGCGAGGCCGGCGGGCAGTCCTAAGTATTCCATCGGATTTTTCATCAGAGCCCCGAGGGCTCTTTCCTCGGGGCTCTTCTTTTTGGGCGACTCCTGACCCCTTACGTTTTCGAGGTGTACTGGCATGGAGTTGCCCGCTCTTCCAGCGAGGAGACTAGGGTCGATCGGACACTCCTCGCTCCCCCTCGCTGGTAATGCCTCAGTCTCGGGTGGTAGACAGTGTTGACTCTGGTGCGAACACGCGCAGAGAAACCGGCGGTGTGGTCTGCTCTGGCGATTATAAGCAGTCACCCACGCTGCCCGAATTGCATTGCTGCCTCCCAGTTTGTCTGTTACCATACGCCGTCAGCGTTCCATAGGTATAGACGGATGGAAGGGAATTCATGTTTAAGAGCTTAGTACAAAAGATCGTCGGCACCAAGAACGAGCGGGAACTGAAGCGCCTGCGCCCGCGGGTGGAGACCATCAATCTCCTCGAACCCGAGATGCAGCGCCTGAGCGATGAGGATTTCCGGACCCGCACATCCCGTCTCCGGGAACAAGTGGCCAAGGCGGCTGCGGAAGGGAACGGGGATGTCAAGGCCGTCCTGGATCAGATCTTGCCCGAGACTTTCGCCCTGTGCCGCGAGGTGGCGCGGCGTGTGTTAAGTATGCGCCACTTCGACGTGCAACTCATCGGCGGCATGGTTCTACACGAGGGGAAGATCGCCGAGATGGCCACGGGCGAGGGCAAGACACTGGTGGCCACACTGCCAGTGTACCTTAATGCCCTCACCAGCAAGGGGGTTCACGTCATCACGGTAAACGACTACCTGGCCAAGCGCGACACCCAGTGGATGGGGCCTATTTACCATGCCCTGGGACTCTCGGTGGGCGTCCTCCAGCATGAGGCCTCCTACTTGTTCGATCCCACGGTGCGCACAGCGGACGTGCACATGGCGAACCTCCGGCCGTGCACGCGCCAGGAGGCCTACCGCGCCGACGTCACCTACGGAACCAACAGCGAGTTCGGGTTCGACTATCTCCGTGACAACATGAAGTTCTCAGCCCCAGAGTTCGTTCAACGCGAGCTGCACTACGGTATTGTGGACGAGGTGGACAACATCCTCATCGACGAGGCCCGGACTCCCCTGATCATCTCGGGCCCTTCGGAAGAGTCCACGGATAAGTATTATACCATCGACAGGATCATCCCACGGTTGAAGCGCGCGGCCACCATCACTACTGGCAAGCTCCACGAGATCGAGGCCACCGTCAGTGGCGATTACATCGTGGATGAGAAGGCTAAAACTGTCGCCCTGACGGAGGCCGGTGTTTTCACAGTGGAGAGGCTCCTGGGGGTGAAAAACCTCTACGATCCCGCCAACATCGACATCGTCCACCACGTCCAGCAAGGGCTGCGCGCGCACACGCTGTACAAGCGGGACGTGGACTACGTGGTGAAGGACGGTGAGGTCATCATCGTAGACGAGTTCACCGGCCGCCTAATGCCCGGCCGCCGGTGGAGCGACGGGCTGCACCAGGCGGTGGAAGCCAAGGAGAAGGTCAAGATCGAACGAGAGAACCAGACACTGGCCTCCATCACCATCCAGAACTACTTCCGTATGTACAGCAAGCTCGCTGGCATGACAGGGACGGCCGACACGGAGGCGGCGGAGTTCGCGCAGATCTACAATCTGGATGTCATGGTTATCCCCACCAACCGGCCGTTGATTCGTTTGAATCAGAACGATGTCGTATACAAGACGCAGAAGGAGAAACTGAACGCCGCCGCCGACGAGATCGCAGAGATGTACAAGATCGGCCGACCGGTCCTGGTCGGGACGACGTCTATCGAGAAATCCGAGGCCCTGTCAGCGCTGCTGAAACGGGGAGGGATTCCCCACCAGGTTCTGAACGCCAAGCCGATGTACGCCGAGCGCGAGGCCGAGATCGTGGCCCAGGCCGGTCGTCTCAAGGCGGTGACTATCTCCACCAATATGGCCGGCCGGGGAACGGACATCCTCCTGGGCGGCAATCCAAAATTTCTGGCGGATGACCTCGTGCGGAGGGGCCAGGGGGGCCGGGACGGACTGGATCCGGCCGAGTACAAGCGGGTGCTGGCCGAGGTCAAGGACATGCAGCGCTACGGCCTCCTTGAGACCGATGATCCCGAGAGCTACGCCGCTGCTCTCACGCGGGTGCGGAGGCAGACCGAAGAGGAACACACGAAGGTGGTCGAGCTGGGCGGGTTGCATATCCTGGGGACGGAGCGGCACGAGGCCCGGCGCATCGACAACCAGCTCCGGGGTCGCGCGGGCCGCCAGGGCGATCCCGGGTCCTCGCGGTTCTACCTGTCGCTGGAGGACGACCTCTTGCGCCTCTTCGCCCAAGAGCGCATCGCCAAGATCATGGACAAGCTAGGTATGCCGGAAGGGGAGCCGATCGAGCATCCCTGGGTGACGCGCGCCATCGAGACCGCCCAGAAGCGGGTGGAGGCGCACAACTTCGAGATCCGTAAGCACCTCCTGGAGTACGACGACGTGATGAACACCCAGCGTAAGATCATCTACGGCGAGCGCAAGCAGCTCCTGGAGGGGGAAGAGATCCGAGAGGTCATCGAGGGTATGCTGGAGGAGGCCTTGGACGAGATCCTCGGCCTGTACACAAGCGAAGACACCTATCCGGAAGAGTGGGACATGGTCGGTCTGGCGGAGGCCATGAAGCGCCAGTTCGACCTCCAGGTCTCCTGGGCCAAGGAGGAGGCCGAGTCCCTCACACGGGCCCTGCTCAAGGACGATCTGTTCCAGAAGATCCAGGGCGCCTACCGCGCCAAAGAGACGCAGGTCGGCGCCGAGATGATGCGCTACCTGGAGCGGATGCTGCTGCTGCAGGTGGTGGACTCGCAGTGGAAGGACCACCTACTCGCTATGGATCACTTGAAAGAGGGGATCGGCCTGCGGGGCTACGGCCAGAAGGACCCGCTAATCGAGTACAAGCGCGAGGGCTTCGAGATGTTCGAGGCCATGGAGGCGCGCATCGCCAAGGAGACGGTGGAGCGCCTGATGAAGGTTCAGGTGGCGGTGGAGCCAGAGACGGTGGCCCACGGCACGGATCTCGCGCGGCTGCCATTGGCGCCGCCGGGGGATGGCCGACGCCGTCGCGAACGCGAGGCCGCTCCTAGCCGGAGTCTTCGGCCGACCGTCGCCTCCGCCGTCACCGCCCCTCGAGCCAAGGTTGGGCGAAACGAGCCCTGTCCTTGTGGCAGCGGCAAGAAATACAAGAGGTGCTGCGGAGCGTAGCCGCCAAACCATTGGTCGCTCGACAGAATATACGCTGGGTTACCTAGACGGGTGGAGGGATGAACCAAAACCAGACGCCAGACCAGTCGGGAGTGTGTGAAATGGGGGAACCGCCAGTTCCCCCATTTTCTTTCTCACGGTGAACTGGTTGTGATTGGGTGGTGGGAGGCCTGGGCGAATGGACGAGGGAGGAGGTATGCTGACAGTGGCAGGGATTCAAATGGCCTGCGGGGTGGATCGGGATGAGAACCTTCCCCGGGCGCTGGATCTTGCCAGGATCGCGGTCGAGCGCGGCGCCAGGATCATCAGTTTCGCCGAGTGCTTCGCATGGCCCTGGTTTCCACGCAAGGCGCTGGAGGCAAATCGTCAGACGGCGGTCCCAATCCCTGGGCCCATGATTCGGGAGCTCCAGTTGTTTGCCGAAGCCGCCGAGGTCGTCCTGGTCGCCCCAATTTTTGAGGCGGGGGATGATGCCGGCTACTACAACACCAGCCTGGTGATTGACGCCGGCGGCTCCATCCTCGGCACCTACCGCAAGAACCACATCCCTGATCTGCCGAACTATCAGGAGCGGTTTTACTTCCAACCGGGAAACCTCGGTTTCCCCGTTTTCCGGACGCGCTATGCGACCATTGGTGTGCAGACCTGCTGGGACAACTTCTTCCCCGAGGGGGCGCGGGCGCTTGCTTTGAAAGGCGCCCAGATTATCTTCTGCCCGACGGCCTGCTCAACCATGGGGGGTGCGCCCAGGTGGGAACGAGCCATCGTGGGCCATGCCGTGTGCAATTGCCTGTACATGTTGCGGGTGAACCGGGTGGGCACCGAGGGGACCATGACCTTCTATGGGAAGAGCTTCTGTGCGGACCCCAACGGCGACTTCATCACGGAGCCAGCCGGAGCCGACGAGGGTGTGGTTCTCGCGGATCTCGACCTGGACCGGATCAAGCCCGTCAGAGAAGACTGGACTCACCTCCAAGACCGTCGACCCGGGATCTACAAAGAGCTCGTCTAGCCCGCCTCGTGCTTTCTGCCTGCTACCTATCTCTTTGAAGACGCCTCCTTGACCTCGGCACAGGCCTTCTGACTGCTGTCCATAAGCCAGATGGCATCGTTACCCAAGCCCATGAAGCGCATTCCCTTCTGAATCCACTTCTTCGCCGACTCAATATCGAACGCGTGCACGCCGCACGGCATGTTCGCTGCGCGGCAGATCTCCAGGGTTCGCTCGATATACTTCTGCACCTCTGGGTGGTTGGGGTCCCCAGGGATGCCAAGCGTCTGGGACAGATCATTGGGTCCGATGAAGGCGGCATCCACGCCAGGCACAGCGATCAACTGTTCCAGGTTCTCCACAGCCTTCCTCGACTCGATCTGGAGAGCAATCATGGTCTCCTGGTTGAGGCGAGCCGTGAGTTCCGAGCCCTTGTACTTGCCCCACGACGTGTGAACATTCCGCGTGGCCATTCCCCGCTGGCCCATTGGATGGTACTTCGTAGCATGGATGATGGCTTCGACTTCTTCTTTGGTCTCCGTCTGAGGGCAGAGCAGGCCCGTGGCGCCGAGGTCCAGGGTCTGGTAGAGACGCTGGGGTTCCTGGATGCTGGGCACCCGCACGATCGTCGGCAGATTCACGCCCCGCGCGGCAATACAGAAATCCGCCAGATGACTCTGGGTGAAGCTGCCGTGTTCGCAGTCCACGAAAATGAAATCCCAGCCGGCATTTTTCATCATCACGGCCACTGCCGGCAAACGGAGGTGTCCAATCATGGTGCCCAGGACGACGCCGCCCGCCTTCAAGGTCTTCTTCAGAGGATTCTCTAGTATCATAATGGCCTCCATTGAATGACAGGGGTAGGGAGTTGCCAGCCGAGAACCGTGAGCCACGAACAACGAACCGAGCGCGGCGTACCACGTTTCACGCATCGCGGATCGGTTGAACAGCAGCGCAGAGAATACAGAAGACAAGGGAAAAGGGCCAGAAGTATCCATGCCCTAACCCTGGTCAAAGAGTAGCTTGAGAATCAACGCCTTGCAAGGGAGCCGTCCCTTGGTGACTGTTGGGGTGCAGAGCCACCGAGATCAGGAAGGCTTGGAAGATCGGTCAAGGGGCCAATCCCTCGGCTTCGCGGTGGAAACCTTAGCTCAATTGGTCAGAGAGTGAACAAACTTCCCCCCGCACTTCCTCATTGGCTTGACAACCACGAAGGCGTTCCATAGGGTCACGGGGAAGCATTAAGCTTGTCGGGGAACTTCGAAGGGCATAGGTCGGAAACGAACTCTCACACGGAAGGAGGTAACGCATGGCACTCTTTACAGCATTTCCTCGAACGGAGGAGCTCGGGACGAAAACTGAGCCGAGGATTGAGCCGCGACAGGAGCCCGTCGGGTCAGCTTCACCTGGACCGGTGCGACGCATGGAGGATCAACGGATCGTGTCCACAACAGCGAAGCCGTCCGAATCTGTTCTGTCTGCAGGCTTGACGATCGAGGGAAAGATTGAGGGCACTGGAAACGTCAGGATCTCGGGCCGGTTCAAAGGCAATATCAACGTGAAGGGGGAGTTCACGATCGAGCCGGGAGCCTCGGTTGACGGCGAGGTGACTGCGGATACCGTCCTCGTGGGAGGTGAGGTCCGGGGGAAAATCGTCGCCTCCTCCCGCGTTGAGTTCAAGGAGTCCGGCACCCTCGTGGGCGATCTGACGGCTGGAACCCTGATAGTGGCGGCCGGGTCCAAGATGCGCGGGAATGTCGCCTTCGGGTGGAAAGAGGGGGAGACGGCGGACGCTCCTCTCATGACAGGTGGCCAGTCGCTCAAACGGTGAGCGTCCATGGGGATTCAAGGCGAGACGTGGAGCTGTCCGCACTGCGGAGAGCTGATTCTCCGGAGCGCGGTGAGCTGTCCGGCATGTCAGCGCCGCCTTCGATTTGACTCGCCCGTCCCCACGCCATCCGCCCCGGCCGTCTGTCCGCTCAGCGTTGAGGGGGTCCTCCGGAATCCCGGGACCGAAGGGCCGTGGGAGTACTCGGTGCTCGTTCAGGTCTATGATGCTCGCGGGGAGATGTTGAGCAAGCGCGTGGTCGGGGTGGGGGCCGTTCGACCTGGGGAGACGCGGCGATTCACGCTCCAGGTGGAAATACAAATTCCAGAAGCATCCACCCCCACAACGGCTTCCACACGGCAACCCGAGAAGGAGTGACGCCCGAACCATAGCGCTGCTGCTTACCGGCTTCGCAGTGCGTCCCACGAGCAAGAAGGCGAATGGGTTGAGGGCGGTCAGCCGGGGTTCGAAATTCCGGTGGCGGTTGGCTATGATTGGCTATTGTTGGCTGTCGGATGCGGTCGCAGGCGCCAGACACACGCAGGCCCGCGAGAGCTAAGGGCCTCATGGGCTATCCGCTTGATTTCCGTCGCGGTTCTCGGGATTGCCAAAACCCCCCATGCGAAGGGTATGCAACCCCTGACCCTGGCGGCGACCTTTGCTGCCAATCCAAGTGTATCATCCGCCCATCAGGATAGGGTGCAGTTCAATGAACTGGCCGTCCCTGGGTTTGTAGCTCAGGAACTCTCGCTCACCGTTAACGGCGGCGATGCCGAACTCAACCTCGGGCAATTCGGCCTGTCGGATGAGATCCAGGACGGTCGCGTCCTGCGGCCCGTGAACCTCCACGACGTCTGAGGGAAGCCGGTAGTATCGCAGGAAGCTGCGCGGGATCTTCAGGACAACCGTCTTGCTCCCGTCCCCATTTCTATTGCCGGTCATGCGAAAACCACCTCTCTATCTTCCGAGAGGTCCAGGGAGGAAAGCATCTCAGCGGTCGGAATCCCGTCAACTGTCCATCCTCGGACCCTGTAATACTCGTCCAGCATTTTCCGGAACGCGTCAGGAGGAATGTTGGGAATCTCCTCCCCCCGTTTCTCCAGGGTAAGGATCCGGTGCGGGAGCTGATCATCTTCTCGCGTTACGCCCAGCCGGATGTTGTACAGACGCTTGAGATTGAAGATCCGATCGCCAGCCTTCATGAGGTCTTCCCACGTCCACCTCCAGCCGGTGAGGTAGTTCAAGGCCTCGGTGAGCGGAGTAGGGTTGAACGCCCGTGCGTAGAACTTGCACATTCCCAGCCCGTTGTAAACAGCCATCAGGCTGTGCATGCGGGCAGCCAGGAGAGCCTTGCCCTCGGTGATGCGCGGATTCAGCTTGGCGTTGTAGCCAAATTCCG
>Ga0187776_10000594_pt1 | contig 17529 bp, 17 predicted proteins | sample 0216_BV02_MP12_2_FD_132426 | JGI IMG/M metagenome (GOLD analysis project Ga0187776, IMG submission 132426) | Tropical peat soil microbial communities from peatlands in Department of Meta, Colombia - 0216_BV02_MP12_20_MG | ecosystem: Environmental > Terrestrial > Soil > Wetlands > Peat | place...
CCACGTCTGGATGGGATAACCGCTGAAAGCATCTAAGCGGGAAGCCCACCTCGAGATGAGAGCTCCCATCCCCTCGAGGGAGTAAGGGCGGTCGGAGACCACGACCTTGATAGGCGGGACGTGTAATCGCAGCAATGCGTTCAGCGGACCCGTACTAATTGCCCGAGGTCTTGATTTGAACGCCGGTCGGAGTCGCTATGGAGTTTTGAGGGTTCCGCGCACATTGCGCGCCCTTGACAGTTCGGCGGTCATACCGGCAGGGGGACACCTCTTCCCATTCCGAACAGAGAAGTTAAGCCTGCCAGGGCCGATGGTACTCGGAGGGCAACCTCCCGGGAGAGTAGGTCGCCGCCGATTTCTTTGACCGAGAAAGAGCCGCGAGAGCGGCTCTTTCTCGTGGACCTCAGGCCACCGCCTCGTCGCGCATCTTCTCCCGCCAGGCCGGATCGAGCTCGCGCAGCCGGCGCACGCGTTCGGCGACCGGCGGGTGCGTGACGAACAGTGCGCCGAGCCCGCGCTCCGCGAACGGATTGATTGTGAACAGCGGCTCGGTGGCGGGACTTCCCTCGAACTCGATGAGTTCTGCGGCCTGTTCGAGCCGCGTCAGCGCGTCGGCGAGACCGTGGGGCGAGTCACAGAGCGTGGCGGCGAGACGATCCGCCGCGAACTCGCGCTGCGGCGACACGAGGAGATGGACACACGCTGCAGCCACGGGACCGAGCACGAAGAGCAGCGCCCGCTCGAGCCAGCCCCCGATCCGGCTTGCCTCGAGCATCACGGCCGCGCTGACCGCCGCCGCGGTCTGTACCTGGACGTCGTGGAGGCGCACGTGGGCGATCTCGTGCGCGAGAACGCCTTCGAGCTCCGCCGGCGTGCACGCGGCGACACAGCCGGTGCTCACGGCAAGCGCCGAGCTCCGGATGCCGCGGCCGGTGGCCGCGGCGATCGGCAGACCGTCCGGGATGAGATAGAGGCGCGGCTTTGCGATTCCCGCGCGGGCCGCGAGCCGCTCGGCGCTGGAATGGAGCAGCGGCGCCTCGCCGACCGGAAGCTCGCGTGCCCCGAGCATTCCGAGGACGACGCGGTCGAACGTCCAGTACGCGCCGGCCGCGAGCAGGAGCGCGCAGAAGACGAAGATCGAAGAGAGCCGCACGCCGCCGAGCGTCCAGCCGACGAGGCCGAACAGGCCTGCGAGCGCGAGGACGAGCAGCCATGACTTGACGATGTTGCGGAGCGCGACGAGCACGCGTACGCCGGCTCAGCGCTCGTCGCCGCCGTCGTCGTCCTGCCCGTCGTCGTCGAGCAGGCCGCGCGGCGGCCAGTCCTCGTTCTGCGGCGCGTCGCAGCGGCTCGAGCAGTGGAGCGACGCGATGTTCTGGAGGGGGACGAGGATGTGCCCGTTGAGCTCGATGTGCGCGACCTCGTCGACGTAGCAGTACGCGGTCAGCACGCCTTCCTGGTACTCGCCGCCGAACAGTGCGACCTCGACCTGCTCGCCCTTGTACTTGCTCGTGTAGTCCTCCACTGGGCCGAGCGTAGCCGTTCTAGGCGGGTGGGCCCGGCAGGCTGAGGATCTCGATCGCCGCGAAAAGGAGGAGACCCGCACCGAGGGCGAGGAGGCCGTAGCGCACGCCTCGGAGCGGGAAGTGGCTGCTGATCCCGACGAGGAAGAGCACGCTCGCCAGGATGACGGTGACGCGGATGTACTTGTCGCCCGTGCTCGCCGCGTGCTCGCCCGCCGCGTAGTACGCGTCCGCCGTCCCGTCGAGTCGCCGCGACAGCGCCGCCCCCGTCGGCTTGTACCGCGGCATGTACTGGGGCCCCTTCGGAGCGTTCGGGTTGGTGAACGGCTTGGTCGCAAGCCAGTCGCGGAACGCGACGTCGTACTGGGTCCTGAAGCGCCTCTCGGCGACCCGTTGTCCACGTTTGTTGCCGTTGAGGTAGGCGGCGAACCAGGCATTGAAGTTGGCCGCATCTTGAGCACGGAGCGTCAGCGACTGCTGGAAGGCGCGGTTCGCCTTCGAGCGTGTCGTCGCTCCCTTCGCCAGGTCGAGCGACGCGTGAGTGCTCCACTTCGCAGCCGAGTAGCCCGACCAGGCGGCTACGAGAGTCACGATGGAGAGCAGCACGGCCTCCCCGATCGAGATCAGCTCGTCGCGGCGGGTGTGCGCGCGGCCGCTGTGGGCGGCATGCTCGCCGATCTCCTTGCCGACCTCTGTCGCGGAAAGCCCCTCGGGCACACGACCATCATCGGGCCGGCAGCCGTCCGGATCCTCATCCCGGACGCATGATCGGGGACGCCGAGCGGAGACTAGGTCGCAGTCATGTCTGCGCCCGATTCGGAGTCGGCGGCCGCCGAATCCTCCTCCCGCGCAACCGTGCCGAGCTGTTCCAACAGGTCTCGGACAAGCGAGCCGAGCTTGACCCGGGCATCGTCAAGAAGGTTCTCCGCCTGGAAACTGCGCTCTTCGAGACTTTGCTGCGTCTCCTCGACGAGCCGATCGGCGCGCGTTTGGGCGTCGCCGAGGATCGCGTCTGCCTTCACCTCGGCTGCTCGCCGGATCCCCTCTGCATCTTGCTCCGCCTCCATCTTGCGGCGCTCGGCCTCGATGAGGGCGTCGGCCACCGCCCGCTCCTGAGCGACGTGGCGGTCGACTTCGGACGTGAGCATCGATAGACGCTCGTCCGCGACGGCGAGATTGGCCCGCAGCTCGTCACGCTCGGCGATCAGAGTGCGATAGCTCTCCTCGACTTCTTGGAGCAGGCTGTCTACCGGTTGGCGAGCGTAGCCGTGAAAGGCCGTCGGGAGCTTCTTCGCACGGTCTGGACCATCCATCGTTCTCATAGTCTCGTAGTCACGAGCGTTTCTTGCAAGTCAGAGCTAGCCTTCGCCTCTCCTTGAAGTGGCCGGGTTGAGGTGGTAGATGAGCAACGTGGGCGGCATCGGTCTACACGTGATCGGGAAGTCAGAGCTCTCGTGGCTGACCTGACGGGCGCGCAGAACGCTCCCGGCGGCCGCACTCCGGAATCGCTCCTTCAGTTCCTCGCCGACCACAGGCAGAGCGCCGACCGTCGCCGAGCGCAGGGTCGGCGGCTGGGAGGACGCTCCCGTGCGGTGATAGCGCTCGCCCTGCTGGGCACGTGCGTGCTGGTCTGGGGGAGCTTCACGCACTTCCGGTTCGTGAGTCGCGGGCCGACGGATACCAGCGCTGCGAGGCACGGCTCGGCGCGGACCTCGACTCCCCAGACATCGAAGGCGACCCATCCGAAGCCGCTTGTCGGCAACACGGAAAGGACGGCAGCCGTTCAAGCCGGGCTTTGGCACAGGGGTCTTCAGGCCTGGCCCGATCCGGCCAAGCCCCGCCTTCCCGACATCTACTACAAGTGGCTGCACTCGGGTTACTCCTGTGCCGTGTACGCGTCATATGGCTGTTGGAAGGCCAAGGTGGTGACCCGCTATGGGTGTCCGCACGGCCTCAACGTTCTCGTCGACGAGACGCAGAACGGTGTCAAGGTGGGCGTGGCGATCCGGTTCATGGCGCGGGTGCTCCCCAGGAAACCGAGATATGTCGAAGTCGATGCGGACCGCAAGAACGTGGACGGGCATGTCGGATCGATGAGCTGCAACTGAGCCGACGGCTCGGCTCAAGGCAGTGCCCGAAACGATCCGTTCTCCCAGGTACAGGCCCAGCGCCCGCAGTTCTCGACGACCGGTAACGCCATTCCGAGCGCCGCAGTCTGCACCCGGCGCATCGAGCCGCCGTGCGTGACGACGAGGACACGTCCGCCGGGATGCCGCTCGGCAATCCGCCTGAGCGCGCCGAGGACGCGCGCCTGGTGCGCCTCCGTCGACTCACCCACGAACTCGACCCTCTCGCGCTCGACGGGGGTCAGCCCTTCCCAGGTTCCCCAGTCCTTCTCGCGCAGGTCCGGGTCGAGCTCGACCGCGAACCCGAGCCGCTCGCCGACGATCTCGGCGGTCTCGCGCGCCCTGGAGAGGTCGCTCGCGTGGATCGCACCGAGCTTCTCGTCCGCCAGGTCCTCGGCCAGCTGCCGCGCCTGCCGCCGGCCGAACTCGCTGAGGGGCCGGTCGGTGTGCCCCTGGAGCCGACCGTCGGCATTCCAGTCGGTCTCGCCGTGGCGAACGAGCAGCAAAGCCGTCACGACTGATTACGCTAGCCAGCCATGGATCTTGGCCTCTCCGACAGCGTCTGCCTCGTCACGGGCTCGACGGGCGGGATCGGGCTCGAGACGGCGAAGATCCTCCGCACCGAAGGTGCGACCGTGGTGACGACCGGCCGTAGCGGGGGCGATGTTCGCGCCGACCTCTCGCAGCCAGGCGAGCCCGAGCGCGTCGTGTGGGAGACGATCGAACGGCACGGCCGGCTCGACGTGCTCGTGAACAACGTGGGCTACAGCGAGATCCGGAGGCTCGAGGACGTGACCGACGACGTCTGGCAGGCGTCGTTCGACCTCAACCTCATGAGCGCGGTGCGGGCGACACGGACCGCGCTGCCGGGAATGCGGGAGCGCGGCGCAGGAACGATCGTGAATGTCTCGTCGACCGCGGCCAAGCGCCCGTCGACGGGGATGCCCGACTACTCCGTCCTGAAAGCAGCGCTTCTCTCCTTCTCGCGGCTCGTCGCCGACCTCTATGCGAAAGACGGGATCCGTTGCAACGCCGTCACGCCGGGCCCGACTGCGACGCAGGCGTGGCTCGGCGAGGGAGGCCTCGCCGACCAGCAGGGGGAGCGCGAAGAGGTGCTCGCCAAGGTCGCCGCGGGACGTCCGCTGGGGCGGCTGGCGGAGCCCGAGGAGATCGCGGCCGTGGTCGCATTCCTGTGCTCGCCGCGGGCGAGCTACGTCACCGGGGCGGCGTGGAGTGCCGACGGCGGCACCGTCCCGATCATCATCTAGGCGAGAGCCGGAACCGCGGCTAGATTGGCCTGACGATGCCGGAGATAGCCGGACAGGTCGCGGACGGCTTCGCGGACGCGGTTCGCGAGCACGAGGAGCAGTGGCTCTCGCCGCTCGCCGTGCGCTCGTACGAGACGCGCGGCCGCGAGGCACCCGAGGAGGAGTGCCGGCTGCGAACGCCGTTCCAGCGCGACCGCGACCGGATCGTCCACTCGAAGGCGTTCCGCCGTCTGCGCCACAAGACGCAGGTGTTCGTCGATCCCGAGGGAGACCACTTCCGCACGCGGCTCACGCACACGCTCGAGGCGGCGGGCATCGCGCGCGGCGTCGCGCGGGCGCTGCGGTTGAACGAGGACCTGACCGAGGCGATAGCGGTCGGCCACGACGTAGGCCACCCGCCGTTCGGTCACGCCGGGGAGCAGGCGCTCGACGAGCTGCTGCGCGAGCGCGGCGGTTCCGGGTTTCGCCACAACGAGCATTCGCTCCGCGTCGTGGATCGGCTCGAGCGCGATGGGCGCGGCCTCAATCTGACGTGGGAGGTGCGCGACGGCATCCTCACCCATACGGGGCCCCAGGAACCGGAGACGCTGGAGGGCCGGATCGTGAGACTCGTCGACCGCTTCGCGTACATCAACCACGACATCGACGATGCGCTCCGCTCGGGCCAGCTCGAGCCGGGCGACATGCCGCCGGGGCCGATCGAGCTGCTCGGCGACACCGGCTCGCGCCGCATCGACACGCTCGTCCACGACGTCGTCGAGGGCTCGGCACGAGCCGGCGACATCGTCCAGAGCGAGGAGATCGGCGAGGCGATGCTCGCACTGCGCTCCTTTATGTTCGACCGTGTGTACCACGCGCAGGACCACGAGCCGGCCCGCCGAGCCGTGCAACGCATCTTCGAGAACCTCGTCGACGAGCGGGGGATGAGCGTCGAGGACGCGACCGACTACCTCGCCGGCATGACCGACCGCTTCGCGCTCGCGTACGCCGCGGAGCTCGACTGAGACATGGCACGGATCAAGGACGAGTCGGTCGAGCGCGTCAAGGCGGCGATGGAGATCCTCCCGCTCGTCGAGGACGTCGTCCGTCTCCGCAAGGCCGGCAGCGCGTACAAGGGACTCTGCCCCTTCCACCAGGAGCGCACGCCGAGCTTCACCGTCACGCCCGCGCGCGGCACCTTCAAGTGCTTCGGCTGTGGCGAGGGCGGCGACGCGATCACCTTCGTCGAGAAGACGGAGAACGTCGACTTCGTCGGCGCGCTCGAGCTGCTGGCGCGCCGTTTCGGCGTCGAGCTCGAGTACGAGGAGGCCTCTCCCGAGCAGGAGCACAAGCGGCGCAGGGACGACCGGCTGCGGGCGCTGCTCGAGCGGGCGGCCGAGTTCTACGCGCGGATGCTCTGGGACTCCGAGGCCGGCGCGCCGGCGCGCGAGTACCTCGCCTCCCGCGGGCTCGAGGAGGAGGTCTGCCGGGAGTTCCGGCTCGGCTACGCACCGGGCGGAGCCCGGCTCGCCTCCCGCGCGCTCCAGGAGGGCTACACGCCCGACGAGCTGCAGGCCGTCGGGCTTGCCAACAGCCGCGGCAACGACTACTTCCAGCGGCGGATCGTCTTCCCGCTCGCCGACGCGCGCGGCCGCGTGCGCGGCTTCCAGGCGCGGAAGCTCCACGAGGACGATTCGCTCCAGGCCAAGTACGTCAACACGCGGGAGGGCGAGCTGTTCCGCAAGGGCGACCTCCTCTACGGGCTCGACACGGCGCGGCAGGCCATCGCGCGCGAGGACAGGGCCGTCGTCGTCGAGGGGAACACCGACGTGCTGGCGCTCCGGCAGGCGGGGTTTGCGCCGGTCGTCGCGTCGATGGGGACGGCGCTGACCGAGGCCCAGCTGCGCGAGCTCACCCGGCTGACGAAGCGGCTCTTCCTCTGCTTCGACGCCGACGCCGCCGGTCGGGACGCCACGCTCCGCGGGATGGAGCTTGCGGTGCGCGACGGGTTCACGGTCCGGGTCGTGCCGCTGTCGCCGGGCACCGATCCCGCGGACGATCCCGACGCTTTCCGCGAGCGGCTCGCGACGCCGGTGAGCTACCCGGTGCATCGCGTGCGGCTCGAGCATGCGCGGGCGACCGATCGCGAGAGCGCCTTCACCACCATCCGCGGCTTCCTCACCTCCCTCCCCGACTCGCCCGAGCGGCTCGAAGCGATCCGACTCGCGGCCGACCTCCTCGACCTCCCGCCGGAGACGCAGGCCCGGCTCGTGCCCTCGCGGGCGAGTGCGAGCACTGCGGGTATCGAGTCGCCTCGGCTCCTCGACGCAGGCTCGCGGCTCGAGCGCAACGCTCTCGCCGGCGCGGCGGCGCACGAGTCGCTGCTACCGGAGCTCGAGCTGCTCGGTCCCGAGCATTTCGACGACGAGCTGAACCGCCGCGCACGCGCGTACCTGCTCGGGCAGGAGGCGGCCGATGCTGACCTCACGGCGCTCCTCGCCGAGCTCTACGCGTTGCGGGATGAGGAGGAGATCACGCTCGAGACGGCGAGCCAGCTCCTCCTCCGCCTGCGAGAGCGCAGGCTGGAACGGGAGCTGGCCAAGGCCGACGGCGAGCGGCTCGTCGAGCTCCAGCAGTCGCTCGCGAAGCTTCGCGACGAGATCAGGGCCTTCGCCTAGCCGCGGCTACAATGGCCGCCGCCGATTCCCCGGTAGCTCAATTGGCAGAGCATCCGGCTGTTAACCGGAGGGTTGTTGGTTCGAGTCCAACCCGGGGAGCTCGAGAACGTCCTGCGCGAGGGGCGGGCCGTCTAGGAGGACTTGATCCGGCCCATCTCGCGCAGGATCTCTGCCTCGCTTGCGGGTCGACGGATGAAGATGACTAGCCGTTCCGACACGGGAGTCAGCTCCTTGCTCACGCGTAGCGGAGTGCGTCGCCGGGCTTGAACCGCACTGCGCGCCGGATCGGGACCAGCGTGATCAGGAGCCCGAGCAGGATCGTTCCGACGAGCGCGACTGCGACGTTCCGGGGCGGGAAGGTGAGCGGAACGTCGACGTGCACCAGCTTCCAGGTCATCCAGACGAGGAAGCGGTCGAGCAGGTAGCCCAGCGGAATCCCCAGCAGCCAGCCGGCAAGGACGAGCACGAATGTCTCCGTGGCGAAGATGCGGCGGATGTCGCGGGCGCGGGCGCCGATCGAGCGGAGGATTCCGATCTCTCGGGTGCGCTCGAGCACGCTCATCGTCAGCGTGTTCGCTAGCCCGGCCATGCTGATCGCGACGATCAGAAGGCCGAGGACGGTGATCGACGTGGTGAGGCTGCGATACGAGGCGATCTCGTCGGCCAGCCGGACGTAGACGATCTCGGTGCCGACGTCGTAGCCGCGTGCGGTCAGCCTGTTCTCGATCCTGGTCGTCGTCCGGTCGATGAAGGCGTGCCGGTGCGAGGTCGTGCGTACCCAGTAGTCGTTGGCGTCCGCGGGTCGGGCGGGCACGAGTGCGTGCATCGTCGTCAGCGGCACGAACAGGGCGGTGCCGCTTTCCTGCTGGTTGCCGGCGATGCCGATCACGCGGAAGCGCGCCGCCCCGGCCGCGGTCCGGACGCGAATCGTCTGGCCGAGATGAGTGCCAGTCACACGCGCGATGCCTCGTTCGACGACGGCGAGGCGGGCGCGTGCCGACTCCTCGGCGTGTGTGTACCAGCGACCGGCGACCAGGCGGTAGTGGAACATCGTCTGCGCGCCGAGGGCCCAGATCTTGGCGTCCGTACCGGCAAGACTCGCGTCGCTCACGAACATCGGCTCCACCGCGGCGACGCCGGGCGTGGTGCGGATCAGCCGGGCCGCCCGCAGGCCGAGGTAACGCGGCCCTTGTGCGGTCACCTTGACGTCTTCGCCGTGGTCGGCCCAGGCGGCTTTGCTCGTGTTCGCCACGCCGCTCCCGAAGCCGACCAGCGCCAGCAGCGTGCCGACTGCGAGCGCGATCACGAGCGCGGTGGAGAGGCTTCGCCGCCTGCGGCGGCCGACACCGCGCAGGCCGATCTGCGTGGTGCGCGGCAGGAAGCGGATCCGACGCAGAAGCCGGTCGCCCGCGTCCTCACTGCCCACCGCCGAGCCGGTCGCCTCGAGCGCCTCGCGCAACGGGACCCTCGCCGCGCGCCGAATCGCCGGCAGCGCCGCGAGCGGGGGTCCGAGCAGACCGACGAGCGCGCTCAGCAGGACCACGCGCAGGTCGACTCCCCAGCCGACCTTGACGCCGTACAGGGTCGAGCCGAAGTAGCGAGTCAAGAGGTTGGCAACCACGATCCCGAGCACGATCCCGGCCGCGGTTCCGAGCGCACCCAGAAGCAACGCGGTCCTGAGGTAGACGGCTGCGATCTGACGGCGACGGCCGCCGACCGCCTTCATGATCCCGATCTCCGACGTCTGCTCGGCGATCAAGGTCGTGATCGTGTTCGCAATCAGCACCAGCGCGGAGAAGAGCGCAAGCACGGTAAGCACGTAGAAGAACTTCGAGTAGTCCTGATAGCCGGACTTGCCGGGCCAATCTCCTGCCGCGCGGATCTCGGGAAAGTCGGTGAAGCCGTTGAATCCGGGCACGGACGTGAGCGTCCGGCGAATGCCCACGAGGGTCGCCTCGACTGCCGCCTGGCTCGTGTTCGCAAGCCGGAACGCCAGTGAGCCGTAACCCGGCACACCGCCGAGAGCAGCGACCGTCGCCGGTGTTGCGTAGAGCATGATCACGCCGTCGGAGGCGGCCATCTGGCCCCCTTCGAGGTTGCGCGCCTCGCCGCTCACCTCGAGTCGCTGCACCCGCCCGTCGGCGCCGATCACGCGCACGGTCGCGCCCGGGCCCACGCCCAGCAGCCCCTGCTTCGCGTTCTGGACGTCGGTGAGGACCTCGCCCGGCCGCGGTGCGGTGCCAGCGACGACGTGGACGACGTTGACGCGCTGGCGGGCGAAGTCGGGCACGCCGCGCACGTACAGGAACGCACGGCGAGCGCCGACATACATCCGCCCGCCGAAGACGGAGCTGGGCTCGACCTCGCGCACGTTCGGAAGCGCCGCTAGTCTGGCCAGCTGGCGAGGATCGAGCGCCAGCGGCCGCGTGAAGATCGTCACGTCGGGCAGGCGATCGGAGACGACCGCGGCATGCATGGAGCGGTTCATCAGGCTGGGCAGGGCGAACAGGCCGATGCTCAGGACCGCGAGGGCCAGCGTCGCGACCGTGAAGAAGGTGCGCGACTTGCGCCGGCTCAGGTCGGTGATCGACTTGCGCAGCAGCGCCGAGACCATCTCGCGCTCCTCACGCGACGACCAGGCCGTCCCGGATCGAGATCATCCGGTGCGCCCGGGCCGCCAGCTCGCGATCGTGCGTCACGTAGAGGACCGTCTTTCCCTCGTCATTCAGGCGGGCGAAAAGGTCGAACATCTCCGCGGCCGTGACCGTGTCCAGGTTGCCCGTCGGCTCGTCGCCCACGATCAGCTGCGGATCGGCCGCGAGCGCCCTCGCGATCGCAACCCGCTGCTGCTCGCCCCCGGACAGCTCCGCCGGGAGATGGTCGGCCTTCCCGCCCAGCCCGACGAGCTCGAGGTTGTGCCGCGCAAGCTCGAACCGCTGCCGCTTCGAGCTCCGGCGCGCGAAGTCGAGCGGCAGCACCGCGTTCTCGAGCGCCGACAACGTGGGGAGCAACTGGAAGAACTGGAACACCACTCCGACGTGCTCGCCGCGCCAGATCGCCAGCGCCTCCTCGCTCATCGTGTCGATGCGCCGACCGTCGACGGTGACCGTCCCGGCGGAGGGCCGATCGATCCCGGACACGAGGTTGAGAACGGTGGTCTTGCCGCTCCCCGAGGGGCCGACGATCGCCACCAGTTCCCCCGTCCCGACCTCCAGGTCGATTCCGCGGAGCGCCGGATAGTCGAGACGGCCCATCCGATAGCTCTTCGTAACCCCGGCAAGCTCGATCAGCGGCGCCATGCGCCGCTCATGCTCCCCTGCAACCCGCACGTCAAGCTCGGGAGCAGTCATCGAGTCTCCTATGGGTCGGCAACCACTATCCCGCGCCACGGGCGCACGGACGTCGGGGAAAACACCGATTGAAGCCGTCCGAAGCCGCAGGAGCTCAGGAACGCCCTGCGTGAAGCGCTTCCCCTCTGCATGCGATCGTCTCGTCGAACTCGATCCCGGCCTCGACGGAGCGCCGCACGGGGCATGACTCGGCTACCTTCGCCAGCCGGCGCAGCTGCTCCGCGCTGAGGTCGCCGCCGAGCTCGATCGCCACCTCGAACCGGCGGGGAATCGAGCGGTTGTCGTAATCGACTGCGACCGAGACCTCGCCGAGCTCCCATTCCTTCGTGCGCGCATACATGACGAGCGTCGTCGAGATGCAGGCGGCGAGCGCCGCCGGGAAGAGCTCGTGCGGCGCGGGGGCGCTGCCGTCGCCGCCCAGCCGCTCGGGCTCGTCGGTGACCAGGTGGTGGCGGCCGTCGATCACGACCTGCTGCCGGAGCGTTCCGGGGATCGAGCGGGCTGTCGCGGTCAGGCTCATGCCGAATCAACCGGAGCTTCGCGCGAGGCTCGCCGGGCGTCATCGGTAATTCGCCGCGCGTGGGTCGGCGTTTCCCCGGAAGCCGCTGCCGCGGGTCGGAGCGATCCTTCGGTCAGGCCCGCGTGGAAAGGAGCTCACCATGCGCAAAGTCATCGTCATGGGGGCCGGTGGACGCGACTTCCACAATTTCAACGTCGTCTTCCGCCAGGACCCGGAAACGGAGGTCGTCGCCTTCACCGCGACGCAGATCCCCGGCATTGCCGACCGGGTCTACCCACCGGCGCTTGCCGGACCGCTCTATCCGAACGGAATCCCGATTCGCCCCGAGGAGGAGCTGACTGCGCTCGTTCATGAGCACGGCGTCGACGAGGTGATCCTCGCCTACTCCGATCTCGCGCACGAGACGGTGATGCACAAGGCGTCGCTGGTGCTCGCGGCGGGCGCCGACTTCCGCCTGCTCGGGCCCGACGCGACGATGCTCGGCTCGTCGAAGCCGGTCGTGGCCGTCTGCGCCGTTCGCACCGGCTCCGGCAAGAGCCAGACGAGCCGCAAGGTCGGCCGGACGCTGCTCGACGCGGGGCTGCGGGTCGCGCTGGTGCGCCACCCCATGCCGTACGGCGACCTCGAAGCAATGCGTGTGCAGCGGTTCGCCACGCTCGAGGAGATCGACGCCTCGCATCCGACGGTCGAGGAACGCGAGGAGTACGAGGAGCCGGTCCGGCTCGGGATGGTGATGTACGCCGGCGTCGACTACGAGGCGATCCTGCGGCAGGCCGACCAGGAGGCCGACGTGATCGTCTGGGACGGCGGGAACAACGACCTCCCGTTCTACAAGCCGGATCTGCTGATCGTCGTCGCGGATCCGCTGCGTCCCGGCCATGAGATCCGCTACCACCCGGGAGAGACGAACATCCGCATGGCGGACGTCGTGGTCATCAACAAGGTCGACACGGCCTCGGCCGATGACGTCGAGACCGTCGTGAGGAACGTGCAGGAAGTCAATCCGCTCGCCCAGCTCGTCTTCGCGAGCTCGCCACCGGTGGTGGAGGCCGGCCCGGAGCTGCGAGGAAAGACGGTGCTCGTGATCGACGACGGCCCGACGCTCACCCACGGCGAGATGCCGTTCGGGGCCGGGCTCGTCGCCGCACGGAGAGCGGGCGCGGCGCGGATCGCGGACCCGCGGCCGCACGCGGCCGGCTCCCTGCGCGACGTGTTCGAGCGCTGGCCGCAGCTGACGAACGTGCTGCCGGCCATGGGCTACTCCGACGAGCAGCTGCGTGAGCTCGAGCAGACCATCAACGCCGTCGACTGCGACGTCGTCGTCACGGGGACGCCGATCGACCTCGGACGCCTCGTCGAGTCACGGCACCCGATTCGCCACGTCCGGTACGAGCTCGAGGAGCTCGGCCACCCGACGATCGCCGAGATCCTCGAGCCTGTCGTGGCGAAGGCGACCCGGGAGGTGGCGGGCGTGCGGTAAATGTGCCGCGGCAATCGTGGTATCTCCGGATGTTGCGCACAGCCTGCGAACCCAGACTTCTAGACATGAACGAAAGGCATTCATCACTCGACCGGCTTGAAGCGCGGATCGAGTACCAGGCGGCCCGGATCGACACCCTGTACGCCGTGCTCGAGGCGCGGGGGATCCTCCACCGTCCCATGGATACGCCGCGGGGCGACGCACTCTTCGACGAGCTCGAGGGGATCGAGGACGCTCCGCTCGTCCGGGAGACGCGTTACCGGCCGACCAAGCGGCGGGTCTCACGGCTTCGACTGGGCAACGCCACCGGCGTCTGAGATTCGCGTTCCGGACACGAATCGAGGCACGCAGCTCGACGGCGAGCGCAGTCAGGCTGAAAGACTCGAGCTATGAGCCGGCTGGGCGACATGGGAAGGCACGCGGGAGGGCTTTACCGGAGAGCGCTCCGACGGGGAGAGAGGCCGGTCGAGAAGCTCGAGGCCGAAGTGCATCACCTGCATGAGATCGAGCAGGCCGGCGAGTCGGGTTTGACGCCGTTCATCGCGTTCGGCGGTCTGATTCTGTTCCTGCTCCCGATCTTCCTGGTCATGCTCGGGCTCGCGTTGGTCGCGTACTACGTCTTCTGAGACTAGTCTCCGGCCTCGTGCCGGATCTGCAGTCCCGCTTCGAAGATCTTCTGCAGCGGCTCGGCTCGATCTCCGACCTCGAGCGAGCCTCCTCGCTCCTCAGCTGGGACGAGGAGACGAAGATGCCGCCGCTCGGCGCGCCGGCTCGGGCCGAGCAGCGCGCGACCCTCGCCCGGCTCGCGCACGAGCTCGGCACGGCACCGGACCTCGGCGCGCTCCTCGAGGAGCTGCGCGAGCTCGAGGAGAGCAGCGAGCCGGAGTCGTTCGAGGCGAGCGTCGTCCGCGTCGCGCGCCGCGACTACGAGAAGGCGCGCCGGGTTCCCAGTGAGCTTCGCGCGGAGATGACCCGTGCCGGATCGCTCGGCTACCGCGCGTGGCTCGAAGCCCGCGCGGCCGGCGACTTCGCGCCTCTGCTCCCGCACCTCGAGCGGCGTCTGGCGCTCATCCACGAGTACGTCGCGTGTCACGAGCCGTACGCCGACGCCTACGACGTCCTCCTCGACGACCACGAGCCCGGCATGAGCACTGCCGACGTCCAGGCCGTGTTCGCACGGCTCAAGGAGGAGCTCGTGCCGCTCGTCGCCGGCATCCGCGACCCCGTCGACGACTCGTGCCTCCACGGTGACTTCGCGCCGGAACGCCAGCGGAGCTTCTCGCTCGCGGTGCTCTCGCGATGGGGGATGGACGACCGGGCGTGGCGACTCGACGACACCGTCCACCCGTTCGCCACCGCCATCTCGCAGAGCGACATCCGCGTCACCGCCCGCTTCCCGCGCGAGAACCTGAGCGGCATCCTCTCGTGCCTGCACGAGTTCGGCCACGGCCTCTACGAGCACCAGGTAGACGAGCGGTACGCGCGCACGCCGCTCGCGCACGGCGCCTCGTCCTCCTTCCACGAGTCGCAGAGCCGGCTCTGGGAGAACGTCGTCGGCCGCAGGCTGTCGACGTGGCGCTTCTTCTATCCGCGACTTCGGGAGGCGTTCCCGGAGCGGTTCGCGGACGTGCCGCTCGAGGGCTTCCACCGCGCGCTCAACCGCGTCGCGCCGAGCTTGATCCGTGTCGACGCCGACGAGGTCACGTACCCGCTCCACATCGTCCTTCGCTTCGAGCTCGAGCGCGAGATGCTCGCGGGCGAGGTTGACCCTGCGGATTTGCCCGAGGCGTTCGACGCGAAGCTCCGCGAGTACCTCGGTGTCGAACCGACCGGGATCGTGGACGGCGTGCTTCAGGATGTCCACTGGGCTGATTCGAACTTCGGCTACTTCCCCACCTACGCGATCGGGAACGTCGTCGCCGTCCAGCTCTGGGAGCGGGCCGAGATTGAGCTCGGGAACCTCGACGGGGAGTTCGAGCGTGGCGAGTTCGGCTCGCTCCGCGAGTGGCTACGCGAGCGGGTGCACCGCTGGGGGCGCGCGTTCGAGCCGCCGCAGCTGCTCGACCGCGTGGTCGGCGGACCGCTCGCCCCGGAGCCGTATCTCGCGTACCTACGCGCGAAGGTCGAGGAGCTCGAGAGTTAGGAGCTAGCTTCCGCGGCGCTCACGGTCGTCGATCGTAGGCAGGTTCGCGAGATCCCGCTCGACGCTCGCTGCGAACTCGTCCGCCTCGTCGTCGCGGACGACGCGGAGACTCGCCTTGCGCCTGGCACGTTGCCGCCGGCGTCGCGAATCCCCCCCGAACCGCTCTCCCAGCCGAGGCCATTCCGCGGCCGCGACGAGCACGACAGCGGCCGCGAGCAAGGCGATGTACAGCCAGCCCACGCCGCGAGTCTACCGCAGGGCGGTTGGGGTCGGAACGGCCGTCGGCTAGGGGTTCGGTTGAAAGGGAGACCCCGAATCCGCGCGATGCTTCAGCCACTCGGTGCGCAGCTCGCGCGTTCTCTGCTCGAGCCCGTCGATCAGCCGGCGCGCGTCGTGGCGCTGCTGGGAAAGTGCCTCGACGCGGCGCACCTCGGCGGCGATCTCGGCGAGCGGGCTCGACGGGTCCGAGTTCAGCTTGGCCAGTCGTTCTTCGGCCGCCCGGAGGTGCGCGTCGGTGGCGCGGAGCCAGCCGGCGGACTCGTCGGCCAGTGCGCGAAGCTCGCTTTCGGACGCCGCTTCGCCGCCGACGACCTCGCGCAGGCGCGTCGTGAGAGCGAGGTCGAGCTGGTGCGGGAAGTGGCTCACCGGGCGGACCGGAGAGTGCCAGATTTGGCTAGTCGCGGCGCAGAGTGACAGTGGTGCGAAGGACTCGCGTGTTCGGAAGCACGGGGCCGACGTCCTCCATGTTCTTCGACTCCTGGAAGTCCGACACCGTTATGACCGCCTGAGCTCTTCCCGGCGGCAGCTTCCCGGTCGGGATCGAGAGGACGCCGTCCGCGAACGAGAATCGCACACCGCGTCCGTTCAGCCGCACCCGCAGCGAGCGCGGGTCGACGCCCGAGCCGGCGTCCCGGATCGCGAAGCGCAGCGGCAGTCCGAGGACGGTCGTGCGCACAAGTGGTCGGATCGACGGGGGCGTGGTGTCGTTCACCCAGAAGCGGAACGTGAAGGGGCCCGGCTTCGCCCGCGTCGGCGTGTCGAAGACGAAGTCGTACGCACCGGGACCGGGGAGCACGGCGCCCACCGCGGGCTCGGCAAAGCCGAACCGCGAGTAGTACGGATTCAGGTTCGCCGGGATTCCCGTGTAGCCGACGATGCGGTTCTCGTCGTCGCCGGTCACGAGACGCGGCGACACCCGGACGCCTCCGGCTCGCGCGACGATCGCAACGCCGAAGTTCGCGACCCTCCGGTGGAGCGTGAACCGGAAGACCTCTTCGGGCCCGCCTAGACGAGTCGGCACTCCGGGCGCGAGCCCCAGTTCGGGGTAGCGGTACGAGGACACGCGAGACGGTTGCCCCGCCGTGTCGCCGTGATAGACGCCGGGTCGACGCAGCGTCCGCTGCCGGTCGAGCCCGAGCCGCGGTACCTCGACGTGGAACCAGAACGCCACCCGGCGCACGTCGGCGCCGCGCGTGAGGACGACGAAGCCGGTGCCGTCACCGGCCTTCGCCGCTCGGGATACGGAGAGGCGAAGCGAAAGCGTCTGTCCCGCGACGAGCGTCGACGCGAGCGGGGTCAGCGAGTCGCCTCGCGGCATCGACTGTGCGGTGACGGACACGCTCCACGGTGAGCTGCCGCCGCCGGCGTCGGTCGTCGAGACGACGGTTGTGCTCGCGGTGCCGCGCCGGACGAGGCCCCAGTCGAGCGACGTCGGGTCGGTGAAGAGAAGCGGCTGGTCGGCGCGGGCGAGGTCGATCCTGCCGCCGCCCTCCCGCAGGATCGAGACCCGGCCCGGCTTGCCCGCCGGGTGCACGGGGTCGCCGGTCGAGGCCAGGGCCGACTTGACCTGCGGCACGGTCCAGGTCGGGTGACGCTGCAGGAGGAGCGCGGCGGCCCCCGAGACATGGGGCGTGGCCATGCTCGTCCCGTCCCAAGGCTCCCAGCCGTTCGGCGGAACCGACGAGAGGACATCGACGCCGGGCGCGGTCACATCCGGCTTCAGCAGCAGCGAGACCGGGGTGGGGCCGGCAGACGAGAACGACGCGACGACGTCGGGCCGTGTTCCGTCGCCGCCCAGCGTCGACGCCCCGACGGTGATCGCGGCAGGAGCGTTCGCAGGGGAGCCGACCGAGCCGAAGCCTGCGACGTCGAAGTCGTTCTCCGCGGCGACGACCGGCACGACTCCCGCCGCAGCTGCGTTGTCGAGCGCCTGCACGACGATGTCCCGGCGCGGATCCACCTCCGGCTCCCCGATCGAGAGGTTGATCACGTTCATCCCGTCCGCCACCGCCTGGTCGATCGCCTTCGCGATCTCCGGCGAGTTGCCGTCGAGCCCGAAGCCCTCGGTGGGGACCGTGAGCGCCTTGTAGTTGCCGAGGTACGCCTTCGGCGCGATCCCCGAGACGATGGCGCCTCCCGCGTCCGTGCGTGTGTCGACGTCGCCCGCCGCAATCCCTGCGACG
>Ga0187776_10000596_pt1 | contig 17504 bp, 19 predicted proteins | sample 0216_BV02_MP12_2_FD_132426 | JGI IMG/M metagenome (GOLD analysis project Ga0187776, IMG submission 132426) | Tropical peat soil microbial communities from peatlands in Department of Meta, Colombia - 0216_BV02_MP12_20_MG | ecosystem: Environmental > Terrestrial > Soil > Wetlands > Peat | place...
GAAGACAGACCGGCATTTGTGGAAGTCTTTGATGACAGCGCGCGTGTCATCTTCGATGAACCTCAGTGGGCCCCTGCCCCCGGACAGAGCGCTGTCTTCTACAATGGAGACATGGTGATCGGGGGAGGGATAATCGAATTGTGCATGTACCGGGGATCTGAATAAACCTTATTCAATAGACAAGCTTCAGAGCATTCTTTACCACCGACACCTTCGCAGGCGAAACGCCGAGATAATCGCCGTCGATCTGGATATGGGCCGTTCCCCCGATCTCTATGTCCGTTGACTTCATATAAAGGATGTCCCGGTATTTCAGGTGGCTGCCGCGTATTATTCCGAAGGCGTACCTCAAAAGATCTCTGCGTCTTCTTCCTTTAAAAATGACTGCATACAGCGATGGGTCGAGCAAATCGGCATCCGGCGTGACCTGGAAATTACCGCCGTACCTGCGCGCTTTACCGATAATCGCAGAATATCCTGACAGATTCCTTCCGTCTATCGTAAATGAAATCTCTTCGAGGGAATAGCTGAGAAGATTTCTTATTCCGCTGAATATGTATGCAGTTGCACCGGAGATTCTCTTGAGAGAAGCGTCGACATCGTACACGGTCTTGCCGTCAAATCCGATACCAGCCATCAGACAGAAGTAGCGAGACCTGGACAACTGGCCTCCCCTCACGTCGATTCTTCCGAGGGAAACCGTTGTCGGCCTGCCCGCCGCGGCCGCTTCCATCGAACCGAGAACGTCCTCCGGTAAGCCGAGCTCCTTTGCCAATACGTTCGTCGTACCAAGAGGAAGCAGAGAAAGAGGGACGCCGGACCAGACGATGCCGTTTATCACTTCGTTTATCGTTCCGTCACCTCCTGCCGCGATGATCAGAGATGGCTTGTTTTTGACAGACTCGCGTGCGAGTTGTTCGGCATGTCCCCTTTTTTCGGTAATAAGTATTTCCGTATCGAACCCTTTTCCCCGCAAAAAAGAAGAGGCTGTTTCGACCTTAATCTTCGAGGCCTTTCTCGCGGCGGGATTATATATGATGCTGATTGAGGATTTCATCTATTGTGAGTCTCCCCCTGCACCCTCCAGTCCCGGTTATTATCACGGAGGTGTCTTCGAGAAAATCCATGACGGATTCTCTGTCCGCATCTTCTTGTATGAAAAATACCCGTCCGCCGTTTTTGGCCCCTTTTTCTTTCATATTGCTGACCCTCACATATCCATATTTCCTCGATGATACGTACCCCGTCGTATAACCGGGGTCGTCTGATATGCAGAGTTCCGCCACCACCTGTCTACACGACGCAACCTTTGATGCGAGGATAACAGCCTCCTTTACGGTGATCGTGTTAATATCATACAGGGAAAGTTCCATCGAAAGTTTCTTGTCGGAAGTTCTTTCTATCCCGAGTCTGGAAGCGCGTATTCCCCTGCTTTTGTCCGGTTCGACCCTCCTGCCCGATTGACAGAGGATGAGAGAAGCGCCGCGCATCACGTTACCGTTGTTCAAGACTTTCAGCGCGTTTCTGTATGCGGCTTCAGAAACACCTACTCTTTCAAGGATCGTTTTTATATGTCTTCTTGCCTTACTGTTCGAACAACAGCGAAGCGTCGTTACGGGCAGAGCCTTAATCATCCTCGGTTTCCGCCCTATTTTCTCTATAGTGATAACTACACAGTCGGGCCTTCCCCTCGAATGACTAAAGGCTCTTTCTATGTATCCTTCGACGACCCTCGCCCCTTCGCAACCCCTGTATATCCCCTCGGCCCCTGAGATGTGCTTTTCAGAAAACCCCGATTCTTTGCCTTTAATCTTCGTCTTTCGTCTTCCGACTTTCTTCGACGCCCTCATCCTTATGCTCAGCAACTCTTTCATTTCTTCGACTCCGTTTTCAGTCCAATCTTTTGAATCAGTCTCCGGTCATCTTCAAAACCCCTGCCGTATGTAGTGAGATAATTTCCCGTGAGCAGCCCGTCGGCACCGGCAAAAAAAATGAAGGGATGGAATTCGCCGAGGGTCTGCATGCGGCCGCCGCAGACCCGTACCTCCTTATCAGGAAGGATAAACCGGTAAAGACTTAGTATCTTCAGGGCTTCGAGAGGTTCAAGGGGACTCCGAGACCCAAGTATAGTCCCTTTTATGGGTATGAGGAAATTGATCGGAACAGAATCGGGGTCGATTTCTCTGAGGGCAAAAGCCATCTCGATTCTGTCTTCCCATCTCTCACCGAGACCGAAAATGCCGCCCGAACAGAGGGAAAGACCGACGGATTTTACATTTTCTATTGTCAGTATCTTGTCCCGATACGTGTGAGTTGTGCAGATCGTCGGGAAAAAAGTCTCTGATGTTTCTATATTGTGGTGGAACCGATCGAGACCAGAGTCCTTTAAAAAAGCGAGTTCATCCTTAGACAGAAGCCCGAGCGTCGCGCAGGGAAGAAGCCCTATCAGTCTGACTCCGGAAATCATTTCGGCTATCCTGACAAGATCTTTTTTCGATACCCGTCTTCCGCTCGTTACGATGCAGAACCGTCGCGCTCCTCCCTCTTTTGCTTCCCGGGCCTTTTCAATGACCAGATCCTTTTTTACGAGAGGGAAGACCGTGATATCAGCAGTGCTCTTTGAAGACTGGGAGCAGTAGAAACAGTCTTCAGCGCAGGCGCCTGACTTCGCATTTATTATCGCGCAGAGGTCTACATAGTCCCCCCTGAAATACTTTCTGATCCTGTGAGCCGCGGAAAATAAATCAAAAACAGCGGGACCGGAAAGGGAGGAAACAAGGAGAGCCTCCGCTCTGCTGATTTCCTTCTCGGCCAAAACGCTCTCTTCTAATTTTCTGAGCATCTTGTTATTTTTAGTAGAAGGTCTGAGCGGTTCCAACGTAAAAATTAAACCGAGTTACGGTTGTCTTCTGGATTTTGTCGGAATGATCAATTCTCTGCTCTTGACGACAAAAGTTCTCCGATCTGTTGTTCGATTCTTTCATCAATATTTTATGTCGAAGCCTTTCGTTTCACCGGTATAAGCCTCCCATACCACATCTATATTTGTCACGTATGCTCCGGGCGGACCTTTCCTGCATTCAAGGATAGCCTGATCGATCAGTTTCCTGTTGCCCTCGAAAACAGCCTCGACACGACTATCGTAGAGATTTTTTACCCAACCGTGGAGTCCGAGACGCGCTGCAACATTTCTCGTAAAACTCCTGTAGAAGACCCCCTGGACTCTCCCCTCTATAAACAGATGGGCCCTCGCCTCTTCCATGCGAGTATTATAGCAGATAAGAAAAATTTGAAGAGAGAAGGCTCCTCGTTAAAAACCGCCACCTCCGTAAGCCGGCGGGCACGCCGTGTGGTATCATGTTCATAAGAAATCAGGGAATACCAATGAACCATGACAGAAGAAAAGCGATCCATCTGTGCTCGCAAAATCCTCTCAACCTTTCGACTCGGAAAAGACATATCTTTGAGCTGGAATGTGATGGAACCAGCTGCATCGTCTTTATCGGGAAGGGCAAAGTTGTGCTTCAAGAAAGAAGGCTGCTCAATAAACTATACCCGTTAGCTATATAGGAATATTGAGAACGGTCGTCCCATGACCGCAAGCGGTCTATGGAACTTCGCCCGCAGGCAGGGACTCTATCCTATTAATGAGGCCCTTGACAGTCTTCTTCTCAATCTGAACGCCTTTTTCCTCACCGGACTTCTCCAAAGTCTTCAAATAACTCTGCAGCGCGTTCATCAGTGCAACGGCTTCCAAATTGTCCAATTTCAAATGCATCGCTTTTCTCTCCTTTCTCTTTGAGAATAATGTCCCTTTCAAAAAGCTTACCAGATACATGGAGGCTGTCAAGCCCTAACAGAGATTGCCGGGGGACAATTCATATTTTACTTCGCTCTTTTCTGTAAAAAGTCAGAGCAGCGCCGCCTGCTGTAAGTGTTCTAGTGATGAGAATCACATTAATCTTTTATGAAATACGATAACATTTAAACAAATCCCTATATTTCCCGTGGTTTCTGGGGTTATCGGTGCCGGAGAGGCTCTTGAGGATGTTACAAACGCGCTATGTAAGGGCTTAAATATTTTTCATTTCACTGAGAATTAAAGGAGAATTGCTATGTCCTGGAAATGTCCCACCTGTGGTCGACAGAATTATGAGACCTTTAAGAATTGCGTATGCGGCCACTATGTTGACGAGTCCGTCATCATCACATACGGTATGGCGGAGAGTCAGGATATTGCAGCAGAAAGTGAACAATTTCTTGATATGCCACCGGATGACACAGATAATCATATCTCATCATCACAGAAAGCGCTAAGAAATTATCACGTGAAGGTGCTCGATCGGTCTGACGTAAAGAGTAATATACATCTTGAGGAAGTAGTAAAAGAGATTGACTCCTGGAAGTTTACGTTTTCCAACGCAGATAGCTGTATCTGTATCGGCACACCCGCCCTTCAGTCGTTCAGATTGAAGCTGGCTCTGCAAGATCTCGAGGATTTGCTGGAATTTATGTATCAAAAAACCGGTAAAGAGAAAACGATGAGAAAATGCAGACTTTCAACAGAAGCGACAGAAGATGTGATTGACAAGGTAAACAGGATGATTGAAGAAAAAAAATCAAAAGTAGCATTCAAGCTCACCAATGATGAACTCCAGGAAATCGCAGATCTGATTAGTATGAAATTAAAGGTTTAAACTTCTCGAAGCCCCGGTTACATTCACCACCCTCGACAATAAAGACCGTATCATTATAAGCGATCCTACTACTTCACTATCTTCATGCTTATATCGGCGGCGGTTACGGAGTGGGTAAGCGCGCCGACAGAGATCATGTCCACTCCCGTTTCAGCTATTTCCCTCACGTTGCTCAGGATCACGTTGCCGGATGCCTCAAGCGTCACCCTGCCCTTTGCGATCCTGACAGCCTCTGCCATGTCCTGAACCGACATATTATCAAGCATGACTATGTCCGCCCCGGCCTCGATAGCTTCCTGGAGTTCCTTGCTATTTTCGACTTCAACTTCGATCCGTGCGAGATAGCGCCCGGCCTTCGCGAGGGTTACCGCATCTGTTATACTGCCAATCTCTTCTATATGATTATCCTTTATCAGTATCCCATCGAACAGACCGAACCTGTGGTTAATCCCTCCGCCAATCCTTACGGCATATTTTTCCATGAACCTCTGACAGGGCGCGGTCTTTCTCGTGTCGGCGATCCTTGCCTTCGTTCCTCTTACCGCGTCCACAAACTGACTTGTCATCGTCGCGATACCCGAAAGCCTTTGCAGGATATTCAGACTCACCCTCTCGCCGGCAAACAGGACCCTCGTCTTTCCGGACACTTCTCCGAGGACATCACCCTTTGAGACCTTCGCCCCCTCGCTGAAAAAAATCTTCAATGATGTTGACGGGTCCAGGAGACTAAAGACTTCTTTCGCAAAAGGGAAGCCTGCAAGCACAAAGTTTCCCTTTGCTATGTATAACGCCCGGGATTCCCTGTCTTCGGGCACCAGGAGGTCGGTCGTGATATCGCCATGTCCTACATCTTCTTCAAGGGCGCGCCTCACCAGTTCGATAACGCTTGAAGGTATATCCATTCGGCCCTATCTCTTCCTGAAGAGCGAAAGGAGGCCCCATATCCCGCCCACAACTGCCCCCATTGCGATCGTGGATTTCCAGTCAAACAGTGTCGTCATATTCCCTTCGACTTTATTCGCCAAAACAAGCACCGCGGCGCTTTTGTCCGCCCTTACGTTGCCTGCTGCTATGATACCAGCAGCACTCCTGCTTATCGTCGTCTCACCCCTCGATACCGACAAGGGGGAAAAAGAAAAATTTATGGAAGTACTGCCGGACAGCGTTGCTCCGCTTATGCTCTGGTTCAAACTTATGCTGTCCCCTCTCACCATAAGGGCAGCACACTGGGTGGATTCTATCCTCTCCCCATCTATGCTCAGCGCACCGACCTGCTGCATCTCGACGTGGCCACCTTCTATATTCCTGACGGTGCTCTGGCTTATCCTGATGAACTCTCCCTCGATTATCTCAAGGTCTTTCTCCTGCAAATCCTGCTCTTCCTTTACCATTATCCTTTCCCCCTGGCTTCATAAAGTTTCTTAATATGATCCTGAATCGTTTCCTTTTTCCGCAAATACTCTTCATATTTTTCCCGTTCCTTCATGACGATATCTTTCGGCGCCCTTCTCAGAAAATCTTCATTAAGGAGTTTCTTATTCAAAAAAGAGGCAGCCTCCTCGATCTTCGTTCGTTCCTTATTCAGTCTATCAATTTCGAGGTCTATATTCAAAAGACCTTCGAGCGGCACGTAGATCTCAACATAATTCCTGACTGCAGCGGCCGAACCTTTCGGTTTTCTTACCCCCCATCCTATTTCGACAATGTCAGCCCTTGAGAGTTTTTTCAAGTATATCAGGTTCTTCTGTAATACCTCCTCAATGTTGTTGCCCAAAGTCTTGACAGACACCTTGAGTTGGAGAGAAGGGGAGAGATTTAGTTCACCCCTGATCGTTCTTATTCCCATGACCGTTTCCATAATGATAGACATCTCCGCCTCGGCATCAGCATCCCTCGGAAGAGATTTTGGGAAATCAGCTACCATGATGCTTCTCTTTTGATCACAGTCCGTGACTGACCCGTGAGTAACGGGGGATTCTGTGCTCGGACGTCCAGTCGGTATGTTCTGCCAGATTTCTTCCGTAACGTAGGGCATAAAAGGATGGAGTAACCTTACTGTATTCTCGAGCACATAGAGAAGACATTCCTTGACCCTCTCTTTGTCCGCCGTTTCATCATAGAGGACAGGTTTGACCATCTCGATGTACCAGTCACACAGTTCATGCCATATGAAATGATAGATGCTTCCGGCTGCGTCATTAAACCTGTAATCCGCAAGAGACTTGCTTATCTCATCTGCTGCAGCAGAGAGCCTGCTCACTATCCACTTACTGCCTATGTCGAGTTCTTTCACTTCTATGCGCTCCGGAAGGGCAGCCTCTCCGACATTCGACAATACGAATCTCGACGCGTTCCAGAGTTTGTTCACAAAATGCCTGTAGCCTTCCACCCTCTCTTCAGCGAATTTAACATCCCGGCCTTGGGCTGCGAATGCCGCAAGGGTAAATCTGAAAGCGTCAGTCCCGTATCTGTCCATCATCACAAGGGGATCGATCACATTCCCCTTCGATTTCGACATCTTCTGTCCGGACGCATCCCTGACCAGCGCGTGAATATAAACATCCCTGAAGGGTACTTTCTTCATAAACTTCAGACCCATCATGATCATGCGGGCGACCCAGAAAAAAATGATGTCAAACCCCGTCACAAGAACCGATGTGGGATAATACTTCTGAAGTTCCGCGGTTTTTTCGGGCCATCCGAGTGTAGAAAAAGGCCAGAGGGCTGATGAAAACCATGTGTCAAGGACGTCATCATCCTGCCTTAAAACGACGTTTTCGCATTTCGTGCATTTTTCGGGCACTTCTCTCGAGACGATCACCTCACTGCATTCATCACAGTACCAAGCGGGTATCCGGTGTCCCCACCATATCTGCCTCGATATGCACCAGTCGTTTAGGTTTTCCATCCATGCAAAGTAGGTATTCTCCCACGTCCTCGGTGTGAAGCGTATCTGACCGTTGCGAACGGCTTCTATAGCCTCTGCAGCAAGAGGTCCGATCTTCACATACCACTGGAGCGCGGGGAGAGGTTCTATCACGGTCTTGCACCGGTAGCACTGGCTTATCGAATGGACATACCTTTCCTGTTTTGCAATGAGGTCTGCGTCCTTCAGGTCCTTAAGAACGGTCTTCCTGCATTCGTACCTGTCCATGCCGGTATATCTCAGCCCTGCATCCTCGGTCATGCGCCCATCAGGGTCGATTACGGTTATAAAGCCGAGAGGAGGGGACTGTCTCTTAGCTATCGCTTCGTCGCTAAAGTCATGGGAAGGTGTAACTTTTACCGCACCAGTACCGAATTCAGGATCAACCGCGCTGTCTGCGATAACAGGAATCTTTCTTCCGGTAAGAGGCAGCGACACCCATTTCCCTATGAATGCCTTGTAACGCGCGTCTTCGGGATTAACCGCAACAGCGGTATCTCCGAGCATCGTTTCGGGCCTTGTGGTGGCAACAACGACATGCCCGCTTTCATCCCCCATCGGATATTTAATATAGGTGAGTTTCCCTTCGAACTCTTCATGCTCGACCTCGATGTCCGAAAGTGCGGTGCGGCACCTTGGACACCAGTTGATGAGCCTGTTGTCTCTGTATATCAGCCCCTGTTCGTAGAGACTGACAAAAACCTCGACAACAGCACGGGAAAGTCCTTTATCCAGCGTGAAACGCTCCCTCGACCAGTCGCAGGAAGCACCGAGCCTTTTGAGCTGATGGATTATCCTGCCCCCGAATTCGGCCTTCCATTTCCATACGCGCTCGATGAAAGCCTCCCTGCCCAGCCGATGCCTATCGATCCCCTCAGCTGCAATCTGCCTTTCCACTACGTTCTGGGTTGCGATCCCGGCATGGTCCATGCCGGGAACCCAGAGAACATCATAATTGCACATCCTCTTCCACCTGACTAGGATATCCTGCAGTGTTGCGTTGAGCGCATGCCCCATATGGAGAGAACCGGTAACATTCGGGGGCGGAATAACTATCGAATAAGGTTCGACCTTTGAGTCAGGGTCGGCAACAAAATAGTTGCCCGATGACCAGTAATCGTACCATTTTTCTTCAACGCCTTTTGGATTGTAACTTTTATTCAGTTCGCTCATGACAAAGAAAGACGGGGAATTGGCTCCGCCTTTTCCCCGCCCTTATTCTCAAAAAAGTTAATTTAAAACTCTGATCTTATCTTTTCGATTTCTTTGGAAATCATCGTTCCTGCAAGGTCAGGAACGGTTTCCCATATAACCTTTTCAACCTCTTTCGTGATCGAAGAAATCGAGCCCTTGAGCACCTCTTTCAGCATCTTCTCGACCAGTTCCGGGACTATCTCCCAAAGCACTTTCTCCGCCGTATCCTTCATCAGAGGCATAAGCGAGGTTAGTAGCACGTCCCTTATATCGACAGAGGCCATGTAAGAAGATACTTTTTCATCGACAGTCTTTTCAAAAATCCTGAGGAACTCCTCCTTCGACGGCACCGCAACTTCTTCTATACCGACTTCTCTCGCCACTTTACCCTGCTGAACAGCCTCCGGGGCTACAGTTCCACGCTCCTCCTGGAGGACGTCTTCTGCCAATTCAAATGAGTTCTCGATTTCGGTCTCCTCTTCTGCCACTGCCGCCTCGGCAGCAAACTCTCCCTGCGAAACTGACACTTCCTCCATCGCCCAGAGGTCTTCCGCAAATTCCGCGACTTCAAGGACCCCGGGTTTGACATCTCCCTCCGCTTCGTCAAGGACTTCCAACTCTTCTTCGCCTGCTTCGGGAAATGTCGCCATCACCTCTTCAGGAGCTCCTGCCGAAACCATCGTAAGGGCGGCGTTAATTTTGCTTATCAATTCCTGGGACTCGAAAGGCTTTATAACGGAATCATCTGCACCGACTTTCATAGACAGCTCTTCATCTAAGGGTTCAAAGGCGCCTGCAAGAAGTATGACCGGAATTCGTGCGGTCTCCGGGTTCTGTTTGATCTGTTCGCAGAGTTGATACCCATCGATCCCCGGCATCTCGATATCGGCAAGAACAATATCAGGCTTGAAACTCTTCATCGCATTCAGCGCATCCTCACCGTTGCTCACAGACGTGATCTCAAAATCCTCTTCGGTGAGTACCAGTTCTACCACTTTCTGTATCGTGATGCTGTCATCAGCGAGTAACAGCTTACGAGCCATACGTCACCCCTTCACAGTGATTTCGGAAAGTTTATTGTTCGGTGCCGAAAAAGTCAAGGCTTATTATACAGAAGCGCTTGTAAGCTGAACCGACGGTTCAGCATGAGGAAACGCCTCAACCCCCTCCACTGAAACCTCCTGAATGGGACGAGGAAGAAAAATCAGAAGCTGAACTTGACGAACAGCAGAATGAAGACATCACTTTTTTTACCCGCTTAGATGCGCATCTCGGGCATTCGGTATCGCCCTCTGTCGCACTCACTCTCTGGAGAAGAGAGAATCTTTCATTACACGCCTTGCATATATATTCGTATATCGGCATTTTTACCTCCCGTACGCGTTTCACTCATTATAGATACTTTAACCTCTCATTTCCGTACAAGTCAATCATGTATCTCGTCCATGGGTTTACATCCATCCCCTATTTGATATAATTGTGAATAGATGAAAGAAGCGATGGTCTATGAAAAGGCCGGGGGCACTGATGTGAGATGCCACCTGTGCGCGCATAACTGCCTTATCCACAACGGACAGAGGGGCATTTGTGCGGTGCGTGAGAACAAAGACGGGACTCTTTTCAGCCTTGTCTATCGAAAAGTCATCTCGATGAACATCGATCCCATCGAGAAAAAACCGCTCTTCCATTTTTTGCCGGGCTCGACGTCCCTTTCTTTAGCGACGGTAGGATGCAACTTCCGCTGCAAGCACTGTCAGAATTACGAAATATCTCAATACCCGAGGGAACGCAGATTCGCCGTTCCGGGCAGGGACATATCCCCCGAGGCAATTGTGAACAGCGCGGCAGATGCTCATTGTGACAGCATTTCGTATACCTACACAGAACCGACGATATTTTTCGAGTTCGCCTACGACTGCGCACGACTGGCGCACGAAAAAGGTGTCAAGAACGTCTTTGTGAGCAACGGATATACGGGAGAGGAAGCAACGCGTCTTATCGCTCCTTTTCTCGACGCCAACAATGTGGATCTGAAAGGGTCCGACAAATTCTATCGGGAAATATGCGGGGCAAGACTTAAGCCTGTGCAGGAGACGATAAAGCTCATGAAACAACTCGGGGTCTGGGTGGAAGTGACTACCCTTATAATTCCTGACCTCAATGATTCCGAAAAGGATCTCACAGACATAGCGGAATTCATCAGTTCGGTTGACCCTTCGATCCCATGGCATGTGTCCCAGTTTTATCCGACATATAAGCTGCTCGACAAGCCTCGAACCCCTGTTGAGAAGCTTAGAGAGGCGAGACAAATAGGACTTAAAGCAGGGCTCAAATATGTCTATGAAGGCAACGTCCCAGGGGGAGGCGGAGAGAACACTCGCTGTCCAGTGTGCAGTGAACTGTTGATAGGACGATTCGGCTACCGCATTTCAGAAAATAACATCAAGAGCGGCATGTGTCCAAAATGCGGCGGTTCAATAGAAGGTATGTGGAGAGCTTAAGAAGTTGGCTCATTCATGAACTTCAGTACCATGATAACAGCATCTTCAACCGGCGACACGTAATAATTTTTCCTGATTCCGAGCAATGCGAAATTCAGTTTTTCATAGATCTTCTTTGCCCTGTCGTTTGAAGCCCTTACCTCAAGAAAAAGAAACCTGCATTCATCTTGTCTGAGAAGACCGATCATCTCTTCGACAAGCGCAGTTGCTATCCCGAGTTTCCTGTGTTCAGGATGCACGGCCAGGTTTAGGACATGGCCTTCGTCCATTATCCTGTTCGCACAGATATACCCGACGACCTCACCATATTTTCTGGCTACCAGCGATAGCGATCTCGGGTTCTGTATCTCATTATAGAAAAGGGATTCCGACCAAGGCATCGTGCACGAAGCACGCTCGATTTCGACCACTTCCTGCAAATCGCCGATCTTCATTTCGTCAATGATGACCTCTTTCACGTGCCGGCTGACCATTTCACCTCAGCTTCAGATTTTCTTATGTAAACGGGAACCGCCTCCGACACATTTATATAATCTCCCCTTAAGGCCTTTTTAAGACCGATCATCGCCACATTAGCGGGTGAAGGGACCATCTTTTCCGGCGTAGCGATAAGAGCTCTTTCTTTCATAACCCCGGCTATCTTGTCCGCGTAAAGCAGAACCCCGTCGCCAGCAAAGACGATTTCGCCTTTGAGTTCCCTCAACAAATCGTCCAGCTTGAGCGAAGCGTCGTCGATAATTCTTTCAAACCCGCCGTGTTTCCATTGAAATACCGCCGCATAGACTTCCCCCTTTCTCGCATCGAGCAAGATACACACAGGATGCCTGCTGAAGGGGAAATTCCACGCAAAGGCCTCGAGCGTTGAAACCGTCACAACAGGTTTTCCCGTTGTATAGGAAAGCCCTTTTACCGTACTCAGACCTATTCTTAAACCCGTGAACGAACCCGGCCCGATAGCTACCGCAAAGGCACTGATATCATCTAAACCGATTTGTGATCCGGTAAGGACCTGCTCGATAACCGTCATCAGCCTTTCGGAGTGCGTAGTTTTTACATTGAGTCTCGTCTCTGCGATCAAGCCTATCCTTCGGTCGATGACAGCCACACCGCCGAGCATTGTCGATGTCTCTATGGAAAGTATCTTCATAACAATTGTTTATTATAAACCGAATCGGAACCCCTTCTATGCCGTTTCGGCCGAGGCAGCGAGATACCTTTTTGCAAAGACGATCGAAGTGACGATACAGACGACACCACCGGCCGTTATGGCGTGGGTTGTGCCGACCGCATCCGCTGCCAGACCCATGATCGTATTGCCTATCGGGACAAGACCGAGGAATACAAGCGAATAGACGCTCATGACCCTTCCCCTCAGTTCATCGGACACTGAAATCTGGATATAGCTGTTCGCCGATGCGAGATAACTTATCATCCCCCATCCTCCCAGCGCTATAACGATAAGAGAAAGCCAGAATATTTTGGATAGGGAAAAGACAAACAGGGCAAATGAAAAACAGAGTCCTGCCAAAGACATAAACCTCGAGTTGTCTTTTATGTTCCCCTTTGCCGCAATCCCGAGCGCTCCGGTCAGTGCTCCTATGCCGGATGCACCAACAAGAAAACCCAGTCCCTTTGCTCCCCTGTGAAAAACTTCTCCTGCGAAGACCGGCAGCAGACTTATATAAGGAAGACCCACCAGACTGTAAATAGCGATGATGATAATCACGTTCACTATCTTGCTCTTGCTCTTGATAAAATTGACACCTTTCATGAAATCGCTGATGATACCCTCCGATTGCGCGCGAATCTCGCCCCTCGCCTCCATCTTCGAAAGAGCGATGATAACCGCAAGAAAACTTGCGGCATTGATAAAGAAACACGCGGGCATTCCAAGATATTCTATCGATAAGCCGGCTATCATCGGCCCTATTATTCTGGCCCCGTTAAAGGCAGCAGAGTTCAGTGCTATCGCATTGACAACATGTCCTCGTCCGACCATCTCTATCAGGAAAGACTGTCTCGTCGGCACATCTACCGCGTTTATCGTTCCGAGGAGAAAAGCTAGAACGGCCACTTGCCACACGGTGATTCCCCCCACGCTTGTTAGGATGCCGAGTATCAGCGCAGGGATTATAGAAAACGCCTGTGTCAGCAGGAGCACATTCCTTTTCCGGAACCTGTCGGCGATCACGCCGCCGATCAGCGTGAAAAAAAGGATCGGCAGGGCGGCAGCGGCCGCAACCACACCCAAGTAAAAGGGCGACTTTGTCAGGCTGTAAACGAGCCACCCCTGAGCAACAGACTGCATCCACGTTCCGGATAGCGAGATGAGCTGGCCGAACCAGAAGAGCCTAAAGTCCCTGTGGGATAACGCCGAAAACCTCTCCGATCTCAACATGTTCTATTGTAATCGAATAATTGTGCGGATTTGCAAATCACGATACGTATGATATAAACTTTATCGTATATTCCCGGACCGACAAGAATTTTTAAGGATCTTCATGCAAAAAGCGTCTATTTCGTCACGGCATGCCCTCTTTTTTCTTATTGCTTGCTTATCTCTCGTGCATCTGCACACCTTATGCGGTATGACCTCTTGAAAATCGAAGAGACATGGTCTCCGCGTTGCTCATAATCCCGGAGGGCACCGCGCGCCTCTTCGATGACAGCCATTTCCTGCATTGTTGGACTGGCTTCCGTAGTAGTCGGACTGTTCGTATCCTATGAATACGATATCGCGCCCGGGGCGTGCATCGCAATCACAGCGGCGGTGATATTTTTTGTGCCTCTGCTCTTGAAAAAAGGGCATATTCAAAGATAATTGACTGGAGTGCGTAAATAAATTTATGGGAGTATTTTTATGACCGAGAGGATAAAACCTTCACTGCATTTCACGATCATCTGCGACGATGTGCGACAGGAGGTGGGCGGCAAGATCAGTCTCATGGGTCTGTTCGAAAATATCTATTCGAAACATTTTCCGGCTGTGCACCCGAGGCTCGCGATAGTTACGGAATGGGGTGAGGGCAGAGGGGAGTTCGGGATTAGAATGAGAGTTCTGTCGCCTGACAGAAAGACCGTCATCCGCGAGACTGTGTCGAACATGAAACTTTCCGGCGTCCATTTCAGACACAGAGACGTATCAGTTCACCTCAATGTCGACTTTAAAGCGGCGGGTACCTATTGGATAGAAAATCTGCTCGATGACGAACTCGTAAATTCCATACCCCTCAGAGTCGTTCAGGTAAAGGAACAGCCGGTCCATTAACCGTGAAAAATTAATCCCTCTGGAGAAAGATTCTCGCCCCGGTCCGCACTCAGGAGGATTCGCCGAGGAGACCGGACAAGTTTACCCGCCTCTGGCGGCGCCACAGCCGACCAGGGCCGGAATGACAAATTATATGATATAGCATGTTATTGTTATTCTGAGACCCTTAATATTGTCATGAACATATTTTCAAGAATCGCCGAACAGAGGATCAGGGAGGCTATCGAAAGCGGTGAGTTCGATAATCTTGAAGGCGCGGGCAAACCAATCGCCTTCGAGGATGAGACTTGGATTCCCGAAGATCTCAGACCTGTTTACCGGGTATTACGAAACTCCGGATGTATTCCTCCGGAACTCGAACTGAGAAAGGAAGTCTTATCCCTCCGCGAACTCATAAACACCATTGATGATGATAGAGAACGACTGAAAAAAATCAAAGCACTCAATTTCAAGTTATTGAAACTCAATGAATTGCGGAAGAGGCCTTTAGAACTTGAAAACTTTCCTGAATACGAAAAAAAGATCAATAAAAAAATGATCGATTAGCCGCCTTGAAAGCTGGCGGAGAGGCAGGGATTCGAACCCTGGGTGGAGTTGCCCCCACAACGATTTTCGAGACCGTCCCATTCAACCGCTCTGGCACCTCTCCGAATGGCCCCGGAAAAAGGAATATCTTATAGGCGAGTGTCTATTTTAGCAAAAACAGGATAAATATTGTTGGCCCGCTCATGACAGCACATTCATAACGAAACTGAGTAATATTCTGCGTCCCAAAAGAGAGAATGTCGCAGCTGAATTCAGATTTGAGCAAACAAGACAGAAGATCTTATCTCCGTGCCCTGAAAAATTTCTTCAATATCGAAGAACACTCTTCCTCGAGAACACCCGATGTAACTTCCACCTGATGGTTAAGTCTTTCGTCGTTGAGGATACTATACAGGCTGTCGACACCACCCGCCTTCGGGTCCCTGCATCCGTAGACAAGCCTTGATATCCTCGAATTGACGATCGCGCCCGCGCACATAACGCAGGGCTCTTTCGTGACATAGAGTGTTGTCCCAGAGACACGCCAGCTGTCCGATTTTTCAGCGCCTGCCCTTAAAACAAGGATTTCGGCATGAGCAGAAGGGTCTTTCGAACTCTCTCTAAGATTATGGGCGCTCTTAAGCACCTCACCGCCCCTCACCAACACGGCACCAACAGGGACCTCTCCTTCCCTGAATGCGATGTCTGCTTCTTTCAGGGCGATCCGCATAAAATAGATATCTTCATCATTCCTCTCAAGCATCTTGTATTATAGATTCCTGCATAACTAATGGCCTATGTAATTATCTCTTCATCTGTCACTCCCGCTTGTCGGGGTCTTTCTGAAGAAAGATTCTCGCCTCAGGCGAGTCGCCGAGGAGACCGGATAAGATATAATACTTTCGCATCTTCCAATAGCTGTAAGTATACTACGTATCCGATCGCGCAGGTCATAAGCGCCCAACTCTCAAAAGCTCTTCTGCTGCATCAAGAACTTTCTCGACGCCGAGGCTTCCGAGACATCTTATGTCGGCACATTTTTCCATCTGTTCCCCGCACGCCGAGCACGGGTAACCAGATCTTACCACCCTCACGTGTCTGCCCGCCGGTCCCCATATTTCATGGTTTGTGGGCCCGAAAAGGGCGACCGTGGGCACTCCGAGAATTGATGCGAGATGAGTTATCCCGGAATCATTCCCGATATACAGTGAAGACATCTTTAGCAGCGATGCAATATCAGCAAGAGTCGCTTCTTTTACAATCTCAGCTTCCACATCCCCTCCCGAAATGAAGCCCCGGGTTCTCTCATACATTTCATGACCCTCTGCAGGACCGAGGATTATGAGAAAATAGTATCTCATGTGAGAGTTCAGAAGGTTGATCAACGCAAAATAGTTAGAGATCGGCCAGCATTTCCTTTTCCCGCCGCTTCCCGGATGGATGGCGATAACGGTCTGTCCGGGACAGACGAGCAGTGAATTGCGCCTCGCCTCAAGGACCGGCATCTCTGAATCAGTGGGCATTCCCGCCAGCCCTAACTGTTCCAGCTGAAACAGGGATACGCTCATGATCGAGCCGTCATGTGGCACTGTCCTCACAAAATAGCTTTCCGGAATATGCCCTCTGATATTCTCCTCAAAGACGCTGTCGGCTCTTTTCATGAAGATAAAAGCTTTATCGAACCCTTTGAGAAATGCCTTGAGCGCATCGGGCAGGTCCTTTGCAGTATAAAAAAGGCAGGCAAACAGTCCACTTTCATTCGAAGATATTTCATCCGCCAGTTCGTTTTCGAGAATTATGTCGGCAATATCCGTTCGTGAGACCAGGTGAAGATAATATCCCGCCGCGGATCTTTTAAGGGCATACAGCGCAGCGAATGACAGTATAAGATCACCGAGAGCGCCGTGATGCCAAATCAGTATTTTCCTCATCTGCTTTTATCGTCGATAAGGTGCTGCGTTCAGGGAAATTACACGATCTCGAGCATTTTGTCCAGAGCCCTTTTTGCAGGTACCCTGATATGATCGGGGACCTTGATAACGTTCGTATTCTCCTGAAACGCCCTTATGATACTTCTTAAGGTAGTCTTTTTCATGTTCGGACAAACCATGTCTTTTCTGAGCGGATAGAATACCTTATCAGGATTTTCTTTCCTGAGTTTGTATAAGAGGCCAATCTCCGTACCGACGATAAATTCCCTTGCAGGGGAAGACGTTGCGAACCTCAGCATCCCTGAAGTGCTCGTCACATGATCAGCCATTTCAAGAACTTCCGGCCTGCACTCAGGATGCGCGACGACAACCGCAGCGGGATGTTCCGCCTTTGCCTTTCTTACATCGTCTATGGTCACTCTTTCGTGCACATTGCAGTAACCGTCCCAGGCGATCACCCTC
>Ga0187776_10000598_pt1 | contig 17443 bp, 15 predicted proteins | sample 0216_BV02_MP12_2_FD_132426 | JGI IMG/M metagenome (GOLD analysis project Ga0187776, IMG submission 132426) | Tropical peat soil microbial communities from peatlands in Department of Meta, Colombia - 0216_BV02_MP12_20_MG | ecosystem: Environmental > Terrestrial > Soil > Wetlands > Peat | place...
GCGGTGTGGTTCGCGGCGCACCAGACACAAGGGAGCATTCGCTGGATGATGCTGGCCGCGGTGGCAGCCGTGGTCGGGCACATGTTTCCCGTCTGGCTGAAATTTCGCGGAGGCAAGGGCGTCGCGACAGGACTGGGGGTGTTCCTGCCGATCTGTTGGGAAGCGGTTGCCGCCGGAGTTGTGCTGTGGCTGCTCGTCGTAGTCTTCTGGCGCTACTCGTCGCTCGGCTCAATCGTCGCCGCGGTGGCGATGCCCGTCTTCGTTTACTTCCTCTACGCGCCGCGGCACGCCCCGCCGGACATCGTCTCGCTCGGCACCGGCTTCATCGCGATTTTGATCCTCATCAAGCACCGCTCGAATATCGAGCGGCTCATCGCCGGCAAAGAAAACAAGCTGAAAATCGGCAGCTAGCGCGGTCGCTTCCCCCTAGCGCTGGCTGGAGCTTCGATCACTTCACGCTTATCACCACGACCGTCAAATCATCGCGAAGGCTTCCGGCATTGAACCGGGTGACTTCGTTCGCAATGGTTTCCAGCAGATTCCCGGCATTTTGACGGACATGCTGGCTTCCCAGTCCGGCCAGACGGCTCCCTCCAAACTCCTGGCCCTTCAAGTCGACAGCCTCGGTCAATCCGTCGGTGTAAAGAACCAGGTGATCGCCGGGTTCCAAATCCACCACAGTCTCTTGAAAGGGCCGGTTGGGGAAAATCCCCAGTGGAGGTCCGCCTTCCTCCAGCGTGATGGCAGCTCCCGACTTCCGGAATAGGATTGGCGGCAAATGTCCAGCGCTCGAGTACACAAGCTTGTTCCGTATCGTATCGAGAGTGCAGTAGCAAAGAGTGATGAACTTGTCGGGGGCAAGGTTGTTGCAAAGCACTTCATTCATCTTGCCGACCAGGACGCCCGGCGGGATCGCCTCGGAGGCGAAGGCACGGAAACTGGCCTGAATATTTGCCATGAGCAGGGCGGCGCTGATTCCTTTGCCGACTACGTCTCCAATGCACACGCCGATCTTCCTGTCGCTGAATTTCACGACATCGTAGAAATCTCCGCCGATGGCGCGCGCCGGCCGCCAGGTTCCGGCAATTTCCAACCCGCGCACCTGCGGGAGCTGCTTCGGCAGCAGCCCCTCCTGAATTTCCCGCGCCTTGCCAATTTCGTCTTCCTGTTGCTGCGACTCCATCTTTCCGTGTTCCACGGTGCGCTGCAGCTCCAGGTTCCGGCGCTCCAGAGCGGCCCTCGCTTCGCCATAAAAACGGAGCAGGCTGCCCACGATCACAACCATGATCACTCCCAGCCACCCGCCGGTTCGGAACTGGACGCGAAAAACGGAGAGCGGGGCGCGATACAAGGCGATACTCACGAGCATCGCCACCGCCGAGCTGCCCAGCGCCGCCAGAAAAAGCAGGATTGAATACACGGCCCAGTTGTAGGGACGGCTGAAGCGGTCGGAAAAGGGCGAGAGAAAATCCATGGTCTGCCAGGCGACATTTCCGATCACGAGCGAGTAGATGATGATGGGTTCGAAATCCGCATGCGGCCAACTCGTCACCTTCAGGACAGCGAACAGACAAACGGCTGCCACGATGAGCATTTGTTGCCGATTAAGAAAGTGGCGAACGCCCAGGGAGAGTGATGGGAATCGCGCAGTGAGTGATGCCATGAGCGCCTTGCCGAGGGAATGGATTTAGTTCGAAATCGCGGAGCATGTTAGGAAAGGCCCGATTCAATGTCAACGTAGTGGACAGTCCTGTGGGAAATCGAGTCCACGGCCTTCGGGTTCCGGATCAGATGATTCTTCGCTCCCGAAGGCTGTGTGGCGTATTCGGCAACGGCAGTACTTTCGTCCCGTTGTGCCATGCGGAGCTTCTCCGCTAGCATTTCCCGGATAGGGATTCTGGTGCCCAAAACAGCCCTCAAGCAATTGACCGCACGGCGGATGCGCATCCTTTGGATGGTGTTGGGAGCCCTCCTGCTCGTCAGCGTGACGCCCTTGTGGCTCTATCACCGCCAGGTGCTGCGGCTGAGCGAGCAGAAGCTGCAGGATACCGAGCGCGTCCAGCAGAACGAGATTACCCGCTCGCTCGCGAACGAGACATTGCAGTTTGAATCGAACCTGCGCGAGCAGCTTCTGAGCCAGCGGCAGATCCTCGCCCTTACCGGCTGGATATTAGACGTGGACGATCCCACGCACGCGCCGCAGCTTTCGCGCCTGCTGCAAAACTTCGTCGAGAACAATCCCAACATTTTGTACGTCACCGCAGTGAACAAGCAGGCCAAAGGGGAATCCGCCGGAAGCATCCGCGGCGACATTGACCCGTTTGTGGCCGTGGCTCTGAAGCGCGCCTTCACCGCCAGCATTCAGGGGCTGAATTTCGTCAGCGAGCCGTTCGCGCTCGGACAGGAAAACCGCCCGGCGCTGGTGATGTCCGTGCCGCTGCTGGCGGACGGGCAGTTCAGCGGCATGCTGGCCTCGGTGGTTTCGATTGACCGATTGATCGGGCGCCTGCGCGACGCCAGCATTCGCGACCGCACCGTCTTCATTGTGGACGTGCACGGGCACATCGTGGCGCATCCGAACACACGCGATACGGTCCCGGGCAGCGACGTGACCTCCACCTCGCCGCTCGTGAAACAATTCCGTGACCTGCCTCAAGAGTTGCGCGCCACCGAGACGATGCATTTCACCAAGTACGACAATAACGGCCGGCATCCGGTAGAGATGATCGGCACCTACAGCACCATCCCGGAGCTGCGCTGGGCGGTGATCGCGCAGCGCAGCCTCAACGAGGCGCGGCTTGACGCCGGCGTGCAGGAACTGACCACCCAGGCGCTCAGCTTCGTCGTCGGCGTGACGTTTGCCGCCCTGCTCTTCGGATATCTCTTCGCTGTGGGAATCACGCGGCCGATTCGCGGCCTGGTGTACTCCGTGCGCGCCATCAGCCGCGCCGAATTCCACGAGCGCGCGGAAGTGCGCGGCGCGGCGGAGATCAGCGAGCTGGCCGAGACCTTCAACAAAATGGCCGGCGACATCGAGCAGTATGTCGAGCGCCTGAAGCAGGCCGCCACCGAAAACCGCGAGCTGTTCCTAGGCTCCATCCGCATGCTCGCAGCCGCCATCGACGAAAAGGATCCGTACACGCGAGGCCACTCCGGCCGCGTGGCAAAGTATTCGATGATCATCGGCGAATATCTGAAGATGGGCTCGGCGGAACTCGACCGGCTGCGCATTTCCGCGCTGCTTCACGATGTCGGCAAAATTGGCGTGGACGACCGCGTGCTGAAAAAGCCCGGCAAGCTGACCGACGAAGAATTCGAGCTGATGAAACAGCATACCGTGAAGGGCGCGAACATCATGCGTCCCGTCGCGCAATTGAAAGACGTCCTGCCCGGCATCGAGCTGCACCACGAGCGGCTGGACGGCGCGGGCTATCCGTACGGCTTGTCCGGCGACAAAATTCCGCTGATGGCGCGCATCATTGCCGTCGCCGACACGCTCGATGCAATCACCACGAACCGGCCCTACCAGTCCGCTATGGACCTGCAATTCGCGCTCGACCGCATCCGCTCGCTGGCCGTTTCGCGCTTCGACCCCACCGTAGTCGGCGCGCTCGAATCTGCCGTGAAGGACGGCCGCATCCGCGTCACTGCTGCCCTCGTCGAAGTGTAAGTCCTTCTTCGAGGCTGAATCCGACGCCGAATCTCCCCCTCTGCTAGAATGTTTGGTTTGGCTTTTTCCGGCGAATCTCATGATTACGTTATTCGGACCACCCGAACCCACGCTGCTCGAACGGCTGAAGGACTCCGTCGGCAAAACGCGAACGGAGCTGGCGGCGAAGGTCCAGGAAGTCCTCACCGGCGACCGCCCCGTTGACGCCGAGGTGTTGCAGCAGCTCGAATCCGCGTTGCTGAGCGCTGATATCGGCGTGCGCACCACGAAGGAAATCCTCGCCGGACTGCGCCAGCAGGTGAACGAGCACAAACTCAGCGAACCCAAAGAGCTGAAGCGCGAGCTGAAAAATCAGGTGCTGAAGATTCTTAGCACCCCCGCTGCCCCATCGGACGGAAAAACAGGCGTGACACCTCGTGTCCTCTTCATCGTGGGCGTGAACGGCACGGGAAAAACCACCACGATCGGAAAGCTCGCAAACCGGCTGAAGAAAGAGGGCGCGAGCGTGATCCTCTGCGCCGCCGACACGTTTCGAGCCGCGGCCATCGAACAGCTCGAAGTCTGGGCGCGGCGCGCCGGCGTGGAACTGGTGAAGCAAAAGCCCGGCGCCGATCCTTCGGCCGTCATATTCGACGCGCTGACGGCTGCAAATGCGCGCGGCGCCGACGCGGTCATTGTCGATACGGCCGGCCGCCTGCATACGAAATCAAACCTGATGGCTGAGCTCGAAAAAATGAAGCGCACCGCCGCGAAAATCGTTCCCGGCGCGCCGCATGACGTCCTGCTGGTGCTCGACGCAACCACCGGCCAGAACGGGTTGAACCAGGCGCGCGAATTCTGGAGCTACGCCGGCGTGACGGGCATCGTGCTCACCAAGCTCGACGGCACCGCGAAAGGCGGCATTGTGGTAGCCATCGCCCGCGAGCTCAATCTCCCCATCCGGTTCGTGGGCACCGGCGAACAAATGGACGACCTCGTTCCCTTCGATGCGCAAACCTATGTCAACTCGCTCTTCGATTAAGCGCATCCTCGACGACAACTACTGGATGTCGCAAGCGCTGGAGTTGGCGCGCGATGGATTGGCGCTCGCGCATCCAAACCCACGCGTCGGAGCCATAGTTGTGAAAGCCAGCCGGAACGTAGGGGAAGGGTTTCATGATTATCACAAGCGCGATCACGCCGAAATCGTCGCGCTCAAGCGCGCCGGCAAAAAAGCCCGCGGCGCCACTCTCTACGTGACCCTTGAACCTTGTTGCACGACCGGGCGGACTGGCCCGTGCACGAAAGCGATCCTCGCAGCCGGGATTCAGAAAGTCTGTGTCGCAATGAAAGATCCGAATCCAGCGGTCACCGGTCGAGGACTTGCGGAGCTCAAGCGCGCAGGAATCGAAGTTCACGTCTTAGAACGCAATGCTGAATATGCCCGGGAGACCAACGAGGATTTTGCAAAGTGGATTCGCACCGGCATCCCTTTCGTCACACTCAAAACGGCCCTGACCCTTGACGGTCAAATTTCACAGCGCGCCGGCAGCATCACATGGATAACGAGCAAGCCGTCGCGTCAGTATGTGCAAAGATTGCGCCATCAAGCGGACGCTTTGCTCACGGGAATCGGCACTGTGCTCGCGGACGATCCTCGGCTGACGGATCGCACCGGCGAGCGCCGCCGGCGGCGGCTGCTCCGCGTTGTGCTCGATTCGGATCTCCGATTGCCGTTGCACTCGCAACTGGCGAGGACTGCCAAACAGGACGTGCTGGTTTTCACGCGGCAGCCTGTTGATTCGTCGCGCGCGCGGGCGCTCATTGAGGCGGGCGTGGAGATATGTCAGGTACGCGGCGAATGGGGCCGGCTGAGTCTGAAAGCCGTGCTGCGCGAACTCGGAAAACGCGAGATTCTCAACTTGCTGATCGAAGGCGGCGCGGAACTCAATGGCGCAGCGCTGCAAGCTGGAATTGTGGACAAGATGATTCTCTTCTATGCTCCCAGGATTATGGGAACGGGCGGAGTGCCCATGGCGCGAATTCCTTCGCGGTGGTTCGCAAAATCACCCGCGCTCAAAAATCTGACTTTGAATCAATACGGACCAGACTTCGTCATCCAAGGATATTTTCACGATGTTTACCGGGATCACCGAGCACGTCGGAAAAATTGAAGCGCTGGAGCTGGGCGCGGACGGTGGACGGCTGCTTGTCAGCCTCACTGGCGCACCCGCGATCGCTGGGGAGATGAAGCTCGGCGACAGCATCTCCGTCAACGGCTGCTGCCTCACCGTTACGGAATTCGCCAAGAACCAGTTTTCCGCGGACCTTTCGGGCGAAACACTGCGGCGCACTTCGTTCAGCGAGAAAAAGGCCGGGCAGCCGGTGAACCTCGAGCGCCCGCTGGCAGCAAGCGCCCGTCTGGGCGGCCATTTCGTGCAGGGGCACGTGGACGGAGTCGGCCGCGTCGTGCGCCTTTCGCCCGAAGGAGAAAATTGGTGGCTGTCGGTGCGAATCCCGGAGGACTTGCGCCGCTATGTTGCGGAAAAAGGCTCGATCGCCTTTGACGGCATCAGCCTCACTGTGGCGCGCTGGCAAGACGGCGTCGCGGATATCGCCATCATCCCGTACACCTACGAACACACGAACGTCCACGCGATGGTCGTCGGAGACCTGGTGAACATCGAGACCGACATTCTCGCGAAGTACGTGGAAAGCCTGTTCGCGGCGCGCAAAACACCGGCCGTGTCGCGTCTCACCGTGAGCAAGCTGGTCGAGGAAGGTTTCTAGCTCGCGGGCGAAATGAGATGCGCATCCACTGGCCGCGCCGGCAATTTCTGAAGGCCGTCGCTGCCGCCGCAACCATCGGGAAGGACTGGAAATTTGCGCGTGAGAATTTGGGGGCAGGCCTGATGACCGAGCGGAAATCATTTGACATCGCCGTGATCGGCGCGGGCGTCTTTGGCGCGTGGACAGCGTATTTTCTGCGCAAGTCCGGTGTATCAGTGGGGCTCGCCGACGCGTACGGACCGGCCAACGCGCGCGCCAGTTCCGGCGGCGAATCGCGCATCATTCGCATGGGCTACGGCGCCGACGAAATCTATACGCGCTCGTCCCTGCGCGCGCTGCCGCTATGGAAGGAACTCTTCGCGCAGACCGGACAGCCGGGACTCTTTCAAGCCACTGGTGTGCTGTGGATTGCCCAGAAAAGTAAGCAGTACTCGCTCGACACCGTCGCAACGCTTCGGAAAGCCGGCGTAAATTTTCAAAAACTGAGCGGCGAGGAATTGCGCCGCCGCTACCCTCAGATTGTCTTCGAGGAAGGTGAATGGGGCATCTTCGAACCCGAAAGCGGCGTATTGCTAGCTCGGCGCGCCGTGCAAGCGGTAGTCGAGCAGGCTCGCAAGAGTGGCGTGGAATATTTCGAAGAAGCCGTCCTCACACCGGCGGGACAGGGCAAAGTCTCCGCTGTAAACACGGCAAGCGGCGCAACCATTTCGGCCGGTACATTTGTCTTTGCCTGCGGACCGTGGCTGCCGAAGGTTTTTCCTGATGTGCTCGGCAACCGGGTTTTTCCCACGCGCCAGGAAGTCCTATTCTTTGGCGTCCCGGCGGGCGACAAGCGCTTCCTCGCCCCGGCCATGCCCACATGGATCAATGAGAAGGATTTGTTTTACGGGATGCCGGATATCGAGAGCCGCGGATTCAAAATTGCGCACGATCTCCACGGCCCGGCTGTCGATCCGGACACGCAGTCGCGCATCGTCAGTCCCGAAGCCGTGGCGGCGGCGAAGAACTATCTCGCACGGCGCTTTCCTGCCCTGACGGATGCGCCGGTGGTCGAATCACGCGTCTGCCAGTATGAAAACACATCCAGCGGCGATTTTCTGATCGACAAGCATCCCGCATTCGAGAACGTCTGGCTGGTCGGAGGCGGTTCAGGGCACGGCTTCAAGCATGGCCCGTCGGTTGGGGAGCATGTTGCGGCGCGCATCATTCACGGCGCCGCAGCGGAGCCGCGCTATTTGCTGGCCACCAAGCAGACCCTGCAAAAACGCGCCGTCTATTGATTCAATGTTGTCGGAGTGAGCTGTCGCGCATCGGCTCGGGCTTTCGCTCGCGCCCCGCGAATGTACAGCCCGATTCCCAATAGCACCGCAAATCCCGTGGCGCCGACCAATTTCAATTCGAATTGAAGCTTGTTCACGGTCTCGCCCGGCGGAATCAGCGAAAGGATTATGCCAGCCAGACAAACGAAGAATCCGAGCCCTGCGGCAATCCACACGCCAAGCGTGCCTCCGGGTATCAGGACCGCGCCGGGCGAATCGTAGCGGTCCGGACGGTAGGCCAGCTTGATCGCAGCCGCGTACATATACAGGAAGGGAATAAAGTAGAGGATGTTGGTGCTGTCCACGAGAATCTGGTAAGCGCTCACCGTGGTTTCATTGATCTGGCTCAAGAGCAGAATCACGCCGGAAATGATCGCTTGCACCAGAATCGAAACGTACGGCGTCTCCCACCGCGGATGAATTCTCCCGAACGCCGAGGGCAGATAACGGTCGAGCCCCACGACGAAGGGGACACGCGCGATCCCTGCGACGGTAGAGCCGACGCCGCCCGCGTTGCCGATGGTCACCAGCAGCGCCGCAATCATTCCCAGCGCACCCACCTTCAGAATCCCGGAGGCAATTGTGATCGCCTGGAACGCGCCGCTCTTCGGGTCCACGGCCACGTCCTTCATTACCAGAAGCACGGCAACCGTTCCGGCGATGTACAAGCTCGCGATGACGACGCCCGAGCCGAGGATTGCTCGCGGAAAGGTCTTGCGCGGCTCGCGCACTTCTTCGCTCATGCAGGAGACCAGCTCGAGTCCGGCAAACGCGAACGCGATCTGCGGCCAGAAATTCACCGTATTCCAGTCCCAATGCGGAAGCATGTTGCGCCACATGAATTGCGTCACCGAGCCCTGGCGCAGCCACACCATCACCGCAACCACCACCAGAATCATCAGAGGCAGGAACGTGGAGACTCCGCCGGCGTTTTGCAGCCATTTGCCGATGCGCAGCCCGATAATGTTCATGAACACGGCGACGAACAGCAGCACGAAAGAGCCGATCAGTAGAAACGTGCGATCCTGCGCCAGCGGCGCGTAGCCGATTCCGCCGATGTACGCAGCCATGGAGGCGCTGGCGAACAGAAGCGCCGGAAAATAAAAGAGCGTGTACACCCAGTAGTTCCAGCCGGCTATGAAGCCGTGAAATTCTCCAAAGGCGTCTTTCGACCACGCATAAAGGCCACCTTCCTCCGGGAATCGGGTGGAGAGTTCCGTGATCACCAATCCCGTCGGGATGAAAAAGAAAACCGCGGCGAGGGCCCACAGGCTCATCGAGGAGGTGCCGTTGTGCGCCGCCGCCGCGATCCAGCGAGGCCCTAGTACCGTCACCACGTTGAACAGCAGCACGTCCCACACGCCCATCACGCGCGGGAGTTGCTGCTTGGTTGCGGTGGCCGCGGGCGCGCTCACGCAGTGGCGTCCAGCGCAGGAATCAATTCATCCTGCTGGAGAAAGTTGCGGAGAAAGGGGTCCTGGGATTTTTCCAATTCCGGCCAGGTTCCGAAAAAACTCACTCGGCCATCCTGCAAAAAGATCACGCGATCGGCCAGTTTTTTCGCGAGGTGGGTGTCGTGAGTGACGACGATAGACGTCTTGTGAAGCTTCTCCTTCAACCTTCGGATCAGTTCGCTTACGTGCGAAGCCATCAGCGGATCCACCATCGTCGTGGGCTCGTCAAAGAGAATCGCTTCCGGCTCTTCCGCCAGCGCGCGGGCAATGGCCACGGCCCTCTTGAAACCGGTGCTCAGATCCGACGGGAGACGGTCGGCAAATTGCGCCACTTCGAGCATTTCCAGCAGTTCGCGCACCCGGCCCTCAACTTCCTCGAAATTCTCGCGCCCGCCGCGGTTCATCAGCGGGAAAGCCACATTCTCCTCCACGGTCAGCGAGTCAAAGAGCGCCCCCGATTGGAAAACCATCGTCACCTTCTCGCGGATTTTGGAAAACTGCTGTTCCGTGAATCGCGTGACATCCTGGCCCGCGACGATGATCTGTCCGGCATCCGGCTGCAGGAATCCCATCAGCAGCTTCAGCGAAACCGATTTCCCCACTCCGCTGCGGCCCATAATCACGCCTGTCTCGCCGGGCTCGACGTAGAAGCTGACATTCTTCAGCACGTCATTCTCGTCGAATGATTTCGAGACGCCGCGAAATTCGAAATAATGTTGGGTCATCGCGGGGAACGGCGTTCGAGCCGCGCCTTCGCCTCCTCGTAATCCGCAGGCGAATTCATATTCTTGAATAGGAGTCCGTCGGAATCAAAGGCTTTCCATTCGGCGGGTTCTATTTCCTCGACGCGCAGTCCGGCAAGCCCGTCCGTCACCTTGCGAATGCCGCGCTCAATGGCCGCGCGAATAATCGGCTCGCATCTTTTGTGGTACACGGCGCAAAGCGGTTCGGCGCCGCGTACGTTCATGGGCAGCACCGCATCGCCCTTCGATGCGCGAGCCCGGCCGGCCAGATGCTCGAGCCAGGCTTTCGTGAGATAAGGAAGATCACAGGCAACGATGAGGTTCCACGCCGCCCTCGCCGCGCGCAGAGCCGTAGCGATTCCTCCCAGCGGACCGGCGCCGGGAAAATCATCCGGGATCACCGCCAGCCCCAGCCCGCTGAACCGCTCGGGTGCGCCGACTGCCGTAACCTCGCCCGCGACGGACTCCACCAAACGCGCCGCGCTCACCACAAGCGGTGCGCCGTTCAACCTCAACAGCGCCTTGTCGCTCCCCATGCGCGAGCTTTCGCCGCCCGCAAGAATGAACCCCGCAACTCGTGTGTCATTCACGATGGCTACGATTTTCCGGGCCTCTGAATGCCCAATTCGCGCAATTTTTCCTGCAAGCTCTGCCGGTGAAGCCCCACTTCCGCCGCCGTCTTCGAGACGTTCCAGTGGTGTTCTTCGAGTTTCCGCTTCAAGTAAGCAACCTCGAATTTGCGCTTGGCTTCGCGGAAATCCGCTTCCGTCAGATAGGAATCACCGCCCGGATTCCGTGAACCCGCCACCGCGCCGGTTCCCTGGCGAATTTCTTCGGGCAGATCCGCCGGAGTGATTTCCTCGCCGCCAGCCAGCACGAGCGTCCGTTCGAGCGCGTTTCGCAGCTCGCGGACGTTGCCCGGCCAGTCGTAGCGGCGCAGCAATTCCATCGCTTCCCTGCCGAGGCGTGCATTGCGCTGATGGCGCGCGCCGAGCTGCTTGAGAAACGACGCCACCAGTAAGCCGATATCTTCCTTGTGCGCGCGCAGGGGCGGCAGTTCGAGCGTCACCACGCGCAGCCGATAGTACAAATCCTCGCGAAACCGCCCCGCTGCAATTTCCGCGGGCAAGTCGCGGTGCGTCGCGCTGACCACGCGGACATCCACCTCGATGGATTGCGATCCGCCGAGGCGCTCGATCGTGCGGTTCTCGAGCGCGCGCAGGACTTTCGCCTGCGTCACGGCGTTCATGTCGCCAATTTCGTCCAGAAAAATCGTGCCGCCGGAGGCGAGCTCAAATTTCCCTTTGCGCTGTTGCGCTGCGCCGGTAAATGCGCCGCGTTCGTAGCCGAAGAGCTCGGACTCGATCAGATTCTCCGGCAGCGCCGCACAATTCACCGGAATGAACGGCTTCCCCGCGCGCGGAGATCGCGCATGAATTTCCTGCGCGAGCAAATCTTTGCCCGTCCCGCTCTCGCCGAGAATCAGCACCGTCGTATCGGTCGGCGCCACGCGGTCGGCCATTTCAAATACGCGGCGCATCGCCGCGGATGCACCCAGCATTCGTCCGAATTGCCCTTCGGCCACCAGCTCGCGGCGCAGCTTCTCGTTCTCGGCGCCGAGCTCGCCAAGCTTCAGAAGGTTGGCCACACGTTTGCGCAATTCGACGATATCGAATCCTTTCACGATGTAATCCGCCGCGCCCGATTGCAAAGCGTCCACCGCGGTCTTTGCCGTGTCGAGCGCGGAAACCACGAGCACCGGTGTGTCGTCGCCGCTCGCGCGCAACCACCGCAAAAAAGAAAGCCCGTCTTCGCCGGGCATCACCAGGTCGAGCAGAATCAAACCCGGCCGCGCACGCGCGAGCCCCTCCCGCGCGCCATTCGCAGACTCGGCTTCGATAATTTCGTACGCGCCTTCCAGCGCGCGCCGGATGCCGTATCGCGCCGACGGCTCGTCGTCCACGATGAGGATCGTTTTCATGTCAACCCTGCGACTCCGTGGGCCTGTCGCCCCGGCCCGAGTGAGCAGTTCTCAGTGCGGGCACGAGCCCCATTAGGCCGGCTCCAATTGCCAGCAGCAGAAAAACGTCAAGTAATGTGTGCATCGCGTCGGGCGCCAGATGATTGCCGAATGACGGCAAAAAATTGAGCGTGTGGCTGAACACCCGCTCATACGTCCGCTGCCATTGTGCGCTCGCGCCCATGATATACGGCAGCCACCAACTCCAGAATTGCAGGCCGAACCAGACGCCGTCGAAGAAGACCGCAAACCACATCAGCAACGCAAATCCCTTGCGCCATGCGGCGAGAAACAGGATACCCGGCAGGGCGAAGGCCAGCGTGAAAAGGATGCCGCCGGCATCCGGATTTCCCTTCCAAGCCGACTCGAAAATTGCTTCGTGGCCGGGCTGTCGATTCCATGCCCCGAGCGGAACGCACATGATTAGCGCCCAGTAAGCGGTCAGGAGCATTTGTGTAAACGCGGCGACCCGTGGCCAATTCATTCGCCGCTCCTTTCCAACATCAGGCGTTTTGCGAATCCGCCAGCGGCAACGTGAGGTGAAAGCGCGTTCCCTTACCATCCTTCACCGGACTCTCGCACGTAAGCGTTCCCCCCATTTCCGCAATCCGCCGTGCCACAATGGAGAGTCCGAGGCCGGTGCCGCTCGCTTTCGTCGTAAAAAACGGCTGAAAAATCTTGGCGCGCAATTCCGGAGAAATTCCGGGGCCGTCGTCCACCACTTCCACTTCGAGCTTGTCTTCGCGACGTGAAAGCCCGATCCGCACTCGTCCGCCGTCCGGCTGCGCTTCAATGGCGTTCACAATCAAATTAGAGAGCGCTTCACTCAGCGCGTCCTCGGACGCAACCACGAACACTTCTTCGGAGGGCTGCTCGAATTCCAGCCGCACGTTTCGCCGCTCGGCATCGTGGCGGAACAAAATGGCTGTCTGCTTGGCCAGGGCCACGGCGGCGACGCGCTGCCCATTCACCGAAGGCTTCGCAAAATTCAGAAGCTGTGTCAGCTTGGCGCTCATGCGGTCGATTTCGCCGACCACCAGCGCGCAATCGCGCCTCATGTCCAGCGGTAAATCAGGATTTTCGAGCTGCACCTGAAGCACGGTTTTCATCGAGCTGAGCGGATTCCGCAAATTGTGCGAGACGCTCGCGGCCATCTGGCCCAGCAGCGCCAGCCGCTCGCGTTCGGCGAGCTCGCGTTCCAACCGCAGCTTTTCTTCGATCAGCCGGCACAGGTCCACCATCGCCGGCAACTGCTCCGCCAGAAATTCGAGCGCCGCCGTCGTCTCGCCCGTCAGATGAGTGCCGGTAGACGCAGCTTCCATCATGCCGATCTCTTTGCCTTCCTTGAGCATCGGGACTCGCACCGTGTGGCCGAGTCCGCCCGGCACCGCGAGCGGCTTCTGCCGCGGATCCACGGGGACAGAAATGCGTACGGCGGCAAGACCGAATTCTTCCCGAATGCGTCGCTCGGCCGCGCTGATGAACTTCGCAACGAGCCCGTGTCGCGCCAGGTCCTGTAGCTCGACGGCCAGTTTCTGCACGCGGTCCATGCGTTCGCGCAGCGCACGATGAATCGCAGGACCGATGGCGCGCTCCAGCGGCTCGAACAGAAAGATCAGCACGAAGAGGAGAATGGCCGCGGTCGCTTCCGGCGGAAGCACCGGCTCAAACCAAACGCTTGTCCGCCGCACCAGCGCCAGGTAGAGCAACGCGAGAAACGTTGCCGAAAGCGCGTACACCAGGTTTCGTTGCGCGCCGAATTCGAGGAAATTGTGGCGCATCGTGAAGTAGACCAAAACCGCGCCCGGAAAAACTCCCGCCACTGCTGCGGCCGTCGCGCCTGCTTCGGCGCCGAGCGGCAAATGCGCCATCATTTGCTGCACAAGCAGCGCACCGGCGCAGAGGCCCACGCTTATGAAAATAGAACGGAGCGCCCTTCGTTCTGCGGGATCCTTCGCCGTCGCCGAAATGGAGATTTCGAATGGAATCGCGATGAACGCAGCAGCCATCAGCACAAGTCCCGACTCCCGCACCCAGGAGCCGAGCGCCGCTACCATCCCCAACTCGGGCTGCGCGTGGTATGCGAAGGCCCCTTGCACAAGCAGCCCGACCGGCACCAGCCAGAGCGCGTTAGAGAGCAGTCTCATCCACGCCGGCACATCCATGTTTCGGACCTGCCGGACATATTCCGCATGCGCTCCCGCAACCAGCGGCGGTAAGAACAGGACTCCCAAGCAGAGGAGGCTCTCGTAAAAGAGACGCGTCGCCTCCGGCGGAGAGACGTAGTGGATCCGCGCGTTCATGTCCAGCAGGCGCCCGGCGTAGATCAAGAACAGCGAGAGCACCAGGAAAAACAGGAGCCGTTCGAACCTCCGGGGCCGGCGGTGCCCCAGAATCAGCGCGATCAGAAACAAGTAGACGAGTGTCCCCGCCGTGAAGCCAATCAGCCGCGCGTAGAAGACGTAGGTCACCCAAGCGCCTCTTGCTTGCAGATTCTAGTCTTAGTCGGGGGAGCAACTCAATCGCCAAGTGTCGGAATTTTCGGACACCAGTTAAGACGCTGAATTCATGAGATTTGCTGGCAGGATTCTGACTGGATCCTAAGTCCCATCTTGTCAGGTTTTTGCTTGACAGTCAGGCCTAATTTGCTATATTAGCACTCGCTTACGAGGAGTGCTAAGTGCTCTCCTTCCACAGCAACCCTCGTTGGCAATTCTGAGTTCACCATCGGAGGAATTGCACAAATGGCAGTCAACATCACACCGCTACACGACCGCGTTCTGGTCCGGCGGCTGGAAGAGAAAGAGACCGTCAAGGGCGGCATCATCATCCCCGACACGGCCAAAGAGAAACCACAGGAAGGCGAAGTGATCGCCGTAGGTGCCGGACGCCGCGAAAAGGGCGAGTTGATTCCCCTCGACGTCAAGCCCGGTGATCGCGTTCTGTTCGGGAAGTACAGTGGCAACGATATTAAAATCGAGGACGAGGAATATATGATTCTCAAGGAAGACGAAATCCTCGCCAAGATCGGCACCACTGCCAGGGCGGCAGGCGGCAAGAGGTAAATTCCAAGAACCTGCCGCGGCCAGTGGAAGCAGGCAGCGGCGCAAACCAGTTTGCAGAGAACCTAACATTTTCGAAATCTAAGAGGAGAAACAGAGATGGCAAAGCAAATCGTGACTGGTGAGAGTTCGCGCCAGTCCATTCTGCGCGGCGTCAACCAACTGGCGGACGCCGTGAAGATCACCCTGGGCCCGAAGGGGCGCAACGCGGTGATCGAGAAGAAGTTCGGCGCGCCGGTCATCACCAAGGACGGCGTGACGGTAGCGAAGGAAATCGAGCTGCAGGATCCGCTCGAGAATATGGGCGCGCAGATGGTGCGTGAAGTCGCTTCGAAGACCTCCGACGTAGCCGGCGACGGCACCACCACCGCCACCGTGCTGGCGCAAGCCATCTTCCGCGAAGGCGTGAAGACGGTCGCCGCCGGTGCGAGCCCGATGGCGCTCAAGCGCGGCATCGAGAAGGCTGTCGAAGCCGCGGTCGAGGAAATCAAGAAGCTGCACAAGGACGTCAAGGGCGAGATGATCGCGCAGGTCGGCACCATCTCCGCCAACAACGACAAGCAGATCGGCTCGATCATCGCCGAAGCCATGAAGAAGGTCGGCAAGGACGGCGTCATCACCGTCGAGGAATCGAAGACGATGGAGACGGCGCTCGAGGTCGTCGAAGGCATGCAGTTCGACCGCGGCTACCTCTCGCCCTACTTCGTCACCGATCCCGAGCGCATGGAGTGCGTGCTCGAAGACGTGCGCATCCTGATCCACGAAAAGAAAATCAGCTCGATGAAGGACCTGCTGCCCCTGCTCGAGCAGATTGCCAAGACCGGCAAGCCGCTGCTGATCATCGCCGAAGACGTCGAGGGTGAAGCCCTGGCGACGCTGGTGGTCAACAAGCTCCGCGGCACGTTGCAATGCGCCGCGGTGAAGGCCCCGGGCTTCGGCGACCGCCGCAAGGCCATGCTGGAAGACATCGCCACGCTGACCGGCGGCAAGGCCATCACCGAGGACCTCGGCATCAAGCTCGAGAACGTGAAGCTCGAGGACCTCGGCCGCGCCAAGAAAATCACCATTGACAAGGACAACACCACGATCATCGAGGGCGTCGGCAAGCCCAGCGAGATCGAGGGTCGCGTCAGGCAAATCCGCACGCAGATTGACGACACCACTTCCGACTACGACCGCGAGAAGCTCCAGGAACGCCTGGCCAAGCTTGTCGGCGGCGTCGCCGTGATCAAGGTGGGCGCGGCAACCGAAACCGAGCTGAAGGAAAAGAAGGCTCGCGTGGAGGACGCCATGCACGCCACCCGCGCGGCTGTCGAGGAAGGCATCGTTCCCGGCGGCGGAGTGGCTCTGGTTCGCTGCATCACGGCGCTCGAAAAGATGAAGCTGCACGACGATGAGGCCATCGGCGTCAACATCGTGAAGCGCGCCTTGGAAGAGCCCATGCGGCAGATTGCACTCAACGCCGGCCAGGAAGGCGCCGTCGTTGTGGGCCGCGTGCGCGAGTCCAAGGACGACAACTTCGGTCTCAACGCCGAAACGGCCGAGTACGTGGACCTGGTGAAGGCGGGTGTGATTGACCCGGCCAAGGTCACGCGCCTCGCTCTCCAGAACGCTGCTTCGATTGCCGGCCTGATGCTCACCACCGAAGCGTTGGTGGCGGAGATCAAGGAAGACGAAAAGAAGGCCGTAGGTGGCGCTCCGGGCGCCGGCGGCATGGGCGGCATGTACTAAACCCAGTAGCACAGACAATCCTGTCTGTGTGGTTTTGCAGTCAGTAGCACAGACTTCAGTCTGTGTGGTTTCGGGGGCGTCGCGGCAAATTGCCGCGGCGCCCTTTTCGTTTTCTGCAATTGCAATCTTGAGATTTCAGAGACGGCGAAGGCCCGTTCACCACAGAAGGCTCAAAGCAGGCAGACATTTTCAGACGGGGGAGCAAGCAACATCTCCGCGCGCTCGTTCGCCTCGAATGCGGGCGACCTATTGGGCGCCAGGCGTCCCCTCATGCTTGGCTACAAGCAGGAACCAGATGACGAGCAGCGTGTTGACGACCAGCACGCCGGGAAAATAGAGATTCTCGTTCAGACCGTTGAGCCAGCTCTGGCCCAGGTAATTGCTCGAGACGCGGCCCAGCAGGCGAAGCGCGTTGAGCGCGTATGCGATGGGTGCGAGGCAGTACCAGCGGGCGCGGCCGACGTCGCGCCAGGTGGCCGCCACGAACGAAGCGCTTGCCAGCAAATACGACATCATCTGCGGGAAGAACCAGCCTCGCAACATTTCATTCCAGTGAGCAAAACGGAGCAGGATGGCATCGCGGTCAGCGCTCGCAGCGGCCTCGGCGAATTGGCGCGCCCAGGTGTGGCCTACGAGGAATAAATCCATGCTGCGGTGAATGGTCTCGAAGCCCAC
>Ga0187776_10000600_pt1 | contig 17418 bp, 13 predicted proteins | sample 0216_BV02_MP12_2_FD_132426 | JGI IMG/M metagenome (GOLD analysis project Ga0187776, IMG submission 132426) | Tropical peat soil microbial communities from peatlands in Department of Meta, Colombia - 0216_BV02_MP12_20_MG | ecosystem: Environmental > Terrestrial > Soil > Wetlands > Peat | place...
CAGGTGGATGAAAGGAAAGAGCCCGGCGATCATGACGGCAAAGACCGTCATGGTCTCGGCGGCCCGGGCGATAGGGTTCCGCCAGCCGGCCCGGAATAGGTGGAGGATAGCGGAGATCAGGGTCCCCGAGTGGGCGATACCGACCCAGAAGACAAAGTTAACGAGGTAGACACCCCAATTGACCGGCTCGTTCTGCCCCCCGACCCCTATACCGACAAAAATCTGGTAGGTCCAGCAGGCGGCGCCGAAGAGCACCCCAAGGATCAGGGCCATGATGAGCAGCCAGTAGCCGGCCGAAGGCGGGCTCAGGGTGTCGAGCACGGTGCGGTCGACCTCGGCGTAGGTAAGCGGCGGATTGTCTTTCATAGCTCCTGGGTAACCTTCTTCAAGTAAATGACTGCCGGTTTCGTGTTCAAATAGCCCATCACCTGGTAGGCCCTCTTGTCGTCCACCAATTTTCGCACCCGGCTTTCCTTGTCCATGAGGCTACCAAAGGTGAAAACCCCCGCCGGGCATGTCTGGACGCAGGCCGGCACAACCTCCCCGTCCCGAATCTTTCTCCCCTCGTTCTTGGCGACGTCGCGGGCGGACTTGATGCGCTGGATGCAGAAGGAGCACTTCTCCATGACCCCCTTGCTTCGCACGGTCACATCGGGGTTAAGCTGGAGGTTCAGGGGCTCCGGCCACTCCCAAGTGAACCAGTTGAAGCGCCGCACCTTGTAGGGGCAATCCTGGGCGCAGAAGCGGGTGCCGATGCAGCGATTGTAGATCTGGTTATTGATGCCCTCCTTGTTGTGGTGCGGCGCGAAGACCGGGCAGACCGATTCGCACGGAGCGTTGTCGCAATGCTGACAGAGCATTGGGAGAAATGCCAGCCGTTCCCGGCGCTGCTCATCCTCGTAGCGCTGGATCTGGAGCCAGGCCATTTCCCTCCCGAGGATGATCCAGCGCTCGCCGGCCATACCGACGTTGTTCTCCGCGTAGCAGGCAACGGCGCAGGCGGCGCAGCCGATACAGCGGTCGAGATCCACCACCATGGCCCAGCGATAGTCCACATGGTCATGCGGTGGATAGACATCCCGGTCCTTCTCGTCGTAGGACTCAGGGAGTGGAAGTACGAGCGGGTACTCCCACATACCGAGACCGTGCTCCTTCTTTTCTTCGCCGTGGGTCAAAGCCTCCCTCGTGGTCGTGACGAGGATCTTCCTCCCGTGCTGGGTGCGACTGCCATCCGTCTTAGCGAGCTTGAGGGTGCGGCCGGTTTTACCAAGTTCCTGGACCGGGACGGCAAAGAACGGCGCTCCCGATCCAGGCTCCAGGCCCGCCGGGAGAAGGAGCAGAGGGCTTAGGCCCATGCCCTGGGCGTAGCGGCCGTAGGTGCTGTGCCCTTGGCCGATGGCCATGACCAGCACCCCGGGCCTTACCCCCTCGGTTTCGTAGAGGGGAGCCTCCAGGGTTCCTGCCTCGGACTGCAGTCGCACCAGGTCTCCCTGAACAAGGCCCCGCGGCCGCACCGTTTCCGGGTGAGCCATAACGGGCGTTTGCCAGGAGATCTGCGTGACGGTGTCCGGCACCTCGGAGAGCCAGGGCCGATTTGCGCCCCTGCCGTCGAAAAAACGGATGGAAGGCGCGGCGATGAGCACCGGCTCCGCCACGCTTTGGGTGGTCGGAGTCGAGGCAAAGATTTCCAGCAGCTCGGATGACGGTCTCGGGGTGAACCTCTGGGGCGTAGCGCCGGAAGTCGAGAAAATGCCGCCATGCTCAAGCGTCTCGAGCCAGTGGCGCTCGTCTTTGACCTTTCCCTCCGCTCTCAGGTTCGCGAAGAGATAGGCTTGGTAGTTCGCCGTGGGAGGCTGGGCGCCGAAGGCGAGCCTGACGAGAAGGTCTCCGAGGTAGGGCGCTCCGGTGAGGCCGGTCATGGCCGGCTGAAGGATGGAGACGAGGCCGGTCTTGCCGGCATACTCATCCCAGCTCTCGAGGGGCAAACGGACGGGGAGCACAAGATCGGCGAGTTCCGTCGTCTCGTCCATGAAGTTGCCGAGGCTCACGACGAAGAGGGAGTCTCGCTTCAGCGCCTCCCTCACCCCGCTCGAGGGCGGCAGGATGAAGACCGGGTTCACGTTGTTGAGGAGAAGTACGTCAACTGAGCCACGGACCAGCTCATCAACGAGCGTCTTCAGATCCGATCTCCTGGCGGCAGCTCCGATTCGGTGCCTTCCCGCGAAATCGAAGAGGCCCAGGTCCGGATCCAGGCAAAGGTTGAGGAGGTTGGCGGCTGCACTGGCCTGGAGGGCATGAGGGCCGCTGGCCCCAGTGCCCGTTCCGAGAACCAATGGCTTTCGCGCCCGACCTAGGGCCGAGACAACCTTACCGAAAAGTTCGGAAGGAACCCCCGAGATCTCGCTCACCTTTTCCGCGGTAAAGGCCGCGGCGTTGCGGGAGGCAACGACGCGGATCGACTCGGGTAGGTTCCGTGCCCCGGGCCACGCCACAACCTCACGGAGAAGGCCGAGGGCGACGGCCCACTCGCTGTCCGGCTTGCATGGAAGCCAGAGGTCGGCGTTGGCGCCGGTCAGGGACTGGTAGGGAGCCACATGGACGAAAATTCCCTTTCTTCCGTCCTTCAGGGCGTGCATCGCTTTGAACTTCCATGCGTACTCTACCGGAGAGAGCCAGGTCTCCACGAAGTCGGCCCCGAACGAGAGCAGAAAGTCTGCCTCCTCCATGCGATAGGAGGCGAGACCTACCACCCCGAAGACCTTGCTGTTTGCCGTCTTCAGGAGCTCGTAAGCATAAGGCTCGAAGAGAAGCGGGTCGCCGGAGTCGGCCCTGGCAAGGACCTCTCTCATGAGACCGTGAAGGCCCTCTCCGACCACCTCCGAGGCCAGGCGCACGCGACCGCGACCGCTCCCGGCCGCCCTCTGGAACCGCTCGCAGAGAAGATTTTCGGCCTCAACGTAGGACAGGGCTCGCCATTTCCCACCCTCCTTGACGAGGGGCGTCTTGACCCGGTCGGGATTGTAGACAGCCTGGAGGGCCGCCTGCCCTCGCATGCAGAGCGTTCCCCGGTTGATGGGATGGAGCGGGTTACCCTCCACCTTGACGACCCTCCCTTCCCGGTTCTTGGCCAGGACGCCGCATCCGGCCGGGCACTCGCGGCAGGTGGTGGCGTACCAGGTGGGCTCGCCGACCACCATGTCGTCAGGGGCGTGGACCAGAGAGTAAAGGAATTTGGCAGGCTGGGAGGTGCAACCGGCCGCGAGTGAGAGGCTGCCAAGGCCGGCGATCTTGAGGAAGGTTCTCCGGTCCATGTTCGGCGAAGGGCTCCGGATGAAAGCGATCGAGCAGGATGAAGTTCGAGGACTGTCCCACAATTACTTGGCGACGAGAATACCGTATCTAAGTCGGCCAGGCAAGGGATGTTTGCACATGTACGTGCCTAAAGTGAGCTAGAGTGCCCAACGTGTCTAGAGTTAGCGGTGGGGCCGATCTCCGTATCGGCTTTTCGGGGCCGGCCAACCGTGATTACGACGAATAAATGGAACACTTCCTCACCGCCATGGCCGCCTCTTGGAGCGCCTCGGCAAATGTCGGGTGGCCGTGGACGGTGCGGGCAATATCTTCGGTACTCGCGCCGAATTCCATGGCGAGCACGCACTCGGCGATCATATCCGAGGCACGCGGGCCGAGGATGTGCACCCCTAGGACTCGATCGGTCTTGGCCTGGGCGATGACCTTCACCAGACCGTCTTTCTCCCCCATGCAGCGCGCGCGGCCCGCGCCGGAGAAGGGGTATGTCCCGACACAGTACGGAATGCCTCGTTCCTTCACCTGCTCTTCCGTGAGACCGACGCTCGCAACCTCGGGCCAGGTGTAGATCACCGCCGGGATCGCGTCGTAGTTCACCTCTCCGGGGAGCCCGGCGATGCATTCGACCGCGGCAATTCCTTCGGCGGAAGCCTTGTGGGCCAACATGGGCCCGGCGACGAGGTCACCGATGGCGTAGATGCTCTTGATGTTGGTCCGGTACTGATCGTCCACCACGACATGGCCGGTGTGAGGATCGAGTTTGACGCCGACCTGTTCCAGACCGAGACCCCGGGTGAGAGATCGCCGCCCCACGGCGACGAGAAGGCGGTCGCACTCGATGGTCTCCTCGGTGCCGTTGCTTTCCATCCCCACCCGAACCCCCGTCTTCGAGATCTCGGCTCCCGTGACCCTGGTTTGCAGCCGAAAGTCCAGACCCTGTTTGCTGAGAATCCGCTGCAGGGTGCGAGATATCTGGCCGTCCAGGAGGGCAGCGATCTGGGGAAGCATCTCGATAATGGTGACCTTAGCGCCCAGCCGCAGCCACACGGAGCCGACCTCAAGGCCGATGTAGCCGCCGCCGACGATGACAAGCTGCTTGGGGACCGCCGGGAATCGGAGGGCCTCCGTGGAGGTTACGATACGCTCGCCGTCGAAGGGAAGCCCAGGGAGTGAAACAGACTCGCTCCCCGTGGCGAGCAACACAGCCCTCGCTTCCAGGATGCGCTGCTGACCGGCGGTCTCTTCGGCCCCGCCCCCGGGAGCCACGACCGCTACTCGATCTTCCCCAGCCAGGCGGGCCGTGCCCTGGATCACGGTTACCTTGTTCCCCTCGAGGAGCTGCCGCACGTTGTCGGTCAACTCCCGGACTACCTGCTCCTTCCGGGCCATCATCGCGGGAAGATCGAGCTTGAGCCTGCCCGTTCTGATCCCGTGCTCGGCAAGGCGCTCCCTCGCCAGGTGATAGTACTCGCTGGAGTCGAGGAGCGCCTTGCTGGGAATGCAGCCCACGTTCAGGCATACGCCGCCCGGGCGCGGCTCCTTCTCGACACAGGCCACCTTGAGGCCAAGCTGGGCGGCGCGAATGGCCGCCACGTAGCCCCCGGGGCCGGCGCCGATGATGATCAGGTCGAATCGTTCCTCTTCTGCCATGGTCAGCCTTCCGTCAGTGGTCAGTTGTCAGTGGTCCGTCGTTACTTGTTGATTGGTCGAGCCCATCAACTGAGGGGTCACTCTGACAACGGACAACGGGCTAAGAGCATCTATATCTCCACCATGATCCGGTCAGGATCCTCGATGAACTCCTTAATGCGCACGAGGAAGGTCACCGCCTGCCTGCCGTCCACGATGCGGTGATCATAGCTGAGGGCCACGTACATCATGGGCCTCACCAAGACCTGTCCGTCCACCACCACGGGGCGAGGCTCGATCTTATGCATCCCAAGGATACCGCTCTGGGGCATGTTCAGGATGGGGGTGCTCAGGAGGGATCCATACACACCCCCGTTGGTGATGGTGAAAGTCCCCCCCTCAAGGTCGCTGAGCGCGAGGCGATTCTCTTTGATCTTGTTGACGTAATCGACGATTGCCCGCTCCAGTTCGGCAAAGCTCAGCTTATCCGCATGCCGGATCACCGGGACCACCAGACCGCGCTCGGCGCCGATAGCGACGCCGAGGTGGTAGTAGTTGTGGTAGAGGATGTCCGTGCCCTCGATGGAGGCGTTGATCTCCGGAAACTCCTTGAGGGCTTCGATCGTCGCCTTGATAAAGAATGACATGATCCCCAGCCTGATTTCGTACTTCTTTTGGAAAGGGTCCTGGAAACGGGCGCGGATATCCTGGACCCGGCTCATGTCAATCTCGTTGAACGTGGTGAGCATGGCCGTGCTCTGCTTGGCCCCCACGAGTCGCTCCGCAATCCGCCGGCGGATCTGCGTCATGGGTTTCCGCGTGACGGATTCCTCAGGCGGGCCGGGGACGCACACAGGCGGCCCACCGGTCACGGCTGGTGGGGGGGCGGGTCGCAGTTCGCGAGGTGCCGCCTCTGCTTGCTCCAGGTGAAGCAGCACGTCCCCTTTGGTGATCCGGTCGCCGGGGCCGGTTCCGGTGATTGCGGAGACGTCGAGGCCTTTGGCGGCGACGAGGCGTCGGACCGCGGGGGAGAGGATACGGGCGGGCTCCGCCTCTGCCGGGGGAGGTACCATAGGCCCCGGCCGCGGCGGCTCGACTGGGGTAGGAGGGATTCTTGGCTTCGGGGCCGGGGGCACCTCCCGGGAAGGCGGGGCCTCGGCAGCCTCCTTCGGAATGGCCTCGGTGTCGATCTCTCCGACGGCCGCGCCCACGGGGACTGTGGCGCCCGCTTTGACGAGGATGGTCAAAATGCCGTCTGCCTCGGCGGTCACCTCTAGGGTGACCTTGTCGGTCTCGATGACGAAGAGCGGTTCGTCTCTTCGCACCCGATCACCGTCCCGTTTGTACCACTGGGCGAGAACCGCCTCGCGCACCGATTCGCCGACGCTGGGAACCTTAACCTCGAGCTTCATGATCGCTCCTGGGTATGACCTTTAGAGTCGAGCAGCGCACGGGCTGTCATGGGACACAGATTTACACGGATGAACACAGATGGTCAAACACCTAACCAGATCGCCACTCGATATGGGCGGCTGCGCCCTGCAACGAGTCCCATTCGTCCCGAGCTGAAGGGGGAGGGCCGCCGAGTTGAGACACCACCCCTACGGCTTCCCGCCCACGGCCTCGCTGATGACCGCCTCCTGCTCCAGCTTGTAGAGGTTATGGAACCCGGGGGCTGGGCTCGCCGACGCCTTCCGGCCGACGTATCTCACGTGTTTGTGGACGAGTCCCGCGAGGCGCGGCCGGACGAAGTCCCACGCTCCCATGTTCTCAGGCTCCTCCTGGACCCAGCACCACTCCTTGGCCTCAGCAAACTGAGCCACAAGCGCCTCCAGTGTCTTGGTCGGGAAGGGATTGACCTGCTCGAGCCGAACAAGGGCGAGATGGGACGCCTGAAGGTCGCCGCGCCGCTGGAGGAGTTCGTAGTAGATCTTGCCGCTACAGAGGAGGACCCGTTCTGGCTTGCCCGCCTCACCGTCGGGCAGCACAGGCTCAAAGTGCCCCGAGGCCAGGTCTTCTAGTGAGGAGACCGCCCTTGGATGACGGAGTAGGCTCTTCGGAGTCATGACCACGAGAGGCTTCCGGAAGGGTTGTTTCGCCTGGCGGCGAAGGAGGTGAAAGTACTGCGCCGGTGTCGTGGGGTTACAGACTTGGAGGTTGTCACCGGCACAGAGCTGGAGGAAGCGCTCGATACGCGCGCTCGAATGCTCCGGCCCCAGGCCTTCCAGACCGTGGGGGAGAAGGAGCACCAGACCGCTCGGCCGCTGCCACTTGGACTCGCCGCTGGCGATGTAGAGGTCGACGACTGCCTGGGCGTTGTTGATGAAGTCGCCGAACTGGGCTTCCCAGATGACGAGCCCGTTGGGCTGGCCGAGGGAATACCCGTACTCGAAGCCCAGGACCCCTGCTTCCGAGAGGATGCTGTCGTAGATGGAGAAGGTGGCCTGGGTTTCCCCGAGGGCGCTCAGGGGAACGAAACCCTCCTCCGTCTCCGTATCCACGACAATGCTGTGCCGCTGACTGAAGGTCCCGCGGCGACTGTCCTGGCCGCTCAGCCGAATGGGGAATCCCTCGGAGAGCAGGGAGCCGAAGGCGAGGCTCTCCGCATTAGCCCAGTCGATCCCTTCTCCCTTCTCCACCGTTTCCAGCCTTCGCTTGAGGAGCGCGACCAGTTTGGCATACACGGAGAACCCCTGGGGAACGGTGTTCAGCTTTCGCGCGAGGAGATGGAGGCGCTCCCCCGGGACCCCCGTCTCCACCGGCTGGTCCGAGTACTCGAAGCTGATTCCCTCCCAGTTTTCGTAAAATTTCGGCGCGGGAAACACGCACTCCCTGCCCTGGTATTCTTCTTCAAGGCACTGGATGATGCCCTTGCTAATCCCTTGCATGTCATCGGCAGAAACGATCTTCTCTTCGAGGAGGACCTGGGAGTATATTTGATGGATCGGGCGCCTCTCTCTGATCCGGTTGTACATCTGGGGCTGAGTGAAGTATGGTTCGTCGCCCTCATTGTGGCCGTAGCGACGGTAACAGACAACCTCGACGACCACATCCTTCCCGAACCGGTCCCGGTAGTCACAGGCGAGCCTCGTCACGTGGAGGGCAGCCTCCGGGCTTTCTCCATGCACGTGGAAGAGGGGTACCATGAGCATCTTGGCAACATCGGTGGAGTAACACGTGGAGCGCGCGTCCTTCGGAGGGGTCGTGTACCCGATCTGGTTGTTGATGATGATGTGCACGGTTCCGCCGGTGCGATAGCCCTCCAACTGGGACATGTTCAGGGTCTCCGCCACGATCCCCTCGCCGGCGAAGGCGGCGTCGCCGTGAATGAGAAGGGGCAGCACCCGTTTGCCCTCCCGGTCGCCCAGGAGGTCCTGGCGAGCACGGGCCAGTCCTTCCACAACCGGATCCACCGACTCGAGATGACTGGAATTGGGGACGAGAACCATCCGCATGAATGTGCCGTCCGCGATCCGGACATCGGAGACGTAGCCGTTATGGTACTTCACGTCTCCGGAGCCCACGATACTCTCGGGATCGTAGCTGCTCTCGAACTCGCAGAAGACGTCACGGTAAGGCTTCTCGAGCACGTTCACCTGGACGTTCAACCGTCCGCGATGGGACATCCCGAGGATGATCTCCCGGCATCCGTGCCCGGCTACATGTCGAACCAGGGCATCGAGCATGGGGATGACCACCTCGGCTCCTTCGAGGGAGAACCGGGTCTGCCCGGGGTATCTCCTGTTGAGGAACTGCTCGAAGAGGTTCGCCTGGAAGAGCGTCTCGACGATTCGCACCCGTTCCTCTCTGGCTAGACTCGCCCGATTCCGGACGGACTCCATCCGCTCCTGGAGCCAGCGCCGCTCGTCGAGATTCTGGAGGTGCATGTACTCGACCCCGATGGAACGGCAGTAGGTTTCCCGCAGGGCCTGAACGATCTCTCTCAGCGTCGCCCGGCCGGTCTGAGGAAAGAGGTCGGTGTAAAATTCCCGCTCCAGGTCCTCGCTCTGCAGCTCGAAGGCGCTCAGGTCGAGCAAGGGATGATCGGTCGGGCACGCCACGAGCGGGTCCAGGCAGGCGAGCACGTGGCCCACGTCGCGGTACCGGTGGATGAGGGTCTCAACGCGCGACTGGCGCTGGACCTGGTCCTCGTCGCATACAAGGACGGCCTCCCTCTCTCTCGATGCAGCCAGCTCGAAGCCGGCGAAGAAGAATCGCCAATCGGACGTGACCTTGTTCGGGTCCGTTTTCCAGAGCCGATACTGCTCCTCGATAAACTCAGCGTTCCAGGCCCCGGTGAGAACCATGTTGCTCTCGCCTCGAGACATCAATCCGTAAGGGACACAGATTTACACAGATGAACACGGACGATCAATGGGGACTGATCTCCGTATCGGCCGTATGGGACACAGATTTGCACGGATGAACACAGATAGTTCATGAGGGCCCATCCCTGCCCGCTCGGCAGGCGGGTCCGGAGACCGGCCCTACGCCTCACTGCCGCGCCGCCCCACGGCCTGCTCCTTAAACCACGTGACCACAACCTCGGTCACCATCCGGCGATGTTCATCGCCGCTGAACATGTGGTCCGCACCGGGGATGATGACGAGTTTCGTCCCGATGGGTCGGTAACGCTGGAGACGGTACGCCTCTTCCACCGGGATGATCTCATCCCGATCCCCGTGAACCAGGAGGACAGGCTGCCGTAGCGAGCGAACCGCATGCTCGAAATCGTACCGGGCCGCGTCGCTGAACATTTCCTGCGTAAGCTCAAGGGACCGTCCGCGGCTCACGAAGCCCACCCGACCGGTTTTCTCAAGCGCTCGCATCTGTGCGGCGCTCAGGAGATCCTGCTCCTTCATCACTGTCGACCGTGCTGCGAGACCGCAGACCGCGCCAATCGAGTCGATCTCAGGCGCCGCCAGAATCCCCGCCATTGCGCCCATGCTGTGACCTGCGAGCCCGACCCACGAGACTCTCTCGGCTGAGGAGAGGAATCGAACCGCGGTCCTGATCTCGGAGATCTGTTTCGAATACGTGGAGTGGGAAAAGTCCCCGTCGCTCTGCCCGTTTCCCGAGAAATCGAAGCGAAGTACCAAGAAACCCTCGGCGACGAGCCCCAGGCTGATCTGACGCAGGACCCTCGTATGCCGGGAACAGGTGAAACAGTGGCCGAGGATGACTGCTCGGGTCGAGGGCAGGGCGGGACGGTGACGCGTGGCCGAAAGCCTCTCCCCGTAGTCGTTGGCGAACTCGATCTCCTCTCCCGTCATGATGGCAGATGCGCTCGGGTGCACAGCAACTTCTCAGCGCCGCCGCAGAACTCTCCCCTTCGGCAGCGGTAGGCGGACTGCTCACGGTCTCGGGGTCGAGCATGGTTGAGGGGAGAGCTCTCTCACAGTAAGCCTAGCAAGCAAGCAGCCTGAAGTGAAGAACTCATCACTGTGCCCGGAGCGGAAGCGGAAGGAGCACCCAAGCGGGCCCCGGCTCGCCCTTTTTTTCGCGCGCAGCCTCTACGCCAAGGTAGCCGACCCTCAGGACCGATGTCAACAGGCGAGGCTGACGGTCCATTCCGGGACCGAGACCATGAGAGCCCGAGAAACCTTTCCCCCGGCCTGGGCGATGAGAACTCCGCTGGGTATACTCACCACAAAGACAGAGACCGTTGCCTCCGGAGCCTTGTGGGCTTCGGCGGAACGGAGAGGGCGGTCTGCGCGGCGGCCTGTCGGTGAAAGCGACCGCCCGCTGCGACCTCTGCCCATGAGGAGGAGGGATGAGCGATGACGATGAAAGAGACCAATCAAAAGATTGTTGACCAGATTCGAGGCTGGAGAGACCTAGACAACAAGTCAGCCTCGCTGATCGAGGAAACCATAGCCCGCTGCGATCATCCCGTCGTCTGCACGGTGATGGAGATCATCAGGCGGGATGCCGAGCTCCACTCGCGGGTAGTGGATCTCATCGTGGAGAGCATGGAACGCCGACCGCTCACCATGAGCCTTGACCAGTTCGGCGAGGTGGTTGGCCTCATCCAGAAGCACCTTGAGGTCAAGGAGCAGATGGCGAAGGCGATGGATGAGACCCTGAGTCTCGCCAAGGACAAAAGCCTCGGCATCCAGCGCTTTCTTCTCACCTATGTGCTGGAGGATGAACGGAAGCACCAGGCGATGCTGCAGGGGATAGAACAGGTCAAGCGTACCCTCTATCCGTACTGGCCGCACTAGCAGGGTGCTGAAAAGATCAAGGGCGAGGCCTACGCTTACCCTGGGTTGCAATGCGATACCGTGAGACCGGCTGTTCTGTTCGGCGACGCTGCCCAGTCGCACCATGAATAAGGTTGTGGGGGTCCGGCCCCCTGCGCGGCGAAGTGCAGGTTCGGGAGGGGCTCACGGCATTCAAGGAGTTAAGAGGTGGCCCCAGGTGCGTCTTGCCTCACCGATCAGCCGGTCTCCGGTGCCAGCTGAGCACGAGGAGGGTTCTGCGGCAACCTGTGAGTGCCCTCTTTACGGCGTCTCCGGCTCGCGGTGGGCGTGAGGGGCGCCGGGTGGCGGTCGACCGATTGAGGGGCCGCCCGCATGGGCGGTCCGCTCGCATGTGGGGATGTCAAAACCAGACGAAGGGTATTGCACTCTGCCACAGTCTTCTCTATCATGACAGCCAGCGCCGTTGCCGCCGTCGAAGAAGTCCCGCCTTCAAGTGCCGACTCAGGGGGTTCTGAACATGGAAGCAGGGCGATCTCTGGGCTCGTTCCGGGGAGTGCGCTCGGGAAGCGCGGCCGATCCTAGCGATGACATCCTGAGGAGGAAGATGGCGTGAACCCTGCGCTCGACGTCGGAGTGCTCTCCCCCTGGGAACCGGGCCTCTTCAGTCTCATGGTGTACGGCTGCATGGTGCTCGGTCTGGTTGCCTTGCTCCTCGCGAGCGCCTCGTGGCTCGGGGAGAAGAAGCGCAACCCGGACAAGCTTCGCCCCTACGAGAGCGGCGTGATCCCCACCGGCACCGCTCGTCTCCGGTATCCGGTGCCGTTTTACCTCGTAGCCATTTTTTTCCTCATTTTCGACGTGGAAGGCGCCTTTATTTTCTCCTGGGCCATCTCGTACTATTCCCTCGGTTGGGCGGGGTGGCTCCAGATCTGTTTCTTCATTCTGGTGCTGATCTTGGGTCTCGTCTACATCTGGAAGAAGGGGGGACTTGATTGGAGGCCCGCCTCGAAAAGAGACTGACCAACCCGAAAGATCTCTTCCTGAACGCTCTTGACATAGTGATCAACTGGGCCAGGGAGTACAGTCTCTGGCCCATGTTCTTCGGGTTGTCCTGCTGTTTCGTGGAGGAGGCGGTCGCCTTCACGGCGCGCTACGATCTCGCCCGCTTCGGCGCCGAGGTCCTCCGCCCGTCCCCGCGGCAGGCGGATCTTCTCATTGTCTCGGGCACCGTCTTCAAGAAGATCGCCCCCGTGGTTCTCCGGCTCTACGACCAGATGGCGGAGCCCAAGTGGGTCATCTCCATGGGCTCCTGCTCCAACTGCGGCGGCATGTACGACGTCTACAGCGTGGTGCAGGGCGTGGACCAGATTCTGCCGGTGGATGTCTACATCCCCGGCTGCCCGCCGCGGCCCGAGGCGGTGGAGCAGAGCCTCGTGATCCTCCAGGAGAAGATCGCCTCCGAGCGGCCCAGCCGGACCCTCTTCGGTCTGGCGGGGGGCTCCCAGGGGACCCAGAGGCCTATCCTTGTGGACGGGAAGACCAAGTCCCGGGATCCCCGCGGTCCGGGCATGGAAGGGACGGCAATCCGGGGGACCTCGGAATCACCGCCCTGTTCTGGGAGAGCCGGTCGGATCTGATGTGGACGCCGCCACCCCGGCGCATCGAACTCGGCGAGCACGATCGGGGCGTGGCCGAGTCCCTGAAGCAGCGCTTCGGCGACGGGGTCGAGCCGGCAGCCCACTCCTCGGACATGCCCACCTTCACCGTGAACCGAGAGCGGGTGCCGGAGGTCCTTCGCTTCCTCAAGACCGAGACGAGGCCGAAGTTCCGCCGCCTCGATGATCTTACCGCGGTTGATGAATCTCTTCGCAGGGACCGCAGCGCCTACCCGGACTTGACCCTCGTCTACCACCTGCTCTCCTTCGATATCCCGAGGCGAATCCGTCTCAAGGTCCCCCTTTACGGTGAAGCTCCCAAGGTGCGAAGCGTGACGGATATCTGGCCCTCGGCCAACTGGTACGAGCGGGAGGTCTTCGACATGTTCGGGATCGACTTCGAGGGCCACCCGAATCTCGAGCGCCTCATCATGCCCTACGACTGGGAAGGGCATCCGCTCCGGAAGAGCTATCCCGGCCGGGCCACGGAGATGCCTCCATATACGATCGAGGATGCCCGCAGGCGCCAGCCCCTGGACGGCGGCCTGTATCTGCGGAGGGCCCACGGCGAGGAGGAGCTCATCCTCAACATCGGGCCGCACCACGTGAGCACCCACGGCCTCATGCGCTACATCGCCGCCCTGGACGGTGAAGAGATCACCGAGCTCGACATGGACATCGGCTACCACCACCGGGGCGCGGAGAAGATCGGCGAGCGTCAGACCTGGCACCAGTTCATCCCCTACACCGACCGGGTGGACTACCTGGCCGGGGCGGCAAACAATCTTCCCTATGTGCTCGCCGTAGAGACCCTCGCGGACATCCGGGTCCCCGGCCGGGCCCAGTGCATCCGGGTGCTGGTGAGCGAGCTCTTCCGCTTGAGTAACCACCTTGTCTGGTTCGCCACCTACGCCCACGATCTGGGGGCCATGACCCCCAACTTCTACACCTTCCGCGAGCGAGAGATGATCATGGACATCGTCGAGCTCATCACCGGCGGCCGTCTGCATCCCTCGTGGTTCCGTCTGGGCGGAGTGCGGGAAGATCTGCCGGAGGGGTGGAAAGAGGCGGTTGATGCCTTCGTGAAGATCTTTCCTGCGCGCCTCAGAGAGTACGAGGCCCTCATCGCCAAGAACCCTATCTTCAAGGCGCGGACCCAGGGGATCGGCCGAATCTCTCCTGACGATGCCGTGGAATGGGGGGTGAGCGGGCCCAACCTCCGGGCCTGCGGCATCGAGTGGGATCTGCGGCAGAAGTTCCCCTACTCCGGCTACGATCAGTTCCGGTTCGAAGTCCCCACGGCGACCGGCGGCGACTGCTATGCCCGGTACCTGGTCAGGGTGGAGGAGATGCGCCAGAGCCTCCGAATCATCGAACAGGCGGCGCGAGAGATGCCGCCGGGCCGCTACGTGACCGACGACTATCGCTACGTGGTTCCGGCACGGCAGGACATGTTGAAGGATATCGAGAGCCTCATTCACCACTTCATCAACGTGACGAGGGGGCCCAAGATCCCCCGGGGCGAGGCCTACGCTTCCTGCGAGATCCCTCGGGGTGAGCAGGGCTACTACGTGGTGAGCGACGGGGTCGGCTATGCCTACCGGCTCCGCATCCGGGCCCCCGGCTTCGCCAACGTCCAGGTGATGCCCCTCATGGCGGTAGGTGAGACCCTCGCGGACCTCATCGCCATAGTCGGTTCGGTGGACTACATTCTCCCGGACATTGACCGGTAGGGACCCTCATGGTGCCGAGAGACCTCAAGGAGTCACTCATAGAAATGACGGCGGCGGCGGAGCACCCGCGCGAGCTGGCCATCGATGTCATGTTCGCCCTTCAGGATCACTACGGCTACCTGAGTGACGAGGCGGTGGCGGAAGCGGCCGAGATCCTGCGGCTCTCCTCCCTGGAGGTGGAGGAGCTTGCGACCTTCTACACCTTCCTCTACCGCGAGCCGGTGGGGAGGTACGTGATCCACGTCTGTGACAGCGTCGTCTGCTGGATGCAGGGGCAGGAGAGCCTCGCCGAGCACCTTTCCCGAAAGCTCGGGATCCGCATGGGAGAGACCACGGCGGAAGGGCTCTTCACCCTTCTTCCCGTCTGCTGCATCGGCTACTGCGACCGGGCCCCGGCGATCCTCATCAACCGGAAGCTGTACGGCCCGCTCACGCCGGAGAAGCTCGACGAGATCCTGGAAAGACTGAAACGGGACGCAGATGAAAGCGAATAGGAATGAATAGGACACAGATCAACACAGATGAACACAGATCATAAAGAAGGAAAATATAGAAAACTTACTGAAGAGATCATCGGAGCATTCTACCAGGTCTACAATACGCTTGGATATGGGTTCCTCGAAAAGGTTTACGAGAATGCACTCATTATTGAGCTGAAAAAGGCCGGCATCAGTGCGCTACCGCAGGGTTCCATAACCGTGATCTATGAGGGTGAGGTCGTTGGTGAGTACCTTGCCGACATTCTCGTGGATAACAAGGTCATTGTAGAAATCAAGGCGGTAAAGCGTTTGGCGCCAGAGCATGAAGCACAGTTGCTAAACTATTTGAAGGCAACGGATATCGAAGTAGGCCTTCTCCTGAACTTCGGTCCACAGCCAGAAGTCAGGCGTAAAGTTTTCGACAATTACAAGAAATGAAAAACTGTGTCCATCTGTGTAAATCTGTGTCCCATTAACTCAGTGTCCTATGTATCCACAGGTCCTGTTTCAGAATCGGAAGCCCGACCGGATCGCCACCCTCGCTGAGTACGAGGCGAGCGGGGGCTACAGCACTCTCGGCGAAATGTTCCGAACGCGTTCGCCGCGGGAGGTGGAGCGCCTGGTCCTGGAGGCCGCCCTTCTCGGCCGCGGAGGCGCCGGGTTTCCCGCGGGCAGGAAGTGGCTGGCGGTTGCCGAGGATGCGCCCCATCCGCGCTACATCGTCTGCAACGCCGACGAGATGGAGCCCGGGACCTTTAAGGATCGCGTCCTTCTCCTCGCGGATCCGCACATGCTCATCGAGGGCATGATCATCGCCGGGTACGCCATTCAGGCGGACCGGGGGATCACCTTCATTCGAGCCGAGTACGAGGACGCCGCGAGGATCCTCGATCGGGAGATCGAGATCGCCCGGAAGGCCGGGTACCTGGGTCGGAACATCCTCGGGAGCTCCTACTCCCTGGACATCGTGGTGCACCGGAGTGCCGGTCGCTACATCTGCGGCGAGGTGACCGCACAGATCAGGGCCCTGGAAGGGAAGCGGGCAAACCCGCAGCAGCCGCCGCCCTACCCGACAGAGGTGGGGCTCTGGGGGCGGCCCACAGTGCTCCACAATGTGGAGACCCTCGCCTGCGTGCCTCACATCTTGAGGAACGGGGTAGAGTGGTTCAGGAGCCTCGCCAAGACCCCAACCGGCGCCGGCACCAAGATCTTCTGTGTGAGCGGCAAGGTGAACCGCCCCGGCTGTTACGAGCTCCCCCTGGGGGTGCGATTGAAGGAGGTCATCGAAGACCACGCGGGCGGGATGCCCGATGGCTCCGTGTACAAGGCGTGTCTCCCCGGAGGTGCTTCCACCAGGTATCTCCCGCAGCAATTCTACGACATCGAGCTGGATTTCGACGCCATGCATAAGGTCGGCCACCGTCTGGGCACGGGGGCCATCATGGTCTTCGATCAGAAAACATGCCTCGTTGCCGCCACTCTGAATCTCACCGAATTTTTCGCCCGGGAGTCCTGCGGCTGGTGTACCCCGTGCCGGGAAGGGCTGCCGTACATTCGGGACATCCTCAGCCGGATCGAGGCGGGAGAGGGGAGGGAGGAGTTTATTCCCATGCTCCAGCAGATGAGTAAGCACCTGTGGAGTTCGTATTGCGCCTTTGCGCCCGGAGCGGTATCGCCGGTGGAAAGCCTGATTACGTACTTCAGCGACGAGGTGCGGGAGCACCTAGTGCAGAGGGGGTGTCCGTTCAAATGAGTCGTCAGTCGACAGTGGTCCGTTGTCCGTGGTCAAGATGCTCGCAAGAAGCCGGCAGATGACGGCACCGAGAAACGACTGACTACGTTCAACTCACTACGGACGTTTTCATGCCCAAGCTCATCATTGATGACCGGGAAGTCGAAGTCCCGCCCGGGACAAAGGTGATCGACGCCGCCGAGAAGCTGGGGATCGTGATCCCGCGCTTCTGTTACCACCACGCCTTGGGTGCGGTGGGGGCGTGTCGCATCTGCGCCGTCAAGTTCCTTCAGGGGCCTTTCAAGGGCGTGCAGATGAGCTGCATGATCGACGCCAGGGACGGCATGGTTGTCTCCACCACCGACGACGAGGCGGTGGACTTCCGCAAGCACGTGATCGAGTGGCTCATGCTCCACCACCCCCACGACTGCCCTGTCTGCGACGAGGGCGGGCACTGCCTCCTTCAGGATCTGACCGTTGCCGGCGGGCATGGGGTGAGGAGCTACCTGGGCAAGAAGCGGACCTACCACGACCAGTACCTGGGTCCCCTGGTCCAGCACGAGATGAACCGGTGCATTCACTGCTACCGCTGCTCGAGGTTCTACCAGGAGTTTACCGGCTATCGCGACCTCGGCGCCATGGGGATCGGCAATCGCACCTACTTTGGCCGGCACAAGG
>Ga0187776_10000601_pt1 | contig 17410 bp, 17 predicted proteins | sample 0216_BV02_MP12_2_FD_132426 | JGI IMG/M metagenome (GOLD analysis project Ga0187776, IMG submission 132426) | Tropical peat soil microbial communities from peatlands in Department of Meta, Colombia - 0216_BV02_MP12_20_MG | ecosystem: Environmental > Terrestrial > Soil > Wetlands > Peat | place...
AGTTTCCTCACGCTTGTAAGCCACGATCTTCGTCAAAATATCCGACATCGCTAGGCCTCCGCGGCGCTAGATACCGCGATCAGGCGATCGAGGCGGCCTTCCGCCTCGCCAGAGTCGATGGACTTTGCCGCGAGCGCTGCGCCCTGTTTCAGGTCCTTTGCCTTTCCCGCGACGATGAACGCTGCCGCCGCGTTGAGGATGGAAACATCACGGTAAGGGCCCGGCTTTCCCTTGAGCACATCAAGCACTGCTCTGGCGTTTTGCTCGGCGTCGCCGCCACGCAACGCTTCAGGCTTCGAACGCGGCAAGCCCGCATCCTCCGGCGTCACCTCGAAAGTGCGTATCTTGCCGTTTTCTAAGGCGGCTACGCTGGTTGGACCAGCTGTCGTGATTTCATCGAGCCCGTCGGAGCCGTGCACAACCCATATGCTTTCAGAGCCCAGGTTCTTTAGGACCTGGGCCATCGGTTCCACCCATTGCTTCGAGAATGTACCGATCATTTGGCGTTTGACGCTCGCCGGGTTCGACAACGGTCCAAGCAGGTTGAAGATTGTGCGGGTGCCAAGCTCTACGCGAGTTGGTCCGACGTTTTTCATGGCCGGATGATGCGCCGGCGCAAACATGAAGCCGATGCCGGCGTCGCGGATGCATTTGCCGACCTGCTTGGCATCAAGGTCAATCTTCACCCCTAGCGCTTGCAATACATCAGCGGCGCCGGATTTGGATGACAGTGCGCGATTGCCATGTTTGGCGACCGGTATGCCTCCACCGGCAACGACAAACGCTGCGCACGTCGAAATGTTGAATGAGCCCGAGGCGTCGCCGCCGGTGCCGACCACGTCGACCGCGCCGGGCGGCGCTTTCACGCCCAGCATCTTGGCGCGCATGATCGTGACTGCGCCGGTAATTTCCTCGACAGTTTCCCCGCGCACGCGCAAGGCCATCAATAATCCGCCCATCTGCGACGGTGTCGCTTCGCCCGACATCATACGGTCGAAGGCTCCCGCCGCTTCTTCGCGTGTGAGGCTCGCGCCGGTCGCAACCTTTGCGATGAGCGCTTTGAAATCGTCGGCCATCGCCTTCGTCCCTCAGCCGGCAGCGGGCATCGCCGTTGCATGCGGTGCCGCAGATTTCAGCCGCCGCCGCCCGGTCTTCGCGTTCCAGGCATCGGCAATATCGATGAAATTCTTGAGCATCAGGTGGCCGTGCTCCGATGCAATGCTTTCAGGATGAAATTGCACCCCGTGAACCGGGAGTGTCGAATGCATTAGCCCCATGACCAGCCCATCGCCGGTTTCGGCATTAACGCTCATATCACGCGGCACTGTAGCGCGCTCGACCACCAGAGAGTGATAACGCGTCGCTTTCAGCGGACCGTTAATGCCGCGAAAAATTCCACTGCCGTTATGTTTGATTTCGAAAACTTTGCCATGTGCGGGGGCGGCGCGGACCACCTTGCCGCCGAAGGCTTGGCCAACCGCCTGGTGCCCGAGACAGACGCCAAGGATGGGAATGCTGGGAGCTGCCTTGGCGATAAGGTCTAGGCAGATGCCGGCTTCGTTGGGCGTGCAAGGACCGGGCGACAGAACGATTGCATCCGGCGACAGAGCGAGAACATCGATGACAGAAATTTTGTCGTTACGATGCACGACAACGTCAATGCCCAGCCCGCCCAGATAGTGGAACAGGTTGAAGGTAAAGCTGTCGTAGTTGTCGATCAGGACGATCATGTTCCACCGGTTTGCCAAGGGTTTACGGTGCGCCCAGAAGGGGGTCAAGCAGCCTCCTGTGGCGGTGGTTACTGCCCGCGTTTGGCGGCGCTTGCAAAACGGCGAGCTTCCTCGGCAGCGCGAAACAAGGCCTTTGCCTTGTTGATGCACTCTTGCTGTTCGAGATCCGGATTGCTGTCTGCGACGATCCCGGCTCCCGCCTGCACGTACATTTTGCCGTCTTTCACCAGTGCTGTTCGCAGCACGATACAAGTGTCCATTTCGCCGGCGGCTGAGAAATAGCCGACACAGCCGGCATAGAGCCCGCGCTTATCTTTTTCCAGTTCGTCGATGATCTGCATGGCGCGCACCTTGGGCGCGCCTGAGACCGTGCCTGCGGGGAAACCGGCAGCCAACGCATCGAGGGCGTCACGATTGGCGGCAAGCTTGCCTTCGACGTTCGATACGATGTGCATCACATGGCTGTAACGTTCGACAAAAAATTGCTCGGTGACCTTAACTGTGCCTATCGCCGCAACTCGGCCGACATCATTGCGGCCAAGATCGAGCAGCATCAGATGCTCGGCGCGCTCTTTCGGGTCGGCAAGCAATTCCGCTTCCAGCGCCTTGTCCTCCTTTGACGTAGCGCCACGCGGCCGCGTACCGGCAATCGGCCGGATGGTGACGACCGAGTTGGACACCTTCACCAGAATTTCCGGACTCGATCCGGCAATTGCGAAATCGCCAAAGTCGAGGAAATAGAGATAAGGCGACGGATTTGTTCGCCGGAGAGCGCGATAGAGCGAGAACGGCGGCAATGTGAACGGCGCCTCAAAGCGCTGCGCCAGCACGATCTGGAAGGCATCTCCGGCGAAAATGTAATCCTTGGCGCGCCGCACCATGGTTTTGAATTCTTCGGGCGTGGTGTTGGATTTGGCCGGCACACCGATCGGTCCCGCGTCGTGCTCGGACAGGGATTTGTCCAGCGGCCGGTCGAGGGTCTCAACGACGCGCGCGAGCCGCTCGACGGCGCGGGCCAGCGCCACCTTGGCTTCGATGCTCTTTTCGGGTCGCACAGGCGTGATGACCGTAATCGAATCCATCACCGCGTCGAAAACGACGACAAGTGTCGGGCGAACCAGTATCGCATCGGGAATGTCAACCGGATCGGGATTGGGCGGCGGCAATTCCTCCATGAGCCGCACCATATCGTAGCCGAGATATCCGAATATCCCCGCGGCCATCGGCGGTAAACCCTCCGGCAGCGCCATGCGACTTTCCGAAATGAGCGAGCGTAGTGCCTGTAAAGGCTGTTCGGGGCAGGGCGTGAACGCGTCGGCCGAGGCCTGCGCCGACCGATTGATTTCCGCCTTGCCGGCGGTCGCGCGCCAGATCAGGTCCGGCTCAGAACCGATGACCGAATAGCGGCCGCGGACTGCGCCGTCTTCCACCGACTCGAACAGAAAGCTCATCGGCTTGCCGCCAAGTTTCAAGAAGGCCGAAACCGGCGTTTCCAGATCGGCAACGAGCGTGGTCCACACCACCTGTGCTTCACCCCGCCCGTAGCGGTCGGCGAAGGCGATTTCCGACGGCTCAATCTGCATGGGCTGGATTACTGTTGCGTGCCGCCGCCGACGACCTGATTCAATGCCGACTGATTGACAGTGATGCCGAAATCGTTTTCCAGCCGCGTGACGTATTCGCCGACAATACCGTCGGCATAGGAATTTTGCAGTGTCGTAGCGATCGCCTTGCCTTGCTGCGAGCCCGCGTCGAAAGCCGGATCGACGATGTCTGTTACACGGAACACAAAATACTCGGTCTCCTTGTCGCCCTCGCTGCTGCCGATTGCGGTTTTCGGCGTGCGAAAGACTGAGTCAACGACCTTTGCCGGCACGAAGCCCGCTGACCTGCCGCGTTGGAGATCTTTCGCCGTTTCAACCTTGAGGCCGGCTTCACCAGCCGCCTGCGCAAACGCGGTGCCCGCCTTAAGCTTGCCAACGAGGTCGCCGGCTTTCGTTTTCAGCCGCTTTGCGATCTCATCATCGCGCCAGCGCGCCGCTACCTGTTCTTTTACCTCATCGAGCGATCGGTCGCGCGATGGCGTGACGCCTGTGACGTCGAAATAAACGTAGTCTCCATTCGGCAATTGCAAAGCATCGGTGTCGATTCCGACATCGCTGGCAAACGCGGCGTTGATCACGTTCGGCGTTTGCGCCAGCTCGGCAACCGGTTTGCCGTCCGGTGCGCGTCCGGATCGATCGACGGCCTCGATGGTGACAGCCTTAAGGCCAAGCTTCTTGGCGGTCTCGGCTAATGTCGAGCCGGCAGCACGTTCGTCTTCAATCTTGTCGCGCAGACTGCCGAGCTCGCTTTTCGCGCGGCTATCGGCGATTTCGCGTTTGATCAGCGCGGACACCTGTTCGTAGGTCTTTTCCTCGCCAGGCTCGATCTTGCTTACTTGCAGAAGTACTGTGCCAAAACGTCCTTTCACAGGTGCACTCGTCTCGCCTTCCTTAAGCGCGAATGCAGCATCGGCAACCGCGGGATCGATGATCTCAGATTTTGTTACTGTACCGAGATCGGTGTCCGATGGATTGACGCCGCGTTCCTTGGCGATGTCGTCGAAACTCGCGCCTTTGGCGATGCGATCGCGCGCGGCCGCTGCATCATCTGCGTTCGGGAATACGATCTGGCGCAGCGCCCGTTTTTCAGGCTTGCCATAGTTCGATTTACGCTGCTCGTAGTAGGCCTTGGCATCGGCATCGCTGACCGCATCCGGCTTGGCGAGTTCCGCAGGCGCGAGAGTGAGCAGCGTAATCTTGCGGTATTCGGGCGCGCGGAAAGAAGGCTTGCGATCCTCAAAATATTTGCTCAGGACCTCCGGCGTCGGTGCCGGAATGTCACCCGCTTGTCCTGGTCCCAACGCCACATATTCGATGTTCCGTTTTTCGTTCTGATACTGATTGAGTGCGGCCATCGCGGTCGCCGGAGCTTTTAGATCGCCGATGATGCTTTGCGCGATCTGCTTCCGGAGCATCGCGCGACGTTGGTCTTCGATGAAACGCCTTTCGGTGAAGCCGGCCTGGCGGATAATTTGTTCGAAGCGCGAGCGGTCGAATTGACCATTGATGCCGCGGAATGTCGGATCATTGGTAACGCGGCGAGCGATTTCGGCGTCGGCAAGACCGAGACGGAGCTGTTTGGCTCGTTCGTCCATGACGGTTTCTGCGATCAGCTGGCCAAGCAACTGTCGGTCCAGCCCGCGCGCGCGTGCTTCATCGGGCGTTATTGGCCGGCCAACCTGACGGCCGATTTGCTGCAAGCGTTCATTGTAGAATTGCCGGAATTGTTCGATCGAAATCTCCGTTCCGCCGATCGATGCCACTGCGTTGCGGCCAAAGCCCCGAAAAATGTCGCCGATGCCCCAGATCGCGAAACTGATGACCAGAAAGCCCATCACGGCCGCCATGATGGCCTTGCCGAGCCAGGTCGAAGAGGCTTTGTGAAGACCGCGGAGCATGCGTGCGTCGTTTTTCGACTACCGGCTGATCTGAGTGGGTGGCCGCGCTTGTGTAGCCCAAGCGCGGCGGGCGCACCATAGTGAGCGAGCCAACTCGTTGCAACTCAAGAAGGATCAGCTCCGGCTCTGGGATGCTGGCATTGCCGTGGCCGGTCTGATAACCGCACGGCGTAGGGGATTTTACATGGCGGCGGCCAAGGTAACCCCGCTGGTTGCGGGCAACTGGAAAATGAACGGGCTTACTGCCTCGCGCGGTGAGCTGACGAAGATGATCGCCGGGGCCGGCGTATTGGCCAGCAAAATCGAATTGATGGTGTGTCCTCCGGCGACCCTGATTGCGATTTTTTCCGACGCCGCCAAGGGCTCCGCCATAACCATTGGGGCCCAGGATTGCGATGCGGCGGCTTCGGGCGCTCATACGGGAGACATTTCAGCCGAGATGTTGGCCGACGCCGGCGCGCGCGCCGTGATCGTTGGCCATTCGGAGCGGCGGAGCGACCATCATGAAACGGACGCACAAGTCCGCGCCAAGGCGCAGGCAGCGTGGCGGGTGGGCCTCACGGCAATCGTTTGCGTTGGCGAACAGCGGGCCGAGCGCGAGGCCGGCAAAACCCTGGACGTAGTCGGTCGGCAGCTTGATGGTTCGCTGCCGGACGGGGCGACGGCCGCCAAACTGGTCATCGCGTACGAGCCGGTCTGGGCAATCGGCACAGGGCTCACGCCCACACCGGCCAACGTTGCCGAGGTGCATGCATTCATCCGCCAGCAGTTGAACACGCGTTTTGCCGGTGATGGGGGGACCATTCGCATCCTTTATGGTGGCTCGGTGAAGCCAGACAATGCACGGGAGCTTTTGACGGTCGCCGAAGTGAACGGGGCCCTGGTCGGCGGGGCCAGCCTTCGGGCCGACGATTTCCTTGGTATTGCGGCTGTTTACCGCTAGCGGCGGCAAGGGTGGAAAAAGATACAGCGATCGTGTAGAGACCGCGGCGAATTCCTATATGGAGCTGGTGGTGCCGTCCGGGTGGATCGCCCGGACCGGTTGGATTTGAACGGATAGTGACCTGATGCAGCACGTAATCATTGTCATCCACTTGATGCTGGTGCTTGCGCTCATCGGGGTTGTGTTGCTGCAGCGCTCGGAGGGCGGCGGGCTAGGCATCGGATCGACCGGCGGGTTCATGACCAGTCGCGGCACCGCCAACGTGCTGACACGTGCGACGGCGATTTTGGCAGGGCTGTTTTTCGTGACTAGTCTGATGCTGTCGGTCCTTGCCGGTATCAACCGCAAACCCACCTCGATCCTGCAAGGCGGCCAGAGCGCACCGACTGCGCCGTCGGCGCCGGCTCCACTTGGTGGTGGCGGAGGCGGCGGCCTGCTCAATCAGCTTCAAGGGGGGCAGGCGCCCGCGGCGCCTACGGCACCGTCCGGGCCGCAGGTGCCACAGTCGAAGTGACAGCAAACGGAAGGGCCGGGAAATCCGGCCCTTCCGCATTATGGACCGGTTGAATTGGAAACTTGGAAACGAGACAGTGAGATGCGTGAACATTGTGATGCAAGTCTTTGCAAAATCGCAGGCTTATCGGACTACACACAGGCGCAGAGCGGCTCTGTGCTTTTCGCGCTCGTCGAATCGATTCGCGCAGGCTAAAGGTTAGGTCCCATGGCGCGGTATATTTTCATCACCGGCGGCGTGGTTTCCTCACTCGGCAAGGGTCTTGCCTCCGCAGCGCTCGGCGCGCTTCTGCAGGCGCGGGGCTACAAAGTCCGCCTTCGGAAGCTCGACCCCTATCTCAACGTCGATCCCGGAACGATGTCGCCCTACCAGCATGGCGAGGTCTTTGTTACGGACGATGGCGCCGAGACGGATCTCGACCTTGGCCACTATGAGCGCTTCACCGGCCGTCCGGCCACGCGTCACGACAACATCACCACGGGTCGCATCTATCAGGACATTCTCACCCATGAACGGCGTGGCGACTATCTCGGCGCGACGATCCAGGTGATCCCGCACGTCACCAATGCAATCAAGGATTTCATCCGTGAGGGAAATGACGATTTCGATTTCGTGTTGTGCGAGATCGGCGGCACGGTCGGCGACATCGAAGGCTTGCCCTTCTTTGAGGCGATCCGCCAATTGGGAAACGATCTGCCGCGCCGCCACGCAATATATATCCATCTCACGTTGATGCCGTTTATCCCCAGCGCAGGCGAGCTCAAGACCAAGCCGACACAGCATTCGGTGAAGGAATTGCGCTCGATCGGTATCCAGCCGGACATTCTGCTTTGCCGTACCGATCGTCCAATTCCGGAAGGCGAGCGGCGCAAACTCGCGCTGTTCTGCAACGTGCGCGAAAGCGCGGTGATTGAAGCCCGCGACGTCGACAATATCTACGCGGTGCCGGAAGCCTACTCCGCCCAAGGGCTGGACGCCGAAGTACTGTCGGCCTTCGGAATAGAGCCGCGCCAGCCGCCTGACCTTGATCGCTGGCGCCTGATCAACGAGCGCATCCGCAATCCTGAGGGCGATGTCACCATCGCGATCGTCGGCAAATATACCGGCATGAAAGATGCCTATAAATCGCTGATTGAGGCGCTCTCGCACGGTGGCATTGCGAACAAGGTGAAGGTCAAGCTCGACTGGATAGAGTCGGAAGTATTCGAGAGCGAGGACCCGACACCGTTCCTCGAGCATGTAAATGGCATCCTCGTGCCAGGCGGGTTCGGCCAGCGCGGAGCCGAAGGCAAAATCAAGGCCGCCCAATTCGCGCGCGAGCGCCACGTTCCGTACTTCGGCATATGTTTCGGTATGCAGATGGCGGTGGTGGAAGCAGCGCGAAATCTTTGCGGTATTGAAAATGCGAACTCCACCGAATTCGGTCCGACATCGGAGCCGGTGGTCGGCTTAATGACCGAGTGGCTGAAGGGTAACGAGCTTCAGAAACGATCTGCCGCGGGCGATCTTGGCGGCACAATGCGGCTCGGCGCCTATGACGCCCTGCTAACGCGTGGTAGCCGGGTCTCCCAGATCTATGGCACGACCGAAATCTCCGAACGCCACAGACACCGCTACGAGGTCAACACGGCATACAAGGGAAGGCTCGAACAGCGAGGCATGCGTTTCTCCGGAATGTCGCCTGATGGCGTCCTGCCGGAAATTATCGAGTATGACGACCATCCGTGGTTCATCGGCGTGCAATTCCATCCCGAGCTGAAATCGCGGCCATTTGAGCCGCACCCGCTGTTTTCGTCGTTCATCGGCGCGGCGGTTGAGCGGAGTCGTCTGGTATAGTGCCGCACCAATGGCCCGCGGGCTCGATCACATCGTTCATGCCGTGCACAATCTTGATGCAGCGGTTGAACTTTACCGAAATCTCGGCTTTCAAGTCGGCGCGCGCAACCGGCATCCTCCGGACTGGGGGACGCAAAATCACGTCATCCAGCTACCGGGGTTTTTCATCGAATTGCTGGCGGTAGCCGATACAAGCAGCATCGTTCCGCATTCAGCTCGGCACTATTCGTTCGGCGCCTTCAATCGCGACTTTTTGGCGCGAGAGCAGGGGTTCTCTATGCTGGTGCTCGCGGGCCGTGGTGCGCCCGACGCCGACCAATTTCGTAAAGAGGGAATCGGGGATTTCGCACTTTACGACTTCGAGCGCGAAGCCAAGCGTCCCGACGGTACGCCGGTCAAGGTCGCGTTCAGTCTGGCGTTTGCATCGGATCTGGGAGCAAATGATATCGGCTTTTTTACCTGCCAACAGCACTACCCGGAAAATTTTTGGAATCCAGCCTTCCAGACTCATCCCAACAGCGTAGCCGGCGTCGCCGGAGTCGTCGTTGTAGCCGATCGGCCAGAACGGCACCGGAATTTTTTTGAAAGTTTTGCTGGTGGCACTGCCGACATCCGCAAAGAGAGTTTTGCGATTACTACGCCGCGCGGCGCGATCGAAGTGACAACGCCCGCCGGTTTTCTGCAGCGCTTCGGCGTGAAAGCCCCAGACGTATCTGGCGGAGCCCGACTTGCGGCACTGCGGCTTACCGTTGAGCGACCAAGCCGCCTGCAGGCTGTGCCAGAACTGGCCGGGATGGCTGGGCTTTACGTCGGAAACGCAGCCGTGATCGGCTCCGAGGATGCAATGGGCGCCGTATTGGTATTCGAACCGGCAAAGGCCCGTTGACCATGGGCCGCCGCCGTTTCATGGTCCGGCCCGCGGGGATTTAGGCCTTGGATCAAAAGCCGAACTCAACTGTTTCAATTGGCGCTGTGCGTGTGGGCAACGAGCTGCCATTGGCGCTCATTGCCGGGCCATGTGTTTTGGAAAGCAAGGCGCATGCGCTCGAAATGGCAGCGGCGCTGAAGGAAATTGCCGGACGCATCGGAATTGGTCTGATTTACAAGACGTCGTTCGACAAGGCCAACCGCACTTCGGTAAAGTCGGCGCGCGGCATCGGCCTCGACAAAGCGCTTCCGATTTTTTCCCAAATCCGCGAGCAACTAAAAGTCCCGGTGCTCACCGACGTACACGAACCCGAGCAATGCGCACGTGTAGCGCCAGCAGTAGACGTGTTGCAAATTCCTGCCTTTCTCTGCCGGCAAACCGATTTGCTTCTTGCCGCTGCAAAAACCGGCAAGGTGATCAATGTGAAGAAAGGCCAGTTCCTTGCGCCATGGGATATGCAAAACGCCGTTGAGAAAATTACGGGCGCGGGCAACCGCAACGTGCTGGTGACAGAGCGTGGCGTGTCCTTTGGTTACAACACGCTCGTTTCCGATATGCGCGCGCTGCCGATCCTCAAAAAAACCACGCAGGCGCCGGTCATATTTGACGCAACACACTCCGTGCAACAGCCTGGAGGACACGGCGACAAGTCGGGAGGCGAGCGGGAATTTGTCCCGGTACTTGCCCGCGCAGCAGTGGCCGTCGGCGTGGCCGGTGTGTTCATTGAGACTCATCAGGATCCGGACAAGGCACCATCCGACGGTCCCAATATGCTGCCGCTGAAAGACATGGAGCCGCTTCTGCGCGTGCTGGTCGAGTTCGACCGGTTGGCGAAGCGCTGAACCGGGCGGCGTTCTCACTCAATGGGCCGCGTCCTCAATCTTATGGCGTTTGTGATTTTCGCGACCACGCTGTTCATGCGGTCGGTCGACCCGGTCATCCCGCAAATCGCAAAAGGTTTGAATGTAGCGCCGACGACGGCAGCGTTGCTGTCGACCGGGTTCACGCTGCCCTACGCGCTGATCCAACCGGTACTGGGCGCGCTTGCGGATATGTTCAGCAAGACGCGGTTGATCGCGCTTTGCATGCTGATCGTCGGCATTACGACGATTGCGTGCGGCCTTGTGACAAATTTTGAAACCTTGATGGTGCTTCGCATGCTGGCCGGCATTACCGCTGGCGGCGTGTTTCCGATCGCCCTGGCCGTGGCAGGCGACCGTGTTCCCGTGCAGCAGCGGCAGGTCGCAATCGGCCGCCTGCTGTTTGCCGCCATGACCGGCAATTTGCTGGGTGCATCGAGTGCCGGCGTGATTGGTGACTTCATTGGCTGGCGCGGAGTGTTCTTCGCGACGGGCGCCATCGATCTGATCGCGCTTGGGGTCGCGCTACCCGGCTTTCGCAGCATGGAGGAGAAGCCAGGCCGTTTTGATTTGTCAACGCTCGTGCCGAATTACCGCGCAATCTTCAGCAATCCGATGGCGAAGTATTGTTTCGGTGCGGTTTTCGTCGAAGCCGTGTTTCTGTTCGGCGTATTTCCCTATATGGCGGCCCTGTTGCAGACGGAAGGCGTGATGCGCGCTTCAATCGCGGGCGTGGTGATATCGGGCTTCGGTATTGGTGGCGTCCTCTATACCTTCATGATCGGGTGGCTCCTCGCGCATGTCGGCGAGCGGCGCCTCATGGCGCTGGGCGGCGTCGCGATGGGGTTCTGCTTGTTGGTGATTGCGCTGCGCGTTTCTTGGCCGGTCGAGCTGACAAATTTCATTCTCCTCGGCTTTGGCTTTTATTTGCTCCATGGATGCATTCAGGTCTACGTCACCGAATTGGCGCCGACCGCGCGCGGATCGGCAACGGCGGCACACTCCTTTTTCTTCTTTCTTGGTCAGGCGGCCGGGCCGGTTGTCTACGGCGTCGGACTGAGAAGTGTCGGTATCACGACCGTTTTGCTGACTGGCGCCGTGGCGCTGGCGGCGACAGGTTCAATCTGCGCCATGCAGTTGCGACGGAAGTCCTCGACGGTCTAACCGCGCCCGCGATACGGCGCGACACCCTGATCCGGTACCCACACATCTTTCGGAAGCCTGCCGCTCTGCCAAAAGACGTCGATCGGCATGCCGCCGCGTGGATACCAATACCCGCCGATGCGCAACCATTTTGGTTTGAGAAGCGACACGAGCCTTTTGCCGATGGTCACCGTACAATCCTCGTGGAAGGCACCATGATTGCGGAAGCTGTTGAGATAAAGCTTGAAGGATTTGGACTCGACCAGGTACCGGCTTGGCACATAATCGATAACGAGATGGGCAAAGTCGGGCTGCGCTGTAATAGGACAGAGCGTGGTGAATTCCGGAACGGTAAAGCGCGCAATGTAGTTAGTGCCGGGGTGCGGATTTGGCACGCGTTCCAGCACCGCTTTTGCGGGCGAGGCGGGGATCGGGATTCGACCGCCGAGCTGCAGCAGTTTTCTAGCCATGTCGCACACCATAGTGTAGAAGCGCCGCCATATCCAACGCCGGGAGCATCATGACTGCCATCACCGATATCATCGGCCGCGAAATCCTCGACAGCCGCGGCAATCCGACCGTAGAGGTCGATGTGGTTCTCGAGGATGGATCCAAGGGCAGGGCGGCTGTTCCCTCGGGCGCTTCCACCGGTGCCCACGAGGCAGTCGAGTTGCGCGATGGCGACAAGCGCCGTTACGGCGGCAAGGGCGTTCGTAAGGCCGTCGATGCGGTGAACGGCGAAATATTCGACGCGATTGGCGGAATGGATGCCGAAGCGCAAGCAAAGATCGACGAGACGCTGATCAAACTCGACGGGACTGCGAACAAAGCGCGGCTGGGCGCCAATGCCATTCTCGGGGTCTCACTGGCGACGGCCAAAGCTGCGGCCGTCGCCAAGAAGGCCCCGCTTTACCGTTACGTCGGCGGCACGGCTGCACGCCTACTTCCCGTGCCGATGATGAACATCATCAATGGCGGCGTGCACGCCGATAATCCGATCGATTTCCAGGAATTCATGATCGTCCCGATGGGGACGCCGACTTTTGCTGAAGCGCTGCGGGCCGGCTCGGAAATTTTCCAGACTCTCAAGTCGCAACTTAAATCGGCGAACCTGAATACCAATGTAGGGGATGAGGGCGGTTTCGCGCCCAACCTGAAGTCAGCGGAAGCCGCGCTCGACTTTGTCATGCAGGCGATCAGCAAAGCCGGCTACAAGCCTGGCGGCGATGTGTCTCTCGCGCTCGATTGTGCGGCAACCGAATTCTTCAAGGACGGCGTGTACGCCTACGAGGGCGAAGGCAAGAAACGGTCGAAGCATGAACAGGCAAAATATCTTGCCGATTTGGTCGCGCGCTATCCGATTGTTTCGATCGAAGACGGGATGTCGGAAGACGACTGGGAAGGTTGGAAAATACTGACCGATTTGGTCGGCGGAAGATGTCAACTCGTCGGCGACGATCTTTTCGTTACCAACGTAACGCGTCTTGCCAAGGGCATCAAAGACGGCATCGCAAATTCGATCCTCGTCAAAGTCAACCAGATTGGCACTTTGACCGAAACGCTTGCAGCTATCGAAATGGCCCACAAGGCCGGCTACACCGCGGTGATGTCGCACCGGTCCGGTGAAACGGAAGATTGCACCATTGCCGATCTTGCAGTTGCAACCAACTGCGGACAGATCAAAACCGGCTCACTCGCTCGTTCCGACAGGACCGCGAAATACAATCAACTGCTCCGCATCGAGGAAGAACTGGGCGCCCAGGCGAAATATGCGGGGAGTAGTGCTCTGGAACCGCGCGGTTAGCGTGGGCATCGGCGCCTTGCATTTGTCAGTTAGAAGGCCTCATATCGAGATGACCAATCGGGGGTAATTGCGATGGATCAGACTACAAATCTTTCCGCCTTCGATCGTCGTCGCGCTGCCGAGCGTCTTGCAAATTTTGTGGTTCAGTCAATCGAGGCCGCGCGTGCGGTCGAGAAACCATTCTTCCATCTCGAGTTCGATCATGTATTCCCCGACGATGTCTACGCGCAGATACTCAGCTTGATGCCAGAGCCAGCGGACTATCGGCCGATGCATGGGCGCAGCAAAGGTCACGATCTGGCGGACGGCACGCACACGCGCGTCAAGATCGACCTGTTTCCGGAATACATTCGCAACCTGCCGGCTGACAAGCGCGCGCTTTGGAATGTGGTTGGCCGCGCGCTTTGCTCCGAACCGGTCAAGCAGGCGTTCATCCGGCGCCTTGCGCCCGGTCTGTCGAAACGCTTCGGCGAAAATTTCGCCAAGGTCGGTATGTATCCGATTCCAATCCTCACGCGCGACGTCCCTGGCTACCTGATCACGCCGCACACCGATACCCATTGGAAGGGCATTACGGTCCAGCTCTATCTGCCGAAGGACGATGCCAACACCGATATCGGCACGATCTTCCACGAAAAGCTGCCTGACGGTTCCATGCCGAAAACGGCGCAGATGCGGTTTGCCCCGAACTCCGGCTACGCCTTTGCGGTCGGTAACGACACATGGCATTCGGCCGACCCGGTGCACAACCGCGTGAAAACGCGCGATTCGATTTTGCTCACCTATTTCGTCGATCAGGGTTTGCTGAAGGTGTTGCGCAACCGCGGTAAACGGCTGGGCAATTTCGTACTCAACGAGCTGCGCTTCCGCATCTAGCGCGTTAAAGACACCTTAACGAGCGTGCTCCATTCTCTACGCGCATGGTTTCCCACCGCCGCCGCCGCGCTATCCTGACCATTCTCGGTCTCTATACATTCGCAGCGCTGTTCATCGGGTACTTTGCCGCGAACGCATTTACCGGTAACCATGGATTGCGCGCGCAACAGGACCTTGAGCAACAGCTCACAGCGATGAGAGGTGAATTGGCCCAGCTCAAGGCTGAGCGGACACTTTGGGAACGGCGCGTCTCGCTTTTGCGGGCAGACCGGATTGATCCGGACATGCTGGATGAGCGGGCGCGCGCTTTGATCGGCTATGTCGACCGGCGTGATCTGACCCTGTTATTGAATCCCCGCTAAAGGATCGCATCCCGGCGATCGGCGTTATCCACTGCCGGCGGTTGGCAAATTCCTGCCGCGCTGGTTGTGGCAGGGCCATTCGCTTTCACCGCAAGGCGATTTACGCTATGGGGGGTGAGGAAGCTTACCGGCACCCCGTCACAATTGCCGGACACTTTCGCAGGGAGTGCCAATGGCGGTTGCCCAAAAAAATTCCAGCGCCGACGCCAAGCCAGTCGCCGATTTCAGTAAGGAACAAGAGCTTTCCGCCTACCGCACCATGCTGACCATCCGCCGCTTCGAGGAAAAGGCGGGTCAGATGTACGGGATGGGGCTCATCGGCGGTTTCTGCCACCTGTACATAGGCCAAGAGGCCGTCGTAGTCGGCATGCAGATGGGCCTCAAGCAGGGTGATCATGTGATCACGGGTTATCGCGACCACGGCCACATGATAGCGACCGGTATGGATCCAAAAGGCGTGATGGCCGAACTCACGGGTCGCACCCACGGCTATTCAAAGGGCAAGGGCGGATCCATGCACATGTTTAGCGTTGAAAAAGGATTCTATGGCGGCCACGGCATTGTTGGCGCGCAGGTGCCGCTCGGAACCGGCCTTGCATTCGCCAACTACTATCGCGGTAACAATGCCATCTCCGTCACATATTTCGGCGACGGCGCCGCCAACCAGGGCCAAGTCTACGAGAGTTTCAACATGGCTGCGCTTTGGAGACTGCCGGTCATCTATGTAATCGAGAACAACCGCTACGCCATGGGGACGGCAATTACGCGCGCTTCGGCTGAAATCAATTTGTCTCGACGCGGCCTGTCATTCAACATTCCGGGCGATCAGGTTGATGGCATGGATGTGCGTGCGGTGAAGGAAGCGGGCGAGACGGCGGCTCAATGGTGCCGTGCCGGTAAAGGTCCCTACATTCTCGAAATGCTGACCTATCGTTACCGCGGTCATTCGATGTCGGATCCGGCAAAGTATCGCACGCGCGAAGAAGTTGATGAAGTGCGAACACAACACGATCCGATCGATATGGCCCGCGACCGGATTCTCAAAAAGAAAATAGCAAAGGAGGATGCGCTCAAGAAAATCGATGCCGAAGTGCGCGATCTGATCAATCAGGCGGCGGAATTTGCCACCCACGATCCGGAACCTGACGTATCCGAACTTTATACCGATGTTTATCGCTGACCGATTGCCCGGAAAACAGTAGCGTCATGCCGACCGAAGTACTCATGCCCGCGCTCTCGCCCACGATGGAGAAGGGCAATCTTGCCAAATGGCTCAAGAAAGAGGGCGACAAAATCAAATCGGGCGATGTCATTGCCGAGATCGAGACCGACAAGGCAACGATGGAAGTCGAGGCGTCGGACGAAGGCACTCTCGGTAAAATCCTCGTTCCTGAAGGCTCGACCGATGTTGCCGTGAACACTCCAATCGCAGTGATCCTCGGCGAGGGTGAGGACAAATCTGCGATCAAGGCCGCCAAGCCGGCGTCGCAACAGAAGGCCGCCGAATCCGCGCCACCGGCAAGGGTCCAGAAGCAACAGGCCAAAACACAGGATGCGCCCGCTGCGAAACCCGCGAAGGCGCCCGAAGCGCCGGCGCCGCAAGCTGCGAACGACCCTGATATTCCCGAAGGCACCGAGATGGTCACCATGACCGTCCGTGAAGCGCTACGCGATGCCATGGCCGAGGAGATGCGGCGCGACAAGGATGTGTTCGTTATGGGTGAGGAAGTCGCCGAATATCAGGGCGCCTACAAAGTGACGCAAGGCCTCTTGCAGGAGTTCGGCGCAAAACGCGTGATTGATACGCCGATCACCGAGCACGGGTTCGCGGGTCTCGGCGTCGGCGCGGCGCTTGCCGGGCTCAAACCTGTTGTCGAGTTCATGACCTTCAATTTCGCGATGCAGGCCATGGATCAGCTGATCAACTCGGCGGCGAAGACCCTCTACATGTCCGGCGGGCAGATGGGCTGCCAGATCGTATTTCGCGGACCTAACGGAGCCGCCGCGCGCGTCGCCGCCCAGCACAGCCAGGACTATTCCGCGTGGTATTCTCACATTCCGGGGTTGAAAGTCATCGCGCCCTCAACCGCCGCCGATGCGAAGGGGCTTCTGAAGGCCGCGATCCGCGATCCCAATCCGGTGATCTTCCTGGAAAACGAAATCCTCTATGGCCACTCCTCGCCAGTCCCGAAGGTCGATGATTTTGTGCTGCCGATCGGCAAGGCAAAAATCGTGCGCTCCGGCAACGACGTGACGATTATCGCCTGGTCGATGGGCATGACCTATGCGTTGAAAGCTGCCGAGGCTTTAGCGAACGACGGTATCGACGCAGAAGTGATCGACCTGCGCACGCTCAAACCCATGGACACCGATACGGTAGTCGCTTCCGTGCAAAAAACCGGGCGCGCGGTGACGGTGGAAGAGGGCTGGCAACAGTCGGGCGTCGGTGCCGAGATTGCGGCGCGGCTCATGGAGCGCGCATTCGACTATCTTGATGCGCCGGTCATGCGCGTATCCGGGAAAGATGTGCCAATGCCTTATGCCGCCAATCTTGAAAAGCTCGCGCTGCCATCTGTGGCGGAAGTGATCGAGGCGGCCAAGGCCGTGTGTTACCGATAGGGCAACGATGCCGACCAACATTCTCATGCCGTCGCTGTCGCCCACAATGGAGAAGGGCAATCTCGCGCGCTGGCTGAAGAAAGAAGGCGACAAGATCAAATCGGGCGACGTCATCGCCGAGATCGAAACCGACAAGGCCACGATGGAATATGAGGCCGTCGATGATGGAACTCTGGCCAAGATCGTGGTGCCAGAGGGCACACAAGACGTTGCGGTCAATTCGGTGATTGCGGTCATCGCCGGCGAGGGCGAGGACGTAAAGACGGCGGCGAGCGCAGTGAAATTTGTTTCAC
>Ga0187776_10000602_pt1 | contig 17398 bp, 15 predicted proteins | sample 0216_BV02_MP12_2_FD_132426 | JGI IMG/M metagenome (GOLD analysis project Ga0187776, IMG submission 132426) | Tropical peat soil microbial communities from peatlands in Department of Meta, Colombia - 0216_BV02_MP12_20_MG | ecosystem: Environmental > Terrestrial > Soil > Wetlands > Peat | place...
CGACCCTGCCGCCGAGCCGCGCCCCGGGCCCACCGGGATGTTGTGTTCCCTGGCGTAGCGGATGAAGTCCCAGACAATCAGAAAGTATCCGGAGAACCTCATCTGCTTGATGATCTCGATCTCGCGGTTCAGCCGCTGCTCGTATTCGCTCAGCGGCTTGCGCAACTTCCCCTGCGCCTGCTGCCCGCTGAGCACCTCCAGGCGGCGCGCGAAGCCCTGCCGCGTCACATGCTCGAAGTAGCTGTCGGCGTCAAACCCTTCCGGCACTTCAAATCGCGGAAACGGGTTGCTCACCTTGCTCAGCTTCAGGTGGCAGCGCTCGGCGATCTCCAGCGTCCGGGCCAGCGCCTCGGGCGAGTCCGCGAAGACCTGTGCCATCTGCTCGTAGCTCTTGAGGAAGAACTGATCGGTCTGGAACTTGATCCGGCTCTCTTCACGCACCGATTTGTTCGTCTGGATGCAAACCATCACGTCTTGCGCGTGCGCGTCGTCGTCGCACAGGTAATGGCTGTCGTTGGTGGCCACCACCGGCAGGTTCAGTTCCTGCGCCAGCTTGAACTGCGCGGGGAGAATCTTGCGCTCCTGCTCCAGCCCCTGGTTTTGCACCTCAACGTAGAAATTTCCCGCGCCGAAAATCGCTGCGAATTCGCCCGCTGCGCGCCTGGCAGAATCGTACTTGCCTTCCAGCAGCGCCTCGGCGACCTCCCCCTTCAGGCATCCCGAGAGTCCAATCAAGCCCTTGGCATGTTCCGCCAGGAAGCGCTTGCTCACCCGCGGCTTGTAGTAGAAACCTTTCAGCGAAGCCTCGGAGGTGATCTTCACCAGGTTGCGGTAACCCTCCTCATCGGCAGCCAGCACCAGCAGGTGGTTGTAGGTATCGCCGTCCGGCGGCGTGCGCCGGATGTCGTGATCCTCCTTCTTGCAGATGTAGAGTTCGCAGCCCAGGATGGGCTTGACACCCTCTGCCCTGGCAGCATTGAAGAAGTTGACCGCGCCAAAGATGTTGCCGTGATCGGTCATGGCGACCGCCGGCATTCCCAGTTCCTTTACCCGCCGGACCAGCTTCTCCACTTCACACGCGCCATCCAGCATGGAGTAGTCGGTGTGGACGTGAAGGTGGACAAATTGTGACATTGGTTACTTCGATCTTAGTTCCCGGCGAGGAGGCTGGAAAGAGCGCGCGTCTGTGGAAAATGCGGCCGTTGTGGAGACTGGCACTCGGCTACTTCTTTTTCTTCGCTGTGGTCTTCGTGCCGTGGTGCGCCGCCGGCGTCTTTTTCTCCACCTTCACCGGTTTCTTCTGCGCCGCCTTCTCCGCGGTCTTTGCTGCCAGCCCCTCTGCTTTCTTCTCTGCTGCCTTGGCCGGCGGCTTTGCGCCGGGCTTCTCCGCCGAAGCCGCCACCTTCGCCACCGTGACGCTGGCGGCTTTCGCCGGCACAGCCGCGCCCGGCTTCCCCGGAGCAGGCGCTGCCTCCGTCTTGGCCGCACGCCCGCGCTTGGGCGGTGGCGGAGGCGGCGCCGGTGGAGGCGGCGCGAACGGCTTCAGAAACTTCACGATCTCGCTGTGCGAGCGCAGCCTTCCGTCCAGCATCAGCCGGAACGCTTCCTCCGCGATCTTGGGATACTCCGGCAACGACGGCGTGATGTGCAGCTCCGCCATCTCCGGAAATGGCAGCTTGTCTTTCAACTGCCGCCACTTGCCGAAGAAGTTCTTAATCTTCTGCTCCACCGCCTGCTGCCTCACGGTAGCCGCCAGGAACATCAGCGTCTCCGGATGAGCCTCGGTCAGCACCTTCCAGGTGCGCGACGGCGTCGCAGCGTCCTTGCCGGAGAGCTTCTTCGCCAGCTCCTTGGCATCGTCATCCAGCCCGCGCCAGGTCTGTACCAGGTGCTTGTTAGGGATCAGCTTGCGAATGTCGCCCAGATCCTTCTCGCCCAGCCGCCGCGTGATGAAGTACAGGACCGCCGCCGCCGGATCGCCTTGTACGCCGATATCCGCCAGTTGTTGCTTGGTCTTGAGCAGCTGGCCCAGCCCGTTGGTATCTACCTTGGCCACGGTCCAGTGCGGATGCAGCACCTGCAGCCAGCCTTCTTTCTCCAGCGCCCGCAGCACGTGCAGCGGGTCATCCTCGTACGCCAGCCTTTCGATCTCGCTGCCGATGTCTGCGTGGTGAATATTCTCGATATAGTTGTTTTCCCTGGCGGAGTCGTAGCGCGCCTGGGTGCGCTCCTCCAGCGACCAGTGGAAGCGCGCGGCCAGCCGGGTCGCCCGGATCAGGCGCACTGGATCTTCCAGGAAGGCGTAGTTGTGCAGGATGCGGATTACCTTGGCTTCGATGTCCGCTGTGCCGTTGGCCGGATCCAGAAACAGCCCGCGCGAGCCTGGATTCAGCGACAACGCCATCGCGTTTACCGTGAAGTCGCGCCGCCGCAGGTCTTCCCCGATCGACGAGGGCGTGATTGCGGGCGGCTTTCCCGGTTTCTCGTAGACGGCTGTGTGCGCCATGCCGATCTCGCCCCGGATGTTTCCCGGGAAGAGCACCGTCAGCGACTTCACGTCATCGTCGGCGCCGATGACGATGACGCCGTGCCGCTCCAATTCCTTCTGCAGCCGCAGCGGGTTCCCCTGGATGGTGAAGTCCAGATCGCGAATGGGAAACCCGGTGAGGATGTCGCGGATGGTTCCCCCGGTCACGTAGAGATTCATGCCCAGGGCGCGGGCCACGTCCTGAACCAGATTGACCGCCTTCATCTGGTCCGGCGTGAGCCGGGTTTCCATGGTGTAGATGTAGTCTGCCATTCCCTCCTGCTTGCTGTGGGGCGGCTGAACTCTAAAGCCGACGCGCCCGGCCCGCCACTGGGCTTCCGCCGCCTTAGCCCCGGGGCGTTTTCCACAGCCCCGGATGCCGGCTACGAACGGAAAACCGCCCTCACCCTCCCAACTCCAGCTAAGTTGCTAATGGATAAACCATTTAGAGACGAAAACGAGGCGGCCGCAAACCCGTCAAAATAACATAATGTTCACGTTTTGGCTACCTTGCTCGCCATTGTGCATGAACCTGTCGGCAGAAAATGGCACAATCAGGTAACCGGCCCGGAATTTCCATCCGACCAGCCGCCGCGCCCGGCCGCTTTCGCCGCCGTGCGCCTGAGACAAAATGCCCTCGACTCACAAGAAGGTTATCGTCCGCAAGTTCGATCGCGACTCCATCAACGGTTTTGTCGCGCCCCGCTTCATTGTGGACGGAAAGCTGGAACTGCTGAATCCCGCCGGCAAACTCGTTTCCATCGATCTGGATACCATCAAGGGCGTCTACTTCGTGCGTGAGTTCTCCGAGTCGGAGGATCTCAGCCGCAAGACCTTCGCCTCGCGTCCCCGCGCCGAAGGCCTGTGGCTGCGCCTGCACTTCAAGGACAACGACGTCCTCGAGGGCACCATGCCCAACGACCTCACCCAGATCTCGCCCGACGGCTTTCTGGTAGCCCCGCCCGACACGCGCTCCAACACGCAGCGGGTGTTTGTGCCCCGCACGGCGCTCTCCTCGCTCGATGTCCTGGCTGTCATCGGCGGCCCTGCTGCCCGCCGGCGCAAGCCTCCCGAGCGCCGCGTGGATTCCCGCCAGGTTCCCATGTTCAGCGAGTAACACTCCACCCTGGGGTGGCGCGGACATTCGTCTCCGTCCGGCCATGCTGCCGCGTACTCTTCCCATCACCAGCCGGCCGCTAAAACTCAATTACAATTTCCTGTTGCGCCTGAACATGCCATGAAACTTTCAGAAATTGCCTCCTCCCTCGGACTTCGCCTCGACGGCGCTGACCTCGAGATCAACGGAATCGCCGGCATAGAAGAAGCCGGACCCGGGCAGATCACCTTCATCGCCAACCCTCGATACGCGGCAGCCGCCAGGTCCACCCGGGCTTCGGCCATCATCGTAGCGGACGACTTCCCTGCGATTCCGCTTCCCACCTTGCGCAGCGACAACCCCTACCTCGCGTTCGCGCGCGCTATCGAGCTCTTCTACCACCCTCCGCGCTACTCCAACGGCATTCACTCCACCGCAGCCATTCACGATTCCGCCAGGCTGGGCAAGCACGCCTCCGTCGGTCCGTTTGTCTTTATCGATGAAGACGTCGTCATCGGCGACAACTGCGTGCTTCTGCCGCACGTGGCGATCTATCGCGGAGCCCGCATCGGGGAGAACTTCTTTGCGCACGCGCACGCCGTGGTGCGCGAGTACTGTCAGCTGGGTGACAACGTCATCCTGCAGAACGGTGCGGTGGTGGGCGCCGACGGCTTTGGCTTTGCCAAGGACAACTCCGGTCATTGGCACAAGATCGTGCAGTCCGGTCCCGCCGTCCTGGGCGATGACGTCGAGGTTCAGGCCAATGCCTGCGTCGATCGTGCCAGCGTCGGCGAGACCCGCATCGCCCGCGGCGCCAAGATCGATAACCTGGTGCAGGTTGGCCACGGCTGCCGGGTCGGTGAAGACACTCTGCTGTGCGCGCAGGTCGGCCTCGCCGGCTCCACCCAGGTGGGAAACCAGGTCATCCTCGCCGGACAGGTGGGCGTCGCCGGCCATTGCAAGGTCGGTGACCGCGCCGTCGCCACCGCGCAAAGCGGCATCCCCAACGACGTTGCCGCCGGTACAACCGTCAGCGGCTATCCCGCCGTTGAGAATCGGCAGTGGCTTCGCAGCGTCGCAGTTTTCAATAAGTTGCCGGAGCTTGCGAAGGCAGTACGTGAACTTGCCGGCCAGCGCACGAGCGAGTCGCCGGCTCTTCAGCCGTCGAACTCCAAGCCCAAGCCCTAGCCGTCGCGCTTAGCCAGACAGCAATAATCATCTGGTACATAGGCTGCCTTCCGCGTACATTGTTGCGGTAACGCCGCAAGTCGATCGCACATCCCAACCCTAGGCATGACAGATCTCCGCCAGATAGGTGACGGCAAGAAAGCTGACGAGCGTCGTCCCATTCGCGTTCTCCTGCTGGACGACTTGCAGGACAATCTGTTTCTCCGCAGCGCCATCCTCCGTCAGCACGGTTACCACGTGGTCCCCACTTCTTCGGTCGAGGAGGCGCTGGCTCAACTTCACGACATCGACATTGCCGTTCTCGACTACCAGCTCGGCGCCGGCACCTTCGGCACCGAAGTGGCCGAGTCGCTGCGCGAGAAGCGCCCTGAGGTCCCCATCATCATCATGTCCGCGGTGCTGGAGCGGCGCTTCGGCGGCATAGCCGACATGCACCTGCTGAAAGGCTACAGCTCGGTGAACGATCTGCTGACCGCGCTGCGCGCCTTTGAGGCCAAGCGCCGCGGCAAGCCCGTGGTGGTGCACGCCCGCGACTTTTACTACAACCGCATCGCGCTGGCCGTGGGCAGCGACGTGGTCCTGGAGATTCTCGATCGCGACGGCAACTTCGAGTACGTCAACGACCTGTTCGCTTCTTTCTTCGGACGCAAGCGCGCCTGGTTCACCGGCCGCAACCTGTTTGAGCAGTTTCCCGAGCTGGGCGACAGCTGGCGCGAGCTGATCCGCACCGTCGCCGAGACTCACGAGACCTACATCGACCGCGGCTTCCGTGGCCTGCCTCAACTGCCTACCAAGAACTCCCGCTGGACCTGGAACGTGCTGGTCTTTCCCATCAAGCTGCACGATGGCAACGACGGCGTCATGCTCACCGCCCGCATGATCGAAAAACGCGGCCTCTAGGCGAACCGTGCGCTGCCTGCTGGGTGCTGATTGCTCCTACTCTTTCCCCCGCCGCTCTGGCGGAAGCGCGCTGCCGATCGCCGTCCGCACGGCGGCGATCAGGGCATCGCGATCGGCGAATTGCCTGGGATCGATCGGCGGATGAAACACCACCCTCGCCTTCCCGGGCTTCACGATTTTCTTTCCCTTGGGCAGCAGTTCCTCGGTTCCCACCAGGGTGATCGGCACGATAGGAACCTGTGTGTCCGTCGCCAGGTAGAAGGCGCCTTTTTTCAAAGCCTGCAGCCTCCCATCCGGGGAGCGCGTGCCCTCGGGAAACACCGTCATGTTCAGGCCCTCGCGTACCACCTGCTCGGCGTCGCGAACGCTGGCGATGGCCGCGTCCCGATTGCTGCGATCGATGGGCACCAGCTTTGCCATCAGCATCGCCTTGCCCAGGATTGGAATCTTGAACAATTCCTTCTTCACCAGCACCGAGGTCCTGTGCGGAATCAGCGGGATCAGCAGCGGCGGATCCAGGTTCGATACATGGTTCGACATGAAGATGTAGTTCCGCTCTCCCAGCCGCTCCGTCCCTTCCACCTGCCAGCGCACCCCGGCGATGCGCACTCCCGTCAGCGCGATCCACATCGCCGCCCGGTAAAGTGCCGTTACGTCGCCGGTGAGAAAGGTCAGCGGGAATCCCCACAGTGCCGTCAGTGGCACCAGGATCACCCAGAAGATGAGGGTCGCAACTGTGCGCATGAGGTTGTGGCGCGGACACTGGTGTCCGCGGCCTCTCTCGGGAATGGCTCCGGAGCAGCCCTTTGCCGAAAGCCGACTGCCGAATGCTGACTGCTATTTCTCCGAGTCGCCCCTTATCCAGGCGGATCGCTGGGCACGCTGCGCCGGCGTCGCGTTCTCAACCTCGATCAGGGAGAATTCGGGCTCCTCCCTGCCGGCCAGCCTGATCTTGATCTCGCGTTGCCCCTTCGCTCCTCGCACCCGCAAGCGCACCGTGCTGCCCACCGGCCTCTCCGCGAGTCTGGCAGCCATGTCCGGAGTGACTGTCTTGCCGTCCACCTGCTCGATGGTATCGCCCGCTTCCAGGCCGGCTTTTTCAGCATCGCTGCCGGCGTCCACTGCGATCACCACCGGCTTGCCGCTGAAGTTGGCGCTGGCCAGAAATCCTGGATCCGCGCTCGCCACCATGCGCCGCCGCACTCTCAGCCCCACGGACTGAAAGAATTGGTCGTAAGGAATCTCCTCCACCCCGGCCACGTACTTGCGGAAGAACTCGCTGAAGCCTGCCCCCGTGACCTTCTCCGCCGCGTCGCGCACTCCGTCGGAATCCGCATAATACCTGTGTTCGCGCCCGTAGGTTGCGTTCATCCACTGGAACAGGTCGCGCAGCGACTTGCGGCCCTCCGTGGCATCGCGCATCGCCAGGTCCAGCAGCACGCCCACGATCTCGCCCTTGTTGTAGTACGAGATGCTGCGCTCCGGCAGGCGGTAGTGAGGATACTTCTCCAGCCAGGCGTCCAGGCTCGATTGCTCCGCCGACTGCGTCGCATGCGCCGCCCGCGTCTCCAGCGTCTTGATCTGGAAGGCCAGGCGCCTCAGATACTCGTTCTCGCCGATCAGCCCCGCTCGCGCCAGCATATGATCGGCCACGGTGCTGGTCACGCCCTCGGCAAACCAGAGCGCGCGGGTGTAATTCTCGTGGGTGTAATCGATAGGCTCCAGCGACTGCGGCCGAATACGCTTCACGTTCCACACATGAAAGAACTCGTGCGCGCTCACCGCAGCAACTGAATCCGGATCCTCCGTCGCGCGCCGGGCGCTGGTGTCGATAGCCGTGGAGTCTGCGTGCTCCATCCCTCCTCCCGCCGGCCCCCGCGGAAAGTGATAAATGAAGGTGTAGCGCTCCAGCGGATGGTCCTGCATCCATTCCGTCTCCGCCACTACGATCTTGCGCACCATCTCTTTCAGGGCATTCAGGTCATAGTCGCTGGGATCGGCATCGACGGCGATGACGTAGCGCGTGCCGGCCTCGTCGAATGATGCCTCCTGGCAGTGGCAGAACTCCACCGGCGAATCCGCCAGCTGGTCGTAGCTTGGCCCCCCGACCGAGACCACCCGTGCCCCGCCGGATTCGATGTCTGCCTGTTCCGACGCCCCGCTCACCACGTTCCAGTCTGCCGGCACATCCGGGAAGTAGACTCGATGCCGCTTGCTCCTCATCCCCGGGTCATACATCAGGATCAGCGCCAGGTTGAAAAAGGCGTGCTCACGATTCAGTTGCGCCCCAAAAGGGCCGGGCGTATCGGCAAAGATGTCATACTCGAGGACCGCGCCAGGTTCCGCGCCGCCGATGCGCCACGTCGTCTTGTCGATCTGGCGCACCTCGAGCGCCGCGCCCCAGGGATCATGGGCGCTCACTGCGGGTATGTATTGCGCAAAGTCGCGGATCTGATACAGCCCGTTCCACGCCGGCATCTGCACTTCACGATCCCCGGATCCCCCGGGAAGCTGCATCTCCACATGCACCACGTGCTGATCGCGCTTAGCGAGCGACACCTTGTAGGTGATCGTGGCTTTGCTGCGGGGTGCTCGCGAGTCCGCTTGCGCAGCGTGGGTTTGCGCACCTTGGGGTTGCGGAATCTGCGCCGGCTGAGCGGCCGTCGCCTGGCTGGCTAGGGCAGCGCCTGCCTCGCTCGCCGCAAGCGGAACCGTGATAACCAGGATCGTGAGGAGACAACCAAGACGTCGAATTGCGCCGCCGATCACGCGGGAGCACTTACCTCGCGCAGGGATTGTAATCGCGCGGGAAGCTTCTCATAGATACCGCCAAATCCGCCATTGGAAAGAATCGCCACCACATCGCCTGCCGCCAGCTCCGGTGCTATCGCGGCGACGATCTCGTCGGCATTGGCGATCAGCCGTGCCGGCCTTCCCTGTCGATTCAGCTCAGCCATCACCGCCGCCGGATCCAGCCGTTCCTGGACCGGCACGGCCTCGGGCTTGAAGACGGCCGCCAGCACAACCTTGTCCGCCACGCTCAGCGCGTCGACGAGTTCCCTCTGAAACACGTTGCGGCGCAGGGTGTTCGATCGCGGCTCCAGCACCGCCCACAGCCGCCGCCCGGGATAGCGCGTGCGCAACGCCTTCAGCGTCTGCTCAATGGCCGTGGGGTGATGTGCGAAATCGTCGATAATGGTGATTCCGTTCACCTCAGCTCGCACCTCCAGCCTCCGCTTCACGCTCTTGAAGGTCTTCAGCGCGCGCTGGATTGCTTCTACGCCGATGCCGTATCCCGCCGCCATCGCCGCCGCCGCGGTCGCGTTCAGCAGGTTGTACTCCCCCGCCAGCGCAAACTCGAAGCTGCCCCAGCGTTCGCCATCGCGCATTACGCCCCACGTGGTTCGATCGGGCTCGTAGCGCACGTCCACCGCCCGCCACTGCGCGTCTTGCCCGAACCCGTAGCGTTCCAGGCGGCATAGCGCACGGGCCACGCACTCGTTGACGTTCGCGCTGCCGTCCCAGGCCACGATGCGGCCGCGGCGAGGCACCAGGTTCACCAGGCGCTTGAACGCGGTCTTCACCGCTTCCAGGTCGGCGTAAATGTCGGCATGATCGAATTCCACCGAGGTGAGAATCGCCGCGTCCGGAAAGTAGTGCAGAAACTTCGGTCCCTTGTCGAAGAAGGCGGTGTCGTACTCATCGCCCTCGATGAGGAAACTCCCACCCTGCCCCAGCCCAAAGCTGCTCTTGAAATTCTCCGCGATCCCGCCCACCAGAAACGATGGCTGTTGCCCCGCGGTTTCGAAGATCCACGCCAGCATCGAGGTCGTGGTGGTCTTGCCGTGGGTGCCGGCCACCGTGATCACCTCGCACCCGCGCAGGAATTCCTCATGCAGAACCTGCGGGAGCGACTGGAACGCAATGCGCCGGTCCAGAACTTCCTCCACCTCCACGTTGCCGCGCGAAATCGCGTTGCCCACGATTACCAGGTCCGGCCGCGGCTCCAGGTTCCTCACTGCGAAGGGCTGCGCCACCGGAATCTGCAACGACGCCAGAAAGTCCGACATCGGCGGATACGCTGCCGCATCCGAACCCGTCACCTTGAAACCGCGCGCCTTCAGCATGCCGGCCAGCGAGGCCATCGCTGTCCCGCAAATCCCGATCAGATGAATGTGTTTCTTCAATGGCTATCCGTTCACGCTCAAATTCGGTTGCGCCTGCGCCACCCCTGCCGTCGCCGATTCCAGGAAAGTGAGGCTTGCGCCCTCTTCGTAATCCACCTCCAGGCGCACCTGCACCCCCAAAGGCAAGGTCATGTTGGCAAAGGCCACGTGTCCCGAAGGCAGGCCAAAGGCGACGGGCACGCGTAGCTCGCGCAGAATCCGCCGCACCACTTCCTCCAGCCGGTAGTCCTGCTCGCCCGGCTGCTCGCAGTCCATCATCTCGCCGAAGACGAAGCCCGCCACCTTGTCCAGCTTGCCGGCGTACTTCAGTTGCATCAGCATGCGATCGATCTGGTAGGGCTTCGTCCCCACGTCCTCGAGGAAGAGAATCTTGCCTTCCGTTCGGATCTCATACGGCGTTCCCACCGATGCCGCCAGGATCGACAGGCACCCGCCGTAGAGAATGCCCTCCGCCGCGCCCCGAATCAGAGGCCGGAATCCGACCACCGCCTTGCTGTCCAGCGTCCACTGCTCGCGCCCCGCAACCGCCGCCAGCCACGCCGGCACGTGCACCCCGTCAGGCTTGGCGAAGTCCTTGGTCACCATGGGGCCGTGGAAGCATACGACTCCTGCATCCACCATGCGCGTCAGCAGGCACGTGATATCGCTGTAGCCCACAAAGATCTTGGGATACTGGCGCAGCCGCTCCGGGCTTAAGTGCGGCAGCAGGTAGTTGCTGCCGTAGCCGCCACGGGCGCAGACCACGGCGTGCACATCGTCCCGCTCGAACATTTCCTCGATGTCGTGCGCGCGCTGATCGGGCGGCCCGGCGAAGTAGATGTCATGGTCGAAGATGTTGTCGAAGTAGAAGGGCTTGTATCCCATGCGCCGCAGCTGCTCGCACCCTGCCTCCAGCAGCTCGCGCTTGATGGGACTGGCCGGCGCCACGATTCCCACTGTGTCCCCGGCCAGAAGTGGCCGCGGTTTCCGCAAAGGTTCAAGGGCAAGGGACATCAGCGCCAATCTTAATCGAGGACTCCCAGAATTGGGTATCTGCCCCTGAATTCCAAAGGTGCTGAACCTTGGGCAAGCTGCGTCTAGCATCCCGACCCGCATGCCGCGGTCACCCTCCCCCGTGCCTCGTCTCGGGCCATCGGGATCGTAAGACGGTTTATCGCCGCCCCGTATAATCCGCAGATGCGCTCCCGCTGGGCATTTCCCCTTCTCGTGACCGTAGTCGCGACCGGGCTGTGCGTCTTCTGCCCGCGAGCCGGCGCACAGGATGGCGCCGCGCCGCTGACCTTCGCTCTCCAGCCATTTCCTGACGGTATGGTGGGCAGTGATTACTCTTTTCGAATCCAGATGAAGGGGGGACAGAGCCCGCTCACCTGGGTAGTCACGGCGGGCAAGTTGCCGCCTGGACTGACCTTGAATCCGTCCACCGGCGCTATTTCCGGTACCGCGCGGGGTGCGGGCGAGTTTCGCTTTACGGTGCGGGTGTCCGATTACAGCGTTCCGGTGCAGCAGGTCCGGCAGGATTGCACCATCGTGATCCGAGCCGCGCTGACCATCACGTGGAAGAAGGCTCCCAAGGTGAAGGACGATCGCATTGACGGGTCGGTGGTGGTCTCCAATTACTCGAACGACGATTTCGATCTGACAGTGATCATCGTGGCCGTGAATGAGTACGGCAAGGCATTTGCGCTGGGCTATCAGAAATTCACTCTGGCACAAAAGGTGATCGAGCAGCCCATTCCCTTCGGCTTGAGCCTGCCGCGCGGGCAATATACGGTGCACGCCGACGCCATCGCGGAGGTGGCGGAGCAGAACACCATCTTTCGTGCCCGCGTGCAGACCCCAATCAGCCTGCCGGTTACCTATCCGTGATATGTCCGCGCCGGTCTGCCCGCGCTACACCTAGGCTGGGGATTTGGCCTGCGGAGTCTCGCTGGCTTCCACGCCTGCAGGGCGCTTCAGCTTTTCGCGGAGATGGAAGAAGCGGCGCGCGCGATGCACGTCCCGGGCGATTTGCTCGCGCAGAGCCTCGACGGAGGGAAACTTGATCTCATCGCGCACACGGTGGAGGAAGGAGAGCTCCACACGGGTGTCGGCGGCCAGGTCGATGGGATGAAAGTTGAGCAGGTGACTCTCGATGGCAAAAGACTCAGCGCCGAAGGTAGGACGCGTGCCCACGTTGGTGATGGAATCGAAGCTGTCCTCGCCGATCCGCGACTCGGTGATGTAAACCCCGTCCTTGGGAACCAGTTCGTCGTAGCGGCTCAAGTTGATGGTCGGCACCGTGTACTTGTGGCCGTATCCGCGGCCGCGCCCCGGGGTTGACAGAATGCTGAAGACGCGACCCAACAGGTGACGCGCCTTGGCAGCGTTGCCCTCGCGCAGCAACCTGCGGATCTGGCTGCTGGAGACGGTCTCGCCGCGAATCTTCATCTCCGGGTAAACCTCCACCGAAAACCCCAGTTGGTGGCCCAGACTCTCCAGCAGGGTCACGTCTCCCTGCGCCTTGTGCCCGAAGCGGAAGTTGAATCCTTCATGCACCTCGCGCGCGTGCAGGCGGCGAACCAGGATCTGGGAGACGAATTCCGCCGGCGTCATCAAGGAAAGGTCGCGGGTGAAGGGCAGCAGCAGGACAGCGTGGGCTCCGTAGCGTTCGAGCAGCTCCAGCTTGACGGGCGTGGGGGTGAGCAGCTTGAGATCGGAGTCGGGGCGGAGAATGCGGAAGGGGTGGGGATCGAAGGTGACGACCATGGCGGTGGCGCTGGCCTGCAGGGCGCGGGCCGTCAGCTCGCGCAGGACCGCCTGGTGAGCGCGGTGGACGCCGTCGAAGTTTCCCACGCTGAGGAAAGTCGGCCCCAGGTCGGCGGGAATATCTTCGAGATGGCGAAAAATCTGCATCCTGTTTCCGGCCTATATCTCAAACTCCAGCTTCATGCCGTCGTGAGCCAGGCGCACGTGCGGAGGCAGGATAGCATTGGTGGCGGCATGAGGCAGATCGTGCGAGATGTGGGTGAAATATGCGCGTTGCGGCCGGCAGCGGTCCACGATGGCCAGGGAATGCTCCACCGTGGAGTGAGTAGGATGCGGCTTGTGCCGCAGCGCATCCAGGAACAGGATGTCCAGATTCTGCAGCTGGCATAGCGACTCGTCGGGAATGGTGCTGAAGTCGGTGAGGTAAGCGGCGGAGCCGAAGCGGAAGCCCAGGATTTCGTTGTCGCCGTGAAAAATGCGGATGGGAGAAAAACGCGCGCCCCACAACTCCAGCGGGCCTTCGATCTCGCGCAACTCCACCTCCGCCAGTCCGCCATACTTGTAGTCGCCGGCAAAAATGTAGCTGAACATGTGCTGCAGCCGCTCCAGGGTCCGCGGTTCGGCGTAGAGCGGAATTTTGCCCGGACGGTGGAAGGTCAAGGGGCGCAAGTCGTCGAGTCCGAGGATGTGATCGGCGTGGGCGTGCGTGTACAGGACGGCGTCCACGCTGCGAATGCGCTCGCGAATCGCCTGCTCGCGGAAATCGGGGGTGGTATCGATGACCACCCGCTTGCCCGCGTAATCGAGCATGATCGAAGGGCGGGTGCGCCGGTCCAGCGGGTCGGCGGAGTTGCAGACGGCGCAGTCGCACCCGATGGTGGGTACACCCATCGAAGTGCCACTGCCCAGGACCGTCAGGGTAGCTTTCATTTCTTCGGGAACGCGGACGAGCCCGCCGGAGGGGCCTGCGCGGCGCGGGTCAGCGCGTTGGTGACCTCCACGTAGGCCATCTGCGCCTCGTACAGCGAGTTCTTGAGCAGGTTCTCCTCCGCCGCGGTGAGATTGCCTTTGGTCTTGTCGCGCAACAACACCAGGGTATCGATGGTCTGGCGGGCGCCTAGCAGGTCCACGGGCGGCGGCTGCATGCCCTGCTCCTTCAACAGGCCCATCTGCATGAGCGCGGTCATGTAGAGCGAAGCCACAAAGCGCTCGAAGGTCATCTCGAAATCCTGGGCGGGACGGCCGGTGGCGGCTTTGAGTTCCTCGTCCAGGCTGGCGGTGGATTCCCTGAACGCTTCGTGCTGGGCCTGCTGCTCGGCATCGCTCGGCGGCGGGGGGACCGGGGACTCGGCCGGATGTTCAACCTGGGGTTCCACCCGAGGAGCGGTGGCTGCGGACGATCCGATGGTGACGGGCTCGCTCTCCGGCTCGGGTGGCGCCTGGTGCGCCTCGCCATCTTCCGCAAAGCGGCGGCGGTCGGTGATCGTAAACTCTTGCTCTTTTTTGGGCGCCATAATTAGAGGTCCGATAGCTCCTGCTTGGAACGATGGATGCCGCGGCAAGCCGCCTACACAGCCGTCAGCGCTTCCCGGAATGGTGGCGTGAAGACTTTGGCCTGCGAACCGTTCACCTGCACGATGGTATCCGGCAGGCCGGATTCCTTCCGAATGTAGCCCAGCGCCAACGTCTTTTCTGTTCCCAGTGCCGGAACCTTCAGCGCGGTTGTGATCTCACCCACATCCTTGCCGTCCGCCACCAGCCGGGTGCCGGGAGCGGGTGGCTCGCCGCTTACCACAAAGCCCGACCACTGCCGATGGACGCTGCCGCGAGAGTGAATCCGCTCCACGATCTCCTGTCCAAGATAGCAGCCTTTGGCAAAGTTCAGGGCCTGCAACTGCCCGGTTTCCTGGGGCAGATCGCGCTCGCGGATGTCCTGCCCGTAGCGGGGGATGCCGGCCGCCACGCGGAAGATCTCCAGCGCATCCGTGCCGGTGGGAGCGGCTCCGGCGGCCAGCAGCGCTTCCCACAGGCGGGCTGCGTTGGCGGGCGCAAGCCAGATTTCGTAGATCTCGGCAAGATCGCCACCCATGCGCACGACGGATACTCCGACACTTTCCCACGTGAGGCGTTGGACATGCAGAGGCTCAAGCCCATCGGGAACGCCCAAGCTAATGCGACAGAGCGCTTCGCGCGATTGCGGTCCCTGCAAACCGATAGCCGTAAGCTTTTCGGCGATGTCTGTAACCTCCACATCGTCCATGATGATGTACTTGTCGAACAACTGCAGAATGGTGGGAGCCTGCCAGGTCTCGGTGTCTACCAGCAGGTGGTCGCCAAGGTTGTAAACGTAGAGGTCAGCCTGGATTCGTCCCTGAGCGTTGAGGAGAAAGTTGTAATTGCCATGGTCGAGGGCCAGGTCGCGAATGTTGTTGGTGACCATGCCGTTCATCCAGCGCACACGGTCGGAGCCGGTAAGGACGATCTTCGAGTGCCACCCCAGATCGTAAACCCCGCATCCGTGAAGCAAAGTGTCGAACTCGCGGGCAGGATCGCCAAAGGAGCGCGCGGTTTCCACCCCGCGATACTCCCCCAAGCGGGCGCGGGCGGCGAGTTGTGGATAAAGGGGCGTGGAGTTCATCTGATGTTCCAATTATAGCCCGCGCGTGAGGCCGGCTTGCCCGCTGCAGGCTCGGCCGGGAGCGCCGATCTGTTATCTTTTTCCGGCGTGAATCCCAAGAAACGCATTGCGGTGGTTCCCGGCGACGGCATCGGGCGGGAGGTAATTCCGCCGGCGGTGAGCGTCATCGCCGCCACCGGGGCGCCGCTGGAGTTCGCCTACTTCGACTGGGGAGCCGATCGCTACCTGCGGGACGGCACTACCGTCCCGGCGGATGGCTTCGCCATGCTGGCCAGGGAGTTCGACGCCGTGTTCGTCGGCGCGCTGGGCGATCCCCGCGTGCCCAGCAACATTCACGCCAAGGAGATCCTGCTGGGCATGCGCTTCAGGATGGACCTTTATGCCAATGTGCGCCCGGTCAAGTTGCTGGATAGCTCGCTGTGCCCGCTGAAGAACGGCTCTCCCCAGGACATCGATTTCGTCGTCGTCCGGGAAAACACCGAAGGCGTGTACATGGATATGGGTGGAACCTTCAAGCCGGGCACGCTCGATGAAGTTGCCACGCAGGAGGACATCAATACGCGCAAGGGAGTGGAGCGCGTGATCCGCTTTGCCTTCGAATACGCGCGCGCGCACGGCCGCAAGAAAGTCTTGATGTCCGACAAATCGAATGTGCTCACCCACGCCGGAGGGCTGTGGCAGCGGATGTTCAAGATGGTGGCCCACGAGTTTCCTGAGCTTCAGCCCCAGCACATGTATGTGGATGCGCTGTGTTTGCAGATGGTGCGCGAGCCCAGGTCGCTGGACGTCATCGTGACCAACAATATGTTCGGCGACATCATCACCGACTTGGCGGCTGGGTTGCAGGGAGGCTTGGGCATGGCGGCCAGCGGAAACATCCATCCCGGGCGGACTTCTATGTTCGAGCCGGTGCACGGTTCGGCGCCACCCATCGCTGGCCAGGACATCGCCAATCCCATGGGTGCGATCCTGACCGGGGCCATGATGCTTTCACATCTGGGACTGGCGCCGGAGGCAAAGAAGATCGAAGCCGCTGTGCTCGAGGCGGTCCGGCAGAAGAAGACCACCAGGGACGTCGGCGGCAACCTGGGAACCAAGGCCTGCGCGGAGTGGATCCGGGAGAAAGTGGCAGGTGAAAAGTCGGACTGAGGGGATTGGCCGCTGTCAGTTCCAGATAATGCGCAGGCGCTTGAGGGCGATTTTCGCCGGCATGTACTTGGGGTTCTCCTCTGCGGCACGGCGGTAGCACTTCTTCGCCTGCGACCAGTTGTACTTCTTCTCGTACACCCGGCCCATGTTGTACCAGGGGAAGCAGTGGGCGTCGTAGCGGCGGGCGCGGGTGGCTTTTTCCAGCCAGGGCAGCGCTTCGTCGAGGCGCTTCTGCTCGATCAGGTAAGCGCCGATGTCGTTGTAGGGATTGCCGAACTCCGGATCGAGTTTGATGGCTTCCATGCACTCGGCGATGGCGGTGGCATAGTCGCCCAGCAGGGAGTAGGTCCAGCCGCGGAAGGTGTAGGCCTCGGCGGTGGGAAAGGCTTGGATGGAGCGGGTGTAGAGCTCGATCGCCTCCTTGTACTCGCCCTGCATCTGGTGGGCGTAGGCCTGGCGAAAGAACTCGATGGCCTGATCCCTTTGATCTGCGTCCCTCATGGCAAGTACGGTCCCACTCCGGCTGAGGGATAGATTATGCGGTAATGTTATCCAGAGAGGAAGAGGGCGACAACCGGAAGTCGCATGCGCCCCACCCAAGCCCCGGGAGTTCGATTGAAGCTTCGCAGATCAGACCTGCAGACGGTTATCTCCCAACTGCTCCTTTTGGCGTCATTGGCCGGCCTGGCGCTGGGACTTGGACCGAGGAGCCTGGCGCAGGCCACTCCTCCTACCCAGGCCCAGGAGCCGGCTCGGGAAGGCAGCGCAAGCCAGCCGGCCGCGCCTCCCACCCAGGCGCCTTCTCCCCGGCAGACGCCGCAGGCCGAGCCCGAGCACCGCATCACCCGGGCCGAGGCCGACGAACTGCTGCGCTCCATCGACGCCATCGTGCAGTTCGACAGCCGCGACACCGGGTTGCGCCTGCACCACAACATCAAGCGCAAGTTCACCAGCCGTGACGCAGTCGC
>Ga0187776_10000603_pt1 | contig 17390 bp, 16 predicted proteins | sample 0216_BV02_MP12_2_FD_132426 | JGI IMG/M metagenome (GOLD analysis project Ga0187776, IMG submission 132426) | Tropical peat soil microbial communities from peatlands in Department of Meta, Colombia - 0216_BV02_MP12_20_MG | ecosystem: Environmental > Terrestrial > Soil > Wetlands > Peat | place...
CGACGACGGGCCGGGCATTCCCGTCGAGCTGCGCGGGCAGATCTTCGAGCCGTTCTTCACCACCCGGCCGGGGGGCACGGGACTGGGGTTGTACATCGCGCGAGAGCTGGCGGACGCCAACGGCGCGGCGCTGGAATTGCTGCCGAGGGGACCGGGGGCGCACTTCCGTCTGACCATGAAGCGTGCCTTGAGCCCGGTGGAGAAGCAGGCGGCGTAAGGAGAGGGGGCGAACATGAGCCGTAAACCACGCGATCGCGGGCAGCCCAAGGTGCTCGTGATCGACGACGAGCCCGATCTGCTCGAGCTGCTCGAGCTGACGCTCTCGCGCATGGGGCTCGACACCACGCGCGCGCAGTCGGTCGCGGAAGCGATCCGCACGCTCGACAGCCAGCCGTTCGACCTGTGCCTCACCGACATGCGGCTCCCCGACGGCGAAGGCCTGCGGGTGGTCGAGCACATCACCGAGAAAGGTCTCGATGTTCCGGTCGCGGTGATCACGGCTTTCGGCAGCGCCGAGAACGCCGTGGCGGCGCTCAAGGCCGGCGCCTTCGACTATCTCGCCAAGCCGGTCGCGCTGGAGCAGCTGCGCGCCCTGGTCAAGCAGGCGCTGAAGGTTCCGGAGAAGCCGTCGCCGCCGTCCTCGTATCAGTTGCTGGGCGACTCGCCGGCGATCAACCAGGTGCGGCAGATGATCGAGCGCCTGGCGAAGAGCCAGGCGCCGGTGTTCATCACCGGCGAATCGGGCAGCGGCAAGGAGCTCGCCGCGCGCATGATCCACCTCGGCGGCCCGCGCGCCGAGCAGCCGTTCGTACCGGTCAACTGCGGCGCGATTCCCGAGAACCTGATGGAGAGCGAGTTCTTCGGCTACAAGAAAGGCGCCTTCACCGGTGCCGAGGCCGATCGCGAGGGCTTCTTCCAGGCCGCCAACGGCGGGACGCTCTTCCTCGACGAAGTCGCCGACCTGCCGCTGCCGATGCAGGTGAAGCTCCTGCGCGCGATCCAGGAAAAGATGGTGCGCAAGGTGGGGTCCACGCAGGAGGAGCCCGTCGACGTGCGCATCATCAGCGCCACGCACAAGAAGCTGCCGGCGCTGGTCGACGCTGGCGAGTTCCGGCAGGATCTCTTCTATCGGCTGCACGTGATCGAGCTGGCGATGCCTTCCTTGCGCGAGATGCGCGAGGACATCCCGCCGATCGCCGACGCGATCCTCAAGAAGCTCTCGCGCGGCGTGCCCGCGAAGCTGGACGAGGCCGCGGTCACGGCGCTCGAGTCGTATCCGTTTCCCGGCAACGTGCGCGAGCTCGAGAACATCCTCGAGCGCGGGCTCTCGCTCGCCGGCGATCCGCAGAGGATCACCGCCGAGGACCTGCACCTGACGCCGCCGCCCGAGGAGGTCGACATGGCGCTGCCGACCGGAGACAAGTGGCCGCTGCAGGATTACCTCGACCGGGTCGAGCGCGCAGCGATCAACGAGGCGCTGGAGAAGACGCGCTACAACCGCACGGCGGCGGCGAAGCTCCTCGGCATCACGTTCCGGGCAATGCGCTATCGGATGGAGCGGCTGGGCATCAAGTAGCCGTTCCTGTCCGTCCGCCTGCGGCGGCCGGGGGCTCATGGACGTTTCGCTCGGGCCGGGCGCGTGCGGCGCTTGCAACCCTTCGGATACCCCGCGCCCCCTTCTCACGGCGCGGCGAATTCGCACAATGGCGACTCCGAACCCTCTTGCGCATCGGAGCCCTGGAGATCGCCATGCTCAAACGACTCGTCCTCGTCGCGCTGCTCGTCCTGTCGGTCAGGGCGCAGGCCCTGGAGTATACGGACGTCTATTACGATGCCGCTGAATCGGGATGGGGGGTGTTCCTCGTTCAGAGCGACACCACCCAGTTCCTCGCGTTCTTCATCTACGGACCCGACGGCAAGCCCACCTGGTACGTCGCGATCCTCGCCAGCGACGGGGCCGGCAAATTCACCGGCTCCCTCTACGCCACGACCGGGACGTACTTCGCAAGCCCCTGGCAGGGGAACAACACTGCCGCGGCGGGAACGGTCACTTTCGCGCCGACCGATCGCTACCACGCCACGCTGACGTACACGGTGACCGGCGTCGGGACAGTCACCAAGGCGGTCGTACGCCAGACGCTCACTGCCTACCAGATGAGCGGCAGCTACTCCGGCTCGATGGCGGGGTCGGTCTCCGCATGCACCGACCCGACGCAGAACGATCCCAGTTTCCGCGCGAATTACACGCTCGCGGCGACGCAGAACGGCGACACGGACGCTTCACTTACCTTCACTTTCGTCGATACGGCGCACAGCGGGCTCGTGTGCACTGTATCGGGACCGCTGAACCATTTCGGCCGCCTCTACCAGCTCGCCGGGCAAATCACCTGCGTTGGGGGAAATCCCCATCCAGCCACCATCGACGCCCTGCATCCGACAGGACAAGGTATCGAAGGCTATATGACTGGAACCACGGGCGGTGGCTGTCAGGTGTCGCTCCATTTCGCCGCTGTCCTCGACGCCAACAACTGAGGCCGTACAGTCCATTGGCGCCGCGATCGCGGCCCGATCGGAGGAGGCGCCTGGCCCGCTGAGCTAACATAGTCGCCCTCGGTTCTGGGGGCGACATGGCGAAGCGCGACGCTGAGCGGAAGGCACACCCGGTGCGGATCGCCGTCGACCGCGCCGGCATCGCGCGCACGGCGCGGCAGATCCCCTCGCCCAACTGCGACGATCGTCCCCAGGGCGCGGCGATCACGCTCCTGGTCGTGCACAACATCTCCTTGCCGCCTGGAGAGTTCGGCGGCACGGGGATCGTCGAGCTCTTCACCAACCGGCTCGATCCCGAGGCGCACCCGTACTTCGCCACCGTGGCCGCGCTCAAGGTGTCGGCGCACTTCCTCGTCCGCCGCGACGGCGCGCTGATCCAGTTCGTACCCTGCGGCCAGCGGGCGTGGCACGCGGGCGCGTCGTCGTGGCGCGGTCGCGAAGGGTGCAACGATTTCTCCATCGGCGTGGAGCTCGAGGGAGCGGACGACGTGCCCTACGACCTCAGGCAATACGCCACGCTCGGCGGGCTCACCCGGGCGCTGCTGCGGCGCTACCCGATCGCCGACCTCGCCGGCCACAGCGACATCGCGCCGGGTCGTAAGACCGATCCCGGTCCGGCGTTCGACTGGGTCCGCTACCGGAGCCTGGCCGGGCTGGCACCGCCTTAGTCGCCCGCGGCGCGCCCGGCGCATCCGGCCCTCTGGAAGGACGCCTCTGTCCTTCGGTAAGGTATAATCCTGGGTTGCCCTTAGCCGCCCAGCGATGCAGTTTCTCGCCGACTACTTTCCGCTGCTGCTGTTCTTCGTCGCGTTCAAGCTGTGGGACATCTACGCGGCGACGGCCGTGGCCATCGTCGCGTCGGTGATCCAGATCGTCTACTTCCACTGGCGGTCGAAGGTGCAGGTCGTGCACTGGCTCAGCCTCGCGATCATCGTCGTGTTCGGCGGAGCGACGCTGCTGCTCCACGACGAGACATTCATCAAGTGGAAGCCGACGGTGCTCTACTGGCTCTTCGCCTCTATCCTCGGCGGCGGACGGCTGTTCTTCCGGCGCAACCTGCTCGCGCCCCTGATGAAGGACCTGGCGCTGCCGGACGTGATCTGGGCCCGCGTGACGTGGGTCTGGGTGGCGTTCTTCCTCGGCATGGGCTGCGCCAATCTGTACATCGCCTGGAACTACTCGACGGCGATCTGGGTGAACTTCAAGGTCTGGGGCGCGATGGTGATGTTCCTGCTGCTCGGCATCGGCACCGTGCTCTCGGTCGCCCGTTACCTGCCCGAACGCTCGTGAGCGACGTCGCCTCCACGCTTCGCGAGCGCCTCGCGGATCTCGATCCCGTGGCCTTCGATCTGCACGACGACGGCGCCGCCCACGTCGGCCATGTCGGCGCGGCCGCCGGCGGCGGGCACTTTTCGCTCACCATCGTGTCTGAGGCGTTCAGCGGTCTGCCGCGCCTGAAGCGCCACCAAGCGGTCATGGCGCGGGTCGCCGATCTCCTTCCCTTCCCGATTCACGCACTATCGATAAGGGCGCTCACGCCCAGAGAATTTTTCTGACTATCTGCACCTTGCAAAGGACCGACATGCCCACGCTTCTCCGCTGGTTCACGGCGCTGTTCGCTATCGCCGTGCTGCTCGCCCCGCCCCTCGCATTCGCCCAGGAGCCCGCCAAGAAGACGCCCGCCAGGGCCGAAGCCGCGAAAGGCAAGGATCTCTTTCCTCAGTCGTACTTCGACTTCATGCTCAAGCAGCGCACCGCTCAGGGCCAGCCCGACACGCCGGAGCTGCGAGCGGCGGTCCGCGACGAGCTCAACACCCGCGAGCTTCTGGTCCGCGAGGCCAAGAAGGCCGGCCTCGACAAGGCGCCGGGCATGAAGGCGGAGATGGATCTCACCGCCCAGACGGTGCTCGTGCGCGCCTACATGGCCGACTATCTCAAGGCGCATCCGGTCCCCGACGACGTGCTGCACAAGGAATACGACCAGATCCGCTCGCAGATGGGCGACAAGGAATACAAGGTGCGGCACATCCTCGTCGACAAGGAGGACGAGGCCAAGGACATCATCGCCCAGCTGCAGAAGGGCGAGAAGTTCGAGAAGCTCGCCGAGCGCTCCAAGGACACCGGCTCGAAGGCGAACGGCGGCGATCTCGACTGGAACGTGCCGGCGAATTTCGTGAAGCCCTTCGCCGACGCGATGGTCTCGCTGCAGAAGGGCAAGTTCACCACCACGCCTGTGCAGACGCAGTTCGGCTGGCACGTGATCCAGCTCGACGACGTCCGCGATGCCAAGGTTCCGACCTTCGACGAGGTCAAGCCGCAGCTCGCGCAGCGCGCGCAGGGCCAGGTGGTGGAGAAGTATCTGAAGGATCTGCGGGCCAAGAACGGCCTGTAAGCGCGTCCGGCATTCCCCCTCACGAGGGCAGGCGCCGTTGGCCTGCCCTCGCTCGTTTCGATGCTATCCTTACCGCGCGCCACCGGAGCGCAGAAGTAGTCGAGGACGCCGGGACTTGACCGTGACCGATCGCGATTCGTTCGACTGGAGCGCCGCCTACGCGTCGCGACGCTCGCCGGTGTTCGCCCGCAACGTCGTGTCGACTTCGCAGCCGCTCGCCACGCAGGCCGGGGTGGCCATGCTGCGCGCCGGCGGCAACGCGGTCGATGCCGCGCTCGCCACCGCGATCGCGCTCACGGTCGTCGAGCCGTGCAGCAACGGCATCGGAAGCGACCTCTTCGCCATCGTCTGGGATGGACGCGCGCTGTCCGGCCTCAACGCCTCGGGCCGGGCGCCCGCGGCGTGGACGCCGCAGCGCTTCGCGAAGTACGAGCAGGTGCCGCGCGCCGGCTGGGACACGGTCACCATTCCCGGCGCGGTCTCGGGCTGGGTCGAGCTGTCGCGCCGCTACGGCAAGCTCGCGTTCGCGGATCTGTTCGCGCCCGCGATCGGCTACGCGCGGGACGGCTACGCGGTGACTCCGGTCATCGCCGACAAGTGGGCGAAGGCGGTGCCGATCCTCGGCGAGGTGCCCGGCTTCGCCGAGCATTTCCTGCCTCGCGGCCGCGCGCTCCGGGTCGGCGAGCGGTTCTCGTCCGCGGCGCTGGCGCGCACGCTCGAGAAGATCGCGGCGACCGGGGGCGAGGCGTTCTATCGCGGAGAGCTGGCCGAGGCGATGGTGGCGCACGCCAAGGCCCACGGCGGCGCGCAGGCGCTCGCCGATTTCGCGGGGCATCGCTGTGACTGGGTGGGGACGATCGCCGTGGATTATCGCGGCTACACCGTGCACGAGATTCCACCCAACGGCCAGGGCATCGCCGCCCTGATGGCGCTCGGCATCCTCCGCCACTTCGATCTCGGCTCCGCTGCGGTGGATTCGATCGACGTGCAGCACCTCGAGATCGAAGCGATGAAGCTCGCGTTCGCCGACACCTATCGCTACGTGGCCGATCCGCAGGCGATGGAAATCGCTCCTGCCGATCTCCTCGACGGCGGTTATCTCGAGAGCCGGGCGCGGCTGATCGACCGGCGCCGCGCCCAGGACTTCCGGCACGGCACGCCGCCGCGCGCCGGCACCGTCTACCTCACCGCTGCCGATGCGAACGGCATGATGGTCTCGCTCATCCAGTCCAACTACATGGGATTCGGCTCGGGCATCGTCGTACCGGGCACGGGGATCAGCCTGCAGAATCGCGGCACCGGTTTCTCGCTCGAGGAAGGGCACCCGAACCGCGTCGGCCCCGGCAAGCGTCCGTTTCACACGATCATTCCCGGCTTCGTCATGCGTCAGGGCCAAGCCTACGCGACGATCGGCGTCATGGGCGGGCCGATTCAGCCGCAAGGCCACGTGCAGACGCTGGTGCGGCTGCTCGACTACCGGCAGCAGCCGCAGGCCGTGCTCGACGCCCCGCGCTGGAAGGTCAACGCGGGGCTGTCCATCGATCTCGAATCCGGCACCACGCCGGCGCTCCAGGACGGGCTCGCGGCGCTCGGACACCGCTTCGCCTCCATTCCCGACGCCTACATGGACTTCGGTGCGGGACAGATCATCGTTCGCGACGCCAGCGGCTACATCGCCGCATCCGATCCGCGCCGCGACGGCCAGGCCGCCGGATTCTGAAGCGCGAGGCTGACGCGTCCACGGTGCTGGCGCGTCCGTATATCGCTCGTTGAGCAACGCATCCCCATGCGCACCGTCATCTGGATCGCCATCGCCGTCGCCGCGATCGCCGCCGTGCTGCTCGCGCCGCTTCCGTGGCCGGACGCACTCGTCGCGACGCACATCGTCGACGCGGTCGACATCGCCGCCCCGCCCGCGCGCGTCTTCGCCTACGCGACCGCGCCGGTGAACTGGCCGCGCTGGCACCCGCAGTCGCGCGCGGTTTCCGGCGTCGTCGATCGCACGCCGCAGCCCGGAGAGCAGACGATCGAGGATTTCGAGATCGCCGGGCGCAAGGGCCGCGCGACGTGGACGAGCATCGCCGTCGATCCGCCGTTGCGGTGGGAATTCGCGGGTCGCGGCGAAGGCGGCGGCGGCGCGCACATCGTGTACACGCTCGCACCGACCGCGGGCGGCACGCGCTTCGAGCGCGACCTTCTCTATCGCGGTCCCAACCTGCTCTTCGCGCTCTTCGACGCGCTCGAGATACGCGCGGTGATGCGGCGCGATTCCGCCGCCGCGGTGGAACGACTCAAGCGCGCGATCGAAGCGTTGCCGCCGGCGTGACGTTCGCCCTGGCGCCACGTCGGCGCGCAGCGGGCCTCTTCCGACCACGGAGTGTGCCCGCGACCGGCGCGACTCCGAAACTTTGCCCGGGGGCCGAACTCTAAAGTCTTGGCGGGTCGGTGATTTTCTTACAATCGTACTCTCAGGTGCTCACGATGATGCGATCAAGCGTTCTGACGATGGCGCTCGTCTTGTTCAGCGTCGCCTATAGGCCGGCCCTTTTCGCCGAGACCGATGCCGAGCAATCCCCGCCCGCCGATCAGGCCGCGCCCGCGGAGCCTGCCGCGCCTTCCTACAGCGATCAGCAATTGCATGCCTTCGCCGTGGCGATGCTGGAGGTGGAGCGCATCAAGTCCAACTACGCTCCGAAGCTCGCGGAGAACCTGCGCCAGCAGGCGCAGGTGAAACAGGCGGCAGCGCTCGAGCTGTTGCTCGCGCTCAAGCAGCATGGGATGAGCGTCGACAAGTACCAGGAGATGCTGGCCAACGTTCAGGCCGATCCGCAGCTCGCCGACAAGGTCAACGAATATCTCGAGTCCGAAGCCAAGAACGGCAAGGGGCCCACGCCGGACCAGGACCAGAGCGCGGCGGAGCCGAAGAGCCGCGGCGACTCCGCTTCGCAGAAGGTGGAAGAGCTGTAGGAAGCAAGCTGCAGGAACCGCGCGGAGGGGTGACTCGCCGTCACCCTTTTTTGTCGGTAGCCTTGCGGCGCGTCTTCGCCTTGGTGGCCGACAGCGTCAGCAGCTCCGGCAGCTCGATGCGCCGGCGATGCGGCTCGGCGACCGCGAGAGGCTCCGTCTCCACCATCGTTGCGAGGCTGCGGCGCGTGAGCTCCTGGTAGCTCCCGGTGCCCTCGATCTTCCACGCGAGCTCCTCCGTCGTGATGTCGCGCACGATGCGCGCCGGAATGCCGGCGACAAGCGTTCGCGGCGGCACAACCATTCCGGCTTTCACGAACGCCATCGCCGCCACGATCGCCGATTCGCCGATTTCCGCCGCATCGTTGATCACCGCGTTCATGCCGACGAGCGCGTTGCGACGGACGGTGCAGCCATGCAGGATCGCGCCGTGGCCGATGTGCCCGTCCTCCTCGACGATCGTGGGCGTTCCCGGGAAGCCGTGCAGCACGCAGCAATCCTGGATGTTCGCGCCGGCGCGCACTTCCAGCCGTCCGAAGTCGCCGCGCAGGCACGCCGACGGTCCGACGTAGCAGCCGGCGCCTACCAGCACGTCGCCGATCAGCACCGCGCTCGGGTGCACGAACGCCGACGGATCGACGACCGGCGTGACCCCGTTGATCGACCAGACCTTGAGCTTCGGCTTCGCCACGGGGCCCCTCAACCGAGCCACTTGCGGGCGTTGCGGAACATGCGCATCCACGGCGAGTTCTCGCCCCATTCGCGGGGGTGCCACGACATCTGCACCGTGCGGAAGACGCGCTCGGGATGCGGCATCAGTATCGTGAAGCGGCCATCCGAGGTGGTAAGCCCGGCGATGCCGCGCGGCGAGCCGCTCGGATTGTACGGATAGCGCTCGGTCGCGTGGCCGCGGTGATCGACGAAGCGCAGCGCCACCAGCGAGTCGGCCGCCGCGAGCTGCGCCGCGTCGCGGAATTCCGCGAAGCCCTCCCCGTGCGCCACCGCGATGGGGATGCGGCTCGCTTCCATGCCGGCGAAGAACAGCGACGGCGAGCGCTGGACTTCCGTGAGCACGAGCCGGCCCTCGAACTGCTCGCTCCGGTTGCGTACGAAGTGCGGCCAGTGCTCCGTGCCGGGAAGAAGCTCGGTCAGATTGGCCAGCATCTGGCAGCCGTTGCACACGCCCAGCGCGAAGGTGTCGGGGCGCGCGAAGAACGCCGCGAAAGCGTCGCGGGTGCGCGGATCGAACAGGATCGACTTGGCCCAGCCTTCGCCGGCGCCGAGCACGTCGCCGTAGGAGAACCCGCCGCCGGCCACGACGCCGCGGAAATCCGACAGCGACACGCGGCCCGCGACCAGATCCGTCATGTGCACGTCGAACGCCGCAAACCCCGCGCGGTCGAAGGCGGCCGCCATCTCGACATGGCCGTTGACGCCCTGCTCGCGCAAGACAGCCACCCGCGGCCGCGCGCCCCGGGCGATGAACGGTGCCGCGATGTCCTCGGACGGGTCGAACGCGAGTCGCGGCGCGAGGCCCGGTTCCGCGGCATCCACGATGCGCTCGTACTCCTGGTCCGCGGCCTCGGGATGATCGCGCAGGCGCTGCAGCGCGTGGCTGGTGCTCGACCACGCGCGGTGCAGCTCGACGCGCGACTCGTCGAACAGGGTCACGCCGTCGCGCACGATGCGCACGCGCTCGCCGGGTGCCGGCTCGCCGATCGCCACGCAGCGCAGTCCCCCCGCTTCGAACGCGCCGACGACGTCGTGGCGGTCGTCGCGGGCGACCTGCACGACGGCACCGAGCTCTTCGCTGAACAGCGCCGCGAGCGCCTCGCCCGGCAGCTCGTCGAGCCAGATCGTGAGCCCGCAGCGGCTGGCGAACGCCATTTCGACGAGCGTGGCGAACAGCCCGCCGTCGGAGCGGTCGTGGTAGGCGAGGAGCCGGCCTTCGCCGTGCAGCGATTGCACGACTGCGAAGAACGACTTGAGCAATTCCGGATCGTCCAGGTCCGGGGGCGCCGTGCCCAGACGACCGTAGACCTGCGCCAGCGCCGAGCCGCCGAGCCGCTCCTGCCCGTTGCCGAGGTCGATCAACAGCAGCAGCGTCTCGCCCCGATCGAGCGCGAGCTCGGGGGTCAGCACTCGGCGGGCGTCGGGCACGCGGGCGAACGCGGAGACGATGAGCGATACGGGCGCGGTGACGCTGCGCTCGGCCGCACCCTCGCGCCAGGTCGTGCGCATCGACAGCGAATCCTTGCCGACCGGAATCGCTACACCCAGAGCAGGACAGAGGTCCAGCGCCACCGCGCGCACGGTGTCGTAGAGCGCGGCGTCATCCCCGGGATGACCGGCCGCGGCCATCCAGTTGGCGGAGAGCTTGACATCGGAGAGGCTGGGCACGCCGGCCGCGGCGAGGTTGGTGATCGCCTCTCCGACCGCGATCCGCCCCGACGCCGGCGCGTCGAGGAGCGCGAGCGGCGTGCGCTCGCCCATCGCCATCGCCTCGCCGGCGTAGCCGTCGAAGTCCATCAGCGTCACGGCCACGTCGGCGACCGGCACCTGCCAGGGCCCCACCATCGGATCGCGCGCGCACAACCCGCCCACCGTGCGATCGCCAATCGTGACGAGGAAGGTCTTGTCGGCCACCGCGGGAAACTGCAGCACGCGATACGCCGCGTCGCGCAGGTCGATGCCCGCGGTCGCGAACGGCTCGGTTGCACGGCGCACGTGCGCCACGTCGCGCACCATCTTCGGCGGCTTGCCGAGCAGGACCGCGAGGTCCATGTCGACCAGCGCGTTGCCGAACAGCGGGTCGGTGACGACGAGCCGGGTCGCTTCGGTCGCGCGGCCCAGCACGGCGAACGGGCAGCGCTCGCGCTCGCACAACACCCGGAACGAAGCGAGCGCTTCGAGTCGGATCGCGAGCACGTAGCGCTCCTGCGCCTCGTTGCACCAGATCTCGCGCGGCGACATGCCGGGCTCCTGCGACGGGACCGCGCGCAGGTCGATGCGCGCTCCCTTGCCGCCGTTGTGCGCGAGCTCCGGCAGCGCGTTCGAGAGTCCTCCCGCGCCGACGTCGTGGATCGACAGGATCGGGTTCCCATCCCCGAGCTGCCAGCAGCGGTCGATCACCTCCTGCGCGCGGCGCTGGATCTCGGCGTTGGCTCTCTGCACCGAGTCGAAGTCGAGATCGGCGACGTTCGTGCCGGTGGCCATCGAGGAGGCCGCGCCGCCGCCCATGCCGATCCGCAAACCGGGACCGCCGAGCTGCACGATCAGAGCGCCTTGGGGCAGCGCCCGCTTCTCGGCGTCGCGCGCGGCGATGTTGCCCAGGCCGCCCGCGATCATGATCGGCTTGTGATAGCCGCGCGCCTCGCCGGCGAACGTCTGCTCGAAGGTCCGGAAGTAGCCGCCCAGGCTCGGGCGACCGAACTCGTTGTTGAAGGCCGCCGCGCCGATGGGGCCCTCGAGCATGATCTGCAGCGCCGAGGCGATGCGCCCGGGCTTGCCGTGATCGATCTCCCACGGATGCTCGAGGCCCGGAATTCTCAAGTTCGACACCGTGAAGCCGGTGAGTCCCGCCTTCGGCCGCGCGCCGATCCCGGTCGAGCCTTCGTCGCGGATCTCGCCGCCGGATCCCGTCGCCGCGCCGGGGAACGGCGCGATGGCGGTGGGATGATTGTGCGTCTCGACCTTCATCACGACGTGCGTCGGCTCGACGTGGGCGACGTATCGCCCGTCGCGCTCGGGATAGAAGCGCCGCGCCACGGCGCCCTCCATCACCGCGGCGTTGTCGGCGTAGGCGACGACGGTGCCCTGCGGGTTCGCCGCGTGGGTGTGGCGGATCATCGCGAACAGCGACTTCGGCTGCCGCACGCCGTCGACGATCCAGTCGGCGTTGAAGATCTTGTGCCGGCAGTGCTCGGAGTTCGCCTGCGCGAACATCATCAGCTCGACGTCGGTTGGATCGCGCCCGGCGCGGGAGAAGTGCTCGGCGAGATAGTCGATCTCGTCGGCCGATAGGGCCAACCCCAGCGTCGCGTTGGCGGCGCCGATCGCGCGACGGCCGTCGTTGCCCAGCGCGATCGTCTCGAGCGGCCGCGGCGCGACGTGCGCGAAGAGCCGCGCCGCGTCGGCCAGCGAGCCGAACACCGCCTCGGTCATCCGGTCGTGGATGTGGGGTTCGAGCGCCGCCCGGTCCGACGGGGACAGCGGCTCGCCGTCGTGCGTCGTCACCCGATAGGCGATGCCCCGCTCGATGCGCGAGACGGCGGCCAGCCCGCAGTTGTGCGCGATGTCGGTCGCCTTCGAAGCCCACGGCGATACGGTCCCTGGACGCGGGATCACGAGCAGCACGTCGCCGGCCTCGTCGTGCTCGTCGGTTTTCGGCCCGTAGGTGAGGATACGCTCGAGCGTCGCGCGTTCCTTACCCGAGAGCTCGCGCTCGGTCTGGACGAAGTGCCAGAAATCGCCGCGCACGCCGGAGATTTGCGTCCCGGCGAGATTCGACAGCAGCTTGGTGATCCGAAACGGCGACAGGGCGTTGCGCCCGCGGAGCGAGAGAAGCTCGGCCATCGAGACGGCGGTAGAGGTAAAGAGCGATTATACGCTCGCCCCCTTTCCGCTCCGAGGGGCGGACTCGGTGCCGACGCGTCGCTCTGCCGCGCGCCAGCGGGCGATCAACTCGCCGGCGGCGCAGCGATCGACCGGCCGATCGCGAACCCGGTCACGCCGAAGACGAGCCCGAGCCCCATCACGTACCACAGCGAGAGCGCGTCTGCGGGCGGATGGAAGAACCGATTGCCGATAGCGAACAGCGCCGCGGCGGCGCCGAAGGCGAGCAGCAGCAGCAGCGCGCCCGCGAGTCTCGAGGCGAGCGAGATGAGCGGCAGGCGCGCGGAGGCGGCGAGCAGGATGTAGCCGACGATGGTGAAGCCGGGGAACAGGATCCACGTCGTGATGCCCGGCGACGCCGGGCCGATGTCGAACGGCGCCAGCACGAGGAACACGCCCGAGACCAGGCCGAGCACGAGGAGCAACGCACCGATGAACGGGATCATGCCGCGATGCCTCGCTAGTGCTGCAGGATCTTCGACAGGAAGAGCTGGGCGCGATCCGAGCGCGGTTTGCCGAAGAAGTCGTCCTTCTTCGCGTCCTCGACGATCCTGCCTTGGTCCATGAAGATGACCCGGTCGGCGACCTTGCGCGCAAATCCCATCTCGTGCGTGACCACCATCATGGTCATCCCGTCCTTCGCGAGCTGCACCATCACGTCGAGCACCTCGTTGATCATCTCCGGATCGAGCGCCGAGGTCGGCTCGTCGAAGAGCATGCAGATGGGATCCATGGACAGTGCGCGGGCGATGGCGACGCGCTGCTGCTGGCCGCCGGAGAGCTGTCCGGGGAACTTGTCCTTCTGGGCGATGAGGCCGACGCGCTCCAGCAGCTTCAATCCGCGCCCGAGCGCCTCGTTCTTCGGCCGGCCGAGCACCTTGACCTGGGCGAGCGTCAGGTTCTCCTTGATGGACAGGTGCGGAAACAGCTCGAAGTGCTGGAACACCATGCCGACGTGCGAGCGCAGCTTGGGCAGGTTGGTCTTGGGATCGCCGACGGACACGCCGTTGACCGTGATGGAGCCCTTCTGGAACGGCTCGAGCGCGTTGACGCACTTGATGAGCGTCGATTTGCCCGATCCGGACGGGCCGCAGACGACGATCACCTCGCCCTTGTCGACCTGCGTGGTGCAGTCGGTGAGGACCTGGAACTGGCCGTACCACTTCGACACACCCTCCAGCGAGATCATGGGCATGGGCGCCTCATCGGACGATGGTGATTCGGGATTGGAGCAGACGCACCAGCCAAGACGCTCCGTAGCAGATGACGAAATACACCGCGCCGGCGAAGAGTAGCAGCTCCACGATCCGGCCGTCGCGATCGCCGACCCGATAGGCCGTGCCGAAGAAATCGGACAGCCCGATGACGTACACGAGCGACGTGTCCTGGAACAGGATGATCGCCTGGGTCAGCAGCAGCGGCACCATGTTGCGGAACGCCTGAGGGAGGATCACCAGGCGCATCGACTGCCCGTAGCTCAAGCCCAGCGCGAGCGAGGCGCTGATCTGGCCGCTGGAAATGCTCTGGATGCCGGCGCGGATGATCTCCGAGTAGTACGCGGCCTCGAACAGCGCGAAGGCGACGAAGGCGGAGGCGAGCCGGATGTCGCTGATCGCACCCCCGAAAAGATTGCGCAGCACGGCGGGCACAATCAGGAAGAACCAGAGGATCACCATCAGCAGCGGCAGCGAGCGGAAGAGGTTCACGTAGCTGGCGGCGAACCACGACAGCGCGCGGTTGGGGGACAATCGCATGATCGCGAGCAGCGTTCCCCAGGCGATGCCGACGAGAATGGCGATGGCCGTGATCTCGAGCGTGATGACGGCACCGTGCCAGAGGAACGGAAGCGCTCCCGGGATCGAACTCCAGTCGAAGTCGTAGCCCATCGGCGTCACTTGCCTGCGACGATGAAGCCGGGGACCCGCGCCCGGCGCTCGACCGTGCGCATGACCATCATGACGACTGCATTGATGGCGATATAGGCGGCGCTGACCGCGATGAACGCTTCGTAGGGTTGCGCGGTGTAGTCGACGAGCTGCTGCGCCTGGCGCGACAGCTCCACCAGTCCGATCGTCGATACGACCGACGAGTTCTTGATGATGTTGAGCGTCTCCGAGGTCATCGGCGGCAGGATGATCCGGAACGCCATCGGCAGCAGCACGTAGCGATACGTCTGCGGCAGCGTGAGGCCCATCGCCAGGCCCGCGTTGCGCTGGCCGCGGGCGAGCGAGCCGATGCCGGCGCGTACCTGCTCGCACACCCGCGCCGCGGTGAAGAGGCCGAGGCAGAGCCAGCTCGCGAGAAACTGCTGCATGAGCGGCGGCGACTGCTTGATCGCGGTGCCCAGCCCGACCGGCAGCAGCTCAGGGATCACGAAATACCAGATGAAGAGCTGAACCAGCAGCGGGATATTGCGGAAGATCTCGACGTACAGAGTGGCGAAGCCGGAGAGCAGCCGGTTCGGAACCGTGCGCAGCACCCCCAGGACCGATCCCACCACGAGCGCGAGCGCCCACGAGCACGCCGAGACGATCAGCGTCCACTCGATGCCCTGCAGGAACCAGTCGAGGTAAGTGGCGCCGCCCGACGGCACCGTGCGGAAGAAAACCCCCCAGTCCCAGTGGTAACCCATCGCCGCGGTCGTGGCGCGCGATGCGCATCCGCGCGGGGACGGCGGTAGCGGCCGCCCCGCGCCGGCACGCGCCTATTGGTACGGCTTGTCGTTGGGATGCTTGAAGAGTTCAACCATGTCTTCGTTCATCGTGAAGTTGAGGTTGAGATCCTTCGGCGGAATCGGCGACTGGAACCACTTGTGGTAGAGCTTGGCCGCCTGGCCGCTGGTCTCCAGCTGCGCGATGGTGTCGTCGACCACCTTCTTGAACGGCGCGTCGTCCTTGCGCAGCATGCAGCCGTAGGCCTCCTTCGACTGCGGCGTCCCGACGATGACCCACTCGTCGCGGTTGCGGGCCTTGGCCCGCTCCCCGGCGAGCAGCGCATCGTCCATCATGAACGCCACCGCGCGCCCGCTCTGCAGCGTGAGGAACGACTCGCCGTGATCCTTGGCGCTGATGAGGTTCATGTGCATGTTCTTTTCCTCGTTCATCTTGCGCAGGATCTGCTCGGAAGTCGTGCCCGCGGTCGTCACCACGTTCTTTCCCGCGAGATCGGGGAAATCCTTGACACCCGAGCTCTTGTTGGCCAGAAGCCGCGTGCCGATGATGAAGATCGTGTCGCTGAAATCGACCTGTTTCTCGCGCTCGATGTTGTTGGTCGTGGAGCCGCACTCGAGATCGACCGTTCCGTTCTGAATGAGCTGGATGCGATTGGCCGGGGTGACTTCGAGCCGCTTCACCTCCAGATTGGGCAGCTTGAGCTGCTTCTTGACCGCGTCGACGATGTCGAGCGCGATGTCGTAGGAATAGCCGACCGTCTCCTGCTTGTCGTTGTAATACGAGAACGGAATCGACGATGCGCGCACGGCGAGCGTGATCGAGCCCGTGTCCTTGATCTTCTTGAGCGTGCCCGTCAGTTCCTGCGCCGGCACGGCAGCCGCGATCGCCACCGCGAACAAACCCAGCACGATTCTGGTAACGAGTTCCACGAAGCCTCCCAAAGATTGCGGTAGTTGTACCGTCGATGAATGCACCCCGTGCCGCGTGACGTCGGACATCGTTCGGTCTTTCTGGAGCGATGCCCCGCAGGCAAGTTGGCGGCGCTAGTGTAGCGACTGACCCTCCGGATGTCCACGCGCCGGGCAGGGGCGACGCCGGAGGGAAGCCTATAATCGGCTCATGATCCTCGAGCCGATCGGTCGTGTAGCGGAGCTGCGCGCCCTCGAGCGCGCGACTGCGGGCGAGCCGCTCATGGAGCGCGCGGGTCATGCGGCGGCGAGCGTAGCCCGCGACATGCTCGAAGCCTCGGTGCCGCGCGTGCTGGTGCTCGCCGGACCGGGCAATAACGGCGGCGACGCGTTCGTCGTCGCGCGCTGGCTCAAGGCGTGGTTCTTCGACGTCACGGTGGCGTTTCACGGCGACGCATCGCGGCTGCCGGCCGATGCCGCAGCGGCGCATCGGCGCTGGCGCGACGCGGGCGGCACGACGCAGCGCGGATGGCCGGGTGGCGGCGCCTGGGGGCTCATGGTCGACGGGCTGTTCGGCATCGGTCTTTCGCGCGCCGTCGAAGGCGTGCCCGCGCAATGGATCGAGCGGGCCAACGCATCCGGTGCGCCGATCCTCGCGCTCGACATCCCGAGCGGCCTCAACGCCGATACGGGTGTGGCATACGCGCCGACGATCCGCGCGCGGCGCACCGCGACTTTTCTCGCGCTCAAACCCGGTCTGCTCACGGCCGACGGGCCCGATCACTGCGGCGCGATCAGCGTGCACGCTCTCGATGTGCAGATCGGCGATCGCCTTCCAGGGCGTCGTCTCGACTGGGCGGCTTTCGCCTCCGCGCTGCCGGAGGCGCTGCATCGCCGCCGGCGCAACGTGCACAAGGGGACGTTCGGCACGCTCGGTATCGTGGGCGGCAGCGACGGCATGGTCGGCGCCGCGATCCTCGCAGGACGCGCCGCCATCGCGCTGGGCGCGGGCAAGGTGTGGGTCGGCCTGGCGGCGACGGAGCGTCCCGCGGTGGATTGGGTCGCGCCGGAGCTAATGCTGCGCGACGCGGCACGCGTGCTGGCCGACCGCGCGGACGCGCTCGTGGTCGGACCGGGGCTCGGGCAGACGACGACCGCGCACTCGCTGCTCGAGGCAGCGCTCGGTGCGCCGGTGCCGCTCGCGCTCGATGCCGATGCGCTCAATCTCGTGGCCGGCGACGCCGAGCTCGCGCGGCGCGTCGCGGCGCGCGAGGCGCCGACGGTGCTCAC
>Ga0187776_10000604_pt1 | contig 17323 bp, 17 predicted proteins | sample 0216_BV02_MP12_2_FD_132426 | JGI IMG/M metagenome (GOLD analysis project Ga0187776, IMG submission 132426) | Tropical peat soil microbial communities from peatlands in Department of Meta, Colombia - 0216_BV02_MP12_20_MG | ecosystem: Environmental > Terrestrial > Soil > Wetlands > Peat | place...
GACGTGGTATAGGTCCACAGGGAAATCAGGAGATAAATCGCGATCGCCCCGAGAACATACAGGGCGGCTTCACGCAACAGGCGGAGAATACGCGGTGTCAGCGGTGCGCTGGTCCTGGTCCGGGTAGCTTGGCTCACAACCTTCCTTAGAATGCCGTCGGTGGTGGCGGATTTTCCCATTTTTCCGCGCTCTGCGCCAAGTATTTACGTACCGCCGGTGAGCGCCGTCACCACCGCCGGATGCACGACCCTGCCGCCGGCGACGTTCACTCCCGCAGCGATCGCCGGATCGCTCAGTCCGCCTTCCGTCGCCAGCCGTGCCACGTAGGGCGTGAGCACCGTTGACAACGCCTGCGATGCGGTGTGCGGCACCGCGCCCGGCATGTTGGTCACGCCGAAGTGCACCACGCCGTCCAATATATAAGTGGGATGATCGTAGTCCGTCGGCCGCGTGGTCTCGATGCAACCGCCCTGATCCACCGAGATGTCGATGATCACGCTACCGGATTTCATCTGGCGCACTTGCGTGGCGCTCACCAGCTTGGGCGCTTTAGCGCCCGGGATCAGCACCGCGCCGATCAGCAGATCGGCGTTTTTCACCGCCTCCGCGATCAGCGGCGCGTACGATGGTAGCGCGGTCACGTTCGGCCCGAGCGCGTGCATCCGCTCGAGCGCCTCGCGGTGCGGCGCGAATACCGTCACCTGCGCCCCGAGCGCGGCCGCCACCGCGGCGGCGTTGCCGCCGGCCACCCCGGCGCCGAGAATCACGACGTGACCGCGCTCGGCCGAGGGCATGCCGCCAAGCATCAGCCCGCGCCCGCCCTGATGCGCGTGCAGCAGCGTCGTGCCGATGTGGACCGACAGTCGTCCCGCGATGTCGCTCATGGGCGCGAGCAACGGCAGCTTGCCGCCGGCTTCCACGGTTTCGAAACCCACCGCGGTCAGGCCCTTTTCTTTCAGGGCTTGCGCCAGAGTCGGGTTGGCCGCCAGATGCAGATAGGAAAACAGGATATGGTCCTTGCGCAGGAGACTGAATTCTCGCGCGATCGGCTCCTTGACCTTGAGCACCAGTTGCGCGCGCTCGTACAGCGCGGCGGCGTCCGGCGCGAACTGCGCGCCGACGCGGCGATACTCCTCGTCCGGATAGCCGCTGGCGACGCCGGCGCCGGACTGGATTAACACCTGGTGTCCTTGCCGCACCAGCTCGCTCACCGCCGGCGGGATCAAGGCCACACGGCTCTCGCGGATTTTCACCTCTTTCGGAATACCGATGCGCATGCCTTCTCCTTTTCGTCCTGGCGTCAATCGCGTAACATACGCGCGGAAATCTGACCCGGCGGTCTGAAGATATTCCCCTCTCTCACAGAGAGAACCAGGTGCAGCGCTATGTTATCGCCCGCGCCCCATACTCTACAGTGAGAAAGAATGGGCCATTGATTTTTTCAGAAGCCGGCACAATAGAAACTTCCATGGTTTTTGTCTATCAAACGTTCCCCCGTTCAGCAACGGAGCCATCGCGTAATGGATAAGGTCAAACACAGCCGTCTGCTCATTCTCGGTTCCGGCCCGGCCGGTTACACCGCGGCGGTCTACGCCGCGCGCGCCAATCTCAAGCCGGTGTTGATTACCGGCCTGGAACAGGGTGGCCAGCTCATGACCACCACCGACGTGGACAACTGGCCCGGCGACGTCGAGGGCCTGCAGGGACCGGCACTCATGGAGCGCATGCAGAAGCACGCCGCGCGCTTCAAGACCGAAATCGTGTTCGACCATATCCACACCGTCGACCTCAAGTCCCGCCCGTTCAAGCTTACCGGCGACTCCGGCATTTACACCTGTGATGCGCTCATCATCGCCACCGGCGCCTCGGCCAAATACCTGGGCATCCCCTCGGAAGCCGCATTGAAAGGCAAGGGCGTGTCCGGCTGCGCCACTTGCGACGGTTTCTTTTATAAGGGCCAGAAAGTCGCCGTCATCGGCGGCGGCAACACCGCCGTGGAAGAAGCGTTGTACCTCTCTCACATCGCCTCGCATGTCACGGTCGTGCACCGGCGCGACAAGTTCAAGGCGGAGGCGATCCTGATCGACCAGCTCATGGAAAAAACCCGGAACGGCAACGTCACGATCGAATGGAACCACGAAGTGGATGAAATTCTCGGTGACAAGAACGGCGTCACCGGCGTGCGCATCAAGGACAAGAACGGAAAGAAAAAGGAACTGCCGGTGCAGGGCGTGTTCATCGCCATCGGCCACGCGCCCAACACCGCGATCTTCGAAGGCCAGCTGGAAATGCACGGCGGTTATATCAAGACGAAGTGCGGCGACCAAGGCAATGCCACCGCCACCAGCATCCCGGGCGTGTTCGCCGCCGGCGACGTGCAGGATCACGTGTATCGCCAAGCCGTCACCTCCGCCGGCACCGGCTGCATGGCGGCGCTCGACGCCGAGCGGTATTTGCAGGGCCTTAAATAATGCAGGTTGGGGTGACCGCAGCGAACCCAAACAGAATCGTCGATCGATTGTTGGGCATCGCTACCGCTCGGCCCAACCTACGGTAGCTTCTCCCCCCCAAGATTAAGATTGTAGGCTGGGGTGAGCGCAGCGAACCCCAACGGAGTGATTCCCTCTCCCTCCGTGAGAGTGCTAGGGTGAGGGGTTATTTATCCGGAGCCAACCCATGTCCACCGACAACCAGGACGACGAAAACGCCCCCGACTTGTTCCGCAAGGCCGTCGGCAAAATCCGTCCGGTGAAACAGGACAGGATTCACCCCCACCGCAAGCGTCGCAAACCTTTCCCCGAGCAAACTTTGCGCGACCAGCGCGAGGTCATGAACAGCCTGCTGTCGGACGACTACGAGCCGGCCGACGTCGAAACCGGTGAGGAACTGCTCTACACGCGTCCCGGTCTGCAACACAGCGTGATCCGCAAGCTGCGCCGCGGCCAGTACGTCGTCGAGGCCCAGCTCGATCTGCACGGCGCCACCGTGGCCCAGGCGCGCGAGGCCGTGAACGCTTTTCTCAATTCAGCTCAAGCGCACGGCAAGCGCTGCGTGCGCATCATCCACGGCAAGGGAAAGAGCTCAGAAGGGAAACTGCCGGTGCTGAAGGGCAAGGTCAACGCGTGGCTGCGGCAAAAAGATCAGGTGCTCGCCTTCTGTTCCGCGCGTCCTCAGGACGGCGGGACGGGGGCGGTGTATGTGTTATTGAAGCGTGGATGAGTTTGGCGGGCAGGATGAAAAAAATTACAGGCAAAGCCTAACCGCATATCTGCTCAAAGGTCTTCGGGTTTGAGTCCGGTATATTTGGCAATACGTGCCAGCATGCGCGGACCAATTTCCTCTTTGTCATGGAAAGCAAACACGAAGTCCGCCCAACCAGAACGTTGAAGTGTCTTGTGTGACCCGGATTCTCTCTTGATTGTCCAACCGATTCGCTGCAAAGCGGACATTACACGCTTGGCCTTGGCCGAAGGCCAATGGCTCATGCCGCCTTGAACGTGATGGTGATCGGTTCGGGTTTACGCTCACCCTGATCGAGTCTTTCAGCCAAGACCCTCAGCGCCAGTGCCTCGGCCCTAGCCATCGCTTCTTCTGAGGTTTTGCCGTAAGCGAGCACGCCGGGCAGCTCATTAACCTCGGCGAGCCAACGGCCATCCTCTTCACGTTCGTATTCTATGTTGTAATTCATACAAAACACCCTGGAGAAAAGCGCTTAATATTTTAAGTCTACACCAAACCAAACGCACATGGGGTACGCGGGAACGGAAACCCCGCACTGCGCACTGTCATTTAGTTTCAGCTTACCGGGTAACAATGCGGTGACTCGAGACTTCAGTCTTAAGCTGAAGGTTTCAATTACACTGACGATGAGCCAGGGATAGCGAAGCGCTGGCGAAGAGCCCGCGATAGCCGGGGTAGGAGACCCCGGCGTAGAGTCATTGTGGCGGTTCTCAGCCGCAGGACGGTCGCGGCAAAACGACACGCCGCGAGTCCCGAGGGCGTTTGGCACACAGGACGTGCCAAACGTTTACTGAGGGCCGCAGCACTACGCCCCTTGCCAAAGAAGCTACAGAACGACAAAAATGATCGGAGTGATTTATTTCTGAGTATATCCATTATCTCATCCCAGTACCGCCGCTCCCGTTTTGGCAATCTGCCCGTCTTCACTGGGCTTAACTCCACTGACGCCGATCGCGCCGATGATTTTGCCTTGATACGCAATCGGTACACCGCCTTCGGCGGGCACCACGCCGGTCAGGCCGAGCACACCCTGGCGGCCACCGGCAAGGGCTTCCTCCCAGGATTTGGTCGGGCGCTTGAAGGCCATGGCGGCTTTGGCTTTCTCAATGGCGATTTGAACACTGCCGTGCTGGGCCTCGTCGAGGCGGTGCAGGCACAGCAGGTGCCCGCCGTCATCGACCACGGCGATGACCACGGGCCAGGAATTTTTCTTCGCTTCGGCTTCCGCCGCCTCGGCGATTTTCTTCGCCAGGTCCAGGCTTAGCACGGGTTTTTGCCCCAGCATGAGTTTCTCGGTCATTTTTATCTCCCCGCCGTCAGAACCAAGTCTTTACGGTTCTTTTTCTTGGGAAACGTCAACAATTGGTTCACCGCGACGCAAGCGTTCGCGCCGTTCCGCAATTTCCGGGGTACTGGCCATTAGCGTAAACAGACGCATTTCGTCAAACCACTTCAATCTTTCCAAGGGGGAAAGTCGAGCGTAAGCCTCCAACTGCTCATCACTCACATAGTAAGAATATCCGCCTTCTTGAGCCATAAAACCAGATTCGCCATTGTCATCGTTCAGGGTTAACTATCGTTGGTACGCTTCGCTACGCGAAGCGTATGCTGCCTAAAAACAATTTCCCGGATTCCATTTCATTCCATCCGGGCTACATATTTATTCTATTTTTCCCGCTCCAGCAACACCACCGCATGCGCGGCGATGCCCTCTTCACGCCCGGTGAAACCGAGTTTTTCAGTAGTCGTGGCCTTGATGTTGACGTTTTGCGCGGCAATGCCGAGATCGGTGGAAATGTTCCGGATCATCTGCGGCAGATGCGGCGCCACGCGCGGGGCCTGGGCCACGATGGTGCTGTCGACATTGCTGATCTTCCAGCCCAGCTTGACAAGCTCTTCTTTGACCCGGCGCAGCAGCTTGCGGCTGTCGATGTTCTTGTACTGCATGTCACTGTCTGGGAAGTGCCGGCCGATGTCGCCGAGGCCGGCGGCGCCGAGACAGGCGTCGCAGATCGCGTGAATCAGCACGTCGGCGTCGGAATGACCGTGCAGGCCTTTGCCGTGCGGAATCTTCACGCCACCGAGTATCAGATCGCGCCCGCTCACCAGCGGATGCACGTCGTAACCGTGCCCGATGCGCATCATATCCGCACCTGCTGTTGCTTCAGATACAGCTCCGCCAGCATGAGATCCTCCGGCAGCGTGATCTTGATGTTGTCCGGATGACACACCACCACGCGCGGATGCCCGCCCGCGGCTTCGATCGCCGAGGCTTCATCGGTAACATCCGCGCCGCTTTGAAGCGCCTGGTCGAGCGCACGGGTCAGTGTCTCGATGCGGAACATCTGCGGCGTGGCGGCGCGCCACAGCCCTTCGCGCTTCACGGTTTCCGTCACATGCCCGTCCTTGTCCACGCGCTTGACCGTATCGGAAACCGGAAACGCCAGCAAGCCGCCTTCGGTTTCGCCGTTCATCGCCGCAATCAGGTTATCGACGTCACCCAATCGCACGCACGGACGCACGGCGTCGTGCACCAGTACCCAGTCGCGGCCCTGGGCGTGCTTGCCCAATTCCCTAAGGCCGTTCAGCACCGTGTGCGCCCGGGTTTCGCCGCCCGGATAGCTGCCGAGAAATTTTGGCAGACGCGCCGCCTGTTCGGCGACCTTCGGCCAATGCGTATCCTGATTCGGAATGCCGACCAGCACGCCGCGCACGCGCGGATGCGCGCACAGGCGCGTCAAAGTGTGCAGGATCACGGGACGACCGAGGAGCGGCAGGTACTGCTTGGGGAACGACGCCTGCATCCGCAGACCTTGGCCACCCGCGGGAACGATGGCCCAGATGGCGTCGGCGGAACTCAAGCGGAATCGCGTCTGCGAATCAGGCGCGGTCTTCGATGTAGCTCAGAATCCGGTCCCTGGCGGCTACCGTATCGATTCCCTGGATGGCGGCGACTTCGCGCGCGAGATAGCTGTTGGCGGTTTCGAGCAGCATGGACTCCTCGAACGACAGGCCGGATTGCTTTTTCCAGCGCGTCAGGTCGCGCACCACTTCGCCCAGTTCCAGGCACGAGCCGGAGTTAATGCGGCGCTCGATGTCCTTGCAGCGCTCGGCCCAGTTGCCGCCGGTGACGCGCCGCTTGCCCTTGGCGGAGAGAATCTTGAACAGTTCCTTGAGTTTCTTGCAGTCCAGGAGCTGGCGGATGCCGCTCTTTTCCAGATTGGTTTTGGGGACTTTGACGGTCATCTGGGTGTCCTGAATGCGGATGACGAAACAGGATTCCATACGACCCGAAAGGTAAATGTCTTCGACGGCTTCGATAACGCCTACACCAGCGGATGGATAAAAAACGGTCTCACCAACCTTGAAGCGCGGACGCTGTTTCGCCATGCGGCATCCTCCTGGGATGAACTATAAAAGCTGGAGCTTAGGGACAACTATTATTGCGCTGGATTAAATTATCCATATAAGTGGCTCCCTTGACAAGACTTTTCAAAATTTCCTTCAGCGCATGACATTCACCCGCTTGGGGTAGAATACCGGCCTGCCGCGCACCGTCCGGAACGCCATTGACCCATTCGCCTGAAAATTCCTTGAATTCACCGCTCAAACCGACCCTTCCGACGCGGACCGGCGCACGGCTCGGCTGGCGCGGCCTGGCCGGGAGCGGCCGCGGGCTCGCGCTCGCGACGGCGGCCGCGAGTCATCCCGGCCCGCTGCTGGTGATCGCCTCCGGTACCCTGGCGGCCCAGCGGCTGGAGGATGAAATCCGCTTCTATGCGCCCGCCGACCTGCCGGTACTGTCGTTCCCGGACTGGGAAATCCTGCCCTACGACGTGTTCTCGCCGCACCAGGACATCATTTCGCAGCGACTGGAGACGCTTTATCGTTTGCCCACGCTGAGCCGCGGCGTGGTGCTGGCGTCGGCCACCACGCTCATGCACCGCCTGCCGCCGCGCGAATACATCGTCGCGCACAGCTTCCTGCTAAACGCGGGTGATGTTCTCGATACCCAGAATTTGCGCGATCAACTGATCCATGCCAATTATCACAGCGTGTCGCAGGTCATGGAGCCGGGCGAGTTCGCCGTGCGCGGCGGCATCGTCGACCTGTTCCCCGCCGGCAGCCATGAGCCCTACCGGCTCGACCTGTTCGGCGACCAGATTGAATCGATCCGCGAATTCGATCCGGCGACGCAACGCTCAGGCCGCCAGCTCGATTCCATCCAGCTGCTGCCGGCACGCGAGTTCCCCTTGACCGAGGAGGCGATCCAACGTTTTCGGCAGGCTTTTCGCGCGCGTTTCGAAGGCGACCCGCAGAAGGTCCCGCTTTATCGCGATATCAGCAAGGGCATGAGCCCGGCCGGCGTCGAATATTTTCTGCCGCTGTTTTTTCCAAACATGGCGGTCATTTTCGACTACTTGCCGGCGTCCACGGTATGCGTGAGCGATACCGGCGCGAAGGAGGCGGCCCGACGTTTCGAGCATGAAATCGCACAGCGCTACGCGGAGATGGGTCACGACATCGAACGACCGCTGCTGGCGCCGCCCGAGGTGTTCATTACCGCGGATGATTTGACGTCAAATCTGAAGCAACGGCCATTGGTCGAATTGCTGCCGTCCGAATTGGAAAGCATCGAATCGTTTTCCCCGGGCACGGACGACACCGCGGAACAGATCGTCACCTATGCCACCCGCGCGCCCGCGGACCTGCCGGTCGATCACAAGTCGGAAACGCCATACGCCGCTCTGCTCGACTATCTGCGTCGCTTCGATGGCCGCCTGCTCATCGTCGCTGAATCCGCCGGCCGGCGCGAAACACTGCGCGGTCTGTTGCGCGAAAATGGGCTGGCGCCGGAGGACGTCAGCGGTTGGGACGCCTTTCTCCATGGCACGACGAAACTGGGATTGGTCGCGGCCGATCTGGAAAAAGGCCTGCTGCTGGACGAACCGCGCCTTGCGCTCATCACCGAAGCGCAACTCTATGGCGAACGCGCGGCGCAACAACGCCGGCGCCGCCGCGCCGACCGTGAGCCGGAAGCGATCATCCGCAGTCTCGCGGAATTGAAAATCGGCGATCCCGTGGTGCACGAGGATCACGGCGTCGGCCGCTATCTTGGTCTGCAGACGCTCGACATCGGCGACGGACCGGCGGAGTTCCTCGCGCTCGAATACGCCGACGGCGACAAGCTGTACATTCCGGTGCTGGCGCTGCATCTCATCAGCCGCTACACCGGTACCGACCCCGAACACGCGCCGCTGCACAAACTCGGCGGCGAGGCCTGGGAAAAGGCCAAGCGCCGCGCGCTTGAAAAGGCGCACGACGCCGCGGCCGAGCTGTTGGAGATTTACGCCCTGCGCGCGGCGCGTCAAGGCCATGCCTTCCCACCGCCGGACGAACATTATCAATCCTTCGCCGGCGCGTTTCCGTTCGAGGAAACGCCGGACCAGGAACGGGCGATTCGGGAAGTGTTAAAAGACATGCAGGCGACGCAACCGATGGACCGACTCGTATGCGGCGACGTCGGATTCGGCAAGACCGAGGTCGCGATGCGCGCCGCGTTCGTCGCGATCATGGGCAAGACCCAGGTCGCGGTGCTGGTACCGACCACGCTGCTGGCGCAGCAGCATTTCCGGAATTTCCAGGACCGTTTCGCCGGCCTGCCGTTCCGCATCGAACTGCTGTCGCGGTTTCGCAGCCAGGCCGAACAGCGTCAGGTGCTGGCCGATCTTGCCGAAGGATCCGTGGACATCGTCATTGGCACGCATCGGCTGTTGCAGAGCGACGTGCGTTTCAAACGCCTCGGGCTGGTGATCCTCGACGAGGAACACCGCTTCGGCGTGCGCCAGAAGGAACGCCTGAAAAAACTGCGCAGCGAAGTCGATATTCTGACCCTGACCGCCACCCCGATCCCGCGCACTCTCAATATGTCGCTCGCCGGCCTGCGCGAGATTTCGCTCATCACCACGGCGCCGGAAGGACGCATGTCGGTCAAAACCTTCATCAGCGAGTGGAACCGCGCCGTCATCCGCGAGGCCTGCCTGCGCGAGATCCGCCGCGGCGGCCAGGTTTACTACCTGCACAACGAGGTGCGCACCATCGACAGGGCCGCGCGCGAGCTGCAGGAACTTCTACCGGAAGCCGACATTCGCATCGCCCACGGCCAGATGCCGGAGCGCGAGCTCGAGCGCATCATGCTGGATTTCTACCACCAGCGCTTTAACATCCTGGTGTGCTCCACCATCATCGAGTCGGGCATCGACGTGCCGACCGCCAACACCATCATCATCGAGCGCGCGGACAAATTAGGACTGGCACAGCTGCACCAGCTGCGCGGGCGGGTCGGCCGCTCGCACCACCGCGCGTACGCCTATCTGCTGGTGCCGGACCGGCGCGCGCTCACCGAGGACGCGCGCAAGCGGCTGGAGGCTATCGAATCGCTGGAGGAACTGGGGGCGGGATTCACGCTCGCGTCGCACGATCTGGAGATTCGCGGCGCGGGCGAGCTGCTGGGCGAAACCCAGAGCGGGATGATCGATGAGGTGGGATTTACGCTCTATTCGGAATTGCTGAACCGGGCGGTACGCTCGTTACAGGCGGGCAAACTGCCGGCGACCGACACGTCGCTGCACAGCGGCGCCGAAATCAACCTGCACGCGCCCGCGCTGCTGCCGGAAAATTATTTGCCGGACGTACACATGCGGCTGATCCTGTACAAGCGCATCTCGGCCGTGCAAAACCTGGAATCGCTGCAGGGACTCAAGGAAGAAATCATCGACCGCTTCGGCGTGCTGCCGGAGGCTGGGCAACTGCTGTTCCGCGCCACCGAGCTCAAGATCCGGGCCATGCCATTCGGGATAAAGAAGATCGACGCCGGTCCGCGCGGCGTGCGCGTCGAATTCGTCGACAAGCCCGACATCGACCCGGGCGTGATCCTGCGTCTGCTGCAGTCGGCGCCGCGTGTTTACAGACTCGACGGCCCTACCCGCCTGCGGATACTCGGTGAAATGCCGGACATCGAGTCGCGCCTGAAGGCGATCCGCCGGTTCCTCGACGGGCTTGCGCCCGAAATCAGGCCCGCGGCGGTTCATTCCGACATCAGGAAATAACGCGTCTTTGTAATGTAGGTTGGGGTAAGCGCAGCGAACCCCAACAAGCGGCGGTGTGTTGGGGTTCGTTTCACTCACCCCAACCTACGCCAGACCGGATTAATCACATCTCCGGAAACAACGCGTCTTCGTAACCGAGCAGGCGGATGTCGCGCAGGCGCATCGGATACAGGATGCCGTCCAGGTGGTCGCACTCGTGCTGCACCACGCGCGCATGAAAATCCGACACCGTACGGTCGATCGGCTGGCCGCGCTGGTCGAATCCGGTGTAGCGCAGCTTTTGGTAACGGCTGACGAGTCCACGCAGGCCCGGCACGCTTAGGCAGCCTTCCCATCCGTCGTCCGTCTCGTTGCCGAGAGGTGTCAACACCGGATTGATCAGCACCGTGCTCGGTACCGGCTCGACGTCGGGATAACGCGGGTTGGATTCTACGCCGAAGATTACCACGCGCTGGGATACGCCGATTTGCGGCGCCGCCAGCCCGGCGCCGTTCAGCGCCGCCATGGTTTCGTACATGTCATCGATCAGCGCGTCCAGCTCCGGCGTGTTGAACTCCCGCACCGGTTCCGCCTTGCGGTACAGCTGCGGATCACCCATCTTGAGAACGCGCCGGACGGTCATGCCGAGCCCTCGAATTTGCCTCGTGAATGTGACATACTATAAAAAATCCATCGCGGATAAAACACGGGGAACATCATGGTAAATCGGTTGTTGCTCCTGGCCCTGCTGGCCGTCACGCCGGTCGCGGCGCCGCAGGCTGCCGGGACCACGGGTAACACTTACGAAGTGGAAGTAATCGTGTTCGAGAACCGCCTGCCGAGTCTCGAGGGCGGCGAAATCTGGTCGCATGACCAGGTCAAAACCGAAATCGCCGGCGCCGCCGAGGCGGTCAGCGCCGGCGTCACGCCACCGCCCAATTCGCCGCTGTCCGCCGCCGCCGCCGCGCTGGAAAAATCCGGGCGTCACCACGTTCTGGCGCACCTGGTCTGGGAGCAGAACGTCGACGCCAGATCCGTGACCAAACCGGTGAAGATCGACGATGCGAGCGGCGATCTCAGTGGGACGCTGCGTTTTTATCTGAGTCGTTTCCTGTTCGTCGACATCGACCTCGCCCTGAAGGAACCGGCCGGCGAGGGATTCTCGGGGGGAACGGCACCAGAAGCACCGGTTTACCGCCTGGACGATCACCGACGCGTGCGCATCGCGGAAATCAGCTACTTCGACCATCCCAAGTTCGGCGCGCTGGTGCGGGTCGCTCCGGTCAAGGCCAATTAATCACGTCCCCGCAATCAGCGGGATTGCTTCCTCCAGCAGGGAACGGACCTTGGTCATCCCCGTTTCCAGGTGTTTCTCGATCTCCTTGAGACTGATGACTTCCCGGACCTTGCCCGCCGCCGGGTTCACGACGACCGCAATCGAGGCATAGCAGAGCTCCAGTTCGAGGGCAAGCCCGGCCTCGGGCATGCCGGTCATGCCGACGACGTCGGCGCCGTCCCGTTCCATGCGACGGATCTCGGCCGCACTCTCGAAGCGCGGTCCCTGCGTCGCACCGTAGGTGCCGCATTCGACCGCGCCCAGTTTGGCGCGCGTAGCCGCCTGGATCAGGATTTTCCGCAGCTCCTCGCAATAGGGATAGGTGAAATCGATGTGAGTGACCTTCTTGGACTCGCTTCCAAAGAACGTGTGCTCGCGTCCATACGTGTAATCGATGATCTGATCCGGAATCACGAGGAGACCCGGCGTCATGTAACCGGAAGAGATGCCGCCAACAGCGTTGACCGCGATGACCTTGTTAACGCCGGTTTGCTTCAGCGCCCAGATGTTGGCGCGGTAATTCACGTCATGCGGCGGGATCGTGTGGCCGGCACCGTGGCGCGGAAGGAATACCGCCTCGCGTCCGCCGAGCTGACCGAAAACCATGGGCGCCGACGGCTCGCCGTACGGCGTGCGGACGACCTCGCGCCGCATGATGCGCAGATTCTTGAGGTTGGTCAGACCGCTGCCGCCGATGATCGCGACTGTCGTCATTTGGAGATTACCTCGGCATAGATGCCGGGGACGTTGCGCAGATAGCCCTTGTAATCCATGCCGCAACCGAAGACGTAGCGGTCGGGCACCTCCAGTCCGGCGAAATCGATCTTGACGTCATAGGTGCGGGGACGGTTCTTCACCACCAGCACCGCCTTATAGACCTCGCGCGCGCCGTCGGCGCGGTAGCGTGCCTCGATGCCCGCGAGCGTCGCGCCTTCATCGAGGATGTCGTCAATCAGCAGCACCACGCGGCCGCGCGGATCCTGATGCGGCCCCGCGATCCACTGCAACTGCCCGCCGTGCAGCCGCTTGCCGTAGCGCGTGGCGTGCACGTAATCGATCTGGAGCGGGAACTGGAATCGCGGGAGCAACTGCCCGAACGGGACCACGCCGCCGGTCATCACGCAGACCACCAGGGGATCGGCGCCGGCGAGGGCCTGGTTGATGCGCTGCGCCATGGCGGCAAGCGCCGTTTCCACTTGCTCGGGGGAATGCAGGCGATCCGCCTTCTGGAGGACCTCCCACGCCTGCTGCGCGTCGATCGGGTTCAACCTGGGTTTGTTTTTCGATTTTTCGGTTATCTATTAATACGTAAACGTGACGACGTCATCGTCCATGGCCTGGCTGATCACGTACGCGCCACCGACGGTCTCCTCGATTTCCGGGATTAATTCATTGCCCCACAGTTCGAGCGTCGGCGTGCATACCTTGAATTTGACGCCGGCTTCATGGGCGTCCTTCATGAAATCGTAAACCGTCTTGGGGCTGCCTTCCTGCACCCGCAGTTTCTCCGCCACTCCCTTGATGGCCAATTCACCCGCGCGCCCGGTCAAAATGACTTCCACCTCGTACTCCATCGCCGCGGCGACCGTCGCCTGAAAGAACGGCGCCCCCAGCTCGGACGGATCCGAAGGGTCCGTGTTCACCATCACGATCATCAGTTTGTCCGCCATGGAATTCTCCTGAATCCGGGAGGATTTGAGCCTGGGCGCCGATTATATCCGCCACCCCGCGTTCCAGGCTAGCGTCGCACGGGCGTGGACCAAAATTCATACGGGAATCTATACCAAGTCGCGGTCGCCGACTTGATCGAAGTCAAAGTTTGAGGGTCTTCAGGTAGGCGTGAAACTTGTCCTTGAGCTCGGGATGGGCCAACGCGTATTCCACCGTCGCCTGCAGGTAACCGAACTTGCTGCCGCAGTCGTATCGCTTGCCGATGAACTCGTAGGCCATCACTATCTCGTGCGACATCAGCGCGGCGATGCCGTCGGTCAATTGGATTTCCCCGCCGGCCCCGGGCCGAACACCCTCCAGCAGGTTGAAAATGCGCGGCGTAAGAATATACCGGCCGACCACCGCGAGCGTGGAAGGCGCCTGGTCCGGCGCTGGCTTTTCGACGATTCCTTCCAGCGTGTACAGGCGCTCGCCCGAACGCTTGCCTTTGACGATTCCGTAGTTCCGTGTTTCCTCGCGCGAAACGTTCTGCACCCCGAGCACCGAACATTGACAGGAATCATGGATGTCGACCATCTGCCTGAGCGTGCCCGGCTCCCCGCTGATCAGGTCATCCGCCAGGATCACGGCGAAGGGATCGTCGCCCACGACCTGCTTGGCGCACAACACCGCGTGGCCCAGTCCGAGCGCCTCGGGCTGGCGGATATACACGCAGGAAGCCGTATTCGGCAGGATATTCTGCACCGCGGCGAGCAGCTTATGCTTGCCGTCGGCCTGCAATTCGGCCTCCAGCTCATAGATCTTGTCGAAATGGTCCTCGATCGACCGCTTGTTGCGCCCGGTCACGAAGATCAGCTCGTCGATGCCGGCGGCGATCGCCTCTTCCGCCGCGTATTGAATCAACGGCTTGTCGACGATCGGCAGCATTTCCTTGGGGCTCGCCTTGGTGGCCGGCAAAAACCGCGTGCCGAGACCGGCGACCGGGAATACCGCCTTGGTGACTCGTTTCATGATCTCTCTTCCAAAAACAAACCATGGCGCCGCGCGCCGTGTTTTTATCTTACGACCCGTGAGGGTCGCATGCCGCTTATTATAGTATCAACCGCGCCGGTAGCCGGTCAGCGGCCGATGCCGCTGTACTCGAACCCGGATTCGCGCAACACCGTCGGATCGTACTGGTTGCGTCCGTCGAAGATCACCGGGTTTTTCAAGGCACGCTTGATGCGGTCAAAGTCGGGGTGCCGGAACGGCTTCCATTCCGTCATCAGGATCATGGCATGCGCGCCTTCGAGCGCGCGGTATTGCTCCTCCACCAACTGCAACTGGCCCCGGTCGAACCAGGCCCGGGGCAGGTCGCGCTTGGCCGCGGGCATCGCCACCGGATCGTACGCCTTGACCGTGGCCCCGGCCTCGATGAGCGCGTGCAACAACACCACCGCGGACGCCTCGCGCATGTCGTCCGTTCCGGGTTTGAACGCCAGCCCCCATACGCCGAAGGTCATGCCTTTAAGATTGGCGCCGAAGCGACGGCGGATTTTTTCGAACACCACGTGCTTCTGAGCTTCGTTCCGCGCTTCCACGGCGTTCAGCACCGTGGGCTCGAAATCATGATCCTTGGCCATGCGCACCAGCGCCTTGACGTCCTTCGGGAAACACGAACCGCCGTAACCGGCGCCGGGATAAATGAACGAGTATCCGATGCGGGAATCGGAGCCGATTCCCTGGCGGACGTTTTCCACGTCCACGCCCATGCGCTCGCACAGGTTGGCGATCTCGTTCATGAACGATATTTTGGTCGCGAGCATGGCGTTGCCGGCGTATTTGGTCATCTCGGCGTCACGCACGCCCATGAAAATCAGGCGCTCGTGCGCACGCATGAACGGCAGATAGAGGTCGCGCATCACCTTGCGCGCCTGGTCGCTGTCGGTGCCGACGACAACCCGGTCCGGGCGCATGAAATCCTCGACGGCATCACCCTCCTTGAGAAATTCCGGATTGCTGACGACATCAAAGGGAATATCCGCGCCGCGTTTGCCCAGCTCCGCGCGGATGGCGGCCCTGACCTTGTCGGCGGTCCCCACCGGCACGGTCGACTTGTCCACCACCAGCACGTATTGCTGCATGTGCCGGCCGATGTCGCGCGCCACGGCCAGCACGTATTGCAGGTCGGCCGAGCCGTTTTCGCCGGGCGGTGTGCCGACGGCGATGAAATAGACACCGGACTCCGCGAGCGGGTCGCTCAGCGACGTGCAGAAATTCAGCCGTCCGTTCTTGTGATTGTTCACCACGATGGACTCGAGGCCGGGTTCGTAAATCGGCAGCACGCCCTTTTTCAGACCCTCGATCTTGCTCTTGTCGATGTCGACGCAGGTCACCGTGTTGCCCATTTCGGCGAAACAGGCGCCCGTGACGAGGCCGACGTAGCCCGTACCAATAATTGTCAACTTCATTTGTTTTTGCCCAAAAGAAAGTTAAGCGGAATTGTTATGTCTTTATTGTCTGCTTCCTGGGGTAGATTACCGTGATTTTGTCGTTCTTCGACGACGCGGCAGTCAGTCCGGTATGCTCGGGAACGAGATTCACGAGAAACTCCCGTAACGCGGCTTCATCGGACCGGTCGCAGGCCTGCTGCATGGCGTCGAAGGTGTTTTCCAGCGCCTCCCGGTCCATCTGTCGGCAGTGCGCCAGCAGGATTTTCGGGTGACTGGTCTCGGCCAGCTTTTCCGCATCGTGAAAAAGTTCTTCGTACAATTTTTCACCCGGGCGCAGCCCGGTATAGACGATCTCGATGTCCTCCCCCGGATTCCTGCCGGACAACCGTATGAGCTGCTCGGCCAGGTACGCGATTTTAACCGGCTCGCCCATATCGAGCACGAATATTTCGCCGCCGCGTCCGATGACTCCGGCCTGCAGAATGAGCTGGCAGGCCTCCGGTATCGTCATGAAGTAGCGGGCAATATCCGGGTGCGTGACGGTAACCGGCCCCCCGTGCGCAATCTGCTCCTGGAACAGCGGCACGACGCTGCCGGAGGAACCCAGGACATTGCCGAAGCGCACGGTGATGAACCGGGTCTTCGAGCGGCTGTTCATACTCTGGCAATACATCTCGGCCACGCGCTTGCTCGCGCCCATGACGTTCGCCGGATTGACCGCCTTGTCCGTGGAAACCATGACGAACGATTCGCAGCCACATTTATCGGCGAGATTCGCGACAATACGGGTACCCAGCGCGTTGTTGAGTACGGCGGCGCGCGCTTGATCCTCGAGCATTGGCACGTGTTTGTACGCGGCGGCATGGTAAATGACCGCCGGTGAATGGGCGCGCAGCACCCGCTCCATCTGAACGGCATCGTTGATGTCCCCCAACAGACTCACCAGGGGTAGCTGCGGCAGAGCGCGACGCAACTCCATGTCGATCTGGTAGAGATTCAATTCGCTGCGGTCGAGGATGATCAGATTCGCCGGATTCAGGCGCGCGATCTGGCGGCAAAGTTCCGCGCCGATCGAACCGCCGCCGCCCGTGACCAGCACCGTTTTGCCGCGCGTCGCCTCGGTGATGGCGCGCCAGTCAAGCGTGACCGGCTCGCGGCCGAGCAAGTCCTCGATGCGTACGTCGCGCAGATCCTTGAGGCTGGCGCGACCGCTGACGATGTCCTGCATCTCGGGCATGATGCGGAAAGGCAGCTTGGTAATTTCGCAGATTTCCACGATGCGGCGTATCTGGCGCGAGGTCGCCGACGGCAGTGCGATGACGATTAGGTCGATACCGAGGCGCGTGACGACACCAGGAATCTCGTCGCAGGTACCGGTGACGGGAATGCCGTGGATTTCCTTGCCGATTTTGTTGTGATCGTCGTCCACGAAGGCAACCGGCCGGAAAGGGCCCGTCGGATCGCGCAACAGGTCGCGCGTCAACATCTCACCGGCCTTGCCAGCACCGACGATCAGGGCGTTCTTGCTCTCACGAGAATTCGAACCATACGTCCAC
>Ga0187776_10000605_pt1 | contig 17321 bp, 14 predicted proteins | sample 0216_BV02_MP12_2_FD_132426 | JGI IMG/M metagenome (GOLD analysis project Ga0187776, IMG submission 132426) | Tropical peat soil microbial communities from peatlands in Department of Meta, Colombia - 0216_BV02_MP12_20_MG | ecosystem: Environmental > Terrestrial > Soil > Wetlands > Peat | place...
ACGAGTACAAGTGGCATACCTACCGGACCTACCCGTCGGGACAGCCCGACGCGGTCGAGTTCATCGACGTCTACAAGGCGTTCGGGCGCTCCCGCGTCCTCGCCGGCTTGAACATGGGCCTGCCCCAGGGAATGGTGTCGATGATCCTCGGGCCGTCCGGAACCGGTAAGTCGGTCTGCATCAAGCACATGGTGGGGCTGCTGTACCCCGACCAGGGCGACATCCTCGTGCACGGCGCGTCCGTCCCGAGCATGCCGGACGACGACCTGTTCGAGATGCGCAAGAAGTTCGGGCTGCTGTTCCAGGACGGCGCGCTGTTCGGCTCGATGAACCTGTACGACAACGTCGCCTTCCCGCTCCGCCAGCACACCGAGAAGGGCGAGGACGAGATCGAGGAGATCGTGATGCGCCGCCTGACCGAGGTCGGTTTGGGCGACGCACGCGAGAAGATGCCCAACGAGCTCTCCGGGGGGATGCGTAAGCGCGCCGGGTTCGCCCGCGCGCTCGTGCTCGAGCCCGACATCGTCCTGTTCGACGAGCCCGACTCGGGCCTCGACCCCGTCCGCACCGCGTTGCTCGGCGAGCTGATCCTCGAGATCCATCGTGACGCGATGGAGGAGGCGAAGAAGAAGCAGAAGCAGCACCTGCCGACCTTCTGCGTGATCACCCACGACATCCTCACCGCGCGCCGCGTCGCGGACTACATCAACGTCCTGTGGAAGGGCCGGATCGTGGAGGCGGGTCCGTCCGAGGACATGCTCAACTCCGACAACCCGTTCATCCGGCAGTTTCTGTCCGGGGAGTCCGAGGGACCGTTGTCGATGGACTGACGGGTGGCGTGCGCTCCCGTCGGCAGCGTTAGCCTGGGCGCATGAACCAGCGGTTGGAGGGGCTCATCAGCGCCGCCGCCAGACGGCCTGTGCTCACGCTCACGATCGTGTTCACGCTGGCGATCGGCGGGGCGCTGCTGGCGCTCGGGATGCCGACGGACGCCGGCACCGACATGTTCGTCTCCGGCTCGACCGCCAGCGCCCGCGCCACGGCCGACGACCACCAGCACTTCGGAGGCGACGCGGTCGTGATCATGATCCGCGAGCCGCTGACCGACCTGGTCGAGACCAAGGACCTGGCGATCGCGAGCCAGCTCGAAGCGTGCCTCGGCGGCGAGACCCTCGTCGCGAGCAACTCGCTCGGCGCGTTCACGACCGCACCCGCGACCCAGCGTCCCTATGGGGGATCGGGGAGCCCGTGCGCAAGGCTGAGGAGGTCGAACGCGGTCGAGGTCGTGTACGGACCGGGGACGTTCCTCAACCGGGCGGTCGTCGCGGTCAACCAGGAGGAATCCCAGCTGCTGGGCTCGGTGAGGAGGGCGGTCCAGAGCTACGAGCGGGCCGCCTACGAGCTCGCGCTCGCGAGGCACCTGAGCCGCAAGCAGGCGCTCGTCGCCGCGAACGCCGCCGGACAGCTCGAGCTCGCGAGGCAGGAGCAGATTCTCGAGCAGCTCGCCTTCCAGTCGGGATTGACCGGTCCGGTTCGGATCGACGACGTCGGCTTCATTCGTCAGGTGGTGTTCGACGCCACGCGCGGCGTCAACCAGCCGAAGGCGAGGTTCAGCTACCTGTTCCCCACCTCGGGCGCGGCGCTGATCCAGGTCCGGCTGAAGCCGAATCTCTCGAGCGCGCAGCAGGCGAGCGCGATCTCGCTGATCCGCAGCGCGGTGAGGATGCCGCGGTTCAGGCTCGGGTACGGCGGCACCTACGTCGTCAGCGGCGTGCCGGTCGTGGTCTCCGACCTTGCATCGACGCTGACCGGCTCGGTCGTCATGCTGCTGGTCGCCGCGTTGATCGTGATGGCGCTGACGCTGCTGATCGTGTTCCGCAGCCGCCTTCGCCTGCTGCCGCTGGTGATCGCGCTCGCGGCGTGCGGGATCACGTTCGGCCTGATCGCCCTGTTCGGCGGCAAGCTCACGATGGCGTCGATCGCGGTGCTGCCGATCCTGATCGGCTTGGCCGTCGACTACGCGATCCAGTTCCAGTCTCGGGTCGAGGAGGCGGGTGGGGCACGACTTCCCGCCGCTCCGGCGATCGCGCGCGCCGCCGCTGCCGGAGCGCCGACGATCGCCACGGCGGCGCTCGCCACGGCGACGGGATTCCTGGTGCTCCAGCTCTCGCCGATCCCGATGGTACGCGGCTTCGGGGCGCTGCTGGTGGTCGGGATCGCAGTCGCGCTGGGGTGCGCGTTCACCGCCGGGGCCGCGGCGATCGCGCTCGCCGACCGAGAGCTCGACGTGCCCCGGCCGCGGCTGCCCGGGCTGCTCGGCGCGTCGCTGCGCGGCGCGGGCGAGATCGTCGCCGACGGCTGGGCACGGATTGCGCCCGCCCGGCCGCTCCTCCCGCGCGTGCAGGCGCGTCTCGGCGCCGGCGCGAGCGGCGCGGTCGCGGCGGCGGTCAGGAACCCGGGGAGGCTGCTTGCGGTCGGCGCGCTCCTGGCGGTGCTCGGCTGGGCAGCCGACACGCAGACGTCGGTCCAGTCGGACGTCACCAAGCTCGTCCCCTCCAACATGCGAGCACTCCATGACCTGCACACGCTCGAGCGGGTCACCGGCGTCTCCGGCGAGCTCGACGTCGTGGTGCACGCCCGCAGCGTCGCGACGCCGCGCACGATCGGGTGGATGCTCGGTTACGAGGACAGGCTGCTCACCCACTACGGTTACCTCGAGACGAAGGGGTGCGCGCACGCGACCCTCTGCCCGGCGCTGTCGCTCCCAGACCTGTTCTGCTCGGGGTCACAGACGACGGCGTCGTGCGGCAGCCTGACCTCGGCGCAGATCTCGGGCCTCCTGGGTGCGGTCCCGAACTACTTCTCGCAGGCGGTGATCACGGCCGACAGGCGAGAGGCGACGCTGGCGTTCGGGATCCGTCTGATGCCGCTCTCCCGGCAGCAGCGGGTGATCAACTACATGCGCTCGCAACTGCACCCGCCGCCGGGGATCACCGCGCAGCTGGCGGGGCTGCCGGTGCTCGCCGCCCAGGCCAACGCCGACCTGAGCTCGTCCGGGCGGCGGCTGCTGACGCTGCTGGTCGGCCTGATCGCGGTCGGGCTCGTGCTGCTGGCCGTGTTCCGCGAGCCCGAGCGGGCGCTCGTCCCGGTGATCCCGATCGCGCTCGCGACCGGCTGGTCGGCGCTGATCCTGTTCCTGATCGGAATCCCGCTGAATCCGATGTCGGCGGTGATGGGGACGCTCGTGATCGCGATCTCGACCGAGTTCAGCGTGTTGCTGTCCGAGCGCTTCCGCCAGGAGCGCCGTGAAGGGCACGAGCTCTCGGAGGCGCTCGGTCGGACATATCGCTCCACCGGGTCGGCCGTGCTGGCGTCGGGGATCACGGCGATCGCGGGCTTCGGCGTGCTGGTCCTGTCGAACATCACGATGCTGCGCGACTTCGGCTTCGTCACCCTGATCGACCTGACCGTCTCGCTGGGCGGCGTGCTGCTGGTGCTCCCGGCCGTGCTGGCGCTCTCCGAACGAGGAGCGTTCGCCGGGGTCTTCCGCCGGCCGCCCGGCTGGCGCCGCGGCGGGCTCCCGCGGCTTCGCCGCCGAGCGCGAGTGGCGTGACCGAGGAGCCGGGCGGGCCTCCTGGGGCGGAGCGAGGCCCGGACGCAGCGCCGCCGCCGCGCCGTCGTCTGGACCCCGACGCCGCAGCGCGCCGCAGCGTCCGACGACAGCCCGCCCCGGTGGTCGACACGCGGCGATATCAGCGCATGATCGGCGCGATCGGTCTGCTGCTGGTCGTGGTTATCTCTGTCGCGTTCCTGACCAGTCATGGGGCCGGTACGGCGGGGATCCCCGCGGGGCAGCATCTCCGCATGTTCGCCGCGCCGCTCGCGACCTCGACGCTGCAGGGGGACGCCAACCTGAACCCGCCCTGCACGCCCGCCCGGCACGACCCGCGCGCGCTCAACGTCTGCCTGATGGCCAAGCAGACGCCGGTGGTGCTCGCCTTCTTCGTCACCAACTCGGGGGGCTGCGAGCGGGCCGTCACCGCGCTTCAGACGGTGTCGCGCGAGTTCCCGGCGGGTCAGGTCCAGTTCGCGGCGGTCGCGGTCCGTGCATCCCACGCTGCCGCGGCGAGCGCGGTTCGCCGCCACCACTGGACCGTCCCGGTCGCCTACGACCGCGACGGCGCCGTCGGCGCGGCATACGGGATCGAGATCTGCCCGATCTTCGAGCTGGCGTATCGTGGCGGCGTCGTGGCGCGACGGCTGATCGGCGAGCACTGGGACTACGCGACGGCGCTTGCCGGGCAGGTCCGCTCCGCCTTCGCGCCGGCGAGCGGAGCGGGATGAGCGGCGAGCTCCAGCTCGTCGCTGCGCCGGGGTTCGTCGAGCCGCGCCTGAAGGCCGAGTTCCCGGGGCTCCAGCTGACGTGGATGACAGTGGAGCCGAGTGGGCGCAGCAGCCCTCGGGCGGTCAAGCAGCGCCTCCGGGGGCTCTCCAACCGCTTCCACGGCGGGAGCGTCGTGGCGATGCGGACCCAGCCGATCCCGCACGCCTACCGCGCGTTCTTTCGCCACATCGGGCTCGACCCCGACGCCAGCAGGATCCCGAGCGAGGAGGCCGCGGTCGCGCGGCTGCTCGAGGGAGGATTTCGCTCCCGCGACCGGCTGTCCGACGCGCTCCTGATCGGACTGATCGAAACTGGCGTCCCGGTATGGGCGCTCGACGCCGACCTGGTCGAGGCCGGTGGCCTGGGGATCCGCACCACCGAGGCAGGGGAACGATTCGGCAGCGTCGAGCCGGCGCTCCCGCCCGGTCGTCTGGTGGTGGCCGACGCACGGCACGTGCACGCGCTGCTGTTCGGCCCGCTCGCCCCCGGCCACGCCGCCAGCCCGAGGACGAGGCGAGTGACGCTGTTCGCGGTGGGTGTCGACGGCGTGCCCGCGATCCACATCGAGGAGGCGCTGTGGACGTGCGGCGAGGTGCTCACTCACGTGTAGCGGCTCGCGGGGGCGGGTAAGTCCGGTGGTAAGCTTGACCCTCGCTTAAGGAGGCTGTGATGGAGCTCCTAGACCAGGAGATGAGGGCTTCGCTGGTTGCGACTCCGGTTCCAGCTCCGGGGCTGGAGCATGATGAGCTGGCGGCCCGGCGATCACTTCGCGGGCAGATCGCGAGGCTCGAGCGCGAGCTCGCCGACGCCTTCGTCACCGCCTATCCGATGGGCGGACTCGGTCACGGCCCCGCCGAGTCCCACCGAGACCCACGGCTGCTCGACCTGGGGGAGCTCGAGCGCGTTCGCGACGAGCTCGCGGAGCGGCTCCACTCCGCCCGCGTGACGATCGCTGAGCACACCGACGCGCAGGCAGCCAACCGGCTGCTGCTCGAGCGGCTGCTGCTCGAGCCGGGCAAGCACCGGTTCGTGCGGATCGCCTGCAGCGATCTGGGCGAGCCCGGCTGCGGCGTCTGGCAGGTCAGGCCGCGGCTCGGCCTGATCGGGATGCTGATGGGGTGGTGGCAGGTCAAGCTCTCCTCAGGCTGTCCGTTAGCCGGGGGCCGGGGATCAGGTCCCCGGCCCGGAAGATCGTCTAGTAAGAACAGCTGATGCGCGATGTGCTGAGGACTGGGGCAGGCGCCGTCCTGGTCCTACTGATCATGGTCGTCGGCAGCCTCGTGCTGTGGGTCGGCGCACCGCTTCTGTGGCTGTGGCTCGGATCGCAGATCGAGGGTGCGACCGCATCCGTCGGCGCAGCGATCGGCTCTGCGTTCCTCGGTGCGGTCCTGACGATCGTGCTCGTCGCCGCGATCCTCGCCAAGCTGTCGAACTTCTATCGCGCCAATCGGGTGGCCCGCGGGCTCGATGACCCCGGCCACTTCGTGCTCGAGGTAGTCCTCGTCATCAGCGCGAGCGTGGCGCTGTTCGCGTTCGTGATCTGGTTCTTCTTCCTCGCGGGAGCCGAGCCGCTGCCCGTGGGGATCAAGTACTGAGGGGGCGTCCGGGGACCTGGGACCGGCGGGGCCTCCGCGGGACCCGGCCCAGCGACGCGACCACGTCCGCGCCGCTCGGCCAGGTGGCTCGTGCTACACACCGACTAGCTCGAACGTGCCCTCTCGGGTGACGCTCGAGCACAGCTGATCCGCCAGCAGCCGCCGCTGACGCTCGGTCAGACTGCCGACCGGCTTCGTCTCGCTGATCTGGTTTCGCATGAGGAACTTCCGACACCGCGTGCTTCCCCAGCGGTGCTGGCTCATCAGCAGGTCTCCGATCGCCCAGCTGTTCGCCGCACATGGCGGGAAGAGGATGACCTCGGCTGCTGACATGTAGCCATCGGAGATCCGGCGCTTCAGCTCCGCCCGCGCGAGCCGGATCTCGTTGGCTCGCTCCAGCGCTCGCAGTCGTTGCGGCTCGCGGGTCATGATGGCAGTGTCCGTCATGTACTTCACTCCCTGCTTCCTCATTCGGAAGCCGACGCATGTTGTTGCCTACCGCTCTACGGGCACGCAGTCGCCCTGGGCCACGTTCCCATGAGGTCCTGCACTGATTTCAGACGGCCGACTGTGATGTCCCCTGCCGCCGAGACCTCACACCCCGAGAATCTCCGCCGCTCGGTCCGACCACCGTTCGACCGGAAGAACCTACGTCACCGTGGTGGTAACAGCAACGTCACATCTGGTTGCCGATGCGCTTAGAGCGGGTTTTTTCTCCGCCCCAAGATTTGTGCAGGAGCGGACAAGCGGATGTGAACGAGAGGGCCGTCGGATGTGAACGCGGGCGCGCTACGCCCGGCCCGGGAGCGGGCCGTGCTCGGCCTCGAAGGCGCTCTTGACGGACGCGAAGATGTCGATCGCGCGGTCGAGAACATGGCGATCATGGGTCGCCATCACGCTCGTCCGCAGCAGCGCGCCGCCGGGCGGGACGGCGGGGTGCAACATCACGTTCACATACAGGCCCGCGTCGTAGAGCGCCTTCCAGATCAGTCCGGCCTTCCAGTCGTCTCCGACCACGACGGGCACCACCGGGGTGACGATCTCGGTGCCGTCGGCCAGCCGCGTCGGCTCTACAACGCGTAGCCCGAGCTCCGCCAGACCTCGGTGCAGGTAGCGCGCGTTCTCGAGCACCCGCGCAAACAGCGGTGGGCCCTCAGGCGAGCGGCAGATCCTGACTGCGGCCAGCGCGGCGCCGACCGCGGCCGGAACGCCGGAGGCCGTGAAGATGAACGACCGCGCCTGGAAGCGCAGGAACTCGATCACGTCCGCCGGACCGGCGATCACCCCGCCGCAGGACGCCAGCGACTTGGAGAACGTCGCCATCCGCAGATCGACCCGGTCCTCGACGCCGAGCAGCTCACAGCTTCCGGCGCCTCGCCCTCCGAGCACACCGAGGGCGTGCGCCTCGTCGACCATCACTCGCGCGCCGAAGCGGTCACAGATATCGACGATCTCCGGCAGCGCCGCCACGTCGCCCTCGCTGGAGAAGACGCCGTCGACGACGACGAGGATCCCGCCCCCGTCCGCCGTCGCGCTCTCCAGGCGCCGCTCCAGCAGGTCGAGGCGGTTGTGCTTGAACGCGCGGAGCTTCGCGCGTGACAGGAGCACGCCGTCGAGGATCGAGGCGTGGTCGCCCGAGTCGACGATCACCGTGTCCTCCGGGCCCAGGATCGTCCCGAGTGACCCCATGTTCGCCTGGTGCCCGGTGGTGAACACCAGCGCCGCCTCCGTCCTGAGCCATTCGGCGAGCTCGCGCTCGAGCTCGAGGTGCAGCTCGGTCGTGCCGTTGAGGAAGCGCGAACCGGTGATCCCGGTGCCGTAGCGGCTGACCGCGTCGATCGCCCCCTGACGGACCCGCTCGTCGCCCGTGAGCCCGAGGTAGTTGTTGGAGCCGAGCATGATCCGCCGCTTGCCCTCCATCTCGACCTCTGGCAGCGTGGGCCCCTCGAGGACGCGGAAGTAGGGCACGATGTCGAGCTCGCGCGCGGCCCGCATCAACTCGAGGCGCTCGCTTTCGCGCGCCTTCGCGAAGACATCGACCGAGGTCCACATGGACTGAAGTATCTCGTTTGGTGATCCGCGGCGGCGAGCCGCGGCAGGCTTGCGACGGTCCGGATCGCAGCGTAGGCTGGTCTAGGGACCATGACGACGGTGGACAGCGACTCGCTCGCGGCGGGCCGCAGCGCATTTGCCGACCACGACTGGGGGCGTGCCTTCGAGCTGCTCGCGGCGGCCGACGCGGAGCGGTCTCTCGACGGCGCCGACCTCGAGCGGCTGGCAGAGGCCGCCGCGTGGTCGCGCCATTTCGAGGAGGAGCTGCGCAGCCTCGAGCGCGCCGAGGCGAGCTACCGGGCGGCCGGCGAGCGCCGCGCGGCCGGCCGCGTGGCGATGAAACTGGCGCGGGCGCATTGGAGCCGCGGCAACGACGCGCTGATGGGCGGGTGGTTCGGCCGTGCGCATACGCTGCTCGAGGGCGACGCGGAGTGCCGGGAGGGCGGGATGCTGCTGTGGATGAAGGTCCGCGCGGCGCTCCTCGGCGCCGGTGACGCGGCGACCGCGATCCCGCTCGCGGAGGAGCTGGTCGCGCTCGGTCAGCGCCTAAGCGACCCCGATCTCGAGGCGCTCGGGCTGCTCGAGCTAGGGCATGCACTGATCATCTCCGGCCGCGTGTCCGAGGGGTCCCGGCTGCTTGACGAGGCCAATGCGATCGCCGGCAGCGAGGCGGTCGAGCTCCAGACAGCCGGCACCGTCTACTGCAGCACGATCTTTGCCTGCCGCAACATCGGGGACTGGCCGCGGGCGGCGGAGTGGACCGACCAGTCGCTGGCATGGTGCGAGCGCAACTCCGTGAGCGGGTTTCCAGGGTTGTGCCGTCTTCACCGGGCCGAGGTGATCCGCTTCCGCGGGTCGCTCGAGGCGGCCGAGCGCGACGCGTCGGCCGCGTGCGAGGAGCTGCTCGCAGCGATGCCGCGGATGGTCGGCCACGCCTATCACGAGCTCGGCGACGTCCGGCGCCGGCGCGGCAACCTCGACGGCGCCAGGGAAGCGTTCGCGAAGGCGCTCGACTTCGGCTTCGACCCGCAGCCGGGTCTTGCGCTCCTCCGCCTCGATGAGGGCGATCAGAAGGGCGCGCTGCAGGCGATCTCGCGCCGCCTGGCCGACCGAGACGTGTTTGCGCAGGAGGGCCGAACGATCCTGCTGCCCGCCCAGGTCACCATCGCGTTGGCGGCCGGCGACGAGGACCAGGCGCTGAAGGCGCTCACCGAGCTGGAGGACGTGGCTGCGTCGTGCGACTCGCCGATGATCGACACCAGCGTCGTGCAGGCGCGGGGCGAGGTCTCACTGGCGCGCGGACATCTCGACGCGGCGATCGCCGAGCTGCGCTCCGCTTGGCGAGGGTGGTGCGAGACGAGCGCGCCGTACGAGGCGGCGCAGGTGCGCCTGCTGCTCGGATGCGCCTACCGCGAGATGGGGGACCTCTCCGCCGCGGCGCTGGAGCTCGAGGGCGCCCGCGACGCGTTCGCGCGGATCGGGGCTCAGACGCAGAGCGAGCGCGCGGGGGCGCTGCTCTCCGAATTGCGGAGAGCGCCGGACGTCCGGGCGACGAGGACGTTCATGTTCACCGACATCGTCGACTCGACGCGGCTGGTCGAGCTGATGGGGGATGAGGCCTGGACGATGCTGCTCGCGTGGCATGATCGCGCTCTACGAAGCTGCTTCGCCGAGCATCAGGGCCGCGAGGTGAAGCACGAGGGGGATGGGTTCTTCGTCGCGTTTGCGACCGCGGACGCCGCGGTCCGCTGCGCACAGTCAGTCCAGCGAAAGCTGGCCGAGCACAGGCGTGAGCACGGATTCGCGCCCCGGATACGGGTTGGCCTGCACACCTCGGAGGCAACCAGCCGCGGCGGCGACTACGCCGGGCTGGGCGTCCACGCCGCAGCGCGGGTTGGATCCGCGGCGCGTGCCGACGAGATCCTGGCGACCGCCGAGACGCTGGCCGCTGCCCGCGAGCGCTACGAGGTTGACGAGATGCGAACGGTGGCGCTCAAGGGCCTAGCCGATCCTGCCGAGCTTGCCAGCGTCGGCTGGCGCTGACCGGTCTGCGCTGCAGCAGCAACTCGAGCATCTCCCACGGCGCCTGCGCGAACGCGGCGCGAAGCTGCTCCTCGCTGTCGTACCTGCCGGCGAGCCGCCGTCCCTCGCAGCGAACGGTGAGCGACGGGAACCGGAACGGCCACGGTTCGACCACCATTCGCCCCGGCACCGGTCCCGGCGTCAGCTCCAGGTCCACGTGGGCGGTCGCCGTCGGGGCCGCCTTCGCCGTGACCGACCCCCACCCTAGGCACAGCGCCAGCGACATGTAGTCCCACGTCCAGATCAGCAGGCTGTTTCGCTCGAGCAGGGCATCGCCGGCGACTGGGGCAGTCACCGGGTCGGCGCGGAGCAGGTCGACAAGTTGGTGCTGAAAGTCGCGCTGGGCCGCGAGGAAACTGCGGACCCGCTCGGCGTCGGCGGGCGCTGCCTGGTTCAGATGTCGCCGCGCATAGAGCCGCCATCCATGCATCGAGACGAGCAGCGCGGCGTAGCGGCTCTGGGAGATCAGGCTCCGGGGGCCGTCGGTGAACAGACCGAGGTGGAGCTCGATCGGCATCTCCATGAACGAGCGCGGCAGCCCGGTCTTCGGGTTGTAGAGCGGCTCGAGGTCCCGGGTGGCCCAACCGACGTCGTGCTGCTCGGCGGCCAGGCACACCTCCTGGTAGGGCTCGACCGCTCCGAATTGCTGGTTGCCCCACGCGCGCGCGAGCTGGCCCGAGATCCACGCGTGCGAGGGCTGCCCGATCGCAAGCACCCCACGGTCGTCCTTGCGGAGCAGCATCGGGCGGACAGTAGCGGCACGCCTCGCGGTAGGGGCGGTCCCCGCGGCGCATCTAGGCTGTGGCCATGTTGCGCCGTCTGCGCCCGCCCGCCCGAACTCGCGTCGTGGACAGTCGGTGATCGCCGAAGCGCCGTCTGCACCCAGCGCCGTCGAGCGACGTCTGGTGCTGGTCGTCGGCGCGGTTGTGTTCGTCGACACGATGTTCTACGCGGCGATCGCTCCGCTGCTGCCCGGGCTGGCGCACGAGCTGCGGCTGTCGAAGCTCTCGGCCGGCGTGCTGACGGCCAGCTACGCCGTCGGCATGCTGGTCGGGTCGCTGCCCGGGGGTGTGCTGGCGGTGCGGGCGGGGCCGAAGCGCGCCGTATACCTGGGGCTGGCACTGCTCGGAGCCTCGACGCTGGCGTTCGGGTTCGTCCGGAGCGCGGTGGGGCTGGACATCGCCCGCTTCGTCGAGGGCGTGGGCGGGGCGTGCTCGTGGGCGGGCGGTCTGGCATGGATCGTCGCCGATGTCCCGGAGCGGCGGCGCGGGGCGATGATCGGGGGGGCGGTGGGAGCCGCGATCGGCGGCGCGCTGCTGGGACCGGTCATCGGCACCATCGCCAACGCGATCGGGCGGGGACCGACGTTCAGCGCCGTGGTCGTCCTGTCGCTCGCGCTGATCGCCGCCGCCAGCCGGATTCCGCTGGTGCACGACGCCTCCGGGCAGGGCGTCGCGCACCTCGGGTCGGCGCTGCGCAGCCGCGTGATGATCGTGGGCATGTGGCTCGTCGCATTACCCGCCGTGGCGTCCGGGCTGGTGAACGTGCTCGGGCCGCTCCGCCTGCACCGCCTCGGCGCCGCTGCCGCGGTGATCGGCGCGGTGTTCCTCGCGGGCGCCGCGATCGAGGCGGCGGTCAGCCCCGCGGTGGGGAGCCTCTCGGACCGCCGGGGCCGGCTGGTGCCGATGCGCTTCGGGCTGGTCGCGGCGACGGTGCTGCTCGCGTGCTTCACGGTGCCGGACAGCGCCGCCACACTCGCTCTGCTGATCGTCGCGATCGCGACCACGTTGGGGATGTTCTGGGCTCCCGCGATGGCGTTGCTGGCCGACGCCGCGGCCGCCCAGCGACTCGACCAGGCCCTGGCGGCCGCGCTGATGAACGTGGCGTGGGCGGCCGGACAGATCATCGGCTCGGGGGCCGGCGGCGCGCTCGCCAAGGCGGCGGGCGACGCCGCCCCGACGCTGCTCGCCGCGGGCGTCTGCGCCGCGACCCTGGCGCTTCTCAGAGGCCGCCTGAGATACGCCTGACGGCGTCACGTGCGAGCCTGCCCGGGCCGAGGCCGGCTGCGAGCCCTGCCCCGGCCGAGGCCGGCTACAACCCCTGCCCGGCCAGCTCTTCGTTCGTCGACGCGTTCGCGACCGCCTGGGGATTCGAGATCAGATGGTTCGCGAGCATCCACTGCCCGTACGAGTTCCACTCCACGGGGTCCTGCCAGCCCCACGGGCTGCCCGGGTTCGAAGGGAAGAACGCCGCAAGCGTCGCGTTGACCGCGGCGGCCTGGAACTTCGGATCGAGCCCGGGGTTGGCGCGAACGAGGTTCGCGACGCCCGACGCGGGATCGCTGCGGACCGACTTGTAGCCCCGCGCGATCCCCTGCACGAGGCGCCGGATCTCATCGGGACGGTTGACGAGCGTGCTCTGTCTGACCACGAGCACGAGCTCGTCGTAGCTGGGGACTCCGACCTGGTTCATCCTGATCACGTTCGGGTGCTTGCCCATCCGCGCCAGCTGGATCGCCTCGTAGTTCCAGTACGCCCCGAGCGTCGCGTCGACGCGTCCCGAGAGCATCGCCGGCAACAGGTCGGCTCCAACGTTGATCTCCCTGACCGAGCGGGACGGCACGCCGGCGTGCGCGAGGATCGTCTCGAGGTACGCGTGCTGGTAGGCGATCCCGGCGTCGCCGACGCGCTTGCCTTTCAGCTGGACGGCAGCCCTGATGTGCTTGGACCCGACCGAGACGATCGAGGTGAGCGGCTGCTGCACGATCGCCGCGACCGACACCAGCGGGAGGTTCTGATTGCGCGCCAGCAGCAGCTCCGGCTCATAGGAGATCGCCGCGTCGACCTTGCCGGCCGCAAGCAGCTGCAGCGGGCTGGCGGGGTTGGAGGGCACCTCCACGTGGACGTCGAGCCCGGCCTGCTTGAAGTAGCCGTTCGCCAGCGCCTGGTAGATCCCGACGTGGTCGGCGTTCGGGAACCAGTCGAGCATCAGCGTCAGCGCCTGGGCGCTGCCGCTGGGCGCCGTGACGCTCTCCTTCTTCTCGCCGCACGCGGCGAGCAGAAGGCAGAGGACCGGCAGCAGGACGGCAAGACGTTTCATGGGGAGCCTTCTCCTCGAGGTTGGTAAGCCCAGGGCAGCGCCAGTCGCTCGGCCAACGTGAGAAGTCCGAACAAGGCGATGGCGAACAGCGACAGGATCACGACGGCTGCCATCGCGCGCGCGCTCAGCAGCTGGGGGATCGACACGAGGATCAGGTAGCCGAGCCCCGAGTTCGAACCATTCCACTCGGCGAAGACCGCGCCGATCACCGAGACGGCGACCGCGATCTTCGCGCCGGTGAACACCCCGGGCAGCGCGGCCGGGAGCTCGACGTGCCAGAACGTCCGCAGGCGCGGGGAGTCGAACGTGCGCATCAGCTTGAGCATCTCGGGATCGACCGATGCCAGGCCCGCGAGCGTCGTGACCACCACCGAGAAGAACGAGACGAGCGCGACGACGACGAGCTTCGGAAGGATCCCGAAGCCGAGCCAGAACGCGAGCACCGGCGCGAGGATCACCACCGGCACCGCCTGCGATCCGATCACGAGGGGGTAGGCGGCGCGGCGGAAGGCGTGCGAGAAGTGGATCGCGATCGCGAGCAGGAGTCCCGCCGCGCAGGCGACGAGGATCCCCAGCACGACCTCGCGCGCGGTGACGCCGAAGCTACTCCACAGCAGCGACCGATCGGTGTACAGCGACTTCGCGACCTGGTGCGGAGACGGAAGGATCAACGAGAAGCTCGGGCCCTTCAGGTCGACGTACAGCTCCCAAAGCCCGATCAGCGCCGCGAGCAGCAGGATCGGGGGCAGGTAGCGGCGGACGAAGGTCACGCCCTCACCCCCAACGCCTCGAGCGCGCGCTGCCGGAGGGTGACCACGGCCGGGTCGGTGGCGCGGCGGGGTCTGGCAAGGTCGATCTCGAGCTCGGCGACGGTGTGACCGGGGCGCGGCGACATCACGACGACCCGGTCGGCGAGCACGACCGCCTCCTCGACGTCGTGCGTGACGAGCACCACCGTGCGGGGCTCGAGCTCGAGCACGTGCCCGAGCCAGCCCTGCATCTCCTGGCGCGTGATCGCATCGAGCGACGCGAACGGCTCGTCCAGCGCCAGCACCGGCTTGCCGGCGAGCAGCGTCCGCAGGAACGAGACCCGCTGGCGCATCCCGCCGGACAGCTGGGCGGGTCTCGACCGCTCGAACCCACGGAGGCCAAACCGCTCGAGCCACGGCTCCGCCTGCCGGCGCGCGGCGTCACGCCCGGTCCCGCGGGCGCGGAGCGCGAGGCAGGCGTTGTCGAGGGCGCCCAGCCAGGGCAGCAGCAGGTCACGTTGGGGCATCAGCGCCGCCGGCTCGGACTGGATCGCGCCGGCGTCGGGTCGCTGCAGCCCGCAGATCAGCTCGAGCAGCGTCGACTTCCCGCAGCCGCTCGGGCCGACCACGGCGACGACCTCGCTCGGGCGTGCGCGCAGGGACATGCCGGCCAGCGCCGTCACGTCGTCGCGCCTGGTCTTGAACACGCGAGTCACGGATTCGACGGCTACGCCGCCTACGCCATGAACGTCGCGAGGCTCCTTCTCGGGAGCCTCGATCACGTCGCTTGTCGCTCCCTCCGCGGGCATTACCCCACAGGTTCTAAGGGTCAGCGCCGGGGCACGGCGCGCGCCGGGCGCTTGGATCGGCTCGGCGCGGTGCCTGCGCGGGGCGCTATCTCAGCCGGCTCACCCGCCAGCACCCCTGGTTTTCAGGTACGCAGTGATGCTATCGCGGCGGTGTCGGAGACGCGCGGGTGGCGCGGGCCCGTCCAGATCTGCGAACGATGGCGAAAAGGACACGTATGCAGACCCGACTCTCCATTGTTCGACTCGGCGCGCGCCGGTCGGGACGAGCGCGGGGCGTCGGCGGCCTCGTCCAGCACGAAGTTTGGCGAGCGCGCGCGGTGGAAATCGAACAGGTCGAACAGGTCACCGACCGCCGGCCTGTTCATCGGGACGTACGGATTGCTGCGCCGGCTCACCGGATCGGGGAGGTTGTCCAGGCTGCGCGACGACAGCGGGTCGAGCGCCCAGTTGCGCTCGATGAAACTTCAGGATCGACACGTGGTCGGCGTAGGCGTTGCCGGACCAGCCTGGCCAGCGGTGGCGCTCCGGGTGTCGCAAAGCGGTGAAGCTCGCGCCTTGCGGGGCTCCGCCTCGGCGGAGACCCCGTTTGGTTTCGTCGTCGCGTGGGCAAAAGATTGTGTGTGCAACCACCGGTTGCTCCTCACACCACGACGGACGGAGGCATGAGATGAAGGTCGGAAGGTTGCTCCTCAGACTCACGGTGGGAGGTTTCTTCTTCGGCCACGGGGCTCAGAAGCTGTTCGGCTGGTTCGGCGGACGCGGCCTCGACGCGACCGCGCAGGGCTTTCACCAGATGGGGATGCGGCCGGGCCGCCGTCACGCGCTCGCCGCCGCTCTCACCGAGACCGTCGGCGGCACCGCGGTCGCCCTAGGCGCGGCAACCCCGCTCGCCGCAGCTCCGCTGATCTCGGTGATGTTGACAGCGATCAACCGCGTCCACCTCAAGAACGGCCCGTGGAACAGCCAGGGCGGTTACGAGTACAACGTCGTCCTGATCGCCGCGCTGCTGGCGCTGGCGGAGGTGGGCCCCGGCGACCTGTCGCTCGATCACGCGCTCGGCCAGGAGCGAAGCGGTCCGGGCTGGGCGCTCGCCGCCCTCGCGCTCGGCACCGCCGGAGCAGCCGGCGCGCACGTCGTCGCCGAGCTGGAGCCGGCCGACGAGCCGGCCGCGCCACAGCCGAGCCCCGACGGCCGAGCCCGAAGCGAGCCCGAGAGGGAGCCTACGTCGCCTGTACCGACGTCAGCGCCTTGACGAAGTCCTCTAGCTGGTCGGTCCGCCAGCACTCGAACGCCGTGCAGTGCTTCTCGTACGCGGCGATCACCGAGTCGCCGTAGTTCCAGTACAGCCGCGGCTCGGGATTCAGCCAGAAGGTACGTCCGGCGCGGGCGGTGATCGCCGCGAACACGTCGTCACGCGGCGGACGGCCGTTGGTGCGCGCGTCGCCGAGCACGATCACCGTCGCCCGCGGGTGGAGCTCGTCCTCGATCAGCGTCAGGAACTCCTCCCACACGCGACCGTAGTCGGTGTAGCCAGAGATGTCGGCGACGCCGGCGTCACGTGAGATCGCCTCGCTTGCCCCGCGGAAGTCCCGCTGGCGCTCGAACACCTCGGTCACCTCCGAGATCCGCTCGATGAACACGAACGAGCGAAGCTTCCGGAACGCGTCGTGGAGCGCGTGGAGGACGCTGAGGAAGAACGTCGATGCGCTGGTCACGCTCGTCGACACGTCGCAGAGCACAAAGATCTCAGGTCGACGCGGTCGCTGCGGTCGGTACTTCAGCGTGATCGGCACGCCGCCGGTCTCGAGCGAGGCCCGCATCGTCCGCCGCACGTCGACGTGCGCGTGGCGCTTGCGCCCCTTCAGCTCGTGTCCCTGGGTGGCGAGTCGCCGCTTCAGCTGAGCGACCACCCGGTGAACCGCGGCCAGATCCCGGATCGGCCCGCTCGGGAGCGCGCGATCGAGCTCGTTCAGGGGGCGCTTCGGCGGGAGTGCCGCGGTGCGCTCGATCATCGCCCGCTCGAGCTCGCGGCGCAGCTGCTGTTCGAACCGGCGCAGCTGCTCGCGCGGCATGCCGTGGCGGCGGGGATCGTCCTCGGGCAGGTCGGGCTGCGGCTCGGCGCGGAGCCCCAGCGCGCGGCGGATCCGTTGCACGTCGACGCCGAGCACGCCGGATCCCTGACCCCGTCCGAACGCCGCGATCGCGAGCCGCGCCAGATCGCGCAGCGCGGCCTCGTCGCCGTCGCGCAGCGCGGCAGCGATCTGTTGGCGCAGGGTGTCGAGGTCGAGCGCCGACTCGCCGTCCGCGGGCTCTCCGCGTTCGGTGATCCGCTGCCTGGCTGCCTCCGCCTCGGCGGCCCGGAAGAAGAAGCGGTCGAACACGAGCTCGAAGGTCCGCCGGTCCTCCGGCGACTTGGCGAGCGTCGCGGCCACCGCCTCCCTGAAGTCGGCCTGGTCGCTCCAGGGAACGTGCTCGAGCACCTCGAAGGCGTCGAGGATCTCCGAGGTGCCGACCGACACTCCCTCCTCGCGGAGGTCCTCGGCGAACGCCA
>Ga0187776_10000606_pt1 | contig 17312 bp, 16 predicted proteins | sample 0216_BV02_MP12_2_FD_132426 | JGI IMG/M metagenome (GOLD analysis project Ga0187776, IMG submission 132426) | Tropical peat soil microbial communities from peatlands in Department of Meta, Colombia - 0216_BV02_MP12_20_MG | ecosystem: Environmental > Terrestrial > Soil > Wetlands > Peat | place...
CGTCGGCCGGGCGCACGATCCGGCTGCCTTCCACGCGCACGCGGTCGCCCTCGGCCACGTCCGGCCGCGAATCGAGCACCACCAGCCGGTAGCGTCCATCGTCCAGGCGCACGATCACCTGCCATTGGCTCACCACGCTCGGCGCCTCCTTGCCGATGCTGGCCGAGGAACCGGTGCTGGCCTTGCCCCCGCCGAGCGGAACCGAGGTCACGAATCCCGAGGGCCGGCCCGCGTCCGCGGGCGAGGGCCGCAGCTCCTTCGAGACGGACCGCACCGAGGTCACCACGCCGCAGTCGGCGCACGCGGCGCCCGCCGAAGGCGCGGGCGAAGGGACCGACGGGGCCTGCGCCCAGGCGCAGGCCGCGGCCGCCGCGACGGCGGCGAAAAGGATTTTCGTCGGCGACCTCATCGTCAAGGGCTCCGTGGGGGTTTCCGGGCGCCCATCCTAACCCGCCGTCCGCGCCCGGGTGGGCCGCGCGGGCCGCAATATTCCCCATCGGAAGCAAGACCATGATAAAATTCAACAATCAAAGCCGCCCGGGCGGCGTGCGATTCCCCCCATGATCCGCCAGCGAACCCTCAAGACCTCCGTGCGCGCCACCGGCGTGGGTCTTCATACCGGCCACAAGGTGACGATGGTGCTGCGCCCCGCGCCCGTCGACACCGGCATCGTGTTCTGCCGCACCGACCTCGAGGGCAATCCCGCCATTCCCGCCCGCGCTCTCAACGTCTCGAATACGACGCTCGCGACCGTGATCGAGAAGGACGGGGCGCGCGTGTCCACGGTCGAGCACCTCATGGCGGCCTTCGCGGGCCTCGGCATCGACAACGCTTTCGTCGACCTCTCCGGCGAGGAAGTCCCGATCATGGACGGGAGCGCGGGGACGTTCGTCTTCCTGCTGCAATCGGCGGGCATCGAGGAGCAGGCGGCGGCCAAGCGCTACGTGCGCATCCTCGAGCCGGTCGAGGTCGAGCAGGGCGACAAGAAGGTCCGCCTCGAGCCGTTCAACGGCTTCAAGGTGGCCTTCTCGATCGAGTTCAGCCATCCGGTCTTCGACGCGGCGCGCTCGCGCGTGGAGGTGGACTTCGCGGAAACCTCGTTCGTCCGCGACGTCTCGCGCGCGCGCACGTTCGGCTTCACGCAGGAGGTCGAGATGATGCGCGAGAAGGGGCTCGCCCGCGGCGGATCCCTCGACAACGCGATCGTGGTGGACGACTTCCGCGTCCTCAACGCGGAGGGGCTGCGCATGGACGACGAGTTCGTGAAGCACAAGGCGCTCGACGCCGTCGGCGACCTCTACCTCCTCGGGCACCCGGTGATCGGCGCCTTCCTCGGACACAAGTCGGGCCACGCGCTCAACAACCAGCTGCTGCGCAAGCTCATCGCCCGCCGCAGCGCGTGGGAAGAAGTCACTTTCGACCGCGTCGAGGCGCTTCCGCGCGCCTTCGCGAAGCTCGCCCTCCAGCCGCAATAGCCAGGGCTTCCCTAGCGCCGGCGCCCGGAGATCCGCTGGAGGGCCTCCTTCAGCGGGGAGTCCGCAAGGCCGCGGGCGACCGTCTCGAGCTTCTCGCTGGGCAGCTCGCCGCGCGGCCGGACCGCCCGGGGAGCTGTGACGCGGTTCACTTGAACTTCGATGCGGATTGAATTAAGCTCCTGATCCACCGAGTGTTTCGGGGATCTTCGCGCCGTTTCACGCAACCCCTCGAGCAATCGGGGCGCGAGCTGCCGCAGGACCGCCGCGACGGGCCCGCTGGCCGCGCAGATAACGACAGTCGTTCCATCGATGGCGCACACCCGGCTCGCCTCGGCGAGCGGCGCGGGTGCGAGAGTCCTGTAGCGACGCTGCAGGCGCCTGATGAAAGCGAGCCGCGCGGCGAGCGGCTTCAGTTCGGTGCTGTCGCCGAGCAGCCTGGCGATGGATTCGGGGGCCATGATGGGAAGCGGAGGGTTGGCGTGAACATTATTCTCGTTTCCGACAGTCTCGCGAAGAGCCGGTCGGTGACGCTGTCGCAGGGGCAGGTGCTGCTCATCGCTTTCGGCATCCTCGTCGCCGGGTTCCTGCTCGCCACGGTCACCTACGTCGTGACGATGCGGTTCGCGGTGGACCTGCGCAACCCCTACCTGCGCTCGCTCCTCGCCTCGCTGCACCAGGACGAGATGAAGCGCTCCGAGGCCCAGGTGAAGGAGAACCTCGACGCGCTCGCCGCCAAGGTGGGCGAGCTGCAGGCCCGGATCCTCCGCCTCGACGCCTTCGGCGAGCGCCTCGCCAAGGCGGTGGGTGTGAAGCAGGACGAGTTCCACTTCGACCAGAAGCCGGGGCAGGGCGGTCCCGCGGTCCTCCTGGACCACGACCTCACCGTGCCCGAGTTCCGGCAGATGCTCGACGAGATGTCGCGCGTCCTCGACGACCGCAGCGACAAGCTGGGCGTGCTCGATTCCTACCTGATGGACGACCGCCTCGCGCGCAAGACCATTCCCACCACGATGCCGGTGAAGGGCGGGTACTACTCCTCCAACTACGGCTACCGCATCGATCCCATCAACGGCCACACCGAGTTCCACACCGGCGTGGACATCATCGCCGCGCCGGGCACGCCGGTGATGGCGGCGGCGGGCGGCGTGGTGTCCCTGTCCACGGTTCTGCCGGAGTACGGCCGGGTGGTGGACGTCGACCACGACAACGGCCTCACCACCCGCTACGCGCACCTCTCGAAGAGCCTCGTGAAGGTGGGCGACGTGGTCATGAAGGGACAGGTGATCGCGCTGGTCGGCAACACCGGCCGCACGACCGGCCCGCACCTGCACTTCGAGGTGCGCGAGAACGGCATCCCCCTCAATCCCAACAAGTTCCTCGCCATCGGCAAGCGCGACGTGCTCGTGAGCGCTTCGGTGCGCCACTAGGGGCGGTCCCGCGGGCCTTGTCCCCCGCGCGGGCCGGCCCCATCTCACCGTATAATTGACCGCTTCCGGTCCTCCGCGGGCCGGTCGTCGCTTTCCTCGCTCTCCGTTCCCCGTGCTCAACACCGCTCTCAAGGCCATCTTCGGCAGCCGCAACGACCGCCTCCTCAAGCAGTACCGGAAGATCGTCGAGTCCGTGAACGCGCTCGAGCCCGCGGTGCAGAAGCTCACCGACGAGGCGCTCGCGGCGAAGACGCCGGAGCTGCGGCAGAAGGTGGCGCAGGGCGCGCCGCTCGAGGCCGTGCTGCCCGAGGCGTTCGCCGTGGTGCGCGAGGCCTCGAAGCGGGTGCTGGGCATGCGCCACTTCGACGTGCAGCTGGTGGGCGGCATCGCGCTGCATCAGGGCAAGATCGCGGAGATGCGCACCGGCGAGGGCAAGACGCTGGTGGCGACCCTCCCCTCTTACCTCAACGCCCTCGAGGGCAAGGGCGTGCACGTGGTGACCGTCAACGACTACCTCGCCCGGCGCGACGCCGAATGGATGGGGCGCATCCACCGCTTCCTCGGCCTCACCGTGGGCGTGGTCGTGCCGCAGATGGACCCGCTCGAGAAGCAGGCGTCGTACCGCGCCGACATCACCTACGGCACGAACAACGAGTTCGGCTTCGACTACCTGCGCGACAACATGGCCCCGGGCGTGGCCGACCGCTTCCAGCGCGGCCTCAACTACGCGATCGTGGACGAGGTGGACTCGATCCTCATCGACGAGGCGCGCACCCCGCTCATCATCTCCGGCCAGGCCGAGGACTCGACCGAGCTCTACCGGCGCATCAACCAGCTCGTGCCGCGCCTGAAGAAGCAGGACGACGAGAAGGGGCCCGGCGACTACTACGTCGACCTCAAGATGCACACGGTGACGCTTTCGGAGGAGGGCCACGAGCACGCCGAGGAGCTCATGACGAGCGCGGGGCTCCTCGCCGAAGGCGCGAGCCTGTACGACCCGTCGAACATCGTGCTCATGCACCACCTCCATGCGGGCATCCGCGCGCACGCGCTGTACCACCGGGACCAGCATTACGTCGTGCAGAACGACGAGGTGATCATCGTGGACGAGTTCACCGGGCGCATGATGCAGGGCCGGCGCTGGTCCGACGGCCTGCACCAGGCGGTCGAGGCGAAGGAGGACGTCCCGGTCAAGAGCGAGAGCCAGACGCTCGCCTCGATCACGTTCCAGAACTACTTCCGGCTGTACCGCAAGCTCGCCGGGATGACGGGAACCGCGGACACCGAGGCCTTCGAGTTCTCCACGATCTACAACCTCGAGACGGTGCTCATCCCGACGCACCGCCCGATGATCCGCAAGGACCTGAACGACCAGGTCTTCATCACCGCCAAGGAGAAGTACCAGGCGATCATCGACGACGTCAAGGAGCGCACCGCCCGGGGGCAGCCGATCCTGGTGGGCACCACGTCGGTGGAGAACTCGGAGCTCCTCTCGGGCATGCTCCAGAAGGACAGGATCCCGCACAACGTGCTCAACGCCAAGCAGCACGCGCGCGAGGCGGAGATCGTCGCGCAGGCGGGCCGCCCCGCGCAGGTCACGATCGCGACCAACATGGCCGGCCGCGGCACCGACATCGTCCTCGGCGGCAACCCCGATCCCGAGATCCAGCTCGTGAAGGGCGACGAGACGCTCGACTCGGCCGAGAAGGAGCGGCGCATCGCCGGGATCCGCGAGGCCTGGCAGAAGCTGCACAACGACGTGGTGGCCTCCGGGGGCCTGCACATCGTCGGCTCCGAGCGCCACGAGTCGCGCCGGATCGACAACCAGCTGCGGGGCCGCAGCGGCCGGCAGGGCGACCCGGGGAGCTCCCGGTTCTTCCTGTCCTTCGAGGACCCGCTGCTCAAGATCTTCGCCGGCGAGCGGCTGCAGGCGATCATGCGCTCCCTCAAGATCCCCGAGGGCGAGCCGATCGAGGCGCGCATGGTCACCCGCTCGATCGAGAACGCGCAGCGCAAGGTCGAGGCGCGCAACTTCGACATCCGCAAGCAGCTGCTCGAGTACGACGACGTGGCGAACGACCAGCGCAAGGTGATCTACGCCCAGAGGAACGAGCTGCTCGAGTCGCAGGACATCTCCGAGACCATCCGCTCGATCCGCGCCGACGTGCTCGCGGCGGCCGTGCAGGAGTTCGTCCCGCCGGGCAGCGTCGAGGAGCAGTGGGACGTGCCCGCGCTCGAGCGCAAGCTCGAGGCGGACTTCTTCGTCAAGGTGCCGCTCGCCGGCTGGGTCGAGGAGGACGAGTCCGCCGACGGGGAGACGATCGTCGAGCGGGTGGTCGGGGCGGCGGACCGGACGTACGAGGCGAAGTTCGCCCCGATCGAGGACCGCGAGGCCGTGCACCACTACGAGCGCGCGGTGATGCTGCAGTCGATCGACTCGCACTGGCGCGAGCACCTCGCCTCCCTCGACTACCTGCGCCAGGGCATCCACCTGCGCGGCTACGCCCAGAAGCAGCCGAAGCAGGAATACAAGCGCGAGGCCTTCGAGCTGTTCGGGGCGATGCTCGACTCGATCAAGCGCGAGGTGACGCGCCACCTGATGGCGGTGCAGATCCGCACGCAGGAGCAGGTGGAGGAGGCCGAGCGTCGCGCCGAGCAGGCCGCGCGCGCGGTGAGGAACGTGCAGTACCACCACTCCGACTACGACCCGGCGCTCGCCGAGGGCGGCGGCCCCTCGGAGGCGGCGGTGGCGGTCGCGACGGCCGCGGCGGCGAGCGCCGTGGCGCAGCAGCAGCCGATGATCCGCTCCACGCAGAAGATCGGGCGCAACGACCCCTGCCCGTGCGGCTCGGGGAAGAAGTACAAGCACTGCCACGGCCGCCTCGCGTAGCGGAAACCGGGGACGGACCCCGACTTCCGCCCCTCGCTCAGCGGCTCGCCAGCTGGCGGTGCACGAGCTTCGCGGCCGAGACGGCCGGAGCCATCAGGGCGTCCACGAAGGCGCCCGCCTCGCCCAGCATGAATTCCCGGAACGCGTGCGCCGCCGGCGACAGGCGCTTGTCGGCCCGGTGGACGAGGTACCAGCGGCGCACGATGGGAAGGTCCTCGACGTCGAGCACGGCGAGCGCGCCGGTCGCCACCTCGCGCGCGAGCGTGTGCAGCGAAAGCAGGCTGATCGCCATGCCCGCCATCACCGCCTGCTTGATGGTCTCGTTGCTGCTCATCACGAGCGTGGGCGAGAAAGGCACGTGATGCCTGGCGAAGAGCGCGTCGGTGAGGATGCGCGTTCCCGATCCGGGCTCGCGCGCGATGAAGGGCTCGTCGAGCAGGCTCTTCACCGGCAGGCGCCGCCGGCGCGCGAAGCGGTGGTCCGGGGGCGCCACGGCGACGTGCGGGTTGGGCGCGAAGGGCTCCGCGCGGGTCTCGATCTCGTCGGGCGGGCGCCCCATCACCGCGATGTCGATGTCGTCCAGGTCGAGGTGGCGCACCATGGCCTCCCGGTTGCAGACGTCGAGGCGCAGCTTCACGTCGGCGTGGCGGCGGCAGAATTCGGACAGGAGCCGCGGCGCGAAGTACTGCGCGGTGCTGATCACGGCCACCGTGAGCTGGCCGCCCCGCAGGCCCTTGAGCGCGGCGATCGCGTCCTCGGTGCTCTTGAGCTCCCGCTCCACCGCGAGGGCGGCGCGCAGGATCTCGCGCCCGGCCTCCGTGGGCCGGATGCGCCGGCCGGACCGCTCGAGCAGCGGCAGGCCGCACGAGGTCTCGAGCTGCTTCACCTGCAGGGAGACCGCCGGCTGCGACAGGTGGAGGGCCCGCGCCGCCCCGGAGAAGCCCTGCTCCGTCACGACGGCGGCGAATACCCGAAGCTGGCGGCGCGTGATGTGTCGCATGGCTCAGTATAAGAATTCCTGATCGTCTGTTCAATAAAAATAAACTTTCCTTTTTCCCCGGCGAAGCGCCAATCTCTGCCACGGGATCATCGAGGGCCGGGCGGGTGGAGGAGCCCGCCGGAAAGCGAGGAAAAGCCATGGCCGGACGCAACTTCCTGTTCGTTCCAGGACCCACCAACGTTCCCGACCGCATCCTGCGGTCCATGATGGTGGCGATGGAGGACCATCGCTCGAGCGCCTTCCCGGCCCTCACGCGCGACCTCTTCCCGCAGCTCAAGCGCGTCTTCCAATGCGAGGAAGGAGAGGTGTTCGTCTTTCCCGCCACCGGCACCGGGGCGTGGGAGGCCTCGCTCGCCAACACGCTCTCGCCCGGCGACCGCGTGCTCGCGCCGCGCTTCGGCCAGTTCAGCCACCTCTGGATCGACATGATGCAGCGCCTCGGGCTCGACGTGGAGGTGATCGACGTCGAGTGGGGCGCGGGCGCTCCCGAGGACCGCATCGCCGCGGCCCTGAAGGCCGACCGCGAGCACCGCATCAAGGGCGTGATGGTGGTCCACAACGAGACCGCCACCGGCGTGACGAGCGACGTCGCGGGGGTGCGCCGCGCGATGGACGAGGCGGGCCATCCGGCGCTGCTCTACGTGGACGCCGTGAGCTCGCTCGCGAGCATCGACTTCCGCTTCAGCGAGTGGCGCGTGGACCTCGCGGTCACCGGATCGCAGAAGGGCCTCATGATGCCCGCGGGGCTGGGCATCGTCTGCGCAGGCCCGCGCGCCCTCGAGGCCGAGCGCCGGGCGCGCCTCGCGCGCGTGTTCTTCAGCTTCGCCGACATGCGGCGTGCGAACGTGGACGGCTACTTCCCGTACACGCCGTCCCTGCCCCTGCTCCACGGGCTGCGCGAGTCCCTCGCGATGCTCTTCGAGGAGGGGCTTGCGAACGTCTTCGCGCGCCACGCGCGCCTCGCCGGCGGCGTGCGCGACGCGGTCGCCGCGTGGGGACTGGCGACCTGCTGCCGCGCCTCGCGCTGGCACTCGAATACCGTCACCGCGGTCGTGGTCCCGCCGCACGTGAACGCGGCGCACGTGATCGACACGGCGTTCCGCCGCTACAACCTCGCCCTCGGCGCGGGGCTGTCGAAGGTGGCGGGCAAGGTCTTCCGCATCGGCCACCTCGGCGACCTGAACGAGCTCATGCTGCTCGGGGCGCTCGCTGGCGTCGAGATGGCGATGCTCGACTGCGGGGTCGAGATCGAGGCGGGCCGCGGCGTGGCGGCGGCCGAGGCCGCGTGGCGCCGCGCGCGCTCCGCCCAGCCGGAAGCCGTGTCGCTCGCCGCCTGAGTCGCGGCTCCGGGCGCCCCCCGGGCCGCGGCCCGGGCCCGTGTAGAATCGCGCCATCGACCCGGCGCGCCGGCCGCGCGCCGGCCCCTTCCGCGCGCATTGCCCACGATGGCCGTCAACCTCGAGCCGCCGCGAGCCCAAGACCTGCTTCCCGTTGCCGGCCTGCGCCTCGGGACCGCGCGCGCCGGAATCCGCAAGCCGAACCGCCGCGACCTGCTCATCGCGGCCCTCGACGAGGGCACGCGCGTGGCGGGCGTGTTCACGCGCAACCGCTTCCGCGCCGCGCCCGTGCTCGTGTGCGAGGAGCACCTCGCGGCGGGGCTCCCGATCCGCGCGATCGTGGTGAACACGGGTGTGGCGAACGCGGGCACGGGCGAGGCGGGCATTGCGAGCGCGAAGACCGTGTGCGCCGCGACCGCGGGCGCGCTGGGCGTCGGGACGGCGCAGGTGCTTCCGCTCTCGACGGGCGTGATCATGGAGCCGCTGCCGGTGGAGCGCATCGAGCGCGCGATCCCGGAGTGCGTCGCCGACCTCGCGGCGGGCCGCTGGGCCGAGGCGGCCGAGGCGATCATGACGACCGACACCGTCCCCAAGGCCGTCTCGCGGCGCGTCGTCATCGATGGCCGCGCGATCGCGGTCACCGGCATCGCGAAGGGCGCGGGCATGATCCAGCCGAACATGGCGACCATGCTCGCGATCGTCGCGACCGACGCCGCGGTGGGCCCGGACGCGCTCCAGTACCTCGCGCGGCGCGTCGCGAACCGGTCCTTCAACGCGATCACGATCGACGGGGACACGTCCACCAACGACACGCTGCTCGTCGTCTCCACGGGGCGGGCGGGCAATCCCGAGATCGTGGGGGAGGGCACGGCGGAGTTCGCGAAGCTCTCCGGCGCCGTGGTCGAGGTGGCCCAGCTTCTCGCGCAGGCGATCGTGCGCGACGGCGAGGGGGCGACCAAGTTCATCACCATCACCGTAGACGAGGGGGCGAGCCGGGAGGAGTGCTTCCGGGTCGCCAAGGCGATCGCCCATTCGCCGCTCGTGAAGACGGCCTTCTTCGCCTCGGACCCGAACCTCGGGCGCATCCTCGCCGCCGTGGGCAACGCCGGGATCGCGGACCTCGATCCCGCGCGCGTGGGCCTGCAGCTGGGCGACGTGGTGGTGGTCGAGGGCGGCTCGCGCGCGGTTTCCTACACCGAGGCCCAGGGGCAGCGCGTCATGAAGCCCGCGGAGATCGCGGTGCGGCTGACCCTCGGCCGCGGCGACGAGACCGCGACCGTGTGGACCTGCGACCTGTCCTACGACTACGTGAAGATCAACGCCGACTACCGCAGCTAGAGGCCCGCGCCATGGACGAATCGCGACCCCCGGCGCCGCCCCTGGAGCGCTACTACGCGAAGCGCGCCGCCGTCTACGAGCAGGTCTACGACAAGCCCGAGCGCCAGCACGAGCTCGAGTGGCTGCGCCGGCGCGTGCCCGAGATCTTCCGCGGCCGCGCCGTGCTCGAGGTGGCGTGCGGGACGGGCTACTGGACGCAGTTCATCGCGCGCACGGCCGCGCGCGTGCACGCCTGCGACATCAACGAGGCCGTGCTCGAGATCGCGCGCGAGAAGCCGATCCCGCCCGGCCGCGTCGCGTTCTTCAAGGCCGACGCGGTGAGGCTCGAAGGCGCGCCCTCGGGCTGCGACGCGGCGTTCGCGGGCTTCTGGTGGTCGCACGTGAGGAAGAGCGATATCGCCCGCTTCGTCGCGAGCCTCGCCGCGAAGCTCGCGCCCGGCGCCGTGGTCGCCATCCTCGACAACCGCTACGTCGAAGGCAGCTCGACGGCGATCTCGCGGCGCGACTCCGAGGGCAACACCTACCAGATCCGCGCGCTGCCGAACGGCGAGCAGCAGGAGGTGCTCAAGAACTTCCCGGCCGCCAGGGAGCTCGCCGAGGCGGTGCGGCCGGTGGCGCGGGAGGCGCACCTGGAGACGCTCACTTACTACTGGCTGCTCGTGTTCACCCTCCGATGAGCGACGAGCTCAAGCGCATCGCCGACCGCCTCGAGGGCCTTCTCGAGCGGATCGACCGCCTCATGCCGCCGGGGGCGGGCGGCCCGGACTGGAAGGCCTCGACCGCCTTCCGCTGGCGCAAGCACGCGCGCGGCGGCTGGCTCGAGGTGGTTCGCCACCCGCACACGATCCGCTTCTCGGACCTGAAGGACGTCGACGAGCAGAAGCGGCGGCTGCGCGAGAACACCGCGCAGTTCGTGGCGGAGCGGCCCGCGAACAACGTGCTCCTCACGGGCGCGCGCGGCACCGGCAAGAGCTCGCTCGTGAAGGCCGCGCTCGCCGAGTTCGCGCCCAAGGGGCTGCGGCTGATCGAGGTCGACAAGCGCGACCTCGTGGACCTTCCCGAGATCGTGGACCTCGTCGCGGACCGGCGCGAGCGCTTCATCCTGTTCTGCGACGACCTCTCCTTCGAGGCCTCCGACGCGGGCTACAAGTCGCTCAAGGTCGCCCTCGACGGCTCCATCGCGGGCTCGGCCGACAACCTGCTCATCTACGCCACCTCCAACCGGCGCCACCTGATGCCCGAGTTCATGGACGAGAACCTCGAGGCGAAGCACGTGGGCGGCGAGATCCACCCCGGCGAGACGACCGAGGAGAAGATCTCGCTCTCGGAGCGCTTCGGACTGTGGCTCTCGTTCTATCCCTTCGACCAGGAGCAGTACCTGCACATCGCGGACCACTGGGTCGAGCGCCTGGGCGGCCGGCCCGACGAGGAGTCGCGCAAGGCCGCGCTCCTCTGGGCGCTCGAGCGCGGCTTCCGCAGCGGGCGCGTCGCGTGGCAGTTCGCGCGCGACTGGGTGGGCAGGCAAAAGACGGGATCCGCCGATAAACGACGATGAACGCGGCACACCCGGGCGTCGATATGCGGGGACGCGGAGCGTCGAGCGCCAGCCGCCCGAGGGCGGAGCCGGCGCTTGGCTGAGGGGAAGATCACCGAGGTCGCCGCGGCGGTGATCGAGCGCCCCGGCGAGTTCCTCCTCGCGCAGCGCCCCGCGGGCAAGCCCTATCCCGGCTACTGGGAATTCCCGGGCGGCAAGATCGAGCCCGGCGAGGACGCGGCCGCGGCGCTCGGGCGCGAGCTCCGCGAGGAGCTCGGTATCGTGGTGCGCGAGGCCGCGCCCTGGATCACGCGCGTCTACGCCTACACGCACGCGACGGTGCGCCTGCACTTCTTCCGGGTCGGCCGCTGGCAGGGGGAGCCGCAGCCGCTCGAGGATCAGGCGATCGCCTGGCAGCGCATCGGGGCGCCGGACGTGAGCCCGATGCTTCCCGCCAACGCGCCCGTTCTCGCGGCGCTCGCGCTTCCGGCGGTGATGGTGATCTCGAGCGCGGAGGCTCTCGGCATCGACGCGTGGATCGAGCGGCTCGCCGCGCGCGTGGCCGGGGAGCGGCTGCTGGTGCAGGTGCGCGAGAAGTCGATGCCGCGCCAGCGCATCCAGCACCTCGTCTCGCGGGCGCTCGCTCGCACGCAGCCCGCGGGTTCGCGCCTCGTGGTGAACAGCGACTGCGGCGACTTCCCGCAGGCCGACGGCGTGCACCTCACTTCGCGCGCGCTCATGCGGGCCGCGGGCCGTCCTGGCGCGGCGCTCGCCGGCGCCTCCTGTCACGACGACGCCGAGCTCGAGCAGGCCGCGCGCCTCGGCCTCGACTACGCGGTGCTCGGACCCGTGAATCCCACCGCCTCGCACCCCGGCGCGACGCCCCTCGGATGGCAGCGTTTCGCCGAGCTCGCGGCCAATCGTCCCATGCCGGTGTATGCCATCGGCGGACTTGCCCGCGCCGACCTCCCCGAGGCACGCCGCCGCGGCGCCCACGGCGTGGCGCTGCTCAGCGCGGCTTTCGAGTAGGCGGCCGGCCGGCGCCGAAGAGGGCGGCGATCATGCGTCGCGGCCGAGGAGCGGTCGCACGTCAAGGCGTTCGGCGAGCTCGCGCGGATCGGGCGGGTCGCCCCACGGCAGGCGCCCGAGGAGCGGCGCGCGCAGCCTCGCGCGCAGCGCCGCGACGTTCTCGTCGGGCACGGCCATCGCGGGATCGACCTCGTTGGCGATCCACCCCGCGAGCGCGAGACCCGCGCCTTCGATCGCGCGCGCCGTGAGGAGAGCGTGGTTGAGGCAGCCCAGCCGCAATCCCACCACGAGCACGACCGGCAGTCCCACCGCGCGCGCGAGATCCGCCGTGTCGAGCGCGTCGCCGAGCGGCACCAGGAAGCCGCCCACGCCTTCGACGACCAGGAACCGGCCGCCCGGGGACGCGGCCTCGAGCGCTGCGAGGACGGGCTCGAGCTTGATGCGCCGTCCCTCGCGCGCCGCGGCGATGTGCGGCGCCATGGGCTCGGCGAGCAGCACCGGGGTCACGCGGTCGATGTCGTCGAGGGCGAGCCCCGCCGCGTCCATGAGGGCGACGCTGTCCTCGTTGACCCGCAGGCCCGAGCGCTCCACCGCACCCGCGGCAACGGGCTTCATCGGCGCCACGCGCTCGCCGGCTGAGCGCAGCGCATGGATCAACGCGCAAGCCGCGATTGTCTTGCCCACGCCCGTGTCGGTGCCGGTGACGAAGACGCCGCGCCTCATCGGCGGCCCCGGGGCTCGAAGGCGATCACGTGGCGGCCGTCGGCGATGCGCTTCGGCGCCTCCTTCCACGCATGCCCGTAGACCACCTCGAACGTGGCGGGCAGCGCGTCTCCCCGGCGCTCGCCCTCGTAGCGCTCGGCCATGCGCCGCCAGCGTGCCCGGCCGCCGAGGGAGCGCGGGCGGCCGGGCAGCACGTTGCGCCCGCCGCCCGCCCTGAGGTCGCGCGCCAGGGCCTCGACGCTCGAGTACTCGAGCCGGATCATCTCCATCTCCATGACCGGATCGGCGAAGCCCGCGGCCACCAGCGCGTCGCCGAGGTCGTGCATGTCGACGAACGCGTTCACGTGATCGGCATCGTCGGCCGCCGCGAACGCCGCCCGCAGCTCCTTGAGCGTGTCGGGACCGCAGGTCGAGAAGAGGAAGAGGCCGCCCACCTCGAGCACGCGCGCGACCTCCGCGAACACCTTCGCCGCGTCGCACCACTGGAGCATGAGGTTGGAGAACGCGAGCTGCGCGCAGCCCGCCGCGAGGGGAAGGCGCTCGGCGTCGGCGCACGCGAGGAGCGGAGCGGAGCGGCCGATCACGCGCCGCCACCACGAGGCGCGCCGGCGCGCCTCGAGCAGCATCGGCCGGGCCGCGTCGATCCCGACGAGCTGCGCGCGCGGAAAGCGCTCGCGCAGCCCGCCGAAGGCGAGCCCGGTGCCGCAGCCCAGGTCGATCGCGCGCGCCGGGTCGATGCGCATGGGCTCGAGGTGCTGCAGGAGCCGCGATGCGACTTCGCCCTGCAGGACGGCGTGGCGGTCGTAGGCGGCGGCCGCGCGGCCGAAGGAGCGCCGCACCGCGCGCTTGTCGGGAACGCCGCCTTCGGGCACGGCGCGCCCCCTCAGCCGAGCGATTGGGCGAGCGCGCGCGCGAGCCGCTCGACGTCGTCGCGCTCGTGGCCCGCGGACAGCGAAACACGCAGGCGCGAGGTCCCCTGCGGCACCGTGGGCGGCCGGATCGCGGGGACGAGGAAGCCGCGCTCGAGGAGGCGCGCCGAGACCTCGAGGGCGCGGGCCGCCTCCCCCAGGATGATGGGCTGGATCGCGGTATCCGACGGCAGGACCGGCACCCCGAGCCCGGCGCATGCCGCGCGGAACTCGCCGATGCGGCTGCGCAGCCGGGCGACGAGGGCAGGATCGCGCTCGACCCGATCGAGCGCCGCGCAGGCCGCTGCCGCCAGCAGGGGCGGAAGCGCCGTGGAAAAGACGTACGTGCGTGCGCGCTGCAGCAGCCACTCGATCGTGTCGGGGGCGCCGCCCACGAACGCGCCGTAGCCGCCCAGGGCCTTGCCGAGCGTCGCCATGTAGACCATGCGCGGCGAGGCGAGGCCGAAGTGCTCGAGGCTCCCGCGGCCGCACGCGCCCAGCACGCCGATGCCGTGGGCGTCGTCGACCACGAGCCAGGCGTCGTGGCGCTCGCACAGCGCGAGCATCTCCGGCAGGGGCGCCACGTCCCCGTCCATGCTGAAGACCGCGTCGGTGGCCACGATGCGCACTACCGCCTTCGACGCCTCGAGGGCACGCCCGAGCGCGGCGATGTCCACGTGTGCGTAGCGCGTGTAGACGGAGCGCGACAGGCGCGCGCCGTCGTGCAGGCAGGCGTGATTGAGCCGGTCGCCGAAGATCTCCGCCTCGGGGCCGCCCAGCACCGTGAGGATCCCGATGTTGGCGGCGTAACCGCTTCCGAAGAGCAGCGCGCGCGGCAGCCCGCAGAAAGCGGCGAAGCGCCGCTCGGCATCCTCGTGCGCGCGCAGGTGCCCGCTCACCAGGGGCGAAGCGCCGGAGCCGGTGCCGAATTCGTCGAGGCTGCGGTGCACGGCTCGGGCGAGCCCCGGATCGTTCGCGAGGCCCAGATAGTCGTTGCTCGAGAAGTTCACGAGCTCGCGCCCGTCCAGGCGCACGCGCGGGCCCTGGGGCGAATCGAGCACGCGGCGCGTGCGGCGCAGGTCGTCGCGCTCGAGCGCGGCCAGCTTTCCGGCGAGCCCGTCCACCGACGCGGCCATGGGCCTCAGGCGGGATCGAGGCCGAGCGCCGCGAGGAGCGCGTCGTCGCGCTCGACGTCGGGATTGCCCGTCGTGAGCAGCTTCTCGCCGTAGAAGATCGAGTTGGCCCCCGCGAAGAAGCACAGCGCCTGCACCGCCTCGCCCATCGCCGCGCGGCCGGCGGACAGGCGCACGACGCTCGCGGGCATCAGGATGCGCGCGACCGCGACGGTGCGCACGAACTCCATCCACGACAGCTTCTCGCTGCCGTCGAGCGGAGTGCCTTCGACCTGCACGAGGTCGTTGACGGGAACCGACTCGGGCTGCGGATCGAGGCTCGCGAGTTGCGCGAGCAGCCCCGCGCGGCCCGCGCGCGATTCGCCCAGCCCGACGATGCCGCCGCAGCACACCTTGAGTCCCGCGGAACGCACGCGCCCGAGCGTGTCGAGGCGGTCCTGGTAGTCGCGCGTGGTGATCACGCGGCCGTAGAACTCCGGCGCGGTGTCGAGGTTGTGGTTGTAGTAGTCGAGCCCGGCCTCGCGCAGCTGCTCGGCCTGGCCGTCGCGCAGCATCCCGAGCGTGCAGCAGGTCTCGAGGCCGAGCGACTTCACGCCGCGCACCATGTCGAGCACGGGGGCGAGGTCGCGCGCCTTCGGCCCGCGCCACGCCGCGCCCATGCAGAATCGGGTAGCGCCGTGCGCTTTCGCGATGCGCGCCGCTTCGAGCACCTCATCGAGCGGGAGGAGGTCCTGGCTCTCCACCCCCGTGTGATAGCGTGCCGCCTGCGGGCAGTAGCCGCAGTCCTCGGGGCACCCCCCCGTCTTGATCGACAGCAGCGTCGAGCGCTGGATGCGCCGCGGATCGAAGCGCGCGCGATGGACGGTATGCGCCTGGTAGAGCAGCTCGTTGAAGGGAAGCGCGTATAGATGGAGCGCGCGGGCGCGCAGCTCCTCGACGCGGGGGTCGGGGGCCTGGGCGGGATGGAAGGCGACGGTATCCACGAGCTCCTCTTGCAAGGCTCTGATTGTTCTGACTGTTTCGTGAGATGTCAAATTTCTTCCGGGTTGGAGCCTTGCAGCTGCCTCATTTTTCATCACTGCCGTCCGTGTGGGCGGAGGACTGCGTCCTGTGTCTGGCCCCCGCCGGAGAGGGGCTCGTGTGCCCGGAATGCCGTGCGAGGCTTCCGGCGGCCCGGCGCGCCTGTCCTGGCTGCGCCCTGGCAACGGCCGCGGACGGCCTCTGCGCAGGTTGTCGCACCCGGCCCTTCGCATTCGATGCCGCGCTGGCGCGCTTCGAGTACCGCTTCCCCGTGGACCGCCTGGTCCAGCGCTTCAAGTACGCCGGGGACCTCGCCGTGGGACGCTGGCTCGCCGACGAGCTCGCCATGCGCGTGGGGCCGGAGCCGCGGCCGGACCTGCTCGTCGCGCCGCCGCTCGCGCCGGCGCGGCTGCGCGAGCGCGGCTTCAACCAGGCGCTCGAGGTGGCGCGGCAAATAGGGCGGCGCATCGGCGTTCGCACGTCGGCGACCGGCCTGCGTCGTCTCCGCGAGACTCCCCCGCAGGAGGGCCTCACGCGCCGGGAGCGTCGGGCGAACCTGCGCGGGGCCTTCGGTTGCGACCTCGCGCTCGGCGGGGCGCACGTGGCGATCGTCGACGACGTGGTCACCACCGGGGCGACGGCCGACGCCCTCGCCCGGGTGCTCAAGGCCCGGGGCGCCGGGCACGTCGCGGTGTGGGCGCTCGCTCGCGCGCCGGAGCCCGCCGAGCGCTAACCGCGTGTTCGACGTCGTCCTGTTCCGGCCCGAGATCCCGCCGAATGCCGGCAACGTGATCCGCCTCTGCGCCAACGCCGGCGCCCGGCTCCACCTCGTGGAGCCGCTGGGGTTCTCGATGGACGACCGGCAGCTGCGCCGCGCGGGACTCGACTACCGCGAGCTCGCCACGGTGGTCGTGCATCGCGACTGGGATGCATGCCTCGCGGCCCTCGCCGGCCGGCGCCTCTTCGCGGTTTCGGCGCGCGGGACCGTGCCCTACGCGGAGGTCGCCTATGCGGCCGGGGACGCGTTCGTCTTCGGCGCCGAAACCGCGGGACTCCCCGACGAGATCCTCTCCGCATTTCCCGAGCAGCGCCGCCTGAGGCTGCCCATGCGCTCCGGCAACCGGAGCCTCAACCTTTCCAACGCCGTGGCGGTGGTGGTCTACGAGGCCTGGCGCCAGCGCGGCTTTGCCGGCGGAGCCTGAATCCCGACGAGCGGCCGCTTCAGAGCCACGAACGGCAGCTCTGTTACGGCGCGGTTACCGCTGAAATCCCGCGGCCGACGAAAATCCAGTCAAAACAGGGGCTTCTGTGCGGAACTTCACAGCTTTCGGAGGGCTGCGCGCGCCTAATGGGCACCGTAGCAAAGGCCCCCAAGGCCGCATCCGACCAACTTTGTGAAGGAGTTCCCCAATGAAAACCAAGATCCTGAAAGCGGCGCTGGCGATGAGTCTCGGTGCGTCCCTCTCCGCAGCGCTTCCGGCGCATGCCGAATCGACGA
>Ga0187776_10000607_pt1 | contig 17299 bp, 18 predicted proteins | sample 0216_BV02_MP12_2_FD_132426 | JGI IMG/M metagenome (GOLD analysis project Ga0187776, IMG submission 132426) | Tropical peat soil microbial communities from peatlands in Department of Meta, Colombia - 0216_BV02_MP12_20_MG | ecosystem: Environmental > Terrestrial > Soil > Wetlands > Peat | place...
TGGCCCCCGTATTGTACGCAACGAGAAGGCCCGATACCGGGAGAAGGGCCCGGAGCATCCGCTCCACTCGCAGCATGGGAAGCTTCGAGAGCGTCATCTCCATCGCCTTGTAGAGGAGAAGGGCGAAGACAAGGGCTCCCAGGGGTGAGATGACCCAGGAGAGTAAGATCTTCAGGAGGGAGGAGACGGAGATGGGGATACCTGAAGCCGCACCCGAGCCGGTGATACTCCCAATGACAACCTGGTGACTGGAAAGGGGCAGTCTTTTCCAGTTGGCCAAGGCGATAAGCAGGCCTGAGATCACCAAGGCCACGCCGACGACGGCGACGTTCACGGTGAGAAGATCGTGACCAACCGTCTTCATGACCTTTGCACCCTGCAGGAGCATGCCAAGGAAGACCAGCAGGCCAAACGAGCGAACCGCCTTCTTGAAGGTGAGGATGTTGCAGCCGACACAGATTCCCAGCGCATTGGCCGTGTCATTTGAACCGATGACAAAGGCGATGAACACGGAGCCAAGGAGGGGGAGAAGGGTGTCCATAGGTTGGTGCGGCCCTGAGGCTAACGTATGCTGGCGCTGATGATCTGGAGGTGATCGCTAGCGTCCTCGATGAGGTCGCTGATACTGGTGAGTCTGGAAATGAAGTCAGAAAGAATGGTTCCCTCCCAGAAGCTCTTCACTTCCAACTTCCGCATCTTCTTGGTGATCTCGAACTTGATGTCGTCGATCTTCTTTTCGTAGATTCGCACCGCCAGAATCTTGTCCCGTAAGTGATCGCCTTTCAACATGGCCTGGAACGTGATGGAGAGCATCTCGCAGATTCTCAGGTTCAACTCGGCCACCCGGGTGCAGTCGAACTCGATATCCTGGTCAAGGCTGAGATCTAGATAGTGAAATGCTGCATCTTCCAGGAGATCGAACACATCGTCGACGATGTGCACGAATCTGAATAAGTCCGGCCTCAGATACGGCAGGAATGCCCCGGCATAGATGGTGGAGAAGATCTCCCGCTTGAGAACATCTCCGTCGCGCTCCATCTCGATGATTCGCGCCATCCGCGTTGCATCCCGGGTCTTCATGGAATCACGGAACGACCCGCAGGCGGAGCAGAGGAGATCAATCTGGCTGCGGATCTTGGTTATGACCAAATCTTCTTTCTTACCAAGCGCAAAGAGATGCTTAAGCAGCATAACCTTTTCTCGCTTTTTCGATGAGGGCAGCGGCCATGACGTCCAGGAGGGACACCAAACCGACGATCTTCTCTCCGTCACAGACAAACACCCGGGCGATATTGTGCTTCTCCATGAGCGCAGCCACGTTGACAAGGTCCGCATCCTTTTCCACGCACCGCAATGGCTTCGACGAGATCTGGGAAGTCTTGACGTCGGCCGGGTCGAGACCCTTGGAGAGGACTCGAAAAACGACATCCCTCGCCGTGATCACCCCGTAGTCGTCTCGATTCCTGTTCCGGGGGGTAACCAGGAGGGAGCGCAGCCTCTTGTTCACCATCCTCTCAATGGCGTCGTAAACGGTACTATCCGCATCGATGGACTCTACTTTGGGTGTCATGAATTCCTCTGCCTTCATCTCGCCACCTCCGAGGATCTCACGGGAGATCCTGCTTGACTTTGCCGGGGGCCTCCGGTATCACCTTCACCATCGGCAGCAGGAGGAATCGATCGTACGCTACCCCATGGGTAAGCACGTCATCCGTGCCCACGATCCCCTCGCCTGGCAGGTGATCCATAGATGGTCATGTTCGCTGGATTCTCGTGTAAGGACCAGGATAGCAACGGTATAGAGGAAAGAGCAACAGGTATCTGAGCGAGACGGTGATGATTGACTGGCTCTATAGAACGCTCGCGAACCTCGGATACGCCCACCCCCTCCATCCGCCGCTGACCCATCTTCCCACGGGTCTTGTCGTTGGAGCTCTTGTCTTCGTCGTCGCGGCGCGAGCGCTCAGGCGGCCGACTATGGCCCTTACCGGGCGGCACTGTATCGCCCTTGCCCTCATCACCGTGCTTCCCACCATGCTTCTGGGCTTTCTCGACTGGCAGCACTTCTATGCCGGAGCCTGGATCTTCCCCGTGAAGATGAAGCTGGGACTGGCATTTCTGCTTCTCGCCTTGCTCATCGGCGCCGACATCCAAGGTCGTACGGTGCAGCGGAAGTCCAAGGGCTTCCCGTTCCTGTACATCCTGTGCGTACTCAATGTCGTCGCCCTCGGCTTCTACGGGGGCGAACTGGTGTTCGGTGGAGGAGCCGCCGGCAAGGCCATCCGGGCCAAGGGCACGGAGGTGGGTGCCGAGCAGTTCGCTACGCACTGTAGCTCCTGCCACCCGCAGGGTGGCAACGCGATCAAGCCTAATTTCCCTCTTCGCTCCGCTCCCCAACTGAGCAGCTTTCCCACGTTTCTCGCCTACGTGCGAAGCCCGAAGGCTCGGGATGGCTCTAAAACCGTGATGCCCCCGTTCCCGCCAGAGAAACTCACCGACGACCAGGCGAGGGAAATCTACGACCACGTGATAACGGCGTTTGAGAAACGTCAGACCTAGTAATGAGCGATGCTTAACCCCCTCCCCCTCCCGCCCGGGCGAGGGGGGCATTCTTGTGGTCTCAGTAAGTTCCCTCTCCCTCGACGGGAGAGGGCTCGCCCGCCTCAGGCGTGTAAAGGTGAGGGTGGTCAACCCATCGGGGGCGTGTGATTCCTCGCCCTGAAGGCTCGTGGAGAGTTCTTTCGAGCCAGGGTGCGAGAATCGCTCCATTTAGGTTAGATTTATTTGGACCTAGCGGAGACATGGCGATGAGGCGGCTGCTATTCCTTTTCCTCCTTGCGCTCGCCACGGCACCGGTTCGCGCTGCGGAGGAGAACGTGCTCTTCCGGGACGATTTCCACGATATCGAGAACTGGAGACCCCTCTTTTTCCCCAAGATTCCACAGCACTCGGTCTACACCGTCGAGACTCAAGGGGACCAGCATCACCTCAGGGCGGAGAGCGACGCCTCCGCTTCGGCTCTCGTGTACAAGAAGGAGTTCAACGTCTACGACTACCCGCAGATTCGCTGGCGCTGGAAGGTGGATCGCGTCTACCGGAAGGGGGACATTCATACCAAAGCGGGGGACGATTACCCGATTCGGATCTATGTCGTTTTTAAGTACGATCCGGAAGGAGCAGGTGTTCTTGACAAGCTCTCCTATGCATCTGCAAAGCTCTTCTACGGGGAGTACCCTCCCCACAGCACCCTGAACTACGTTTGGGCGAGCAAACCCTACCCGGAACGAATCCTTACGAGCCCGTACACCGATCGGGCCAAGATGGTCCTTCTCGAGCAGGGGGGCGAGAAGGTGGGAGCATGGGTGGCGGAGCAGGTGAATGTGGTCGAGGATTACGAGCGGGCTTTCGGCACGAAGCCTCCTGCGACCGCAAGCCTCGCCATCATGAACGACTCGGACAATACGGGTGAAAGCGCGGTGTCCTACCTCGAGTTCATTGAGGTGTATCGATAACGAAATTCGACAACGGAACCTAGATCTCAGCCTGAGGGCGGCAAGAAGCAATCACCAATGGCAGAGGCTGCTACACAACCGGCAAGGAAAGGCAAGGGACCCCTGGTCAAGGCTGCGGCGCTTGTCCTCTTCATCATCGGCGCTTTGTACCTGGTGCGGTACAGCCCGGTGAGGGGGTACTTCACCCCTGCGGCCCTGAGGAGTTTTGTGGCGGCCGCGGGAATCTGGGCACCCGTGGTCTTCATCGTCATCTATGCCGCCGGGGTCTGTCTCTTTCTCCCCGGCACACTTCTCACCGCACTTGGTGCGGCCGTCTTCGGGGCATATTGGGGGTTTGTCTATGTCTGGATCGGGGCCATGATCGGGGCGGGCGCCGCCTTCTGGATCGGAAGGACCCTCGGCCGGGAGGTCGCCGCATCCCTCGTAGGCGATCGCCTGCAAAAGTACGACGACGCCATAGAGCGGAACGGGTTCGCAACCGTCCTCTACTTGCGCCTGGTCTACTTCCCGTTTACGCCCATGAACGTCGGCATGGGGCTCACCAAGGTGCGCTTCCGGGATTACATCGCCGGCACCGGCCTCGGCATCGTCGTTGGGACTTTCATCTTCACCTTTTTCGTGGGTACGGTGCGAGACGTCTGGGCAAGCGGTGCTTGGGGAGAGCTTCTTTCCGTCAAGGTGCTCCTTGCCGTGAGTCTGTTCGTCTTTTCCCTTTTCATTCCCAAGATCGTCAAGAGATTTAGAAAGGATTGAGCAGATGGGCACCTTCGTCCCTCATCCTATCGAAGTCGCGGCCATGAGGGACGGAGCGGACGCCTACAATCGCACCCGGTTGACCGCCTTTGTAAGAGGACTCTTCCGTCGCTGCTTGGAATGGACAGGCTAAGACCTAACACTTTCCGCGAACCGCCAAGGGGAGGAACATCGCATGCACCGTGAACAGGATCGTCTGGACGAGCTTTGCATCAGCACCATCCGCACCCTGTCTATGGACGCGGTTCAGAAGGCAAACTCGGGTCACCCGGGGACACCCATGGCTCTGGCGCCGCTGGCCTACGTGCTCTGGACCCGGTTCCTCCGCCACAACCCGGCCAATCCCCGCTGGTTCAACCGGGACCGGTTCGTCCTCTCCTGTGGCCACGCCTCCATGCTTCTTTATGCCATGCTCTACCTTACGGGCTACGATCTCTCCCTGGAGGAGATCAAGAACTTCCGCCAATGGGGGAGCAAGACGCCGGGACATCCCGAATACGGGCTCACCCCGGGAGTGGAGACGACCACCGGACCGCTCGGCCAGGGCATCATGAACGCTGTGGGCATGGCCATGGCCGAGGCCCACTTGGCGGCGGTTTTCAACCGGGATGGCCACGAGATCGTCAACCACCATACCTACGTGTTCGCGAGCGACGGCGATTTCATGGAGGGTGCATCCCACGAGGCGGCATCCCTCGCCGGTCATCTCGGTCTCGGCAAGCTCATCTGCGTATACGATGACAACCGGATCACCATCGAGGGCAGCACGGCCCTCACTTACTCTGACGATGCTGCCAGGCGGTTCGAGGCCTACCACTGGCACGTCCAGAACCTTGGTGAGCGGGCCAACGATCTCGGCGCCCTGAGCGAGGCCCTGGGCAGGGCCCGGGAAGAAGAGGACCGGCCTTCCCTCATCATCGTGCGATCACATATCGGCTACGGCTCACCGAACCGCCAGGATAGCGAGAAGGCACACGGCGAACCACTCGGGGAGAAGGAGGTCCGCTTGACCAAGAGGTTCTATGGCTGGCCTGAGGATGAGCAGTTCCGAGTCCCCGAGGAAGTGCTGGAAGCCATGCGCCGGGCTCGAGAACACGGAGCCGAACTAGAGACCGAGTGGAATGAGCGCCTTGCCGCGTACCGGGGGGCCTACCCCGCGCTGGCGGAACAGCTCACCGCGACCCTGAGCGGAGAGTTCCCTCGCGACTGGGATCGCGATATCCCCGTGTTTCAGCCGGCCGAGGGCGCTGTTGCCACCCGGGTTGCCTCGGGGAAGGTTCTCCAGGCCTTCGCCCCCCGGGTCCCCTGGCTGATCGGCGGGAGCGGGGATCTCGCGCCCTCCACCAGGACTTTGCTCGGCGGCACTGAGTATTTCGGCAAAGGTCGGTACCATGGCCGAAACATCGCCTGGGGCGTGCGGGAGCATGCCATGGCCGGCTGCTGCTCCGGGATGGCGCTCCACGGCGGCGTGAGACCCTATGCCAGCACCTTTTTGATCTTCACTGATTACGCCCGGCCCGCCATCAGGCTGGCCGCGCTCATGGAGCTCCCCGTCATCTATATTATGACCCACGATTCCATCGGCTTGGGTGAAGACGGGCCAACACACCAACCCATCGAACACCTCGCCGCATTGAGAGCCATCCCGAACTTCTGCGTTATCCGCCCCGCGGACGCGAATGAAGTCGCCTATGCCTGGCGAGCCGCCATGGCGCGGCGCCACGGGCCGACGATGTTGGTCCTCACCCGGCAGAATCTGCCGGTCTTCGACCGGAGCAAGGTGGCAGCAGCCAAGGGGTTGCTCAGGGGCGCCTACGTCATGGCCCACGAGAAGGGGGCTGCACCCGATGTAATCCTCATCGCCTCCGGCTCCGAGGTCCAGCTCATTCTGGCGGCTCAGGAGGAGCTGGCCAGCCGGGGGATCGATGCCCGGGTGGTGAGCATGCCGTGCTGGGAGTTCTTCCGCGAGCAGCCCCAGGGATACCGGGAGGAGGTCCTGCCGCCCGCGGTCAAGGCGCGCCTCTCCGTCGAAGCCGCGATACCCATGGGTTGGCGCGAATGGGTGGGGGATGGGGGCGAGATCATCGGTATGACCAGGTTCGGCGCCAGTGCCCCCGACAAGGAGAACTTCAAGCGGTTCGGGTTCACCGTGGAGCATGTGGTGGCGCGGGCCGTAGCGTTGGTGCACCCCTAGCGGTTGCCTCTTGGGTGTTGTCAGTTGTCCGTGGCAGGAAGGTCAGTTATTTGTAAAGAGTGAATCTGGAGAGTTGCTCCCCCTCGTCAGAGTGAATGCGTCTTACGGGGGACTACGGATGACTGACGGTTACTAGCCGTCTCTCTCCCTGTTCTCGTTCTCCGTAACATCACCAGTAGAAATGGGGCTTCGAGGGGGATATGTTTCTCTTGTGGGCCTTCTCCGGAATGGGGAAGGACCTCGGAACCTGAGCTGAGCGACTTAGGGGCGCCGACAACCGAACGACTTCGGTCGCCCGTCGAGGAAGGACGAGAGATGAATCCGTTACTTCGCCTGATCGAATGCGGACAAAGCTACTGGCTCGACAACCTGACGCGGGGCATGATCAAGAGCGGTGACTTGGAGCGCCGGGTGAGGGACGAGGGCCTTCGCGGAGTGACCTCTAACCCGGCCATCTTCCACAAGGCCATTGCGGGGAGTGAGGACTACGATCCTCAAATCAAAGAGCTTGTTGCCGCGGGGAAGGATGTCGCCGAGATCTATGAGAGGCTCGTGGTCACGGACGTTCGGGATGCTTGTGACGTGCTGCGGCCGGTGTACGATGCATCCGAGGGGGTGGATGGCCTCGTGAGCCTCGAGGTCTCTCCCCACCTCGCTCATGAGACCGAAGGAACTATGCTCGAGGCGAGGCGGCTCTTCCAGGCGGTTCGCCGGCCCAATCTCCTTATCAAGATTCCCGGAACCCTGGAAGGCATTCCCGCCATCGAGGAGATGCTCTACGAGGGGATCAACATCAATATCACCCTCCTCTTCGCCATCGAGCGGTACGAGGCCGTGGCCGAGGCTTACCTGAGGGCGCTGGAGCGGCGGCTGGCCCAAGGAAAAGAGGTGAACCGGCTGGCCTCGGTAGCAAGTTTTTTCTTGAGTCGGATCGACGTGCTCACTGATCAGTTCCTCGGCGATCTTATCAAGGCCAAACTCGAGCCGGCGGCCGAGAGGCTCCTGGGGCGCTTTGCCATCGCCAACGCCAAGCTCGCCTACCAGAGCTTCAAGAGCATGGTCGCTGCTGACCGTTGGAGGCGACTGGAGGGAAAGGGCGCCCGCGTCCAGCGGCTCCTCTGGGCCAGCACCAGTACCAAGAACCCCCGCTACAGCGACGTCTACTACGTGGAGCCTCTCATCGGAGTGAATACGGTGAACACGATGCCGAACGAGACCATCGCCGCCTTCGCTGACCACGGGAAGGTCGTAAAGGACGTGGTGGAGGATGGCATCAAGGAGGCCCGGCAGGTCCTGGCTGATCTGAGAGTGGTTGGTATCGATCCGGATCGTGTGACCGAGCAGCTTCTCCGCGAGGGCGTCCAGAAGTTCATTGAACCCTTCGATAAGCTCATGGAGGCCCTGGCTGCGAAGCGCAGAAAGCTCTCCCGGGCCGTGGGCGAGTGAGGTGCCGGGTGTGGCTCCTGTCGCCATTGCCTCGGATCATGCCGGCTTTGCCCTCAAGGAGGAGATCTCTGCAGATCTTTGCCGTGAGGGCTTCCAGGTCATCGATCTCGGCACCCACTCGACGGACCCTGTCGATTACCCTGATTACGCCCGCGCTGTCGGGAAAGCTATTCAGGAAGGTGAGGCCGGGCGCGGGATTCTCGTCTGCGGGAGCGGCGTGGGAGCTTGCGTGGCCGCGAACAAAATGCGGGGTGTCCGTGCCGGCCTCTGTCACGACACCTACTCGGCCCGGCAAGGCGTAGAGCACGACGACATGAACGTGCTCTGTCTGGGAGCGCGGGTCATTGGGCCCGAGCTTGCGAGGGAGCTGGTTTCGGCATTTCTCTCCGCTCGGTTCAGTGGGGTGGAGCGGCATGCGAGGCGGTTGGAGAAGGTGAAGGAGATAGAGGCAAAAGGAGCATAGAGCAAAGGGCAGAGGGCATAGGGAGGATGGGCGCGCGCAGGTTGCGGACGCGGTGACACGGGGACGCGGCGACAAGGGCGAAGTATCGGGACAGGCAGCCAGCAGCGGGCAGGGGATGAGAATAGGGCGGCGGGGAGAGTCGGGCGTCGGGTGCACGGCTGACGCAGCTCCCTCTCGAACCAGGAGGCCGAGGGCTTCGGCGGGAGTTGAAAGGGAAGGGGAGACTCCATGCAAATCGGCATGATCGGTCTCGGGCGGATGGGGATGAACATGGCAAGACGCCTCCTCCAGGGGAGGCAGCGGGTGGTCGCCTACAATCGAAGTCCCGCCAGGACCGCGGAGATCGTCCGGGAAGGGGCGGAGGGGAGCGAGTCTTTGGCCGAGCTGGTGGAGAAGCTGGCCCCTCCCAGAGTGGTCTGGCTCATGCTTCCAGCCGGGCACGTGATTGACGACCACCTGGCACAGTTGCAAGACTTGCTCGCCCGCGGGGATGTCGTCGTTGACGGCGGCAACACGTTCTATAAAGATGATATCAGCCGGGCGGAGATCCTGGCCGCTCGGGGCGTTGATTTCATGGATGCGGGGGTGAGCGGCGGCATCTGGGGGCTCAAGGTCGGATACTGCCTCATGCTCGGGGGCCGGCGAGAGACCTTCGAGTACCTGGCGCCGGTTCTCCAGGCTCTTGCCCCTCATGACGGGTACCTCTACTGTGGGCCGGTCGGCGCTGGGCACTTCGTCAAGATGGTTCATAACGGCATAGAATACGGGATGATGCAGGCTTACGGCGAAGGTTTCGCCATCCTCGAGGCCTCGCCCTACGCCCAGGGTCTGGACTACTCGCGGGTGGCGCACCTCTGGAACCAGGGGAGCGTGGTTCGATCATGGCTGCTCGAGCTTCTGGAGGCGGCCTTCGCCAGGGACGGGAGGCTGGAAGGGATCCGGGGCTATGTGGAGGATTCGGGCGAGGGGCGCTGGACCGTGCAGCAGGCCGTGGACTTCGGTGTCCCGGCGCCGGTGATCGCCCTTTCCCTGTTTCAGCGCTTCCGTTCCAGGGAGGGAGACTCTTTTGCCGACCGGGTGCTTGCCGCCCTCCGGCGGGAATTCGGCGGACACTTGGTGAGGACCGCCGGGGATCAGCCTTCGTAAGGCGTCGTCACCGGCAGCCATACGGGCAAGCGCAGAGAATAAAGGTAAGAGAGAGATGGAATTCCTTGATGAGAGAAGTCGTGGCGCTGCGGAAACCCTCATCGAACGGAAGGCCCCGGATCTCGGACTTCCCCTGACCGAGTGCGCCACGACCGGTCCTCTTGATCCCTGCACTCTCGTCATCTTTGGGGCCTCCGGGGATCTGACGGCCAGGAAGGTGATTCCTGCCCTCTACAATCTGTTTGTGCACGACAGCCTGCCGAGCCCATTCACCATCCTGGGCTGTGCCCGAACGTCCATGAGCGATGAGGACTTCAGGGCGAGGGTCGGAAGCACGTTCTCCCAGGGCGCGCGTCGTTGGGAGGAATTCGCCGCACATCTCTTCTACCACACACTAGAGTACAATTCGGGCGCATCGTATGGGAAGCTTGCCGAGAGGCTTCACCATCTGGACAGTGAGTACGGCGCCGGAAGAAACCGCGTCTTCTACCTGGCTGTTCCCCCCGATCTCTACCCCATGCTCGCGGAGATGATCGGGCGAAACGGAATGGGAGCCGAAGACGGGGACGGGCGGGGTTGGGTGCGCATCGTCGTGGAGAAGCCGTTCGGACGCGATCTTCGGACCGCCATGGACCTCGACCGCGCCCTGCACCGCGGTTTCGAAGAGCGCCAGATCTTTCGGATGGACCACTACCTGGCCAAGGAGACGGTGCAGAACATCCTCATGCTTCGCTTCGCCAACGCGATCTTCGAGCCGCTTTGGAACAGAAACTTCGTGGACCATGTGGGCATCATGGCCGCCGAAACCCTCGGCGTGGAGCATCGGGCCGGTTACTACGACCGCTCCGGGGTGCTCAGGGACATGTTCCAGAACCACTTGATGCAGCTCCTCGCCCTGATCGCCATGGAGCCGCCCTCCCGCTTCGAAGCGGACAGGGTGCAGGAAGAAAAGGCCAAGGTGTTCCGGTCGCTCAAGCCACTCACCGCGGCCGGGGTCCACGAGAACCTGATCCTCGGACAGTACGGCCCTGGGACCGTTGACGGCAGGGAAGTTCCCGGGTACCTCGATGAGCCGGGCGTGAGCCCCGGTTCCGTAACGCCGACCTTCGCTGTTCTCCGCCTGTTCCTGGACAACTGGCGCTGGCGAGGGGTGCCCTTCTACCTCGCCTCGGGCAAGCGGTTGGCCCGGAAGGTGACGGAGATCACAGTGCAGTTCAAGGAGGTTCCTCACTCCATGTTCCAGAGCGTCCTCGGGGAGCGGATCATGGCCAACCGGCTCATTCTCGGAATCTATCCGGATGAGAGCGTCAGGCTTACCTTCCAGACCAAGAATCCCGGGCCGCAATTGTGCCTGAGATCGGTGCTCATGGACTTCAGGTACTATCAAGGCTACGGAGGGCCGGTCCTGGATGCCTATGACAAGGCCCTGCTCGATTGCATCCAGGGCGACCACATGCTTTTCTGGCGGGAGGACGGAGTGGAGCTCTGTTGGGCCTTCCTCACACCGATCTTGGAAGAGTGCGAAACGTGCGAGGAAAGGGCCCAGCTCATCCACCCTTACGAAGGGGGAAGTTGGGGACCGGCGCCGGCCCGGGGCTGGATGAGGATGATGCTGGACCAGTGACAGGAGGGAGGCAGCGGTGGAAACCTACTATGATCCGCAGGATCTGCCCAAATTTGAGGAGATCGGGAAGGAGGCCCCAGAACTTGCCCGAAAGTTTTTCGAGTACTATCAGGCGGTGTTCGCTGACGGTGAGCTGGGCGAACGGGAGAAGGCCCTCATTGCGCTCGCCGTGGCTCACACGATCCAATGCCCCTACTGCATTGACGCCTACACCCGGGCCTGCCTGGAGAAGGGCTCCAGCCTCGCCGAGATGACCGAAGCGGTCCACGTGGCCGTGGCCATTCGGGGTGGAGCCTCGCTGGTCCACGGGATTCAGATGCGGAACATAGCCGGGAAGATTTCCCTCTAAGATCGACCGCGGCCGATTCGCGAAGGATGCCAGGGATGGAGGAGGCACGACCGATCCGGGCGGCAGAGGAATGTTGGGGAAGGAGACTCCCACGGATCGAGCCTTTTCGTCAAACCCTCGCCCGACACGGGCTTGAGTTGACCCGGGGTGAGACCACCACGCTTCAGGTCAACGTGGGCCTCCTCTGTAACCAGGCCTGTCACCATTGCCACCTCGAGGCAGGCCCGGATCGCCGGGAGGTCATGAAACCGGAAACGGGGGACGCCGTAGTCGCGTTTGTCCGGAGGTGTCGGGTGGGCGTGATCGACATCACCGGTGGGGCGCCTGAGCTGAATCCCAAACTGGGGAGAATGATTAAGAGCCTTGCGCCCTTCGTGCCCAGGATCATGCTCCGGTCCAATCTCACGGCCCTGAGGGAGAGGGAACGAGATTCCCTGGTGGATCTCTGCCGGAACCATCGGGTGGCCATCGTTGCCTCCCTTCCCTCCTTGAACGAAGCTCAAGCCGAGTCGCAGCGCGGCCGGGGAGTGTTCCGGAAGTCGATTGCCGCTCTCCAGAGGCTCAACTCCCTGGGATACGGACGGGCGGACCTGGAACTCAACCTGGTCGTAAATCCCACCGGTGCTTTCCTCCCCCCTTCTCAAGAGCAGACGGCCCGGAGGTTCCGAGAGGTCCTGCACAAGAAATGGGGCATCACCTTCAACCACCTCTTCACCTTCGCCAACGTTCCCCTGGGGAGGTTTCGTCATTGGCTCGAGCGGTCGGGGAACCTGGAGAGCTACACGGCGAGTCTCGTTGCCCGCTTCAATCCCTGCGCGGTTCAGGGGCTCATGTGTCGCACCCTGGTGTCGGTCTCTTGGGACGGGTACCTGTATGACTGCGACTTCAACCTGGCCCGCGGCCTTCCCCTGGGGGGGCGGAAGATTCACATCTCCGACACGGATCACCTCCCGGCGCCGGGGACCTCCATCGCAGTTTCCGATCATTGCTACACCTGCACCGCAGGCGCAGGCTTCACCTGAGGCGGCGCGATCAGCGCCTGAGGTTCAGGGCGATGAGCATGATACCCGAAGTGCGCCGCCACTCGAATGTCGAGAGCCTCAGCCTCGCCGCCGCAGCTCTGGTGGTAGAACTCGCCGAAGTTTCTCTCCGGACGCGAGGGCGGTTCACCCTTGTCCTCTCGGGAGGGACCTCTCCTCGCATGCTCTATGAGCTACTGGCCCAGCCCCCTTTTGCGGAGAGGATGCCCTGGTCGCGGATTTATCTCTTCTGGGGAGATGAACGGTGTGTTCCGCCCGATCATCCGCACAGCAACTTCGGCCTCGCTCGTCAGGCCCTCCTCTCCAAGGTTCCGGTCCCCGCGGTGAACGTCTATCCCATGCCGGGAGCCATGGCCCCGCCCGAAGCCGCAGCGGCTCAGTATGAGGAGAGCCTCAGGGCATTCTTTCAGGCGAAGGAAGCCCGCCAGTTTCCTGTCTTCGATCTCCTCCTTCTCGGCCTCGGGAAGGACGGTCATACCGCCTCCCTGTTCCCGGGAGATGCAGCCCTCGACGAGGAACTGCGCTGGACCCGGGCCGTACGGGTAACCTCCGCTTCGCCCCCGGTCCCTCGGATCACCTTGACCTTTCCTGTGATCAACAGGGCCCGCACCGTGCTCTTTCTGGTCTCGGGCGCCGGTAAGAAAAAGGTTCTCGATGAGATCCTCTCCGCGGCGGGAAAGGCGTGGCTCAGGTATCCGGCGGCGAGGGTGAGGCCCTCGGAGCGGCTCCTCTGGCTCACCGATGAGGGGTGAAAGTGGTGACCCGCACCTGCCTCGCCGAGCGCCTGATCGTCTTCAGCCGCTACCCTGAACCGGGTAAGACGAAGACCCGTCTCGCTTCCGTCCTCGGACCCGCGGGCGCCGCGCGGCTTCAGCGGGAGATGGCGGAACATGCCCTTAGGCGCGCCCGCGCCCTTGCCCCGGAGCGTCCCCTGGCCCTGGAAGTTCACTACCAGGGCGGAAGCGAGAGGCTCATGGCGGATTGGCTCGGTCCAGGGATTTCGTATTCCCCCCAAGCAGGGGGAGACCTCGGCTCCCGCATGGACAACGCCTTTCTGGCGGCGTTCCGTACCGGCGCAGAAAAGGTGGTGCTCGTCGGCACCGACTGCCCTGGGATCACGACCACCATCCTCCGGACCGCTTTCAACCTCCTGGGGCTCTTCGACCTGGTACTCGGACCGGCCCGCGACGGAGGGTACTACCTTATCGGCCTCCGGAGGAGAGTGCCGGAGATCTTCCAGGATGTCCCGTGGGGCGCGGCCACCGTCGGGGCGCAGACTCTGACAATGGCGAGAGAGCTGGGTCTCCGTGCGGTTACGGTCGATCCCCTTGTCGACGTGGATCGTCCGGAAGATCTATCCGTATGGAAACGGGAAGTAGCGCGGAGAGAAGCGGCGAGACCTTGCCGGCTGTCGGTGGTCATTCCCACCCTGAACGAAGAGGAGCACCTGGCGGCAACGCTGGACGGCATGGCAGTCGAGCCCGGCCTCGAGGTGATCGTCGTGGACGGGGGAAGCAGCGACGGCACCCTGGAGCGGGTCCTCGATTCCGGCGCTCGCCTTCTCACGACCACAGCCCAGAGGGCTCGACAGATGAACGCGGGAGCGGCGGCAGCGAGCGCCCCCCGGCTCCTCTTCCTCCACGGCGACACCCGCCTGCCTTCGGGCTTTTTCCGTCAGATTCTCCACCTTCTGGACAAGCCGGGGACGGCAGCCGGTGCCTTTCGCCTCGTCATCGCCGGTCCCGGTCGGGGCCTCCGTCTGATCGAAACGCTGGCTAACTGGCGTTCGCGGCTCTTCCAGCTCCCCTACGGCGATCAGGCCCTGTTTCTTGCACGGGATCTTTTTGAACGGCTGGGGGGGTTCCCGGAGATCCCGATCATGGAAGACGCGGTCTTCATCCAGCGGCTCAAGAGGGCGGGACGGATCGAGATCTCTCCCTGTGCCGCGGTTACCTCGGATCGCCGCTGGCGACGGCTGGGGATACTGCGGACGACCCTCGTGAACCAGGTGGTTCTCGTCGGGTTCTGTCTGGGCGTTGATCCTGATCGTCTCGCCGGCTGGTATACGGGTCTCGCCAGAAGACGGTCGCGATGAGACCAACTGTCCGGCTGCCTTGACCCATTGTCGCCCGAACAGGAAGTTGTCGAAGAAGCTCAAGTCCCACCCCCGTTCCTGACCTAAGTAGAGCTTGCATCCCCCCGGGGGATGGAGTATTGTAAAATTTTTCTCGACCACGTTATTTACCCGGCTCACCCCTACCATTCACCAGAGGACCACGCGATGGATTCTCCGGTCAAGGAGTTCACCCGCGATAAGCTGAGCACTTACGACGGCAAGGAGAATCGGCCGGTGTACATCGCCCACGAGGGCAAGGTGCACGATGTGTCCACGAGCAAGTTGTGGAAGACCGGGACCCATATGAAACGGCACCAGGCCGGGAGGGAGCTGAGTGACGATATCAAGGGCGCACCCCACGACGCCTCGGTGCTCGGGAGGTTCCCGCAAGTGGGCACCTTGAAGCCGGAAAAGGATCCCATGGACGAGAAGGTGCCGGATGTGCTCCTTGCCCTCTTCCGTCGTCTTCCCATGCTCCGCCGTCACCCGCACCCCATGACGGTCCACTTTCCCGTTGCTTTCCTGATGCTCGTGCCGGTCCTGAACCTCCTCTCGCTCGTCACCGGGAAACCTTCTCTCGAGAATACGGCCTTTCATGTGCTGACCGCGGGGCTCATCGTCACCCCGGTTGCCATGCTCACCGGGCCATACAACTGGTGGATGAACTATGCCGGCAAGTGGACCGCCATTATCGCGGTCAAGATGAGCGGGTCCCTTGTGCTCATCGTGCTCGTGGTGGGCGTTTTTCTGTGGCGCGTGATCCAGCCGTCGATCATGCTGGAGCCGGGTGGAGCCAGGATACTCTACCTTCTCCTCACCCTCAGTCTGGCTCCTGTGGTGACTATCCTCGGCTGGTTCGGCGCCAAGATGACCTTCCCCGTCTAGCGAAGGAACTCCCGCCGGCCGGATACGCGAGAGACTCGTATGGAACAACAACGGCGTGCCCGTCCTCAGGACTTCAGGCTCTTCCTGGCTCTCTCCAGGACTCCCCACCTGCTCCTCGACCTGGCGACCCCCATGGTCGCAGCCCTTCTGTGTCTGGGCAGGTTTCCCGATGTGTCCACCGTCATCGTCGGTCTCATCACGGTCTTTGCCGGGTACGCCTGTGTCTACGCCCTGAACGATGTGACCGACTACCGCCTCGACCGGGAGCGCATGGCCAGCATCGCCCGCCAGGAGGAGTGCTTTGATCTGGATTGCATGTTTGTCCGCCATCCCGTGGCGCAGGGGCTGATTCGCTTCAAGAGTGCTGTGGTCTGGACCGTGTTCTGGGGGACGGTCGCCCTCGTGGGGGCGGCGATCCTGAATCCGGTCTGCGCCGGAATCTTTATCCTCGGCGGCCTTCTTGAGGCCGCTTACTGCAAGCTCTACCGGGTGACTCAGTGGAAGGTCCTGATTGCGGCGGTGGTGAAAACCCTCGGTGGGCTCGCCGCGATTTTTGCGGTCAATCCCCGGCCCTCGCCCGGATTTGTCGTCATCTATTTCGCCTGGATTGTCCTCTGGGAAGTGGGGGGGCAGAATGTCCCGAACGACCTCGTGGACATGGAAGAGGATGCAAGGCTCGGCGCAAGAACCATTCCTCTGGTGTATGGTACTCACGTCGCGGTGTTCGTGATGCTGGTCGCGCTCGTTGCCGGTGTCGTCCTCGGCCTCGGCGTCGTGTTCGCCTCGCCGCTTCCGCGCAAGTGGCTGTACGTGATGGGCGCTACCGTGTCGGGGGTGGCCTTTCTTCTCCTGCCCTACCGAGCCTTCCTGGCGCAAGGAGATCCGGGCAAGGCGGTAACCCTCTTCAACCGGGCCAGCCTCTACCCCCTTGGCATGCTCGTCACGACCCTGCTTTGCCTGGCGAGGTAAGATTGTCGCTTGCCCTCGCCGGGGAGCGCTTCCGCCCTGTTGCTCCTGGGCAGGATCCTGTCGTCACCACTGGCCGATCGCTTCTCGGGAGTGGTATGCTGAAGGTGTAGGCGATGTCTCACTTGGAGGCGTACTACGATGGACCCCAAGCAGTTCCTGGCCAACGTCTATTTCGGATCTCTCGACACCGCTCTCATGCACTCGTACAGGGAAGAAGAGGCGGCAGAAAAGACCGGGGAGATCGTTGCCAAGTTCGCGCAATTGAGCGAGGAGTACCCGCCGCACTACCTGGAGCAGGAAGGTACGGTCCCGAGAGAGCTCCTCATAAAGCTTGGGGCAATAGGGTTCTTCGGGCTCACGGTTCCCGCCGCCTACGGCGGAGTTGGGCTGAATCTTCGGCAGTATTTAAAGGTGGTGGAGGAAATCGCGAGCCGCGATCTGGCGCTTGCCATCCTCTCCCTGGCGCACCTTTCGATCGGCATCAAGGGTATCCTGCTCTTTGGCACCGAAGCGCAGAAGAGGAGATACCTCCCGCGAGCTGCCTCGGGTGAGATGATCTTTTCCTATGCGCTCACGGAGCCGAAGATCGGCTCCGATGCGAAAAATATCGAAACGGTGGCGATCCGGTCTACCGATGGCAGCCACTATGTCCTGAACGGGCAGAAGACCTACATCACCAATGCCAATTATGCCGGAGGGCTCACGGTCTTTGCCCAACTGGATCCGGCGACCCCGGGTTTCATGGGCGCCTTCATCGTGGAGACCTCCTGGGACGGGGTGCACATCGGCAAGGAGATGCCCA
>Ga0187776_10000608_pt1 | contig 17299 bp, 19 predicted proteins | sample 0216_BV02_MP12_2_FD_132426 | JGI IMG/M metagenome (GOLD analysis project Ga0187776, IMG submission 132426) | Tropical peat soil microbial communities from peatlands in Department of Meta, Colombia - 0216_BV02_MP12_20_MG | ecosystem: Environmental > Terrestrial > Soil > Wetlands > Peat | place...
AGATTCCACTGCTGAAAACGAATGGATGGAAACTCAGCACAAGGCAAATGCCATGATTTCAGCGATCAAGGAAGCATCTAAATGAAATTCCTAATTATTGACAACTATGATTCATTTGTTTACAACATAGCGCAAATACTAGGCGAGTTAGGTGTAATGTCTGATGTAATTAGAAATGATAAGATCACATTAGAGGAAATTAAAAAGAGAGATTATGACGCTATAATCATTTCGCCAGGACCTGGAACTCCAGAAGATCAAAAATATTTTGGGATTTGTACTAGAATTATAAAAGAATTAGGACCTACAAAACCAATCCTAGGAGTCTGTTTGGGTCATCAAGGAATCATACATGCGTTTGGTGGTAAAGTTGTAAATGCAGGAAATGTCAGACATGGAAAAACCAGTTCTATCGAATATTTCAAGTCACCAATTTTTGATGGGGTTCAAAACCCGTTCAAAGCTACAAGATATCATTCGCTTGTAGGAGACAAAACAGTAATTCCAGACGAACTTGAGGTAACAGCGATAGCACAAGACGACAAAGAAATAATGGCAGTCAGGCACAAAAAATACCTAATTGAGGGGGTCCAATTCCATCCAGAATCTGTAATGACTGGAGAAGGGAAAAAAATTCTTGCCAATTTTATAAAGTTGATACAAAAATGATCTCAGAAATTACTACCAAACTTTCACATAACAAGAATATCAGTTATGATGAGATGGGCAACATAATGGATCTTATACTAGAGGGTAGAAGTTCAGTTCAGGAAACTGTAGCATTTTTGAAAAACCTTACAGAAAAAGGAGAATCAGATGAAGAACTCTTGGCAATGCTTGACAAAATACAGGAACATGCGACACATATTGTTCCCAAACGTCAAGGAAGAATAATCGATGTCTGTGGTACCGGTGGAGACAAAATGCGCACCTTTAACATCTCAACAGCTGCATCTTTTGTCATAGTAGCTAGCGGTGGAAACGTGGCAAAACATGGAAACAAATCAGTTTCTGGAGTAAGCGGAAGTGCAGATATTTTTGAGTACTTTGGATATGATCTAAATTTTGAACCTTACAGGGTAAAAGAAATAATTGAAAAATTTGGAATTGGTTTTATGTTTGCTCAAAAATTTCATCCAGCCATGAAAAACGTTGCAGAAGCAAGAAAGATCCTTGGAACCAGAACTGCTTTCAACCTGCTTGGCCCATTGAGTAATCCTGCAGGAGTCAAGGATCAACTAGTTGGAGTATACTCAACAGAGTATCTACAACGTGTCATAACATTGCTAAAATCTCGTGGTGCAGAGAATATAATGACCGTGATATCTGATGACGGATTAGATGAACTATCCACTACTTCAAAAAACCAAATATATCATCTTAAAAATAATAAGATTACCAAATTAGTTCTAGAACCAACGAAACTTGGGTTAGCAAAAGCCAATTTGAAAGACATTCAGGTTACAACTAGAGATGAAGCAATTAAAGCATTCATCTCCGTACTACAAGGCACTGCCAATAAATCAATGATTGACATCACGGCTTTGAATGCAGCTGCTGGTCTTATTGTCAATGGCATTTCAGATACGTTTGATGAAGCATTACAAATTACATTTGATGCCATAACAAGCGGCAAATCATTTGAACTCTTTAAGAATTTTATAAAATACTGCGGAGACATAGGTAAAATAGAGGAGTTCGAAAAGATTTGAAAAACATGTTAGAAAGATTGGTTCAGAATTCGCAGAAAGCAATCAAAGATGGGGTTTATGAAGTAGAATACAATCTGGCAAAATCTGAAAAAAACATCATAGATGAAATAAGAAAAAATCCACATGCATCACTTATAACCGAGGTGAAATTTTCTTCCCCTTCACTTGGAAATATCCGTGAAATTACAAATCCAGTGGATATTGCAAAGTCCATGATAGAAGGCGGAGCAATAGGTCTCTCCGTTTTGACCCAGCCGTATTTGTTTACCGGATCTCCGGAATATTTTGCAAAGGTTAGAAAAAATGTGCAAGTACCTTTGTTGATGAAAGACATCATTATTGATAAAATACAAATTGATGCAGCTGAAAAATTAGGTGCCGACGTAATTCTTTTCATACAATCTATTTTTGATAACAAGTTTGCAAAAGACATAGAGGAATTCATCACCTATGCCCACAAGAAAAAAATGATAGTACTCTTGGAATCTCATACAGCAGATGAATTTCTTAGATCTGTCAAAACACAAGCTGATTTACTCGGAATAAACAATCGTAATCTAGATACGCTAGAGATAGATTTGAAGACAACTGAAAGAATTCTCAAAGGAGCAAAGAAGGATAGCAGATTCGTAATCACTGAAAGCGGAATTGAATCCCAACAAGATATCAAATTTCTACGAAAGTGTGGTGCAGATGCCTTTCTTGTGGGCAGTAGCATTATGATGAGTAAAGATATCAAGGGTTTAGTCTCAAGTTTGGTGTTAGCAATATGAAATTAGAATATCCAAAAAATGGCAAATTTGGTGAATTTGGTGGTCGATTCATACCAGAGACTCTAGTGCCAGCAGTCGAAGAACTAGAGCATGCCTACTTAAAATTCAAGAATGATAAAGATTTCAAAAGAGAGCTAGACTATTATTTGAGAGAATATGCTGGCAGACCAACGCCACTTTATTTTGCTAAAAATCTTACCGAATTTGTTGGCGGTGCTAAAATTTATCTCAAAAGAGAAGATCTTCTCCATGGAGGAGCACATAAAATTAACAATACATTGGGCCAAGCCCTATTGGCAAAACGAATGAACAAGAAAAGAATTATTGCAGAAACAGGTGCGGGACAACACGGCGTAGCAACCGCAATGGCTTGCGCATCCCTTGGATTGCAATCAGAAGTTTACATGGGATACAAAGATACTCAAAGACAAAAACTGAATGTGTTCAGGATGAAACTTTTAGGATCTACCGTTCATCCTGTAAAAGAAGGGACACAAACCCTCAAAGACGCCATCAATGAAGCAATACGAGATTGGATTACAAATGTCAAAACAACATACTATCTCTTAGGTTCTGCCGTTGGCCCACATCCATATCCAGTTATGGTAAGAGATTTCCAATCAGTCATTGGAAGTGAGATCCTAAAACAGATGAAGGGTCTTGGAAAAAAATCTCCTGACTCTGTAGTAGCTTGTGTTGGTGGAGGATCAAATGCCATCGGAACATTTTATCCACTCATTGATGAAGATACAGAAATGTTTGGAATAGAAGCTGGAGGGAAAGGCATTAAGACTGACCATCATTCAGCTACTTTGGTCGCAGGGTCAAAAGGAATACTCCACGGTATGATGACATATCTACTACAAGACAAGGAAGGCCAGATAAAAGATACTCATAGTATAGCTGCTGGATTAGATTACCCAGGCGTAGGACCTGAACATTCGTATCTGAAAGATACAAAACGAGTAACCTATGATACAGTAAGTGATGATGATGCAGTTCATGCTTTCTTAACCCTTGCAAAACATGAGGGAATCATACCTGCTCTTGAATCCTCACATGCAGTGGCATATGCCATAAAGATTGCAAAAAAAATGCCAAGAAATGAAACTATTGTAGTAACCTTGTCGGGACGAGGCGATAAGGATGTTGAGGTTGTGGAGAAATATCTAAGTCAAAATGTCAAGAATACAAGATAAATTTTTGGAACTTAAATCCAAGAACCAGAAAGGCTTGATAGCCTACATAATGGCAGGATATCCAAATGACAAAGACACAATATCTACAATTCATGGTCTTGTCAAGGGCGGTGCAGATATCATCGAATTAGGATTACCGTTTTCAGATCCATTAGCAGATGGTCCTGTTATTCAAAATGCTAGTTTTATGTCTTTGAAAAAAGGTATGAACCATTCTAGATTTCTAACCCTTGTTAAAAAAATTAGAAAGAGGACTGACATACCACTTGTTCTTATGACCTATGCCAATCTACTGTATACTCGCGGATATGCAAAATTCCTTTCAGAAGTAAAAAAGGCAGGTATAGATGGTTTGATTTTGCCAGACATGGCAATTGAAGAAGCTTGTGAATACCTTGATGCAGTTCACAAAAACAATTTAGATGCCATATTTTTAATTTCTCCAAATACATCTGAAGATAGAATAAAAAAGATTGCTAAAGCATCATCTGGCTTTCTATATTTGGTCTCTGTATTTGGAATTACTGGAGCACAACAGCAGTTTCAAAAATATACCTCAGATGCGATAAGAAATGCCAAAAAAATAGTCAATGGAAAAGTTCCATTAGGAGTAGGGTTTGGAGTAAACAATCCAGAGCAAGTAAAATTAATTTTGAAAAGTGGCGCAGACGCAGTAATTATTGGAAGTGCAATTTTGCGACTAGTTGAGAAAACACCATCACAAAAGATCGAATCCAAGGTGACATTATTTACCAAAAGTCTGAAAAAAGCAACGATCTTAGAATAAGAAATAAAAATAGCATTTATCCATCATGGATATGCCGATAGAAGAAACAAAGTATATTTTTGTAACAGGAGGCGTCATGTCTGGCCTTGGCAAAGGTGTTGTGTCCTCATCTATAGCAAAATTACTCCAACTTTCAAACCAAAAGGTATCTATTGTAAAAATCGATCCCTATCTGAATTATGATGCTGGAACTATGAACCCCATAGCGCACGGAGAGGTATTTGTGACCGAAGATGGCGGCGAATGCGATATGGATATTGGAAACTATGAGAGATTCCTTAATCAAAACATAGCCAAAACCCACAACATAACAACAGCTCAGATATACTCTAGTGTAATCGAAGCCGAAAGACGTGGAGAATATCTTGGTGCATGTGTGCAGATAATACCACACATTACTGATGCCATTAAGGACAGAATTAGAAAAATTGCCAAAAGTGAAAATTTAGATGTACTTGTTGTAGAGTGCGGGGGAACAGTAGGCGACATGGAAAGCCTCCCATTCCTAGAAGCGTTAAGGCAAGTAAGATTAGAAGATGGCCCAAGCAATGTTATTTTTGTACATGTAACACTTGCGCCATCCCTTGATGTAGTAGGAGAACAGAAAACCAAACCTACCCAACACAGCGTACAAGAGCTCAGGAGGATAGGAATTCAACCAGATTTTATTGCAGTTAGATGTACCAGACCACTTGAAACTCCAGCAAAAAAGAAGATCTCGTTATTTTCAAACGTTTCTGAAAAAGACGTATTCTCATGCCATGATGCAGAGTCAATCCTGACAGTTCCTCAAATGTTATATGATCAAGGATTAGTAGACATCATTTTCAAAAAATTTGGAAAAGTTGGTCTTGTAAATACATCTGCAAATTGGGACAAATGGAATACAATTGTCAACTCATTTGCAGATACAAGGGAAAAAGTAAAGATAGCAATGGTTGGAAAATATGTCAAGTTAGCAGACAGTTATGTAAGTGTAAATCAAGCACTCAAACATGCAGGGGCCAAGATAGGAAAAAATGTAATAATCGATTGGATTGATTCGGATGATCTTAATGGTGATATTGAAAAGCTCTCACAATATAATGGAATAATTGTACCAGGTGGATTTGGCGAACGAGGATCTGAAGGAATAATCAAAACGGCAAATTATGCAAGAGAGAAGAATATACCATATCTTGGAATATGTTTTGGATTTCAACTTGCTGCAATAGCTTTTGGTCGCTATGTTTGCGGATTGGCAAATGCAAATTCAACAGAAATCAATCCAAACACAGAAAATCCAGTGATTGATCTTTTGCCAGAACAGAAATACATCGAGAATAAGGGAGGTTCTCTAAGATTAGGTGCACATGAAATTAAAGTGGAAGACAATACTCTTGCGTTTAGGCTTTACAAATCTACTACCATTCTCAAAAGACACAGACATAGATACGAATTCAACCAAAAATATCTTGAGACATTCAATACAAAAGGATTAAAATTTTCAGGATATAGTGACAATAAAAAACGCATGGAAATACTGGAAATTCCAGCGCACAAATTCTATCTAGGAGTACAATTCCATCCAGAATTCAGCAGCAGACCAGGTTTTCCTGAAGAGTCATTTGATGCGTTTGTTAGAGCTGCCTCTACTGCCTAAATTATTTAGGAACTTCGTATATTCGTTGACGGGTGTCTCGTAGCGACACTCGACGTTTTACGTAACCTTTGTCAAGTAAATGTCTCAAGGCTAGTCTTACAGTTCTGTCTGGGAGAAGAGTCTTTGCGGCCAATTCCTTTTGAGTAAGTGCTCCTTCGTATTCCAACGTCTTTAGTAGTAGTTTTGAACTTGGTGGCATGTTTAAAAGCTCATCAGCGAGTTTTACTTTTTTAGCAAGTGCTGAAGCTGTTGTTGAGTCTTTCTTCATTCGAATTATGTTAGCAGGTTGTGGAAATTTTGTACATTCAACAAGCTTGTCTACCTTGAATCTATCCTTGCCATCCATTACTACTTCACATCTCAAACTAGAAGAGATATCATCAATTTCTATGAAACTATCTTCAGGAACTATTAGCGGTCTTCTTGTAATGTCAAGAGAGTTTACTGAGACAATGCAAAAGACTTTGGAACCTTGGTAAATAGCTGGTCCACCCGCAGACATAGAATATGCAGATGAACCAATTGCCGTAGATACAATCAAACCATCACTGCTATCATGCCAAAATTCTTCACCATTTACACGCAAAACATGTTCAACAAGAGTTGCACTTTTGGATGAAAAAATTGCCACATCGTTTAATGCGGGGTAAACACTTTTACCATCAATCTTAACACCTACCCTACTCAAAGGCTCTATCGAAAAATCACCTTTTTTCAATCGATTAAGATAAGTTGGAAATTCTTTAAGATCAGTTTGAGCAAGGTAACCACTTGATTCAAATTCATTAATTCCTAAAATTGGAATTGTCGTGTTGGTAAAACGATGAAAGAATGTTCTTACTCCACGGTCGCCACCAGCTACTATAACATAATCGACATCTTTTCCAACAATTTTATTGACAAGACTAACTGATTCTATTCCATGAGTTGCAAGAGACATCTTAACTGATTTTACAGTCTGGTCTTGATCTTGACTGTAAATTGCGACTTTCATAGAAGAGATTCAATTTTGGTGCAATAATAAACTAGCTTTAAGGTGCATCGCATTCAGACATATATTATCAAAAGTTTTGAAGGATTTTTCTAGATAAAAGCAAATCTTAAAAATGATTACTACAGATAAGATGAAGAAAACCCCTAGTACCAAGCAATACCAGCCATTGGTACTTGTGTGTCTGGGCGGGGTTCTCTTCGGGTATGTAATTCGTTTTTCGCATATATAAGAAAAAGTTACGGATTTGGTTGTTTAAGCAATAATATCGCTAAAATCAAATGTTGTGATATGCAGTTCTCGATTCCTACAACTAAATGTGTGAAAATCCTACTAGATTGTACAAATAAGCAGCATTTTGTTCAATGTCTCCAGATTCAGGAATTTTTAAAAGTCCAGTAGCCTTTGTTTCAAGAGCTGCTTGTGCTGCTCCCACTGCAAAACAAATTGCCCAGAGTGAATCTTTATCTTTAACATACGAACACGAAAACGCTGCACAAAATATATCGCCTACTCCCGTAGTGTCACCTATTTGCATATTTGGGATTTTTAGATAGTATAATCTATCCTTGACAAGCATTGTAATATCTTGCTTGTTTGTATACAGAATATGTTTAACGCCTTTTTTTTGTAGTGCCAACATAGATTCCCTTTCATTGAGGCCTGTAAGATAGAATGCCTCGTCAGGATCAGTCTTGATTGCGGTTACTTTGGATAAATCTAGTAAGGTTTTCTCCAAATACACTTTACCATTGCTGTCAGTACGGCGAAGATACCCTTGTGGATCAAGTAGAAGAAAATCAAAATTTTCTCTAATTAGATCAAGTGTGTCTTCAGACACTTCATCAAAGACAGGACTTACTATAGCACCATCTGCATCTGATTTATCAAATTCGATTGGATCACATTTTGTTTTCAAATAAAGTTCTCTTTCTGTTCCAAAAATTTTTAATAAAAACCTCGTAGTTGGATTATTAGAAACAGAATCACTTGAGAGAAAGACATTTTTGTTTTCAAGATCAGTTCTAAATTTGAAGTCAGGGCCTACTTTGGTATGCAGTTCTACATTAAATTTCATATTTTTTGCCGTGATGCCACAGTAAGAAGCAGGCCCACCAGCAGTCTCTACCACTTGATTGTTTCTTGAGATCTCATCTACGGTACAGTGAGAAAATATCGCTAATTTCATCGATTATCCGCAGTTATATTTCCATTTAGTTCTTTTTCTGCTTCTGTTTTTCAAGACAATTCAAACAAATTATCTGTCCTTTTCCTATTGTTAGATCAACATTTGATCTCAAACATACGTGGCAGAGACCCCGCATATCCATTTTGATGTAAGAGTAGTTTAAATTCGTTAAAAAAACCAACGAGATACAAGATATAAAGAGGCATATCACAGATACCATATGCCATTAAAACGTGCCAGCAGAGGAAGAAAGAAGGGAGGGAAGGGATCCTCTGATCGTGTTCAATGTTCAAATTGTGGTGCAACGGTACCACGTGACAAGGCAAAGAAAGTTACCTCTAGACTAAACCTAGTTGAACATAGTTTGGCCAAGGAACTCAGGGCACAAGGAGCATACATTGCCTCACCCACAGTCCTAAAGTATTATTGTATTTCATGTGCAATTCATTTTGGAATACTAAAGATTAGATCTGCAGATTCTAGGCGCCAAACTGGCAGACTGCGCTAGTCAGTCATTTATTTTTCTAGCAGTGGCAACTATTCGTTGAATAAATGTAATTCCGGCAATGATAACTACTATCACAACTGCATAATGTAAAAATCCTGCCATTCCTATGATTGCAATTACAAGTAACCTTTCTGCTCTTTCTCCTATACCAATTCCTTGTAATTGAACACCTAACGATTCTGCTCTTGCTCTAGTGTAACTTACCAAAAGTGATAGAGATATTGCCAAAAGTACAAGATATCCTTCCGAGTAGCCACCAACTAATATTCCCAGAAATATTGCAACCTCTGCAATTTTATCAAAAACAGAATCCAGAAAAGCCCCTCTCTTTGACGTTTTACCAGTGATGCGTGCGACTTGACCATCAACAACATCAAAAAATCCGGAGACAAGAAGAAGAATTCCACCTATGAGAAATGAGTATTGTAAATGAATTCCATAAACTATAGCTGATGCAAACGCAAACCCTAAACCCACTGCTGTCCAAAAATTTGCAGAGAGACCAGTAGATGCAAATACCTTTCCTATCTTTTCAAGAGTTGGTTTAAGGGCCATCCTTAAGTTGTTAAGCATCAATAACAACCGCTTTCTCAATAATTTATACCATTAATAACATGAAGACATACGCTCTATGAGGTTAAAATATTCAAATAATATTGAGTGGAAGGGTTGACATGGGCATTATAGCAAAAGGTGCCAAGTGTAGCGTCATAGGCTGTGATAAAGACGGTGTCCGTTCTTTGACAACTTCAAAGGTAGAAGGTACAGGTTTGAGCATTACCGGTAGTTCAAAGAAGACAGTGTTATGCAAAGAACATTACAAAGAATGGAAAAAAGCAACAAAAGATGAACGAGATGTAGAAAGAGCTAGATATGACAGATTCTAGCGATGTCTACTAAAGTAAGTATCTGATAGATCTTTGTAGTATTTGCCTAATTTTTTGTACAATCGTTTTGGTTTTCTTGGCTTTTCAATACTCAACGCATAAAGACAAAGAATTGGAAATGCAATTGTTGCATCTGCATAAACCATGATAACATCCTCATGAGCGTCTTTTACTTTACCCCAACTCTTTCCTTCTTGCAATGTTGCTCCAGAAAGACCTCCAGTATCTGGTCTAGCATCGGTAATTTGTATTATGTAATTTTGCCCTCCATGCCCTAAACCAAGTATCTGATCAAGTAAAGGTCCTGTTTGCTGAGCAGTGTTCTTTGGTACACCGCCACCTATTTCTACTATGCCGGCTTTTTTTGAGTTGTATAATATCGCGGCTTGTTCAATTATCTCCCTTACAAAATCTAAGTTGTATATCTTGTTTTCAAGTCTAAGAGGGGCCAGATCTAAAGCAAGTGATGAATCCTTCAGAGTAGAAACATACACTGGTACATCATAATCATATGCAGTTACTACAAAGCTTTTCTCCGGATGCTTTGAATGTGTCTTTGAAAACTTTCCCATCGCATTACAGAATTCAGCTGTAGTAAATGGTTTATCTACAAGATTATTTGTAAACATTTTTTGTATAATTTGATCTTCTGCTTTCAGCGTTTCTTCTCCTTTGATATAGACATCCCTAATTCGTACAATGTCTTTATCATAAAGTATCATATCATCAACTTCAAAATGGCCCTGTTTTACTGGCAAATCCCATGCAAAATGGTCTTCATGGTATACATTTGCGCCTGTTGCAATTATCCAATCTACAAATCCTTTTTCAATCAGGGTTTTGAAAAGACCACCAAAACCTACTGGTGTCATAGCGCCAGAAACCGTAAGGCATATAGTTGCGTCATCCTCTATCATTTTACAATAAAGCTTTGCCGCCTCACCTAACTGACGGGCATTATAACCAGTACTTGCAAAAATTTCGACTAAATCATCTATACCCATATTGGATTTGACTTTCAAATGAGGAATGTCTTTTCCACGAAAACTGTGAGGATCCACGAACGGGTAACTAATTTTGGGCTAAATAAATACTTGCCAATATGGTTTATGCATAATATTTACTAGATAGATTTACAAAATAACAGACGATATTAGGCAACAGCCATTTTAACTTCGGTTGCAGAATGTCTTGACACTTCATCATGTATTGCGGCATGATGTTTTTCTTTGAAGGTCAAGTTGCACATGTAACATTTCCATGCTGTTGTCGTCATGAAATCAATATTGTAATTTTACTATATAAGACCCGCGTATGATTTGTACTAATTATAATTAATTAAAAACAAGGCAGCATCTGTTCCTATAGCTTTTTAATTACAATCAAACACATTCGAAATGAATGCCAACTTTTAAGCAAGGCAAGTGGAATTTAAGTGAACTTGTAGATTATCCGGATTCCCCTTCATTTAAGAAAAGACTTCAAGAAATTGAATCAAAGGTTAAAAAATTTGAGATAAACAGGAAGACTCTAAACTCTAGTATTTCAGAGGAAAAATTCTTATCAATTCTGCACTCTTTGGAAGAAATTTCTGAAAAATTCAGCACTATTTCGGGTTATGCATCATTGGAATACTCAGCTGACACACAATCTGACAAAGCTACATCCCTTCTAACCAGAATGGGAAAATTGGGATCAGAGATAGAAAATCGGACTCTATTTTTTGATCAATGGTGGAAAAAACAGGTTGATGAAAAAAATTCCAAGAGGTTAATGAAAAATGCAGGAATGTTGAAAGAGTTTCTCAGGTTTAAACGACTAGTAGCTAGATATTCACTTTCGGAACCAGAAGAGAAGATAATTAACACATTAGATGTCACCGGACACTCTGCTCTAGTCAAGTTGTATGACAAAATCACTAACGCATACCAATTCACCGTGAGGATTGACGGCAAAGTCAAGACCTATACTAGAGAAGAACTTACTCAGCTTGTAAGGAGCCACAAAGCAACCTTGAGGGAGATTGCCTACAAGTCATTGCTTACACAGTATGATAAAAACAAAGGAGTTCTAGGAGAAATCTATCAAAATATTGTACTCAATTGGAAAGATGAGTGTATACAAATACGCGGATATGAATCGCCAATTTCTGTTAGAAATATTGGAAATGATGTTGATGATAAGACTATTGAGTCTCTACTGAAGGTTTGCCGAAAAAATTCACATGTATTTCGTAAATTCTTTTTACTCAAAGCACAGCTCCTAAATGTAAAGAAACTTAGAAGATATGACATCTATGCACCTATTCAGAAAAAAGAAGAGAAAAAATACACATATGGTGATGGAGTAAAACTCGTATTACATACACTCAACAGCTTTAGTCCAAAACTAGGTGAATTTGCCAAAAAAGTGTTTATTGAAAATCATGTTGACTCTTCAATAAGACCTGGAAAAAGAAGTGGAGCTTTTTGTAGTACCATAGAACCAAAAATTACACCCTATGTTCTTTTGAATTTCAAAGGAAGATCCAATGATGTGTTTACATTGGCACACGAGTTGGGGCATGCAATACACAGTATGTCTGCATCTGACAAATCAATTTTTGTACAGGAAGCTCCATTACCACTAGCTGAGACTGCTTCAACATTTTCTGAGATGTTATTATTTGATCAGATATTAAATCAGGTCTCAGATAGAGAAAAACAATACATACTTGTTGAGCACATGGATGATCTATATTCTACAATTGGAAGGCAGGCTTACTTCACTGTATTTGAAATCGCGGCTCACCAAAAAATAGGAGAAAGTGCTATGGTACAGGAAATATCTGATGAATATACTAAATCGCTGAAGGAGCAGTTTGGTAATTCACTCATTCTCTCACCAGATTTTAGTGTAGAATGGACTTGCATTCCACACTTTTACCACTCGCCTTTCTATTGTTATTCTTACTCCTTTGGCAATCTGCTAGCACTCTCTTTGTTTCAAAGATACAGGAGAGAGGGAAGAGCATTTGTACCTGCATACATTGACATATTATCGGCTGGAGGTACAAAAAAACCAGAAGATCTTCTCAAGGAACATGGAATGGACATATCTTCTGAAAAGTTTTGGCAAGAAGGATTTGAATACATAAAGAATCAGGCATCAAGACTGGAGAAATTGATTAATTAAAAGCGCCTGGCAGCCAAGCGCCCCCAGCTGCCAGGCAAATTGTTCCCCTACGGTTTGAACCGATGTCAACAACCTACACAATGAATTATAATTTAAACTATTGGGAACTGATCCATAGTTATTTGTTAAAATGTATTATTCTTACCAAAACTGTATCTGAAATTGAGCCTAAAAATCCTGAACAAATCAAAATTATGACAACAACGTAGCAGAAATAATTGGACTTTCACAAGTGTTAACAAAAGGTGCGAATCCTGTAAGGCGCGCAATCAGAATTAAGACTGGTTTTTCTTTTTAGTGTCATTCAATAACTTTCTTTTATCTAATTGCAGAATTATAAAACCAGCGATAAAAAATATCCAGCCACCAATACTTGCGTATCCCAATACTACTTTAATCGAATTGATATCATCAGAACTAAACCCAGACAAATGAGGAGAGATTGAGGAAAATACCCAGCTTATGACTTGAATAGCAATGCCAATAATCATGAAAATAGTGCCGCGTCTCACACAGTTGTAGCTTTTGTACTAACCTTAAATCTTCCTTGCTTACCCTTATCACAACTTGGGTGCCTGAGATCCTAAAAATCCCTGACTTATATGTGCGTAAAAGTCTGACTATACATGTTAAAAGAAATAATCACAAAACTGATGTCTTGCTCTTGTAACAAGAAAGCACCTAATGACATAAACGCAGTAAAAGAAGCCGAAGAATCAAAAAAATAGATTCTAAACTCTTTTTCAATGCAAAAATCAATCAAAAAAGGTTTCAAAAAGTCACTATTATAGGACTTTTATTCCATCCTTTTGTAAATTGATTTAAAATCTTCTGCAAGTAGGTATGCGATATTCTGAAGATGTGTAACTTCAGTCATGTTTGATTTGCCCCTTGCCATTTGTCTCATCTGTGTCATGCACTTGTGTATATGATAATGATCAGGAGGATCATCAGCAGACCATGTATGAAAACATTCGATATAATCAAGACAAAAATTCAAGACTATTAATTCCCAGTCTTTTGTATTAGTTGGATACCCAATGCCCTTAGCAAGTATTCGAAATTCATTACTCCTATCAATTAAAAGCATGTTTAGAGCTTGATGGGCTTTTTTTAATTCAAATTTATCTAATGCGCTAGAGCCTTGCATGATATAATTTACACATTAATTGTATTTTAAGATAGATCTGGATTTCCATAATTGATAAAAAACCTAAGCCCTGTAAGGTTCGTTACAAAACTCCTTTTGTTAATTTTTATTTTTTGTAGTATGCAACTAACTCGTTAAGATGGTTTGACCATCCCTGATCGTGGTCTTTGGCACTTTTGTGACTTGGTTCCTTACCTGTAAATCCTGAATGGGTCAATGTCAGTCTAGTTTTATTTTTGCCCATTTGTTCTAATTCCCACGTTACAATAGTTTCAGGAAAGTCTGAAACGTCCGTCCATGCCCACGTATAGACAAGTTTTTTGTTTGGTACAAATTCAAGAATTTTACCTTCATTAAAAGAGTCACCATCCCTTTTTCCACAAGCCCTGACTGAATCCTTGTAAAACGAGAACTTGAATTTGCCACCAATTTTTGGTTCAAGCACTGCAGCATCTGGTAGCCAGCGAGTCAGGTCTCTTGGGTCGGTAAGAGCCTTGAATACCACCTCTGGAGCAGCATCAATTTCTACAATTTTTCTTATTTCATTTCCAGTCACTTTCTTTTTCTCTCCTTGTTTTCAAGGTATTCTTTTAATGAGTTCAGATGGTATCCCCACATTTTTTCAAAAAAGTTTACAATTTCAAGAGATTTTCTTTCGTTTAATGAATAATATCTATTCTTACCCAGTTTTTCTTCAGTAACAAGATCTGCGTTTTTTAGAATACGCAGATGGCTGGACAAAGCTGGTGGTGTAAACTGAAAATGCGCGGTTAGCTCACTAGGCGTCATCTTTTTTTTTCTGAGTAGCATTAAGATCTCCCGCCTGTTATCATCTGCAACTGCCTTCCAGATTGACTCCATATTAATACAATAATTAAATAACTATTTAATTGTTTATACAATGAGTCTATTTGCTACAAGCATGAAGACATGTACTTTCGATAATCACCATTATCGCTATGGTCTGAACTGTTTTTTGGTTCTAAATTTTTTTATTTTGAATTGTCATGGCAATTACCATCCTAAAGTGGCGGAGCGGTTGCAATACCATCACACTTAGTACAAGGTCTCGATGCGAGTGGCTCTCCAAGTTTCATAGTTACATTAAACTGATTTCTGCATTTACCACACGTATATGGAACTTGTACTGTTGTCATATTCGATAAAAAATTGCGCATTTATTGATATAAGAATTAGAGGCGTATTATCAACATTGGAATTCAGCAAATATTGAATCTTGTAAGACTTATATTTATAATAGTCACATTATGAGAAAATTGTTTTTATTTTATACTGACTCATAGTTGATAAGTGAAATATCCCAGATGTTGTAATAATGAGCCTGAATACTTGATTACGTATGATTGTGGACCTGATCCACGGGAAACCATACTTGTCTGTAAAGATCACTTTAAGGAGGAACCGTTTCAACGATTCGCAATTAAGATAGAGAAGCTACGAGGTTAGACTTAATAGTTCGACACCAAAAATTGCATTAATGAAATATTTTATTGCATTATTTCTTATCGCGTCGCTTTTTACAAGTTCCATGGTTGCAGTCTATGCCCAACAGCCACAACTTGCAACATATCATGAAATTGCGCAAGTGTTGGTAGATGAAAAGATACAGAACAAAACTACGGCATTTATAACACTAAGTACTACAAGCCCACTTGAAATGCGAGTTCCAACCTCGCTTGATCAAAAAATAACTAATACTGCCAACGTTACATCGGTTGCTATAACTAATGCAGACCGATGTGTTCTAGGAGTAATTGGCCAAACTTGTGTGGTGGTAACAATTTACTCGCCATCATTGATAGAGTCATACAACATTGCAACAATACAAGCCACATCTCGTACAATAGGCGATTCACTTATCAGTGACATAAATTCCGCATTTTCTCTTGATGCCAAGTTTTATGCAACATATGTTCAACCGACTGGTGCATTTAGTAACGCACTTGGAACTTCAGGTACCTTAGTAGGAAATAGAACCATAAACGTAGTTTATACTACTTCGCAACAAAAATCATCATATCTTCTAGACACATTATCAACAGTACTCTTGCCCAAAGAGATACGCGATGCCGGCGGGTTTTACGAGGTGGCAACAAAAATGGCACAACAGCCAAATTCTACAGTTACATTTGCAATCACCCCCACAAATAACGGAGTATCAATTTATCAGTTACAAGTATCAAAACAATTTCCAATTAAAAGACAAGTAACTACAATTAATCCACTTGATCTTTATGGAATTGATAGGCTAGATAGGTCTACATATTTTAACGGCGGATTTTTCCCTCTAAATTCAATTTTTGAGGTATCAGCTATATCAAACAATTATCTCACCATTAAAAATAATGGTGGAAATCTTGTTCCAACTACATACAACAATGGACAAAAGGTTCCATCAGACATATCCAAGTCTGGATGGATATTTGATCCAGATTATGGACAGCGTGTCACAGGAATTTACCTCTTTGGAACAACAACAAATGCAACAGGTGATCAGTTAGCTTTTACTTTAGGAAATACATCAGCGCAGGTCGTGCAAAATCAAAATCCTCAGGTGCCTAATACACCTGCATCGCCTAACACAGATTATTCCACTTTTGTAATAATTGGTATTATCGCAGCGGGAGCTGCTGCGGTATATCTTTTCATGAAAAGAAAGTAACTAGAGTATCAATACGGCTGCTGCAAACACTGTAGTCCAGCGACCCTGAGCATCTCCAACTGCACTCTGAGTAATATTTCGTGTCTTGTATATTTGCCCTGATATTTTCCACTGCTGCTTTTTTTCATCCCAGCTTCTATTTACGTCAAATTCAATGCCTAAGGATGAAGCAAGCATTTGAGCGGCAATATCTTCGGCATATTCCCCAGCTTCTTTTTCTGTCTCTCCAAATGAGTGATATTCAGACAAATATCCATACTTTGTTTTGTCTTTTGGTTCTGCGATTCCAACTGATGCCGCCATAAGTCTATGAGGTTCGTTGCTTTCATTTCTTGCATATATGACAAACTGAACACTTCCTGGTCGTATCTGTTTCAGACCTTCTGCTCTAGAAATCAGCTTGGCCCCTGGAGGAAAAATGCTGGATATTAGAACAATATTGGTGCCTGCAATACCTGCATCTCGTAATGCATATTCAAAGCTTGTAAGCCTGTCTTGGTGTACACCCTTACCTCTGGTAAGGAACAGTTTTTTTGCGACAAGATCTAACACCATTCCCATCTAATTTTGGATCTTTAAAAATTTATTGAAAATCAATAAAAAA
>Ga0187776_10000609_pt1 | contig 17288 bp, 20 predicted proteins | sample 0216_BV02_MP12_2_FD_132426 | JGI IMG/M metagenome (GOLD analysis project Ga0187776, IMG submission 132426) | Tropical peat soil microbial communities from peatlands in Department of Meta, Colombia - 0216_BV02_MP12_20_MG | ecosystem: Environmental > Terrestrial > Soil > Wetlands > Peat | place...
ACGAGCGCATCGAGCTTCTGTGGCGCCTGGAAGTGCTACGGGGCACGTCGACCGACGCGGCGACGTGGCGTGATCTCGCCAAGCAAGGCGAGCGCGTCCTCGCCGAGCACGCCGACTGGCAGACCACGTGGATGCACCACTGGCTCGGCGTGGCGTTTGCGCGCGCCGGGGACTGGACGCGCGCCGGGCAGCAGGTCGAGCGGCTGCGGCGGATGCCGGCGGGCCGTCCGAGCGGCCACTGGTCGACCCTGGGGGTCGCGCTCCTCGAGGGCGAGATCGCGATCATCAAGGGCGATCTCGAGGCCGCCGCGCGGTTCATGGCCCCGGCGATCGACGACCTGCACACGATGGGCGGCGGCAGCCGCGAGCAGAAGGACATCTTTCGCGACGTGTTCATGGAAGTCCATCGCCGGCTCGGCCATGTCGAGCGCGTGATCGAGCTGGCGCAGCAGCGTCTGCTGGCGAACCCCAACCACGTCCAGTCGCTCGCGGCGCTCGTCTGGGCCTACGAGCGGAACGGCAACGGTGCGCTCCATCGCCAGGCCTGCCGGCAGCTCGTCCTTCGGGCCGAGGCGGCCGGCCTCGAGCCGGGCGCGCCCGAGCTCTCGGCCGCCCGCCGGGTCCTCGAAACGAGCGCCTGACGGCCGGCCTCGCTCTCACGCGCCCCCCATCGCTCTCTAACGTCCGCCCGGTACAACGAGAGCGAAGGGGGGAAGCGATGGGGCAAAGCTATTCTCGACGTGAGCTCCTGCAGAGGGCGCCGGTCGTCCTGGCGGTCGGCGTGGCCATGCTGTCTTTGACGCCGGGCGCGGCGCTCGGCCAGCAGAAGGTGGCCAAGGCGATGGTCCAGTACCAGGACTCGCCGAAGGGCGGACATCAGTGCTCGACGTGCTCGAACTTCGTGTCACCGGCCTCGTGCAAGGTCGTGAGCGGCAAGATCAGCCCGCACGGCTGGTGCTCGATCTGGACGCCGAAGTGAGCGCGCGCTGAGAACCGGCGGCGGCCCGTCTCAGTCTTCGGCCGAGAGCATATAGCCAATGTTTCGGATGGTGTGCAGGAGCCGGGGCTTGCGGTCGCCGCCGATCTTCCGCCGCAGGTAGCTCATGTAGACCTCGACGAGATTGCTCTCGCCCTCGAAGCCAAGCCCCCACACGTGGTCGAGCACCATCGTCTTGGTCACGACGCGGCCCTCGTTGCGCATCAGATATTCGAGCAGCCGGGCCTCTCGGCCGGTGAGCGTGACGGCGCGATTGCCCCGGGTGACCTGACGGCTGGGCGGATCGAATCTCAGATCGCCGACGTGGAGCTGGTGGGCCGGCGGCGCGGCGCCGCGCCGGAGCAGCGCCCCGACGCGCGCCTTGAGCTCGTCGGCGCCGCAGGTCTTCGCCGCCACGTCATCCGCGCCCAGGTCGAGCCCCCGGATCGTGTCGGCGACAGCGTGGTCGGGGGTGACGAGGAGCACGGGCGTCTGGATGCCCCACCGGCGCAGCGTCTCGAGGACCGCGAAGCCCTGCGCGCCGGGCAGCTCGGTGTCCATCACGATGAGGTCGTACGCCCGCCCGTCGAGCATGACGTCGCGCACCGGGGTCGCCGCGCCGGTCGCGACCACCTCGAACGCGGCGTCCCGCAGGACCCCGGCAATTCGGCCGGTGGCCGCAGGATCCTTCGCCACCACGAGAATTCGCGGCGACTGGCCGACGGCGCTCCGCGGGCTCGCTCCCACAACAGCCATGATCGGGCTCCTCTCCTCACCCTTCAGCCGGGCGGCCTCACGGCGATGAGTTGCGCACGCGCGGCCGAGCCCGCCGACGCCGGCCGAGCTCGGCCGCCACCAGCTGGTTGTTCCGCTCGATCGCGTCGGAGATACCGCCGAGCAGCGCCGCCACCAGCGCGATGACGAAGGCCCGCGGATCTTCGCGGCGCTCGCCGGCTCCCGACAAGAAATCCGCGAAGGGCACTTCGCCGGATCTCCTCCTTGCTCAGGCCGATCGCCGCCCGCGGAGATGCCCGGCCGGAACCCGGCGGCCCCTCGCCGGGGCCGCCGGTCGACGGCTCGAGGTCACGCGGCATGGTGAGGCGCCGCGTGCGCATGGCGCCGGTCGACGAACGTCGTGAGCAGCGCGAAGACGAATCCGAGAATTACGCCGTAGAGCACGTGCTCGATGAGCGACGCCAGCGCGACCGGCTTCATCGCGTCGAGAGCGGCCGACGACAACGGCACCTTCGCGAGCAGCGCCGGAATGAGAATCAGGCCGCTCACGATCCACCAGGCCAGACCGTACAGCCCACCCCACACCATCATGCGTGGCTCGTTCGCTGGCTCGGCGCTGACCAGCCAGCCGAAGATGCCGCCGATGATCACAGTGTAGATCAGGCTGGCAATCCAGCCGGCCACCCAGCCCTGCGAATGCAGGGCCTCGGCCGCGACGACGAGCATCGAGGTCTGGTCGCCATCCGGCATCGTCGTCTTGAGGAAGAGCGCAACCACGGTGAACACGATGCCGGCGATCAGACCGGCCACGAGACCTGTTCCGATCCTTCTGTCCATCACGAACCTCCTGCTGCTTCGGCAACCTGCTGCCGTTCTGGAGCCCTCATGATCCGCTGGGCCTGAAGCTGGTCGTTGATGCGGACGTGGCGGTCAAGTCGGCCGTCGAGTCCTGGGCGGACACCAGGACCGGTACCCCGAGGCGGATCCTTGCCAGGGACGTCGCGAGCGCTGCGGCCAGGGTCTTCATGGGCCCCTCCTGTCGACGAGCGTGGCAAGCGAGTGTGAGAGGAAGATGAAGGCTGGCTGAGAAAACCGGAACATGGGCCCCTTCTCACACGCTCTTCACCGCGGCCTCATCCGACCTCGCTACCGTGACAGGTGATGCTACACAGAGTCGACGAGATCCTCGGGTTCACGATCCACGCGGTCGACGGCGATATCGGACGTGTCCACGACCTGTACTGCGACGACCAGCGCTGGACTATTCGGTACCTGGTCGTCGACACGCGTCACTGGCTTCCGGGCCGGCGCATCCTGCTGTCGCCGATCTCCGTGCGGAGGGTCGAGTGGGCCCCCCGCGAGATCGTCGTCGCGCGGGATCGCGAGCAGATCCGGCGTAGCCCCGGTGTCGATACGGATCAGCCGGTGGGCCGGGGACAGAGCGCGCTGTTCCGTGAGTGCTATACGCTGCCCTACACCTGGGCGCTGGGCGGGTTCCTGTGGGCATCGGCACCGTCGGCATCGGCCAGGCCGTCTCGAGAAGCGCCGAGACGCCGTCCGGGCGACCCGCACCTGAGAAGCACGCGTCTGCTGCGCGGCTACAGCGTCAGGGCGATGGACGGCGAGGTCGGACACGTCGACGGGTTTCTGGTCGACGAGGGCTCCTGGGCCCTGCGCCATGTCGTCGTCCACACACGCCACTGGCGGCCGGGGCATCGCGTCCTCGTCCCGTCGGAGTGGATCGCATGGGTGAGCTGGATCGAGTTGGCCGTGCACGTCGATCTTCAGGTCGAGCAGATCACGAGTGCGCCGGACTACGATCCGTCACATCCGGTCACACGGGCCGACGAGACGCGGTTGTCGGCATACTACGGCCACTCGGACCGGCGCCGGCGCGACGTGCGTATGGCCGGATGAAGTCCACCCGTCCGGTTCTGTCTGCGACCGATCTCTCGCCCGCGCTTCCCGCTCGCGTCATCGACAAGGCGCCGTGCCCGGTGTTGACCTTCCACGCCACTCGCCGATCGCCGCGAGGCGCTGTCCGCGACGAGGCGCGGCGCGCCGGGTGAGCGCTGCCGTCTCAGGGGGCTCATTGGCTCTTCACCGCGCGTCGCTGCGCTGAGCCGTGGATAGCACAGGGGAGGTCGACGATGACGCACGCGCAACTGATCGGTACCTGGCAGCGACTGTTCGCCGAGTCGGCGGCTATGACGCGATCGAATCATGCCATCGCCATCGAGGTGCGGGCCGAGCGTTGAGAGGCCTGTGCGCGACGCCCTAGCTTGCCCGGCCGACCATGTACCCGACACCGCGGATCGTGTGGACCAGCCGCGCGCCGCCATCCCCGTCGATCTTGCGGCGCAGATAGCCGACGTAGACGTCGACCACGTTGCTGGCGGCCTCGTACTGCGGCCCCCAGACGTGCTCGGCGATCATCTCGCGGGTCAGGACCCGCCCGGGATTGCGCAAGAAGTACTCGAGCACCGCGTACTCGCGGGCGGTCAACGGGATGCGGCGGCCGGAGCGCGTCACACGGTGGGCGGCCGGATCGAGCGTCAGATCGCCTGACTGGAGAAATGGCGAGCGCTGGGCCGACCGGCGTCGAAGAAGCGCGCGCGCCCGCGCCAGGAACTCGTCGAAGACGAACGGCTTGGCCAGGGTTGCGTCGGCGCCGAGATTGAGCGCCCGCACGATGGCGTCGGGCGTGTCGCCGGCTGTCAGCACGAGCACCGGCGCGTCGGTCTGATCCTCGCGGAGAATCTTCAGGACCTCGAGGCCGCTGCGCCCGGGCAGCGCCCCGTCGAGGATCAACAGATCGAAGGGCGGATCTTCGGTCAGGCGATCGAGCGCAGCGTCGCCGTCCATGGCCACCTCCGCGGAATAGCCCTCCTCCTTGAGGCCCCGGCTGATGAGGCCTGAAAGCCTCGGCTCGCCCACCGCGATCAGGACGCGCACGTCGATCCCCTGGTCCCAGGGTAGCGCGCCGAGCCGCGCGCCGCCATCCGGCGCGGCCCGGCCGTGATCTCCCGCATGTCGCGGGCGGGCGCTACACTAGGCCGCTCGAACACGAGGAGGTATCGCCGTGACGACAGCGCCCATCGCCCAGAAGCCGCCGTTTCGCGTCGAGGAGGCGACGATCGACGAGCTACACGCGGCGATCAAGTCGGGCCGAACGACCTGCGTCGCGATCGTCCGGCAGTACCTGGAGCGCGTGCGCGCCTACAACGGGGTCGCCAGCCTGCTGGTGACGGAGGACGGCGGGCCCGTCCCTCCGGCGATCGGGACCGTGCGGGCGGGGGTGCCGCTCCGGTTTCCGACCGAGACGGTCAAGGCCTCGACAGTGCTGCCCGATCTGCACAAGTACCAGGGGCCGCCGCTCGAATTCGGGCGCATGGAGGCGACGGCGTCGGATCCGAGCGTGCAGCAGCAGTACGGCATGATCGTCGGCAAGCCGCATGCGGGGCAGGTGAACGCGCTTGCCACGCTCAACATTCGCGGGGAGCGCTCGGTCACCTGTCACGGAGACTTCGACCGCCATCCGTCCGCCGGGCCGCTGCCGCCCGGCGCGCCGCCGGTGTGTGAGATGTTCCGCCGGCTTCCCGACGCGCTCGAGCGAGCGGCCGAGCTCGACGCGACATACGGACGCAATCCGGATCTCGACGCGATGCCGATGTACGGGGTCGTGTTCTCGTTCAAGGACCCGTTCGACACGAAGGACATGCGCACCACGGCGGGCGGCGATGCCCGCTACGATATCGACTTCCCGGCGCGCGACCACCTGCTGGTCGAACAGCTCCGCAACAAGGGCGCGATCATCTTCGCCAAGGCCGTCAACACCGAGTACAACGGGCGCGCCGGCAATCCGGGCGGCCGCCACTACCCCGATCGGGTGCTGCCGTCGACGCTGGGCTATCAGCGCAGCTCATGGGGCGGCAACCCGGCGAATCCCTACGACACGGCGCGCGCCGCCTCACTCGGCTCGAGTTCGGGATCGGGGGTGTCGGTCAGCGCGAATCTCGTCATGGCGAGTCTCGGCGAGGAGACGCGTGCGTCCTGCCGCGGGCCGGCCAACCACAACGCGGTGGCGCTGATCCTGCCCCACAAGTCGATGCTGGGGTTCAACGGCGGCGCGATCGGCGCCGATATCTACTGCGATCGCAGCGGGATCCTCTGCCGGACACTCGCCGACTGCGCGAAGGTGCTGGACGCGCTGAAGGACCCCGTCCACGGCTACTACGATCCGCGGGATCCCTACACGACGGTGCCACGCTCGTCGGTGCTGAGCACGTCATACGCGAGTCACGCCCGGGCGGCGGGAACGCCCGGCGCGCTCCGCGGGCTGCGCATCGGCGTCGTTCGCGAATCGATGGTCTACGCGACCGGATCGAAGACCGAGGAGCCGATCGTCACCGCCGCCGCCAGCGAGATCAAGACGATGCTCGGCGGCCGCCTCGGTGCCACGCTCGTGGAGTCGTCCGACCCCTTGTGGACGCGCGATCCCGAGCTGGAGGCCATGACGACCGACTTCCGGCGCGCGCTCGCGCAGCTGGTGCCGATCATCATGCCCGACCTGCTGTTCCGGCTCGGACGCGACGGACGCCCCCTGTTCGAGGAGTTCGCAGCGGCCATCGTGCCGACCGAGTTCGCGCCCGGCAAGGTGTTCGGCAGGGGCACCATGCTGCCGATCGACTATTGCGTCGCGCTCGCCGAGGGACGGATCGCGCCGCCGGCCAATTTCGACATCGCAACGATCCAGCAGCAGGAGCTCGCGATGGCATTCCGGTTCCACGTCCCGCAGTATCTCAGCCGCCGCTCAGCCGACTGGCAGGCACGCGGCTTCACCGAGACGCTCGTCGACTTTGCCGCGCTCAACGCGCGATCCAAATTCTGGGGCGACGACGGGCGTGCCGCGTTCCGGAACTGGGAGGAGGTCACCGACCCGCGCAATCCACCTGGCCGGCGTCAGGGCGTCGACGAGCGCATCATGCTCCGCGAGCTGCTGCGGCGGGTGGACACGATGGTGCTGCTCGAGAACCGTCTCGACGCGCTGGTGCGCCTGCACACGCCGTTCCCGCCGGGGAAGATCGGCGGCGCCTACCAGCCGGGCCTGCCCGGCAATCTGCGGCTCGAGACATTCTACGGGCCGAACGCAGGATTGACGGAGGTGCTCGTGCCGGCCGGCTACGTGACGACCGTCTACGATCCGGTCTTCACGCTGAGCCCGGACGGCGCGCGCTACGTGCCCGTTGCCTCGGATACGCCGACGGTGATTCCCGAGCCGGGCCTGCCCTTCTCGCTGGTGTTCCGGGCCGAGCCCGGCCGGGAGGACGTGCTGCTGCGGATCGCGTCGGCGTACGAGGTGGCGTCGAGGCGCCGCGTGCCGCCGCCGGCGTTCGGGTCGCTAGGGTCCTCGGTCTCGGCGTAGCGCGTCGACCAGCGCTCCAAGGCGCGGGAGCTCGTCGAGCCCATCGACGAGCGCCTCGACCCGCGCCACGCCGGCGGGGCTCAGCACCACGCCGGCGAGCTCGCGAAACTTCGCCCGGAGCTCGTCTTCACGGTACGGATCCTGGTAGTCCCCGCGGGCGCTCTCGCGCAGGCGCGTGATCTGCCGGCCGTCGGTGAGGGTGACGGTCACGCGCGCGGGCTTGAGTCGAGGGACCGAGGCGGTGAGGGCGGGATCCTCGCGGACGGTGACCCGCCGGCGGAAGGCGGCGATCGCCGGATCGCGAACCATCTCCTCCGTGAAGGCGTGATACCCGGCATGGCCGCGCATCACCAGCGCGGCGGCCGCGTGGGGCAGGGAGTATTTCGCCGCGAAAGAGTTGACCGGGTTCGGCTCGCGCATGTTCGCGGCGAAGCGGTAGGTAGCCACGTCGATGCCGGCGATGCTGGCGGGCTCCGGCCGAGCCTCGGCGAGGATGTCTTCGAGCGCATCGAGCGCGGCGTAGATCGGGTTACAGCACGCGCGCAGCCTGAAATAGTTCCGGGTGATCTCCCAGCGGCGCCCGAGCTCCTCGGTGACGGCGTCCGACCGGAATCCGTCCCCGACCAGCCGGCCGAGCGATTCCTCGATGGCGTCGGGCTGCGCGGCGACGCCGGCCAGCGCGAGCTCCGGGGCCAGCGTGCCCGCGAAGCCGCTCATGCCGCCGGCCACGTTGAGCGCGGTCGCGCCCGCGACGGCGTTCGTGTAGCCGGGCGTGAGAACGAGAATCGCGCCGATCCGGAGCGCGAGGCTCGTCTGCTCGCCGCTCAATCCACGCACCCGCGCTCCGGCGGCCACCGCGCCGAGGAGCGGCGCCTGGCCGTTCTGGTGGGCGAGCGATCGGGCGGTCAGCGCCGCGCCGAGCCGGGCGGCGACTTCGTAGCCGAAGATCAGGGCGGCGAGCGCGTCACGCCCCGATCGTCCGAGCCATTCGGCGTCGGCCAGCGTTGTCGGCAAGACCTGCACGGCGCCCTGACAGGAGACGTAGCGATGCCCCTCGCAGAGCTCGATCGAACGTCCGGCCAGCCCGTTGAGCAGGGCCGCGGTACGCGGATCCGTCGGCGGCCAGCCCGGCGCATAGACGGTGGCGCCTCGTCCGCCGGTCGCGATCAGCCGTGCGCGCACGCCTGCGACCTCCGGCTGAACGGAGCCGGCCAGGATCACGCCGAGCGTGTCGAGAAAGACGAGCCGGGCGTGCTGCCGGACTGCCGACGGGATCGTTTCCCAGGGTGTCGTGGCCGCGAAATGCGCGAGCTCTTCGATCTGCGTCCCCATCATGCTCTCCGTCACCGGCGCCGATCTGGTGGCGGCATGATAGCGGTGTTCAGCGAATCGGGGCGGGAGAAGCGTCGCTGACGAGTCGAGACGGCAGGCCGAGGATCTGCGCCAGGCCGGGCAGCGCCGCTTCGACCGGTGCGGCGATCTGCTCGGTCTCGGCGACCGAGCGCTGATACGGATCGGCGATGGACACCGCTGGCGGATGCAGGAAGGCACCGAGCATCTCGAACAGCACGATCACGTCGCTGTTCCGGAGCGGCGTCTCGTCGAGCATCCGGCGACCGCAAGCTGATTGCGCAGGCCGTCATCGAACGTCAGGGTGACTGGATTGCGGCATCGGCCCGCGCGCAGCGCGAGGAGATACTCGTCGATCGACACGAGCGAAAAGCTCCGACGCAGGAGGCGGATGACGTCCGCGAGCGGCTCGGCCTCTTCCTCCTGCGGGATGTGCGTGGCGAGGATGAAGCTCGAACCGTCGCGACGCGCCAGGATGCTCGCGACGCCCGTCTTGGCCAGAAGCCCGCCGGCTTCACCCTTCCCTGGCCCTCCGGAGGTGCAGATGCGCACTGTGGTTGGAAATTGAGCGGTCTGGTCACAGGTGATCCAGTCGATCCGCGACGGCGTGTCAGCGAAACTCTTGATCCGCCTGCCATGTTGATTCGGTATCAAATTTGCGGCGGGGATCTTCTATGGATGGCGGCTCCCAGCCCGAAAGAGTGCGGCGCCCGTCCAGCGTGGCCCAGTACGCGGCCCAGGTGGCGCAGTGGCTGCGGGAGGAGCCCGCGATCTCGGCCGTCGAGATCGTGCGCCGAGCCCAGGGACTCGGCTACACCGGGGGCAAGAGCGCGCTCTACGAGCTGGTCAGACGAGTGAGGACACTCGATGAGCGGCCGGGAGCGTCCCGCCAGCTCATCGTCGTCTCACCCGATCGCGAGCACCTCTACAACTTCTTCAGGCGAGCCTTCGAGGGCAACGCAACGGTCCAGGTCGTGATGGATCGGCGAAGCGACCGGCCGCAGAACCCAGATCCCGGGCCGGGTGGCCGGCGGCTGCGCAACCGGCGCTCGCCCGAGAGGACCGACGGGTTGCTTCGCGCGATCGGCTGGACGATCGTCCGCTTGCGAGGCCCGAAGATTCGCCGGAGCACCGCCTCCTAGCGTCTTCGCCTATAGTTCTGCTCGGACCCGATCGGCCGCCACCAGGGTCTCGGCGAGCCGGCGGGCGGCGCTTCCACCGACGACGGCCAGCCCGATCGTGATCATCAGCGCGACCAACGTGATCCCCGCTCCAGGCATCATCGGGAGAAAGGCGGGGGTCCGGCCGATCGTGAAGGCCCAGAGCGCGAACAGTCCGAGCGCGTAGGCCACGGTCGCGGGCACCGGCCGACGGCGCGGGTCGAGCGCGACCAGCATCAGGACCGGCGCCAGCGAGAGAAGACGCGCCACACTGCCGCCCGGAACCCCGCCGGGCGTGCCGCCGTTCTTCCGCGCGATCGCGTGCGCCACGGCGATCGGCGAGGTCGGATCCTTGGCGATCTCGCCCTCGATCACCGAGACCGGCTGGATGATCTGGAAGCCGATCCGCGCGATGTTCACCCCGATGGTGCCGACCGCGAGCGCCACGATCATCATCGCGACGGGCGTCCAACGCCGCCCGCTGAGCCACACGGCCGTGATCAAGGCGAGCGGCAGGAAGAGCGCGCCGAGGATCGGAAAGGCGTAGAACCACAGCCCACCGTGGAGATAGGCAAGCCGGCTCGCCGGCCGAAGCCCGGTCGAGAGGCACCCGTAGAAGCTGGTCGTTGCCAGGAGCACAGCGGCGAACCGTGCCCAGCTCTTCGCCGGGTACGCCTCATGGGCGATCAGCGCCGAGCCCAGGATGTTGATGGTGACACCAACCAGACCGAGCATGTGCGGCGGGCTCCACAGCGTCACGTCGATCCCGAATAGACGGTGCCAGAGATCGTCGATCGGCGCCGCCAGGACGGTCAGCGTGATGCCGCACGCGGCCAGGAGAAAGCCGGGCGTGCCGGTGAGGCCGAGGACGCGCTCGGTGCCCGCTGGCGCGCGGCCCGCGAGCAGATGACGGAGCGTGTCGCGCGCCAGCACGCCGAAGCTGGCCAGGACCAGGATCGTCACGCCCGAGTAGGTCATGACGTGCGGAGGAATCCAGAACGAGTCGCGCCCGATCCGCACGTGCCACTGGATGTCCCACTGCACGCCCCACCCGGCGAGGAGATTGGCGCCGAGCAGGGCCCACAGGGCGAGGCGGTAGAGGCCGACGGAATCGACGCCGTAGGTCGCGCTCGAACGGCCGAGTAGCGTGGTCGGTACCGAGCTCATCGGTGCTTTTCCTTGTCCGCGGCCTCGCCGGCGCGTAACGCGGGCGGCCGCAGGTGGCGGCCCAGGCGACGGAGGAACCGCGCCTGGCGCTGCTGGAACTCGGCGTCCGAGACGCGCACGCCGGTGACGATGCGCACGAGTTGGGGAAAGGCCTGCGGAAATATCGCGAGAGCCATCAGCGCCAGGACGAGGTATTCGGGGTCGAGGTCGCGATGGAGCCACCCGGCGCGCTGCGCGTCCCGGATGCGCTCGATGCCCTCGACCCACGCCTTGCGCCGCTCGTCCTCGGCGATGGGCCTGCGGTCGCCGGCGCCCAGCGCTTCCCACTGGAGCAGGCGGATTCCCTCCACGCGCCCGGCGCCGCGCGTGAAGAGGAAGGGCAGGAGGTCGGCCGGATCGGCCGGCGCGGCCGCGACTAGATCGAGATTCGTGGCCATGCCCTCGTACAGGGTGGCGCGATAGAGCCCTTCCTTGTCGCCGTAGTAGTGGTAGAGCATCCGCTTGTTCACACCGGCGGCGCGCGCGATCGCGTCGACGCGCGCGCCGGCAAAGCCCTTGGCCACGAATTCGTGGCGGGCGGCACGGAGAATGCGCTCCCGCGTGCGGATGGGATCCCGGCTCGAAGTAACCATCTGGATACTAGACTGTGCGCGGAGTATCTATCCGGTTACTTGCACTGTCAAGCGCGGCCGTGCCGCGGGGTGGTGGGGAGGCGTGTTCGATCGGTGCGGGGGGCCGGCAGGCGCGCGGGGTGCTGCGGAGGGAATGGGCCGGGCGGCGAGGGGCCGCCCGGCTCGGCGTCAGCTCAGCTCTTGGTGGCCAGACCCTTGCGCTTCACATAGCTCCAGAGCTTCTTCGTCATTTCGGCGGGTCCGATCGGCGTGGTCCCGAACAGCGACTCTAGGCTGTCCGTACGACCCCGGAAGCTGATGGCGTACCCTCCGAATGCCTTCTTGCTGGCCGCGCGCTTCGTCATCTGTTCCCCCTTTGCTGCAGATTGAGGCGATCTGCACTCATGACTACCACGTGTGGGGGGCAGGGCCAAAGAAAACGGCGAGTCCTGGGGCCGCCGTTGACTGGACCATGATTCTCTTTCACCATCCGCCGGGAGGAGCGAGCCGTCGTGGATCCGGATCGGGTCGAGCGTCAGTCGGACGGGTCGTGGCGACACATGATCGCCGCGGTGCACGGCTCCGGCCGCCGAGTGGTGCTCGCCATTACCGGAGGAGGGAGCGGGGCCATCGCGGAGCTTCTTCGCGTCCCGGGGGGCTCGCGGCTCCTGCTCGAGGCGCTGGTGCCCTACGATTCGCACGCCCTGGCAGCGTTCCTCGGGTTCGAGCCGGCGCAGGCGTGTAGCGTCGAGACCACGGTGGCCATGGCGCAGCGCGCGCGCGACCGCGCCGGCAGGTTCGTGCCCGGCGGCGCCGAACTCGTGGGCCTCGGCGCCACGGCGGCGCTCGTCACCGATCGGCCCCGGCAGGGCGAGCATCGCTTCCACATCGCCGTCACGACCGGGGTCGGCACCGACCACTGCTCGATCGTGCTCGCGAAGGGGCGGCGCGATCGTCAGGGCGAGGAGGACCTTGTGGCGCGCGCGATCGTCCTCTGGCTGGCCCGGGCATGCGGTGTCGCCGCGGCCTCGCCGCGGAGTCTGCTGGATCCCGACGAGCGCTACGCGGAGGCCGTCGTGCAGAGCGGCGATCTGATCGATCAGCTCCTCGCCGGCGGGGTGGCGCGCGTGACGGCGTGGCCCGACGGCCAGCTCGTAACCTCGGCGCCGCCCCCGAGCGCCGTGCTGTCCGGCTCGTTCAATCCGCTGCACGCCGGACATCTCTCGCTGGCGCGCGTCGCCGAGGACATCCGGCAGGAGCCGGTCGCGTTCGAGATCGCGGTGCTCAACGTCGACAAGCCGCCGCTCGCGGCGGCCGATGTACGCAACCGGCTCGCGCAGTTTGCGTGGCGGGCGCGGGTCGAGCTCACGCGCGCGCCGACGTTCCTCGAGAAGTCACGGCTCTTTCCCGGCGCGACGTTCGTGATCGGCGCGGACACCGCGGAGCGTCTGGTGGCCAAGCGGTACTACGGCGACAGCGCGGAGCGGATGGCGGCGGCGCTTCAGGAGCTGGCCGATCGCGGCTGCTCGTTTCTGGTGGCGGTGCGCGTCGATTCCGCCGGCCGCGTGCGCTCGCTGGCCGACGTGCCGGTGCCGCCGCGCTTCGCCGACCTTTTCACGGCGATTCCCGAGAGCCGGTTCCGGCTCGACTCGTCATCCTCGGACATCCGGGCGCGGCGGCAGGCCGCTACCTGATCTCGACCAGCTCGATCGCCTCGCGGCTCGGGCCCTCGATCATCACGGCGCGCGTGCCGCCGAGGCGATAAGGCTCCTCCAGGAACCGGACGCCCTCGCCCCGCAGCTTGGCCACCCAGCCGTCGAGGTCGGCCACACTGAGCGCGATGTGATCGTAAAGGTGGCCGCGAGAGCTCGCGAGCGGCTGGTCGCGCTGCCGCATGTACCAGGGCAGCGCGACGTCGCCGAACACGACCGCCGCGGATGGCACCCGGAACATGCCCTGCCGCTCGAGCGCCGGCCACGAGCGCTCGGGCCCGCGTGGCACCTGGCAGGTGCTCGCGGTCATGCCGGGCGGAGTCATGCGACCCGCGAAGACCGGCGCGTTGAGGTGCTCCCGATACCAGATCTGCGCGCAAAACGGATCGTCCTGGAACATATGCACGTGATTGAAGCGCTCGGCCGGATGGTTGCCGGCATATTCCACCAGCGCGTTGTCGGGCCCTTGCATGTAGCCGAACCCGCCGGTGCGGGTCGGCTGGATGCCCTGGGCCTTGGCCTCCGCGATCTGCGCCTTCGTTCGCCCGGGCACGCCACCGGTGCCCGGCCACGAGTCACTGCTGATGAAGACCGAGCCGCCCTCGTCCGTGGTGTAGAGCGGCAGGAGCTGGAGGCCCTTCCGCGCCGCGTACGTGTCGAGGCTCTTTCGCGTGTCGGTCACGTGCCAGCCGAAGTGCCAGAGCGCGGTCTGGGGCGACGTGGGGGGCGCGATGGCGACCCGCGTGAACAGGATCAGCACGTTGTTCGGCGCGGCCAGCGCCGCATAGCCGCTCCAACTCGACTTGGCGCTGGTCGGAAACTGCTCCACGTAGAACGCGATCGCCGCGTCCGGATCGACGGAGTTCAGGTGCAGGTGGTGGAAGCCGGGTGCCGGCAGCATGGAGCGCCTCCTTTGGATGAGTCCTCGGCCGCCCCGATTTAGCCAGCAAGCGCACCGGCGATCAAGCCGCGCGGTTCCGGGAATCGCCGGGGGCGACCGGATTCCGCCCCCCGGCACATCGGGGTATCATCCCGGAATAACGCTTGCCCCGGAGGGTGGCCATGTCGAGCAATGGACAGCATGAGGCGAAGAAGCTCCGCGCGAGCCTGAAGCATCCGATCATCGACGCGGACGGCCACTGGGCGGAGTTCGCGCCGCACATGCGTGAGGAGTTTCGCCGGATCGGCGGCGACACGGCGGTGGAGGCCCTGGCGCTGGCCAGCGCGCGCATCCCCAACTCGCTCAACATGTCGGTGGCCGAGCGGCGGCGCCGCCGAATCGGGCAAGAGGCGTTCTGGTTCCTGCCGACCAAGAACACCCTCGACCGGGCGACCGCGATGCTGCCGCGGCTGCTCTACGAGCGGCTGGACGATCTGGGGCTCGATTTCTCGGTGATCTATCCGACCGCCGGGCTCGGCTACTACCGGCTGCCGCCGGACAAGCTGCGGCGCGCGCTGTGCCGTGCCTACAACGTGTTCACGATGGATCAGTTCCGGCCGTATGGCGATCGGCTGATTCCGGCCGCGATCGTCCCGATGTACACGCCGGAGGAGGCGATCGAGGAGCTGGAGTTCGCCTCGCGGCAGCTCGGCTACAAGGTCGTCATGATGGGCAGTCTCATCCGCCGCCCGATCCCGGCGCTGGTCGAGGAGCACCCGGAGGCCGCGAAGTTCGTCGAGTGGTACGACCCGATCGCGATCGACAGTCTCTACGACTACGATCCGGTCTGGGCGAAGTGCCGCGAGCTCCGCATCTCGCCGAGCTTCCACAACGGCGCGCGCTCGATCCTGCTCCGCAACTCGCCATCGAACTTCTGCTACAACCACATCGGCCACTTCGCCTCCGCGAGCGAGGCGATGGCCAAGTCGATCTTCCTCGGCGGTGTCACCCGCCGGTTTCCCGAGATCAACTTTGCCTTCCTCGAGGGCGGCGTGGGCTGGGCGTGCTCGCTCTTCGCCGACCTCATCGGGCACTGGGAGAAGCGCAAGCGCGACGCGCTCGAGAACACGAACCCGGCCCGCCTGGATCGGGGGAGGCTGCTCGAGCTGACCGAGAAATACGGCAAGCCGACGGTGATCGATGCGGTCCGCCGCGGTGAAGGGCTGGACGACAACGGCGACGGCACCGGCGGCGTGGAGAACCTCGACGACTACTCGCGCTGCCAGATCGCCAGCAAGCAAGACTTCGACGACCTCTACGTGAAGCGCTTCTACTTCGGCTGCGAGGCCGACGATCCCATCAACGCATGGGCGTTCAATCGCAAGGCGAACCCGATGCGCGCGCGACTCAACGCGTTCTTCAGCTCGGACATCGGCCACTTCGACGTGCCCGACATGACGGAGGTCGTCCCCGAGGCCTACGAGCTCGTCGAGCACGGCCTGCTGGACGAGTCCGACTTCCGCGACTTCGTCTTCGAGAACGCGGTGCGCCTCTGGGGGCAGCTGAACCCGGACTTCTTCAAGGGTACGGTGGTCGAGAAGCAGGCGGCGGAGGTGCTCGCCCGGACCGCATGAAACGCCGGATCGCCCTGATCGGCACTGGCGGCACGATCTCGTCGATCGGCCGCGGCAGCCTCGATCTGTGGGAATACATGGACACGAGCCGCAAGGCGGAGCCCGACGAGCTCCTTCTGCGGTTCCCCGAGGCGGCCGAGGCCGCCGAGATCGTCCCCGTTCGTTTCCGCTCGGTGGGAAGCGCCGCGATCGGGCCGGACGACTGGCTCGCCCTCGCCGCGGTGGTGCACGACGCCGCGGCCGCGCAGGCGCCGCTGGACGGCATCGTGATCACGCACGGCACCGCGACCCTCGAGGAGACGGCGTACTTCCTGAATCTCACTCTCAAGGTCGGCGCGGCGGTCGTCCTTGTCGGCTCGCAGCGGCCGGCGACCGGGCTCAGCTCGGACGCCGGGCTCAACCTCCTGAACGCGGTGCGCGTCGCGGGCGCCCCGGAGGCGCGCGGCCTCGGCGTACTCGTCCTGCTGAACGACGAGATCCAGGCCGCGCGCGACGTGGCGAAGACCTCGACCCTGCGGCTCGAGACCTTTCGCAGCCCGGACCTCGGGATGCTCGGCTACGCCGATCCGGACGGACGGGTCGCGATCTATCGCCGGCCGACTCGCCGCCACGCGCCGGACACCGAGTTCGACGTGCGCGGCCGGGCGGACCTGCCGCGCGTGGACATTGCCGCGTCGTACGCCGGCGCGGACGGCGCGGCGATCCGGGCCTTCGTCGCCACCGGGGCCCGCGCGATCGTGTCGGCGTCGCTGCCGCCGGGCGTCACCACGCCGACGGAGACCGAGGCGTTGCTGGAAGCGCGGCGCCGCGGCGTCCTGATCGTGCTCTCGAGCCGGGCCGGCAGCGGCCGGGTACTTCCGCGGACGCTTCTGCGTCAGCAGGGCTTCGTCGTCGCCGACAACCTAACGCCTCAGAAGGCGCGCGTCCTGGCCATGCTGGCCCTCACCAGGACGAGCGACATCTCCGAGATCCAGCGCCTCTTCGACGCGTACTGATTCAAGGCCCCGACCCGGCCGGTTCAGGGGTGTCCGGGAATGGCCGTCCGGCCAGAAACTCACCAGGATCGTTTCCGGTCCAAATCCGCAACACTATGAAATATCTACCTATTCCGCTCGGCATCGAATATGCCGTATTACCGGGCATGAGCAGGTTGGGGGCGCGGTCCTTGGGACTCCTCGCGGTCGCGGCGGCGATGGCCACGGCGACCCCGGCGGCCGCACAGGTCTACAAGCGGACCGCTTCCGACGGGACCGTCTACTTCACGAACATTCAGCCGAATCCCGCGGTGCAGCGGGCGGCCTACGCGCCGAGCGCGCCGCGGGAATCGCAACGCCAGCCCTCGGGCGACTACGGGCTCTACTCGCGGGAAATCGCCGAGGCTTCCGCCCGCTACGGAGTGCCCGAGCGGCTGATCTGGGCGGTGATCCGTGTCGAGTCGGGGTTCGACCCTCGCGCGGTATCGCCGAGAGGCGCGCGTGGGCTGATGCAGCTGATGCCCGAGACGGCCGCCGTGCTGGGAGTTCGCGACGTCTTCAATCCGCGCGAGAACATCCATGCGGGCACGAGGCACCTTCGCGGCATGATGGATCGCTTCCACTACGACCTGCCCATGGCGATCGCGGCCTACAACGCGGGTGA
>Ga0187776_10000610_pt1 | contig 17275 bp, 16 predicted proteins | sample 0216_BV02_MP12_2_FD_132426 | JGI IMG/M metagenome (GOLD analysis project Ga0187776, IMG submission 132426) | Tropical peat soil microbial communities from peatlands in Department of Meta, Colombia - 0216_BV02_MP12_20_MG | ecosystem: Environmental > Terrestrial > Soil > Wetlands > Peat | place...
ACCCATCACGGCTGGATCTGCGCGAACGCCGGGATCGATCAGTCGAACGTCGACGCCGACTCGGTCGCGCTCCTGCCCGAGGATTCCGACCGCTCGGCGCGGGCGGTGCGCGACCGAGTGCGCGCGCTGACCGGCGTCGGGGTGTTCGTGATCGTGACCGACACGTTCGGTCGGCCGTGGCGCGAGGGGCTGACCAACGTGGCCATCGGCGTCGCCGGGTTCGCCCCGCTCCTGAGCTACCTCGGCGAGCGCGACCCGGCCGGCCGGCCGCTCCAGGCGACGATCCTGGCGCTCGCCGACGAGCTCGCCGGCGCGGCGGAGCCGGTCATGGGTAAGCTCGACCGCGTCCCGGCCGCGATCGTGCGCGGGCTCGCGCTGCGGCCGAGCGAGGAAGGCGCCAAGCCCCTGCTGCGCGAGCCGGCGCGCGATCTCTTTCGCTGAACGGTGAGGCCATGAACATCGCGATCCTCGGGGGAACGGGCAAGGAAGGGGCGGGGCTGGCGGCGCGCTGGGCGCTGGTCGGCCACTCGATCATCATCGGCTCGCGCGATGCCGAGCGGGCGAAGACCAAGGCGGCCGAGCTCCGCAATCAGACGCACCAGGTTGCGATCATGGGCGAGTCCAACGCCGAGGCGGCGCGTCTGGGCAGTGTGATCGTCATCGCGCTGCCGGCTCAGGGGCTCGCGGCCACGCTGCCCGAGGTGCGCGAGGCCTGCCGCAGCAAGATCGTGATCTCGACGGTCGTGCCGCTCACGTTCGGTGGCCCGCGGCTCTTCACGCCGCCGCCGGCGGGGTCCTCCGCGGAGGAGGCGCAGGCACTCCTGCCCGACGCGAAGGTCGTGGCGGCCTTCCACCACATCGCGGCCCACGAGCTCTCCGCGACCGAGCACGCGATCGAGTGCGATCTGCTCCTGTGCGGCGGCGACGCCGCCGCGAAGGAAGCGGTGAGCGAGCTCGCACGCTCGCTCGGCCTGCGCCCGATCGACGTCGGGGCGCTGAGCAACGCCGGACCGCTCGAGGGCATCACGGCGGTCCTCGCCACGATCAACCGCCGCTACAAGCTGAAGAACTCGGGCATCAAGATCACCGGCCTCTGAGCCGGACGCCGTCAGGCGCGCGCGACCGCGAGCCCGAGGTAGACGATGACGACCGCCAGCAGCAGCACGACGCGATCCATCCACGTGATCGCGGAGAGCGCCGGGCCCGGATCGTCGCCGGCGGCCACCGCGCGCGCCAGGCGCGGCACCTGCGCGAAATCGCGCTGACCGGCCACCGCGACCGCCGCGAGCACGAGCATGAACTTGAGGGCGAGCAGGAGCGCGGCGCCGCTCTGCAGCGCGCGATCGAGGGGGCCGAGCAGGGTCACGTTGTAGAAGCCCGTCACCACCACCAGCGCGATCGCGACCCAGGTCACCCGCCGCCCGCGCCGCAGCGTGTCGGCCAGCGGCGCTACACCGTTCCGCCGCGCCGCCGGCATGAGCACGTGTGCCTGATACATGAGCCCGCCGAGCCACACCACGACGCCCAACAGGTGGAGCCAGACCGAGGTGAGCCCCGTCGTCACGGCGCTCCGTCGGCCAGGCGCGCCACGACGCGCTCGGCGTCGGCGAGGTCTCCAAAGAGGACGTCGGGCCCGTGCGTCGCCAGCTCCTCGACCGGGAACTGTCCCGTGGCGACAGCGACCGCCACCGCGCCGCAGCCGCGGGCGCACGCGACGTCGAGCGGGGTATCGCCGATGATCGTCACGCGATCGAACGTGAACTCGTGGCCCAGGGCCCGCGCCCGCTCCCGGGCGATCGCGGGCAGGCGCCGCCGGTCGGCGTGATCGCCACCGTAGGCGGCGACGCGGAAGAACGGCCAGAGGCCGGGCGGCTCGAGCTTGATGCGCGCCCCGGCCTCGATGTTGCCGGTGAGCAGGCCCACGACGGCATCCGATCGCGTGCCGAGCCGCCGGAGCACCTCGGCGACCCCGGGCAAGACCTGGATCCGGGAGCCGTCGCCGATGATCTGCGTGAGCTCGCGCGCGTACGCCCGGAAGCACGCGTCGACCCCCGCGTGGATGCGCTCGGCATCGAGGCCTGCCGCTGTCATGAGATCGTGGACGATGCTGAGGTCGGTGCGCCCGCGAAAATCGTAGCGATCGATCGCGCCGGCAGTGCCGTAAGTCGCCTCGAGGGCGCGGGCGAACGCGGTGCGGCCGGCGCCCCGCACGCTCACGAGCGTGCCGTCGATGTCGAACAGGAAGAGGCGCACCTTACGGCGACGCCGGGCGGCGCAGGCGCGCGATCACGGCCGGGACCGCGTCCAGGACGAGGTCGATCTCGCTCGCCGTGGTCCAGCGGCCAAGCGTGAAGCAGAGCGAGCCTTCGGCGGTATCGCGGTCGCAGCCGATCGCCCGTAGCACGTGCGACGGCTCACCGGCGAGCGCCGCGCTGGCCGCGCCCGACGAGGCGGCAACCCCGCGCAGATCGAGATCGGTCAGAGCCTGCTCGGCCTTCACGCCGGAAACCACGATCGACGCGTGGTGCGGCAGCCGCTCCGCGCCACGGCCGCCGGTCAGGCGCGCCTCCGGCACGCGCGCGAGCAATCCCGACAGCAGACGATCGCGTAGCTCACCCAGCCGCGCCACCTCGCTCGCGATCTCCACGCGCGCCAGGTCGGCGGCCACGCCCATGCCGGCGATCGCCGGCAGGTTCTCCGTGCCGGCGCGATAGCCGCGCTCCTGACCGCCGCCGACCGTCAGCGGCGCGAGCTTCACCGCCGCGCGCGTCCAGAGGGCGCCGGCGCCGGGCGGGCCGTAGAGGTCGTTCGACGAGAGCGTGAGCAGATCGATGCGGCAGTCGTCGACGAGGAGCGGCACGCGGCCGGCGGCGCCCACCGCGTCAACGTGGAACGGCACACCCCGGGCACGCGCGATGCGGCCGATCTCGCGAACGGGCTGGATCGTGCCGATCTCGTTGTTGGCCGCCATGACCGAGACGAGCGCCGTGTCCTCGCGGATCGCGCCCGCCACCTGCTCCGGATCGACGCGGCCGTCGGCGTCGACGCCCACGTAGGTCACGCTCCAGCCGCGCTTCTCGAGATCGCGGCACGAATCGATCAGCGAGACGTGCTCGATCGCAGAGGTGACGATGTGGCGGCCCGCCGCGCGCTGAGCCAGCCCCTTGATGGCGAGATTGTTGGCCTCGGTGGCGCTGCCGGTGAAAATGACGCCGGCGGGCGTCGCCCCGAAGAGCCGCGCGACCTTGGCCCGGGCTCCATCCAGCGAGGCGCGGGCCTCGAGCCCCAGCGAGTGCTGGGCGTTGGGGTTGCCGACCCCGCCCTCGAAGAACGGCCGCATCACGGCCACCACGCGGGGATCGACCGGCGAGAAGCCCGCGTAGTCGAGGTACACGCGGGCGCCCGCGGCGGAGAGCCCGGCTCTAGCGGGCCTTTCGAACGAAGAAGCGGAAGACCGCGCCATTTCTCTGCATCTCCACGAGCTCGTTGCCCGTTCGCATCGCCCAGCTCTTCATGTCCGCCTCGGAGCCGGGATCGTCCGACGTCATCTCCAAGATCTGTCCGGCCTCCATGTGCCGGAGCGCCTCGCGGGTCTTCACGATCGGCATCGGACAGAAGAGCCCAAGGCAGTCGATCGTTTTGTCCGCGACGACAGTCATATCGGAGCTACTTCCCGAGAAATTCTGCCATTGACCGCTGGTCCAGGCGCTCTTTCTAGCGCGAGGTTAGCACAGGCCCCGAACCGCGCGCTGGCAATAGGATCCGCGAGGAATTTTGGGTGGCGAATACGCGGACCGGATCCGGCTGGAAATCCAGCAGGCGCTGCGCGGCCCTCAAGGGAGCCGTCCGCAACGTCAGCGCCGCGCGACGCGCCGTGAAGCGGCTCCCCGGCGGTACGTCCCGAACGATCGCCATCCGATCGAGGCCGAGCGGTCGCCGCGCGACCGGCCACATCGAAATCGTCCCCGGCCTCTCCCGGCGATATGGCGATATGATGAGCGAAGACCGATGAGGACGAGAGGAGCACTTCGCGTCTACCTCGAGCATTTCGGGTTCCGCGAACGGCCCTTCTCGAGCGCACCTGACTTGCGGTTCGTCTATCTGGGCGCACACCACGAGCAGGCGCTGGCGCATCTGGTTCACAGCGTCCAGCAGCAAGGCGGTGTCGTCCTGCTCACGGGAGAGCGCGGCGTCGGCAAGACGATCGTGTGTCGAGTGCTCTTGAGTCGGCTCCCCGAGCGCGTCGACGTGGCGTTGATCCTCGATTCGGTATCGACTCCCGCGCAACTGCTGGTCCGCGTCTGTGATGAGCTCGGGCTGCCGCACGGGAGCGACACCTCGAGCGTGACCGGGCCTCGCGCCGCGCTCGCTCACGGTCTGCGGGCCCGCCACGACAGACACCCCACTGTTGTGATCGTCGATGGGGCCCAGGATCTGGGCGCCGATGTGCTCGAGGAGCTACACCTCCTCTCCGGTCTCGAGATCGACGCGCGGAAGCGACTGGAGGTGATCCTCGTCGGCGATCCGTCGCTCGTGGGCCTCGTGGGCCGCGCGATTCTCCCGCAGCCGGGGCAGTACGTGGCGACGGGATACCTGCTGCTGCCCTTCAACGAGACAGAGACGCTCGCCTACATACGCCACCGGTTGACGGCGGCCGGCGGCAACCCGGACATCTTCGAGGCCGAAGCGCTCCACGACACGCATCAATTCTCGTCGGGCCTGCCGCGAGTGATCAACCGGATCTGTGAGCGCGCCCTCGCGAACGCCGCCCTCCGGCGCCGTCGAACGGTCGACCGGCTCGCCGTGCGCGCGGCGGCGCTCTCGGCGTCCGGCTCCGACGGCTCGCCGGCGCCCGCGGCAAGGCCCGACGCGGCCGCGCCGTTCGAGCCGGTCGTGGTCGCGCGCGAGCCCACTCGGCGCGCGACGCCGCGACCGCGGCGGTCGCGCTGGCCCTGGCTCGTCACCGGCGGCCTCGCCCTCAACACCCTCGCGTTCGCCGCGGTCTTCCTGGCGCCACGCCCCGCTGGCGTCACGCCGCCGGCGCCGGCGGCGCAGGCGAAGGCCGCCAACGATCCATCGCCGGCCGTCCGCCAGCCCGACCCGGCCCCGCCGAACACGCGGCATTTTGCGGCCGTGAGACCGACCGCCGGCGCTCCGATCACACCCGCGCCGACGCCGAGCTATGCCCCGTCGCCGCCCGCGGACGAGGAGGAATCGCCTCGGCTGAGGCGGCGACGCGCCCGCAACGAGCTCCGCATGGCGTCAGCACCCCTTGCGACCCAGGCGGCCCCGCAGGCTCAGCCGTCGCCGCCGAAGATCGACATGCTCGTGTGGGCGGCCGACCCGCGTCAACGGATGGTTTATCTGAACGGGCGTCGATACGTCGAGGGCCAGCAACTCGAGGACGGTGCCGTGATCGAACGGATCGATGTCGACGGAATCGTGCTGGTCCTGGGTGGTCAGCGCCTGCGCCTCCGGTCCGAAGGCCCCTGAGCGACCGGGTCACTTTCATTCAGTAGATCGAGCAGTTACGACCTGTTCCATAAACTTTTCGTGCCTTGACCGGCCGCGCCGGGCAATAGAATAATCGTGTCATGTCGCGTGAGCCGGGCGATATCGCGTCTGCGGGATGGCTCTTGAAGCGTAAAGTCCTGCTGGCGCTGACTCTTTCCTCGCTTGTCCCCCTCCTGGTGCTCGCCTACCTGGCTTACCGGTACGTGAGGCCGGAGCTCCAGCCCTCGGACGCCGCGACGTTCTACGGCTTGCACGCCCTTCTCTTCCTCACCCTCCTGGCGATGATCGGCGGGGCGTACATCGTCTGGGACCTCGGGCGGGCTTTCGCGAAGATCGCCGAACTCCTCTCGCGAGAGCCCAGGCTCGCCGAGCTCGGAGGCCGCAGCGACGAGGTCGGCACCCTGATGCGGTCGTTCTCGAACATGCTCGGCACGGTCGAGCAGCAGGCGATCGACATCAACACCTTCGCGATGCGGCTCGACGCCGCGTACCGCGAGCTCGAGGCCACCAACGCCAAGCTCAAGGAGACCTCGTTCAAGGATGAGGTCACCGGTCTCTACAATCGACGCTTCTTCTCGCTCCGCCTCGAGGAGGAGATCTCGCGCTTCAGGCGGTTCAATCACCCGGTTTCCGTCGTGGTGCTGGACCTGGACGGGTTCAAGAGCGTCAACGACGAGTTCGGCCACGCGGTCGGCGACGAGACACTGCGCGATGTCGGGCAGATCCTCATGAAGCACTCGCGCGGGATCAACGTCGTCTCCCGTTACGGCGGCGACGAGTTCGCCGTCCTGCTGGTCGAGACGTCGAAGAGCGGCGCTCGGCTCTACGCGGACCGGATACGGCAGGTCGTCGCGACGTTCCCCTATTCGCACGGCAAGCGCGTGACCGCGAGCTTCGGCGTCGCCAGCCTTCCCGACGACGAGGCCACGACTTCAGAGGAGCTGTTCCGCGCGGCCGACGAGGCGCTCTACGCCGCGAAGCGAGCGGGGAAGAACCAGGTCGTGGCGGCCGGTCCGGGCCAGAAGGTAGATTGACATGGGGCAGCGAGAGGTTCTGATCGTCGACGACGATCGGCAGGTCCGCGACGTCCTGCACCAGATCTTCCTCGGCGCCGGCTACAAATGCCTGCTGGCCAACGACGGCCAGGAGGGCGTCGAGGTGTTCCGCACGGCGATCCGCGACGGGCGCTCTCCGTTGACCGTGACCGATCTCAAGATGCCGATCATGGGCGGCATCGACCTGCTCCAGCAGGTGCGCCAGGCCGACCCCGACGCGGCCGTCATCGTGCTCACCGGCGCCGCCGACGTGAAGACCGCCATCTCGAGCCTCAAGCTCGGGGCCTACGACTTCATCATGAAGCCGGTCAACGTCGACGAGCTCCTGATCGCCGCCGACCGCGCGCTCGAGCGGCGTCAGCTCCTGCTCGAGCACCGGCACTACCAGGAGCTGCTCGAGCGGCGAGTCGAAGAGGCCACGCGCGGGCTGGCGCAGCTCAACCGAGAGCTGCAGGACGCCTACCGGACCACGCTCGAGGCGCTGGGCTCGGCGCTCGACACGCGCGACGTCGGGACCGAATCGCACTCACGTCGCGTCCACGGCTACGCCATGGCCACGGCACGCGTGTACGGCGTGCCGGAGGCCGATCTCCCGGCGCTCGCCCACGGCGTGCTGCTGCACGACATCGGCAAGATCGGGATCCCCGACGGGATCTTGCTCAAGCCGGGCCCGCTCACCGAGGACGAGTGGAAGATCATGCGGCGCCATCCGGAGATCGGCAAGCAGCTGATCGAGAAGATTCCATTTTTGCGGGGCGCCGTCCCCATCGTCTACTCGCACCACGAGAAGTGGGACGGCAGCGGCTATCCGCGCGGCCTCAGGGGCGAGGAGATCCCGCTCGGCGCCCGGATCTTCATGGTGGTCGACGCGTTCGACGCGATCACCTTCGACCGCCCCTACTCGAAGGCGCAGCCTTTCGACGTCGCCAAGGCCGAGATCAGGCGCTGCTCGGGCAAGCACTTCGATCCGGCCGTGGTGGCCGCGTTCTTCAACGTGCCGGAGACCCTGCTCGAGGAGATTCGACGGAAGAGCGTCGAGCCCTGAGGTGCCCGCGGGCTCAGGCCCGCGTGTCCATCCCGAGCTCTTCGCACAGGCGGCGCACCCGCGCGAACGCCGCCAGCAGGTCGTCCTCGGTGAGCCCCAGCTCCAGGCCGTGCTTCACCAGCCCGTGCAGCTCGCCGGCCGCGACGATGGCCTCGTCGCGGCCTCCGGCCTCGGCAAGCCGCCGGATGGACAGCGCGCGCACCGCCGCGATGCCCTCCAGCGCGCGCACGACGGCCGCGCGCGTCTCGGCCATCCGATCCGGACCGATCGACGTGAAGCCGAGCGCGTGGATCAGCGGATCGAGCGCTTCTTCGTAGTCGCCCGCGTCGAGCCGCCGGCTGCCCATCTCCGCGTAGGCCCACCAGAGCCGCTGATCGACCTCGTCGCGACGCGTCGGGGGCAGTGCGTCGGACGGAATCGTCTGGAGCAGCTCCTCGGCGCGCCGGAGTGCGCCGACCGCTTCGGACTCGCGCCCTTCCTGCATGCCGAGGATCGCCTGCGCCGTGAGCTGCCCGATCTCGCCGCCGAACGTGCCGGAGATCAGCCCACGGAACGCGGCCGCGCGCGCCGCGGGCAGCTTCGGATCGGCGAGTGCCTCGTGGAGAATCTGGCGCGCGCCCGGGAACTCCTGCCGCTGCAGCAGCGCCGCCGAGGCCTGCTCGTACGCCTGCCAGAGCGCCTCGTGCAAGGTCTCGCGCGTCTCGGTCAGCGCCGCGTCGAACGGGACGACCGCGAGGCCGCGCTCGGCCCACGCGATCGCCGTGCGGATCACCGCCATCCGATCACCCGCGTCCTGGCTCCGGGCCCGCGCGAGCCGCGCGTGGGCGGCCTCGAGCGTGAGCGAGGCCAGATGTCGGCGGTACGTCGCCCGCTCGGGCTCCGCGGCCGAGTCGATCGACGATGCGAGAGCCGCGTGCGCGCCGTCGTGGTCGCCGAGCGCCTGCTTCGCGAGCCCCACCACCGACCAGAGCGCCGCCGTCTCGCGTGAAGCGCCGCCGGCCGGCTCCCGGTTCATCTGCTCGAGCGCCTGCTCGCCCACGGAGAGAACCTCGCCGAATCGCTTGGCCTGATACAGCGCGAAGCATCGCTCGACCAGTGGCGTGTCCCGACCGGACGTGGCCTCGCTTCTGGGCCCGGTGCCCGGGGCCGACAGCGACGCTCGCGTCGGGATCTCGCTCGGCCCCGGCGGCGTGAGGCCGGCGGGCGGCTCGGGGCCTCGCCTCTCGTGCGGCGCGGGGTGGAGCACCCGGTGCGGGCGCGCGTGCGGCGAGACCTTGCTCCGGCGTCGCCGCCCCGGCAGATCGAGCGGCGGGGCCGGCGGCGGCGTCTGAACGGGCTCCAGCAGCGGGGCGACCGGCTCGAACGACGGAATACGTGCTGCCGGCGGCGGCTCCGGCTCGTTGATCGGGGGCGAAGGCTCGGCGGGTGGCGGTGTCGCGTGGGCCACCAGCGGCTCGACCGGCTCCGGATCGGACGCGGTGTCGGGTGGCAGGGCGTCGACCGGCTCGGGCTCGAGCGATGGCGACTCAGGCTCGAGACGCAGCGGCTCCGGCTCGAAACGGGCCTGGTCGACCTCGACGAACAGAGGCGGCCGTGGGTCGAAGCGAAGCGGCTCCGGCTCGTCCGGCGGCGGTTCCGGCTCGAGACGTGGCGGCTCCGGCTCGAAGCGGGCTGTCTCGACCTCGAACAGCGGCGGCCGGTGGCCAACGCGCGGCGGCTCCGGCTCAGATCGCGGCGGCTCCGGCTCGGGATGTACCGGTTCGGGCTCCGGCGCTAACGGCTCGGCCTCGAGACGCCGCGGCTCGGGATCCAGCCACTGCGCCTGTAGCTCCACTACGAACGGATCGGCCTCGGCCCGGACGGATGGCATCTCGACGGGATCGGGCTCGGGCGGCTCGGGCTCTATGTCGACGGCCGGGGGCGGGATGTAGGCGGGCTCTGGCGGCGCGATGGGCTCGTCGATCGGCTCGGCGCGGGTGACGATCGGCGGTCCGGGCGCCGGCTCCGGATCGGACGCGCGCTCGGGAACGACGCGCCCGACCGGTCGCACCGGGCGGGCTTCCTCGCGCGCCAACGGCGGCGGGACATAGTCGGCCGGCGGCGGGAACACGAAGCCACTGGGCCGCGCCGACGGCGAATCGATGAGCCGCCTGGGCAGAATGCTCTGGGCCGGCCGTGGCGTCGCGACCGCCTGCGTCGGCCGCGACCCCGGGCGCTCGGGCGCGGCGCGGCGCCTGCGGGGCCGCCGCGTCGGCCACATCAGCTCGAGGATACCGAGCACGAGCAGCGCGCACGCGCCCACGACTGCGGCGAGGATGAGCGCTTCTTCACTCAGCACGCGAGGTTAACCCGCCTCAGCACCTGAGACCATTGAACCCGGGGAACCGCAGCCACAGCAAGAAGAATTGGTCGGCCGCGGCGCGCCCGCCCAGCCCCCTCGGGCAGCGGCCCCGGTCGACGTTTAATGCTAGCATGCGAGGCGGGAGGACTCCCATGCGTCGGGTCGCCGTGATCGGGGTCGGTGTGACGAAGTTCGGGCTGCACGACCGCAGCTCGGCCGAGCTCTTCGCCGAGGCCGCGCGCGACGCGTTGACCGACGGGGGCGTGTCCGCCGGTGAGGTCCAGGCGCTCTACTACGGCAACGTGGTGGGAGGCGAGACCGAGCACCAGCTCCACACCGGGCCGCAGGCCGCGTCGGTCCTGGGCATTCCGTCGGTGCCCACGACCCGGTTCGAGACCGCGTGCGCGAGCTCGCACGCCGCTTTCCGTCACGGCGTGATGGAGATCGCTGCGGGCGTTTCGGACATCGTGCTGGTGGGCGGGGCCGAGCGAGTCCTCAACGTCTCCACGGCGGAGTCGACCGAGTATTTCGCGTACGCCTCGGACGCGATCTGGGAGCAGCCGCTCGGCCTGACGTTCCCGGGCGTCTTCGCCCTGATCGCGCGGGCGCACATGCAGAAGTACGGGACGACCGAGGCCCAGATGGCCGCGGTCGCCGTGAAGAATCACCGGCACGGGACGCTCAATCCGAAGGCGCAGTTCCAGAAGGCGATCACGATCGAGCAGGTCCTGAAATCGGCCTACGTGGCCGACCCGCTCAAGCTCTACGACTGCTGCCCCTTCTCCGACGGCGGTGCGGCGGTCGTGCTGGCCTCCGAGGAGGTCGCGCGCAAGCATCGAAAGCCCGTGTGGGTGCTGGGCTCGGCAGCCGCGTCGGACTGGATGCTGCTCGGCGACAAGCGGGATCTCGCGCGCGTGCCGGCGACCGAGCGCGCGGCGGCCGCGGCGTACCGGCAGGCCGGCATCGGCCCGTCTGACGTGGACGTCGTCGAGCTTCACGACTGCTTCACGATCGCCGAGATCGTGGCCACGGAAGGGCTGGGCCTCTTCGAGCCGGGCGCCGGCGGCCGCGCCGCCGAGCAGGGGCTGACCAGTCTCGGCGGAGAGATCCCGGTGAACCCGTCGGGCGGCCTGAAGGCCAAGGGCCATCCGATCGGCGCGACCGGCGCCGCGCAGGTCGCCGAGATCGTGACCCAGCTCCGCGGCGAGGCCGGACCGCGCCAGGTCGAGGGCGCGCGCCGTGGCCTCACCCACACGCTCGGGGGCAACACCGCGACGGTCCTGGTGAGCCTGTTCGGCCGTGACTGAGCCGGCCATCACCACGCGCGCCTTCTTCGAGAAGGCGCGCGGCGGCCAGCTCACCGCCATTCGCTGCGGAGCCTGCGGCGAGCTCGCGATGCCGCCGAAGGAGCTGTGCCCCGGCTGTCACGCGCGTCAATGGCAACCGGTGGCGCTGGCCGGCGACGGCACGATCGCGAGCTTCACGGTGATCCGTGTCGCGCCGCGGGCGCACGCCGGCGACGTGCCCTACGCCGTGGCGGTCGTGCGGCTCAAGGAAGGCGTGTCGATCCTCGGGCGCATCGTCGATATTCCGTTCGACAAGCTCGCCATCGGCCTGCCCGTCCGTTTCCGCCCGCTCATCGCGAAGGACCTGACGACCTCCGTCGGCTTCGGGCCCGCGTAGTTCACGCCTTCCTGGCGTGGTGTGAGTCGAAGTCCGGCCAGAAGCTCCGGACGAAGCGCTCCGCGGTCCCGCCGACCAGGCGCTCGCGCACCGGTTCGGCCAGGCCCACCCGGTCCATCGTGCGGTAGATCTCCTCGAGCGTGCCGGAGCCGGCGGGATGGTCGGTGCCGAACATGATGCGCTCGCTGTGGGGTCCGATGCCCTCGAGGAGCAGGCGCTTCTCGGTGCCGTACTCCTTGAGGACGTAGCGACGATCCCAGAAGCTCGAGAAGACGTTGGTCATCTCGAGCCAGACGTTGTCGTGGCGCTCGACGATCCGCCAGGCGTCGTCGAAGCGCGGGAAGAGCGAGTGCGCGAAGACGACCGGCAGGGCCGGAAAGAGCCGCGCGATCTCCTCCATCGTGTGCGGTGGCAGGCTCAGGCCGTAGAACTCCTCGTAGCCCGTGTGGAAGACCACGGGCCGCCGCCACGCCGCGAGCCGCTCGTAGGCCGGCATCATGCGCAGATCGAGCGGATCGAACGCCTGGATGAACGGATGGAACTTGAAGCCGAGAAAGCCGTACTCGCCCAGGCACCGGTCGACGATCGCGCCCTTGTCGTGATCGGCGGGGTGCAGCCCGCCGAACGGGATGATCCACGGATGGCGCTGGTGGAGCTCCCGGTTGAACCGGTTCACGACCTCGGTCTCGTCCTCGCGAATCGGATAGACGAGGTTGAAGATGTAGTCGACGGGGATCGTGTCGTAGTACGCGATGCACTGCTCGAGCGTCACCGTCCGCGGGATCGGATGCTCCGGATAGAAGCCGTGCATCCACTTCATGAGCCCCGCCAGCCGCCGGCGCGGCAGAAGATGCACGTGACAGTCGATGAGCACGGTCGGGCGCGGGTCAGACCGTGGAGTAGCCGCCGCTCACGCTGATGGTCTGCCCGGTGACCCAGCCGGCGAGATCCGAGACGAGGAACGCGACCAGGGGCGCCACGTCCTCGGGCTTGCCGAGCCGGCGGATCGGGTAGAAGGCGAGGATCCGCTCGCGGTTCTTGGCGAGCCACTCCTGGTCCGAGTGCGAGGTCTCGATCCAGCCGAGGGCCAGCGCGTTCACCGTGATGTTCTGGCGGCCGAGCTCCTTGGCGAGCGTCCGCGTGAGGGACAGCACGGCGCCGCGGGCGCCCGCGGAGACGCCGAGCCGCTGCTGGCCGACGCGCGCCGAGTCCCCGACGATGCTGACGATGCGTCCGCCCTTCCGGGCGGCGAGCTTTGGCGCCGCCGCGTGGCAGACGTTGTAGACGCCGTAGAGGTCGACGTCGACCTGGCGCTTCCACTCCTCGGGTTTCGTGTCGAGAAAGAGCTTGGCCTCGACGTATCCCGCGTTGTTGACGACGATGTCGAGTCGGCCCAGCTCGCCGACGATGCGGTCGATCATTCCCGTGACTGCCGCGTAGTCGGCGACGTCGGCCGGAAAGGCCGCCGCGCGGCCGCCCAGCCTCGCGATCTCGGCGACGACGGACTCGGCGTCGGCCTTCGAGTGCATGTAGTTGACGGCGACGGCCGCGCCCTCTCGCGCCAGGGTCAGCGAGATCTCGCGCCCGACGTCGCGCGCGCCCCCGGTGACGAGCGCGACCTTTCCGGCCAACCCCAGGTTCATCGAGACGCTCGCGGGGCGCGGCGGATCAGGTGAAAGAGCCGGTCGGGGCTCGCCGGCAGCTCGGCGACCTCGACCCCGAGCGGCGCCAGCGCGTCCGCGATCGCGTTGGCGATGGCGGCGGGCGCGCCGATCGTTCCGCCCTCGCCCATGCCCCGGAACCCGCCGAGGGTCACCGGCGACGGCGTCTCGAGGTGGTGCACCTCCATGGCCGGGACCTCGCATGCCGAGGGCACGACGTAGTCCATCAGCGTGCCGCTCAGGAGCTGACCGTGGTCGTCGTAGACGATCTCCTCGAGCAGCGCGGCGCCGATCCCCTGCGCGACGCCGCCGTGGACCTGGCCGTCCACGATGAGCGGGTTGACCATGCACCCGCAGTCCTCCACCACGACGTAGCGGAGGATCTTCACCTCACAGGTCGTGCGGTCGACCTCGACCAGCGCCAGATGCGTCGCGTTCGAGGCGGTGCCGTAGTAGGGATCGTAGAACTTCGTGGCCTCGAGCCCCGGCTCGAGCCCCTTCGGGAGCTGCCGCGAGCCCGAGTACGCCGCCCGGGCGATCTGCCGGACGGCCACGCTGCGATCGGGCATGCCGCGCACCGCGTAGCGGCCGTCGGTCACGGTGATGTCGCTCGGGTCGGCCTCCAGGAGATGGCCGGCGATCAGCAGCATCTTCTCGCGGACCGCCCGGCCGGCGAGGATCGCCGCACCGCCGGCCAGCACGAGGCTGCGGCTCGCGTAGGTCCCGGTCCCGTAGGGCGAGACCTCCGTGTCGCCGTGGAGCACGCGCACGTCGTCGATCGGCACGCCGACCTCGTCCGCCACGATCTGGGCCAGGGTCGTCTCGAGCCCCTGCCCGTGCGACGCGACGCCGAAGACCGCCGTGACCTTGCCGGCCGGATCGAAGCGGATCGTCGCCGCCTCCGTTCCGGTCGAGACGGGCATGCCCGGCGAGACCGGAATCGCCGAGCCGATGCCGGTGAGCTCCACGTACGACGCCACGCCGATACCGAGCCACCGCCCGGCCCGGCGCGCCCGCGCCTGCTCCGCACGCGCGGCGGCGTAGTCGAGCGCCTCGCGGGCCCGGAGCAGCGAGCCGGTGAAGCTCGATCGGTCCCACACGATGCCGGACGGCGACTTGTAGGGAAAATCCTCGTCGCGGATGAAGTTGCGGAGCCGGATCTCGGTCGGATCGATGCCGAGCCGGCGCGCGGCGCGATCCATGAGGCCTTCGATCACGAACACCGCGGGCGGCCGCCCCACGCCGCGGTACGGTCCGAGCGGCGCCTTGTTGGTCGCGACGCCTCGCGCGCGGCCCCGATAGGTCGGCACCTTGTAGGGGCCGGGCAGAAAGCTGATCGTCTGCACCGGCTCGATGGCGGCGGTCCAGGGATAGATCGAGTAGGCGCCGATGTCGGCGGTGACCTGCGCGCGAAGCCCGACGATCGTCCCGTCGCGGGTCACGCCGAGCTCGGCTTCGACGATCTCGTCCCACGCGTGCGTCGTCGAGAGCAGATCCTCGCGCCGATCGCCGATCCACTTCACCGGGCGGCCGAGCCGCCGCGCCATCACGCACGTCGCGATCTCTTCCGGGTAGAGCGAGGCCTTGGCGCCGAACCCGCCACCCACGTCCGTCGCGACCACCCGGACCTGGTGCTCGGGCATGCCCAGCAGATCGGTCAGGACGTCGCGCACCAGGCCGGGGCACTGCGCGGAGGAGCGCAGGGTGAGCGTCCGGCTCCCGGTCGCGTAGTCTGCGAGGCAGCCGCGGTTCTCCATGCAGACCGGCGTGTGCCGGTGGAAGCGAAAGCGCTCGCGCACCACCAGCGCCGCGCCGGCCAGCGCCGCGTCGACGTCGCCGCGGGCGAACTCGCGCGCGACGAGGAGATTCGTCCCCGCGTCCTCGTGGAGCACCGGGCGCGCGGGATCGAGCGCTTCGTCCGTGGTCCTCACGACCGGCAGCGGCTCGTACTCGATCACGATGCGCTCGACGGCGTCCTCCGCGAGGTAGCGGCTCTCGGCGGCGACCATCGCGACTGCCTCGCCGACGTGACGCACCCGGCCGAGCGCCAGCGGCGGAAAGCTCGTGGTCTTGACGGTCGGCGTCTTCGACTCGGCGCGCACCGGCTTGGCCGCGCGCGCGATGTCCTCGCCGACCAGGACCGCCGCCACGCCCGGCAGCGCAAGCGCCGGCGACACATCGATCCGCGCGATCCGGGCGTGGGCGTGCGGCGAGCGGAGGAACGCCGCGTAGAGCATCCGCGGCGGGCGGTGGTCGTCGACGTAGCTCCCCTGCCCCGTCAGCAGGCGCGGGTCCTCGCGACGCGCCACGCGGGCGCCAACCAGCCGCGGCAGGTTCACGCTCACGAGCGGTCCCCGACGCTAGCGCCCGGCGGCCAGGACGGGCGCGGCGGCGCGAACCGCGTTGACGATCCCCTGGTAGCCGGTGCAGCGGCAGAGAACGGCCGAGATGCCCTCGCGGATCTCGCGCTCGCTGGGCGACGGATTCGTGCGCAGGAGGTCGAGCGCGGTCATCAGCATGCCCGGCGTGCAGAAGCCGCATTGCAGCCCGTGGTGATCGCGAAACGCCTCCTGCAGCGGGTGGAGCTTGCCGTCGCGCATGAGGCCCTCGACGGTGGCCAGCTCGGCGCCGTCGGCCTGGACCGCCAGCATGATGCACGAGCGCGCCGCCTCGCCGTTGAACATGATCGTGCACGCGCCGCAGATCCCGTGCTCGCACCCGACATGGGTGCCGGTGAGCCCGAGGTCCTCGCGGATGAAGTCGACCAGGAGCTTGCGCGGCTCGCATCGCCCCTCGTGGGCGACGCCGTTCACCTTCAAGCGCACATTCACCATGTCAGCCACGCGCGACTCCCATCGCCCGTACCAGGGCGCGCTTCGTGAGCACTCCAGCGAGGTGGCGCCGATAGTCGGCCGAGGCGTGGATGTCCGCGTCGGGATCGACCAGCTCGGTGGCTTTCCGCGCCGCCGCCTCGATCGCCGCGTCGCCCAGCCCCTCGCGTTCCAGGATCTCCTCGGCCGCCCGGAGCCGCACCGGCACGGGCCCGGCGCCGGCGGTCGCCAGGCGCGCCATCTTGCACCGCTGCCCTTCGCGCACGACCACCGCCGCGATGCCGACGATCGCGAAATCGCCGTGCCGCCGTGCGAACTCCTCGAGCGCGTAGCCGGCGCCGGCCGGCATCGCGGGCAGCCGCACCTCGGTGAGGATCTCGTCGGGCGCCAGGCTCGTCGTCAGATAGGTCTGGAAGAGGTCGCCCGCGCGGATCACGCGCTCGCCCCTGGCGCCGCGCGCGACCACCTCGCCGTCGAGCGCCGCGAGCACGGCCGGGTATTCGGCCGACGGATCGGCGTGCGCGATCGAGCCGCCGATGGTCCCGCGGGTCCGGATCGGCAGGTGGCCGACCCCGCGCGTCGCTTCCTTCAGGAGCGGCAGGCGCTGGGCGACCACCGGCGAGAACTCGACCGTGCGCTGGCGGGTCATCGCGCCGAGGCGTACCTGGCCGTCGTGCTCGCGGATGTACGCGAGCGACGCGATCCGGTTCAGGTCGACCAGCGCCGCCGGGCGCGCCAGCCGGAAGTTCAGCAGCGGCATCAGGCTCTGGCCGCCAGCCAGGACCTTGGCGTCGCCGCCGTAGCGGCCGAGCGCGGCAAGTGCCTCGTCGAGGCTGGTGGGCGCGTGGTACTCGAATTTGGGTGGTTTCATTGTAGCGGGGTCATTGTAGCGGGGTCCTCTAGGCCGCCTCTGACCGAGGGTGGCCGGAGAAAGGTGCTCGTGGCTCCGACACGTCCAATCTCATGCGGGGCGCTCCGGCTTCGCGTGGCTCCGCAACGCCCGGTCCATCGTTGTCCATAGTTTCGATGGGGTCATGGGCAGCTCGTTGATCCGGATGCCGAGCGGCGCCAGCGCGTCGCTGACGGCGTTCGCGATGACCGCCGGCACCGTCATCGATGAGGATTCGCCGAGCCCCTTCGAGCCG
>Ga0187776_10000611_pt1 | contig 17273 bp, 19 predicted proteins | sample 0216_BV02_MP12_2_FD_132426 | JGI IMG/M metagenome (GOLD analysis project Ga0187776, IMG submission 132426) | Tropical peat soil microbial communities from peatlands in Department of Meta, Colombia - 0216_BV02_MP12_20_MG | ecosystem: Environmental > Terrestrial > Soil > Wetlands > Peat | place...
CGTTCGACAATGTCAAGGTGCGCCAGGCGCTGAACTACGCGGTGGATGTGAACGCCATCCTGAAAACTCTCTATTTCGGCCACGGCACGCGCCTGGCAACCGTCGTGGACAAGGGCGCCCTGGGGTACGACCCGAACATCCCGCCCTACCCCTACGACCCGAACAAGGCGAAGGCATTGCTGGCCGAGGCCGGCTACCCGAGCGGCTTCGAAACCGAGTTCGACAGCTTCACTGGCAGCATCGCCGATCATTCCAAGCCGGCCGAAGCAATCGTCGGCTACCTGCAGAAGGTCGGGATCAAGGCGAAGCTCAACGTCTTCGAGTTCTCGACCTTCGGTCCGCGACGGGTACAGAACCAGACCGCCCCCTTGTTCATCTACAGCATCGGCGACACGTTCCTCGAACCCTCATGGGTGATCCGCTGGTTGACCCAGGGCGGGCTCGGCATGCACTACAAGAACCCCAAGCTCGACGAGATGCTGACCAGAATCGAGGCGACCGACGATCCGAGGAAACGGGCGCCGCAGTACGGCGAGGTGCAGAAGCTGATCAAGGACGAGGCGCCGTTCATCTTCCTCTATCAGGCCGATGCGGTGTTCGGAATGAGCAGCCGGGTCGACTACGCGCCGCGCCCCGACGAGACGCAGTGGCTGTATCCGCTGGGGCTGAAGGGGTGAAAGCCTCTTGACGTGCGCGCCTACGTCGCGGGCCGTCTGGCGACTGCGGTCCTGGTCATCCTCGGGGTGTCGGTCGTCTCGTTCTTCCTGACGTTCCTGACCGGGGATCCCGCCGAGATCATGCTTCCGCCGGGGGCGACGGCGGCGCAGATCGTGAAGTTCCGAGCCGAGTGGGGCTTCGACGATCCACTGATCGTTCAATACTGGCGGTTCCTGAAGCGAGCCGTCTACGGCGACTTCGGGATCTCGCTGCGGCACGGCCAGCCGTCGCTGCCGCTGATCGCAGCGCGGCTCCCGGCCACGCTTCAGCTCACCGTGACGGCGATGCTGCTGGCCATCGCCCTGGCGGTGCCTCTCGGCGTGCTGGCGGCTACGCACCGTGGTGGCCCGATCGACTTGCTGGCAATGAGTCTCGCGCTGGTGGGCCAGTCGGTCCCGAATTTCTGGCTGGCGATCATGATGATCCTCCTCTTCGCCGTCTCCTGGGGCCTCTTGCCCACGTCCGGGCGCGGCGGCGTGGCGCACGTCCTGATGCCGGCCGCCGCCATCGCGATCAACCTGATGGCACTCCTGACCCGTCTGGTTCGCTCGACCATGATCGAGATGCTCTCCGAGGACTACGTGCGTACCGCCCGCGCGAAGGGGTTGCGCGAATTGTTCGTGACGAGCCGCCACGCTCTGCCCAACGCGCTGATTCCGCTGGTCACGGTGGTCGGGCTTCAGTTCGGCTACATCCTCGGCGGTGCCGTGGTGATCGAGACGATCTTCACGTGGCCAGGCGTTGGACTGTTCACGATCCAGGCGATCCTCAACCGCGACTACCCGGTCGTCCAGGCCTCGGTGTTCGTCCTGGCCACCGCAGTCGTGCTGATCAACCTGACGGTGGACCTCCTCTACGTCTGGCTCGATCCTCGAATCCGGGTGACGTGATTCGCCTGGCGCGGCGTAGCCCGCTGGCCGGCGCCGGGGCGCTGATCGTCAGCCTGGTCATCGTGGCGGCACTCGCCGCGCCGCTCCTGGCCACTACAGATCCTGTCGATCAGGATCTGACGGAAGCCCTCAAGCCGCCGTTCTGGCAGACGGACGGCTCGCTCCGGCACCCCTTCGGCACCGATCATCTCGGCCGAGACGTCTACTCGCGGCTGATCTACGGCGCCCGGGTGTCGCTGACGATCAGCGTGCTGGCGGCGTTTCTGGGCGCCGTGGTGGGAGTGGTGGCCGGGCTGGTGGCGGGCTACCATGGCGGGCGCCCGGATACCATCATCATGCGCATCGCGGATTTGAACCTGGCGTTTCCCCTGATCCTATTGGCGCTCGCCGTGGTGGCGCTCCTCGGCGCCAACCTGAAGAATCTGGTGATCGTGATGGCGATCACCACGTGGATGATCTATGCACGCGTGGTGCGCGGGCTGAGCCTCGGGCTGCGCGAACGAGAATTCGTCCAGGCGGCCCGGGCGCTCGGGGCGCACGACGCGCGGATCATCGCCCGCCACGTGCTGCCTAACGTGCTGGCGCCGGTGATGGTCATCTGGACGCTCGAGGTGGCCCGGATCATCCTGATGGAGTCGGCCCTCTCGTTCCTGGGTCTCGGTGTGCCGCCGCCGACGCCGACATGGGGTCGGATGCTGGCCGAGGGGCGTGACTACCTGACGGTGGCCGGCTGGATTGCCGTATTCCCGGGGTTTGCGATCTTGTTCACAGTGCTCGGGATCAACTTCCTGGGCGATGGGCTGCGCGATCTGCTCGACCCACGCATGCGACGGCAGACGTAGCTGGAGGGACTCGTTAGGGTTCGGACTCGTTACGACCTTCGCCGTAGACGATAGAAAGGAGATCAGCGATGAGGGTCCATCTTGCTCTACTTCTTGCTTTCGTGTTCACACTGGCTCCCCTAGCTGGAGTCGCCGAAGAGAAGCAGATCGTTGACGTCAAGGAACTCGCGGGGAATTGGCGGGGCTGGGTCAGGGGAGAGCTGGCGGAGGACAACGCGACGATGGTCATCTCGCCGGACGGAGGCTACAAAGCCTCCACCATCAGTGGCGCGACGACAGTGGGCACGTTCTACCTTCAAGATGGCAAGCTGCGATATCGCTCGTCGCTCACCACAGGAACAGCGAGCGTTTCGCAAGACAAAGGCAAGACCGTGCTCACAATGATGCCCGACAACGCCAACTCTCGGACCGGCCGGGCCGAATACGAACGGGTCAAGTAGCCAGTGATCAACCTCGAGACCCGAAGGCGATCGGGCTCAGTGAACCAGCGGACATTCTCCGCAGTTTCACGCTCGGAATGATCTCGGCGCCGCTTGCCGCTACGAGGTGGATAAGGAGACGTCCCGATGAACGTATTCGAGCGCGGATTGCTCGTCGCTTGTCTCGTATGGTCCGTCGGCGCGTTCGTGCTGAATCACAAAGCTACGACCGCACTCGAAGTCACGGCAAGTAGTGTCCCGTCCGGCGCCGACATCGTCGTCACGAATGGCAGCTGTCCCGGCGGATATACGGAAGACACTGTTGCCCGGGGTCGCGTGCTCGTGCACACCCCATCTGGTGGGGCGGTCGGATCGACGGTCGGGACCGCGCTTGGGGCTGGGTACGTTACCAGCTTCGGTCAGGGTGACAACTTTCCCGGAGACGCATCGGGGCTGAGGCTAATCATCGCCGGCATTAACGTACACGTCGCCAATCCCGGCATTGGCGGTGTCAATCCGCAGATGCAGAGTCCCCCAACGATCAACATCCTTCTGTGTAAGAAGTCGTAGGGGGTTGCGTCGACCGTCACGTCGTCGCGGTTGCGAACCTTCGTGGGGGAGCTGGCGGCACGGTCGAGCATCGGTTACTCGATCATCTGCTCCGCCCGCAGCAGGATCCGCTCGGGAATCGCCCGGGTATGCGGAGGCTCGACCTTGACATCCTTAAATAATTATATAATCTCTGAGTTATGAGATTGCCGGACGAGCTCTTCGAGCCCGTGGCGGAGCGGTTGGGGCTCCTGGCCGACGCGACCCGCCTGCGGATCCTGAACGTGCTCAGGGACGGCGAGCAGAGCGTGGTGGAGATCGTTCGCGCGGTCGGCGCCAGTCAGCCGAACGTCTCGCGCCATCTGGGCCTGTTGCTGCGCGCCGGAATGGTCACGAGGCGGCCGAACGGCCGGGAGGTCCACTACCGGATCGTCGACCCGTTCGTGGACGAAATCTGTGAGGCGATCTGCGGCAGCCTCCGTGCCCATGTCGATCGGCAGGCGCAGCGGCTGCCTACCGCCCTCGGCAGACGGATGGCCACCGCAACCTCGCCGCGAGCCACAACCGCAACACCGCGGAAGGCAACGACAGGAAGGAGACGGACGTGATCCAGACGACGACGAAGAGCTTGATCGTGAACCAGATGCGCGCCGAGAATTGCTTCGCGTATCTCATCGTGGACGCCGACGCGCGGGAGGCGGTGCTGGTCGACCCGCGCGCCGACCGCGTCGAGGACTACCTGCGCGACCTCGACGGGCGCGGTGTGCGCCTCCGCGCGGTGATCGAGACCCACACGCACGCCGATCACATCTCAGGGGCGGCCGAGCTGCGCGCGCGGACCGGCGCCGAGGTGCTGCTCTCGGCGCGCGCCACCTCCGACGTCGCGACGAGCCGGGTCGATGACGGTGATCGCGTCCGCGTCGGTGGTCACGAGATCGAGGTGCTCGCCAGTCCCGGGCATACCGACGACTCGATCAGTTTGCTGGTCGACGGCGCACTCCTCACGGGCGATGCCCTGCTCATCGGCGGCGCCGGGCGCACCGACTTCCAGAACGGCAGCCCCGCCGCGCTGTACGACACCCTGCACCGTCGGTTCGCCGACTTGCCCGGCGACCTGACGGTCTACCCGGGCCACGACTACACGGGACGCACGCACTCGACGCTCTCCCAGGAGCGGCAGACGAATGCGCTGCTCCGTCTGACCGAACGCGACCGGTTCATCTCGACGCTGAGCGCCGGCCGTCAGCCGAAGCCGGCCAACATGGACGCGATCGTCGCGGCCAACATCCGTGGCCTCAGACCCTCGCCGCGCATCGCGGTCGACGAGCTCGCGACCGCGCTCCGTCGAACGACGCCTCCCGTCGTGGTCGATGTCCGGCTGCCTGCGGAGTATCGCGCAGTGCATCTCGCTCCCAGCCTGCTGGTGCCGCTCGACCAGATCGTCGAGCGGCGCGACGAGCTGCCGCGAGATCGTGAGCTGGTCCTCGTGTGCCGCACCGGCGCGCGCGCACGCCTGGCCGCCGCGGAGCTGGCCGGATTCCGCACGCGTATCCTCGAGGGCGGTCTCGTCGCCTGGCAAGAGGCGGGGCATCCAGTCGTGCAGGGCAAGGCGCACATGAGCCTCGAACGTCAGGTGCGCGTCGTCGCGGGCATCCTCGCCGGAGCCGGGGGTGCGCTGGCAGCGGCCGTTAACCCGTGGTTCGGCCTGGTGCCGGCCTTCGTGGGAGCCGGACTCGTATATGCCGGGATCACCGACCGGTGCGGCATGGCCCTGCTGCTCGGCAAGCTTCCGTACAACCGCCGCGGCGCCGAAGAAGGCGGTACCTGTGCGGCTCCCGCCGGAGGCGGCACGTGCGCCGCACCGGTGGCCGAAACATCCGCCGGAACCTGCGCGGCGCCGATCGGGCCCTCGACGCGATGACGCCGCTCGCCGTCGAGGGCCGGCTATCAGTGCACGACCACCACAGGGCACGAGGCGTGGCGGCCATTGACACCGACACCCAGGCCGGGTTCATCGTGCGCGCCGAGCTCATGCGCCACGGCCGTTCCGGTCGTGTCGACGTGCCAGTGCACACCCCACGCCTCGAGACCGGCGCCACCAGCTTCTCGGGCGAGCTCACCTTCCGGCAGTCGGACTACGGGATCGAGCCGGAATCGATCGCCGGCGTCGTGAAAGTGGCGGATCCCGTCGCGATTCGGTTCGACATCGTCACCGTGCCGGGCGCCGCGAAGGCCACGCCTCACTCGCGATAGCGTCGCCGCGTTCACGAGCGGCGCCGGGGCAGCAGCTGCCGGCTCACCGCGCTTGCTTTCGCGTACGGGTGTAGTTTAAATGTCCCTCTCGCTCACGGTCCGCTCCACATTGAGATTGAGCCGCAAGGGAGGCGCACGATGAACGAGACGAAGTTGCATGAATTCATGGGTAAAGTCGTGACGGACATGGGTGGCGCCTGGATGATGGCGATGGTGCTCATTGGCGATGAACTCGGCCTGTACAAGGTGATGGCGGATGGCGCTCCGGTCGATGCCGAGACGCTCGCACGCCGCACCGGGTGCCATCCCCGTCTCGTCCGCGAGTGGCTGAACGCGAACGCGGCGTCCGGCTATGTCGAGGCGATCAACGAAACATACCAACTTCCGCCGGAGCAGGCGATGGCACTCGCGAACGAGGACTCGCCTGTCTTCGTGGCCCCGGGACAAAGCGTCGTGGCGTCCTGCTTCATCGACCTCGAAAAGGTCCTCGCCGCGTTCCGCGGTGACGGTGCGTTCCCCTGGGGCGCACATCATCACCGGATGTTTCACGGCGTGGAGAAGTTCTTCCGCCCTGGCTATCAGGCGAATCTGACAACGGCGTGGCTGCCGGCGCTCGATGGCGTCGTGGAGAAGCTGAAGCAGGGGGGCAAGGTCGCAGACGTGGGCTGCGGCCACGGCGCGTCGACGGTCATCATGGCGCGTGCGTTTCCGAATTCGCGGTTCGTAGGTATCGACTTTCACTCGGCCTCGATCGAGATCGCGGGCAAGCGAGCGGATGACGCGGGGCTCGGCGCCCGCGTGCACTTCATCGTGGCGACCGCGCAAAACTACAGCGAGCGGGACTTTGACGTCATCTGTTTCTTCGACTGCCTACACGACATGGGGGATCCGGTCGGCGCGGCCCGCCGGGCGCGTCAGGCGCTGAAGGACGACGGCACCGTGATGTTGGTCGAGCCCTTCGCGGGCGCCGGCCTGGCCGAGAACTCGACGCCGGTCGGGCGGATGTATTACGCGGCGTCAACCATGGTGTGCACGCCGAACTCGCTGTCCCAGGAGGTGGGCCTCGCGCTCGGCGCGCAGGCGGGGGAGACGCGGTTGCGGAAGGTGTTCGAGGAGGCCGGCTTCACGCGGTTCCGACGCGCGACGGAGACGCCGTTCAATCTCATCCTCGAAGCGCGAAAGTAGCTTGTCCCGGCTGTGGGGGCCGCCGAGGCGGCCCCCACGCCGGGCTCGGCCTCCAGCCAGACGTAGTACATGTCGATGAGACCGGCCGAGGTCACCTGGAGGCGAAAACCTCCCGCTGCCCGCGCACCTTCCACCGCCCGGCGCTCTTGCTGAGCAATGCCTCCGATCACGACCACCCGACAGGCGGCCGGCCGCCCCGTACGATGAGCCTCGGCTCCTCGCTCTTCTCCAAGCCTGGGGCATTGCCCTGATCGGACATGTACGATCCCGCTAGGCTGCGCGCCGGCTGGTGGCTCGGCGCGGCGCTGCTCGTACTCGCCGTCGTGCCGCTCGCCGTGAATCCGTACTATGTGATCCTGACCGGCTACGCTCTGGTTTTCTCCATCGCATGCCTGGGTCTGAACCTCCTGCTTGGCCACGCGGGCCTGCTCTCGCTCGGCCATGTCGCCTATTTCGGGCTGGGTGCCTACACGGGTGCGTTCCTCTTCACCTTCGGCGACGTGACATCGTTCGAGCTGTATCTCGTGTCTGGCGTCGCATGCGCGGCGCTCGCTGCGTCGGTCGTTGGCTTCCTCTGCGTCCGGACGGCTCGGATCTTCTTCACGATTCTCACGCTGGTCTTCACGCAGACGCTCCAGGCGCTGTTCGTCGGCGGCATGGCGTTCCGCCCGTTCGGCGAGGTCGGCACGGGGTTCTTCCTCATCGGCCACGGGGGACTGTACCTTCCGCGGTTCACGCTGGCCGGTGTCGAGCTCGAGCCCGCCCGCTTCACCTTCGTCTTCCACTACGTGACGCTGACCGCGTTCGCTGGCTGCACCATCCTCATGTGGCGGCTGCTCCACTCGCCGTTCGGCATGGCCCTTCGCGCGACCCGGGACAACGAGACGCGTGCCCGCTTCGTCGGCGTCCCGGTCGCACGCTACCGCTGGATCGCCTTCGTCATCTCAGCCGCCGTCATGGCCCTGGCCGGCGGCCTGTTCGGCCAGCTGGTCCGGCAGATCACGCCCCAGCAGGTCGGCTGGCTCTTCAACGCCGAGCTCGTCGTCGCGACGGTGCTGGGCGGCACCCGCGCCTTCGCCGGCCCGATCATCGGAGCATTCGTCATGGTCGCCTTGACGGAGCTCGCCTTGCGATTCCCCCTGTCTCACCACCTCGTGCTCGGTGCCCTGCTGATCGGAGTGCTATTCGTCTCTCCCGGTGGGCTGGCAGAGCTGGGTGTACGGGCATGGGCGCGTCTTCGAGGGCAGCCGATCGCGGACATCGCAACCGGTTTCGTTGGCGGTGGCGAGCGACCATGGACACGACCCTGATTGCGGCCATCCCCTAATCTGTCCACAATCAAGTACCGTGCACGCTCTCACGATCGGCGGGTGGCTCCTGGTCGGCCTGGCCGCGCTGATTGCCTCGACGCTCGCAGCGGTGGCCGGCTTCGGCGGCGCTGCCGTGCTGCTTCCGGTGCTCGTCGCGGCTGTCGGCGTGCGGGACGCGATCCCGGTTCTCACCGTGGCCCAGCTCATCGGCAACGCGAGCCGCGTCTGGTTCAACCGTGGCAGGGTCGATCTGCCCGTGGTGGGCTGGTTCGCGGTAGGCGGTGTCCCGCTGGCGTTCCTCGGTGGGCTCCTGTTCGCGCAGGCGCCGCTCGCCCCGCTCACGCGCCTGCTGGGCGCCTTCTTGATCGTCGTCGTCGCGTGGCGCCGCTTGCGTCCGCGCGCGACCTGGCGGCCCCCGCTCCGGAGCTTCGCGCTGATCGGCGCCGCATCGAGCTTCCTCTCGGCGCTCCTCGGCAGCGTGGGGCCGCTGATGGCGCCATTCTTCCTGGCGTATGGGCTGGTCAAGGGCGCCTACATCGGCACCGAGGCGCTCGCCACCGTTGTCATGCACGTCACGAAGCTCCTCGCCTACCGGCAGGCGGCCGTGCTCTCGCCGATCGGGGTGCTCACGGGGCTGGCGATCGGCCCGATCATGATCCTCGGCTCGTACCTCGGCAAGCGCATCGTGGACCGGATCTCCGCGCGCGCGTTCGTCCTCCTCATCGAGGTGACGATGACGGCCGCGGGCCTGCTGTTCCTGATCCGCGGTCGGTGAGATCCTGCGCGGCCAGGAGTAATCGCGGGAGCCCTTTGCGTCCATCATCCGCTTCGTGCGCGTCGGGCCGACCGCTTTGCCCGCCACGAGCGCAAACAACCGAGGAGGGATGCGAATGAAGGCCGCAAAGTTCTTGTTGTGTCTCGTCGTGCTGCTCGCAAGCGCGCTGCCGGCATCCGCGGCGGACCCGAAGAAGGTCCTCGAGTTCGATACGATGGTCGGCGTCAGCGGGTCCTTCAAGGGAACGGCGAACCCGATCAATGGCGTCAATGGTGGCGGCCTCGCCAGTCCGGCCGGCGATGGCGGGCGAGAGTGGTCAGCGGCGCAGCGCGAGCGGATCGTCGAGCTCGAGCACGGGCGTCCACGTGAGCCCGATGCGTGACAGGTCGGTGGCGAGCACGTCCTCACCCACGGGCTTGACGCCTCGCTCGATCCACGCGACGAGGTCGTCGAACGCCTGCGTGCGCATGGGCCAGTCGAAGGCGCAATGGCCCGGGCCTCGCTGCACCCGCTGCACGAGGAGACGGTCCGTCCCCGCCGCGATCGCGCGCCGTCGATACGACTGCTCGAGGCTCAGCGGCACCCACGCGTCACCCGTCTCGTGCAGCGTGATGAGCGGCACCGTCAGGCGCCCCGTCCGTTCCGCGTAGACGGGATTCACGGTCGGGGAACGCGCGTCGTCCACCGGACGCACCCGGCGGACACGCGCATTCAATTCCTCCGCGGTGAGCCCGAGGCCCGGGTCGATCCGATACCGGATGTGCACGGTGCTCGCAGCGCGGGTACCCGGAGGCGCATGGTCGAGGTCGCGCGGGCGGCGTCTGAGGTTCAGCAGGTAGCGCTGCTGGAGCCCCTGGAGGCGAAGCGGCAGATCGTGGCCCATCTGATCGCCGCCCATGAGGTACTTCACGACGCTGTCGAACTGGCGTCCGCGGGCGGTGTAGGAGCCGGGCAGGCCGAGGATCCGCACGACGGCCCTGAGACTGGCGTCGAAGGTTTCCTGGTCGGGGGCGTCGAGCAACGGTACGCCCGCGATGAGCTCGGCGGCGGCGGTATAGGCGTTCAGATAGTCGGCGATGCTGATACCGTCGACGAGGCCGCACTCCGCGAGCCCGCCCTGGAAGAGACCCGGATGCAGCTCGAGGGAGGCCACGACGATGTGCCCGCCCATCGACTGGCCGTAGATGATCGACCAGCGCGGCGCTCCGATCTCCTTGACGAACAGGTCACGGAGGGCGACGAGGTCCTCGATGAACAGGTGCGGTAGATACTCCCGGGCCCGGTATCCGGACGCGATCCAGGCGTAGCCCCTCTCGGTGATGTGGCTCGAGATCGGGGGGAAGAGGACGTCGCCCCGGCCGGGGCCCCGCTGGATCCCGTGCGCGTACACCACGAGCCCGCCGTTCCAGTTGGCCGGCACCTCGATCCGATAGTCGGCGCCGCCGAGAGTGCCGCTGCGGCTGACGGCGGGACGCTGGGCCTCGGCCGGCGGGATGGACAGTCGCGCCACCGGGAAGGCAACCAGCACCAGCCCCCAGGCGAGAGCGACCAGTGTGCGCCTTGCCGCGTGGCACCTTTCGGACCCGCACCTCAGCCCAAGCACGAGTCTCCTTGTAGCACGACGCCGGCACCGACTGTGAGCCGACCACCACCACCGCCGGGCCGTCGCCGCGAACCTGATCGACGCCTCGGCGTCCCGCCCGCTCAGGCGTTTCGATCCCGGCACTGGTAGCGATCTTGGAGCAGGTGCGCGGCCTGCTCGGGACCCACGCATCGAGACCACTCAGCTCTACGCCCAGATCTGCCCGGCCGTGCTCAAGCAGGCGGTGGAGTTCGACGAGCGGAATGGGCTCGACCTTCTGAGTGCCCGCCGAGGAGAAGACGCGCTCCGTGCTTGAGTCCGCTCGCTCGGCAACGCGACTCGAACACTCAGCCTTCGAACATCGACAAATGGGAATGCTGACGGACAGCGCCGGGCCACCTGACTAGGGCGCCACTGTCCTCAGGCGAGTAGCCCTGCGATGATTCCTGTCAGAAACACACCGTCGAAGGTTCCCGCGCCACCGATGGACACCACGGGCGCGCCCATCTCGGCCACGCGTCCAAGATTGAGGAGGTCCGCACCGATCAGGGTGCCCATCGACCCCGCCACATACGCCACCGGCGGGGCCCGGCGGAACGCGAAGAGCAAGGCCGCCCCGGCCGCCACGAGCGGCGGCGCGAAGATCGGCACCACGATCCCCACCCCAGGCACGATCGAGGCGAGGCTGTAAACGACGAGCGAGACCAGAATCACACCAGCAAGCATCCGCCCCCACATCCGTGTCCGGACCAGCAGATAGACCGACAGGAGCGTGGGAATCAGCGCTCCACCCACGTTGACCGCCACCAGCGTCGCCCCTTCCTGCCCGCCTCCGGGCACCTCGTACGGCAGGCCGTAGACCCAGACCGTGTGTGGCGGGATAATCCGTTCCACCGGGATCGAGTAGAGCGGAATGTTCACGTGACTCCCCACGAGCGTCAAGAGCATCAGGCCGAACACATAGCGGGGCCCGACGCCGATCTTCTGATAGGCGTAAGCCAAGATCTTGAGTTCCACGAGGATCACGAACACTACGAACAGGAGCGCAAGTAGGAGGAAGAGCGGCAGGGCGCTGGGCTGGTGAATCACGGGCTGAATTATACCGGCGAGCGCAGTCGCGATCGGGAATGGTCTCTTCTGCCCTGGGGGGCTCTTCATCGCAGCCCACCTCAGTGTGGACGCGGTTCGGTAGAGCGTGACATGCAGCGGATGCCAAACCGAAAGCGTGTGAATCGGCAACAGACGGACTCGGAACCAAACGGCTCACCGTGACGGCCGTTCACCTTCAGCGCGAGCGCCGCCGATGGCCGCCCGGATTGCTGGTGACAGGGTGTCGGCGTGGGCTACCAGCATCGTCACCTGCCAGCGCTCGGCATGCGACAACGTACGTCCGAATCCAGGCATCCCCGACAGCCGAATGCCGTGCGTCACCTTCCAGTGGGTGACGCCTTCGGGATCATCCGTCACCATGTCGCCCTTCTCGAACAACGGTGGCGGAGACGGGAACATTCCTCTGGCTATCGCGGTGCGCGCCCGTCCAGGCAGACCGTGACAGACCGCGCAATGGTCTTCGTAGACGTGCACGCCCGCCAGCAGGTTGGCGTCGGTGACCGGCAGCGGATCTTTCTGATCTGTGGCATTGCCGATGCTCGTGCGCAGGGCCAGCCGAGCCACCGTCTTTTCTAGGGGCAGCGGCCTGGCATTCGTTTCCATCGAGACGCCGCCCGCCCTGACGAACAGGTAAGCGCCGCAGACCAAACCCACGAACATCGTGACGATCCCGAGCACAAACCAGCCAACACGTGAGGACATTTCTGTCTCCTTGGCTTTAGCTTGGAGAAGACCATGGACGGAGAGGCTCGCGACGGGGAACGGCGTGACCCGGCGTCTCGTGCACAGATAGCCTATCTCGGGGTAAGGTCGACACGCATGGCGCACGGCACGACGGCCTGGGGCAGGCGCGCGGACACCGAGCCGCGGCGTCGGGACTCGCTCGAGGTGCTCGTTTTCCTGCTCCTCATCGGGCCGTCAATGCTGCTGTCCTTCCTCGTGGTCCGACAGGGCGGCCTCACGTTCGTTGTCACCGCCTGGGCGACTATCGTCTTCTTCCTCTGGCGCAATGGCGAGCCTGTCGACCGCATCGGCTGGAGGCTCGAGAACGGCGGGCGAGAAGCGCTGCTGGGCCTGGGGCTGTTCGTCATGCTCTTCGCCGGCTCGATCGCTCTCGAGTCCCTCCTGCGCTCGGCGGGGACCTCTGCCCCGGCGACGCCAAGGCCGCAGTTCCTGACCGCAAAGGGACCCGCGGAGCTCGCACTCGCGCTGACGCTGGTCGCGGTCGTCGCCGTGGCCGAGGAGACGATCTTCCGAGGCTATCTGATCCTCAGGTTCTCGGCCATTACGAGGCGTCCCGCTGTCGCCGCGTTGCTGTCGGCGATTGTCTTCGCCCTCGGTCACGGTTACGAGGGCACGACCGGCGTCGCCACCATTGGAGTCATGGGGTTCGGTCTCGCGGTCGTCTACCTCTGGCGGCGGACCCTGGTGGCGCCCGCCGTGATGCATTTCCTCCAGGATTTCATGGGCGTCATCGTCCTGCCGCTGGTCGGCTCCGGGTGATTCTCGCTGACGCTCCACCATGTCGTGCGGATTCCGGCCGCTCGGATGAGAACAGCCCCGCGACGGAGTCGGCCCAGGTTCCTGTCCTGGTGGACCATCGGGTCGTGGCGACATGATGACCTGGAGGCTTAGGATGTTGCCGTGAACCTAGTGGAATTCACCTTGTTCGTCGGCGCCGGTTCCATCGCCGCCGGGTTCCTCGGCGCGCTCACCGGGCTCGGAGGCGGAGTGGTCCTCGTGCCGCTCTTGACTTTGGTGTTCGGGGTCGATATCCGCTACGCGATCGGAGCGTCGCTCATCTCGGTGATCGCGACCTCGTCGGGCGCCGCGGCGGCCTACGTGAAGGAGGGGTACGCCAACCTGCGCGTCGGGATGTTTCTCGAGATCGCGACCACGCTCGGTGCCCTCGCGGGCGCCTTCCTGGCAGCCAGGGCGTCGACGTCCTGGATCGCCGTGATCTTCGGCGTCGTGCTGATTCACTCCGCGTACCTGTCCAGCCGGACGCCGAGCGTGGAGGCGGAGACGGGGGCCAGCGACCCCTGGGCGAGCCGCCTGAGACTGGGTGGAAGCTACCCGACTCCGTCGGGGCCCAGAGCCTACCATGTGCGAGCGGTGCCGGCCGGATTCAGCATCATGGCCGCCGCCGGGGTGTTGTCGGGACTGCTGGGCATCGGCTCGGGCGCGATCAAGGTGCTGGCCATGGACCGGGCGATGCGGCTTCCATTCAAGGTTTCGACCACGACCAGCAACTTCATGATCGGCGTGACCGCCGCCGCCAGCGCCGGGGTGTACCTGAACCGCGGCTACATCGATCCGGGCCTGGCGATGCCGGTCATGCTGGGCGTGCTGCTGGGCTCGCTGGCCGGGGCTTACATCCTCGCCAGGACCCAGACACGACTCCTTCGCGTCGTCTTCAGCCTGGTGATCCTGCTGCTGGGTGTCGAGATGATCTACAACGGCCTGACCGGGAGGCTCTGAGTTGGCGTCCGGGTTGAGCGACCAGCGCGTGGACGAGATCATCGGCAACCTCCTGAGGGCCGGGGTGATCCTCGCGGCGGCGGTCGTGCTGCTGGGGGGAGTGCTCTACCTGACGCAGTCGGCCTCGACGCTGCCGGACTATCGGGTGTTCCGCGGCGAGCCGGCCGATCTGCGCGGAGTGTTCTCGATCGTGCAGGACGCGCGCCGGCTCGATGGCCGCGGCCTCATCCAGCTCGGCTTGCTCGTGTTGCTGGCAACACCGATCGCGCGCGTGGCCTTCTCGATCCTGGCGTTCGCGGTTCAGCGGGATCGGACGTACGTCCTCGTGACCCTGATCGTGCTCGCGGTGCTCCTCTACAGCGTGACCTCTGCCGGCAGATGACTGGTTCTCATGGTAACCACAGGATTGCAGCGGGAATCCGTGGCGACCTTGCGCGTACGACACCTCGATCCCGGCTGGGGTCGGAACGTCCCGTCAAGGGCGGCAAGATCGGTGACATTCCCTGCCGCGGGTCGTGAGCCAGTTCCTACAAACCTACGTCGCGCCGCACCCGCCGGCAAGACTGGTCAGCAACCCAAGGGTTCGCGGTGCAGTGGCGACGTCGGAGTGTGAAGGGAGCCGCGGCGTCGCTGCCGCAGTTCAAAGGGGATCCACCGAATTGAAGATCGCAATGCTCCTGTTCGGAATGCTTCTCGGGACCGCGGGGTGCGCGAGCACGACCGTCAGGGTTCAAGCCGCGACGCGCTATTCCTGGACCTGTACCGGCGGACCATGTGATTCAGCGCAGTTGACACGGGACCATTCGCAATGCGCGCGCGACAGCAAGGAGTGGAGCAAGTGGGTTCCTTATCTCGGGGCGAATGGCGTTCTCAAGGCCAGGTACAAGGACTGCATGGAGAATCGCGGATATACCATGGCGCGATCCACCGACATCCGGTACCAGGCGCAGGAGGGTAGTCCCTTGGCCCCGGCTCCCGGGGTTGATCCGCCAGGCTCTGGAGAAGTGGACCTGATGTTGTAGTTCTGAGGGAGCGTGTTGGCGACGTACTCACTTAGTGCTCCGTTGCGCGCGTGTGCCGTCTCGGTCGACAGGTTCGCGCAACCCAACCGTTCGCCCGGGGAACCCGGCGGCGTCGAAGTATGGCGTGGCCCCGACCACCTGGTATTCGAGGACGGTTCGGAGACCATTGTCCGCCGGTTCAGAGCGTACAGTCTTGACCGCGTGCGGTGGCGCGACGCCACCAGGCATCGCCTCGCTGATGACGCGTCCGATCAGCTTGCCCTTGGCCGAAGGCCGTAAGCCGAGGATGCGCGCGATCGTTACGCCGATGTCCGCGTTACTGACGCCACCTCGACTGTGCAAAGCAGCGGGCGGTCGCATCCAGTAGCGAACGTCTTGAAGTTGACTGCGATAGCGGGCATCGGAGTAACCGCCGAGCCCCTGAGGTTGATTGTGCTCAGGGGAAGAGTGCCCGGGAACGCGCCGAGTGCGTCGTCGACGAAAAGCCCGCTCACGTAGTCCTCCCTAAGCAGCGAGGCGATCACGCGACCCGCCATCTTTCGATCTCGCTTCGGGAGATACACGAGGTCCGAGCCGCCGTTCGCCGCGACCACGATGTCCGGGTCGCTCGGGCTCACACCGAGCAGCGCGTTGCCGCGGCTCGGATGGTGTCCCCGCTCCAGGAGCGTGTTCTTCGCATCGGGGTCAAACACGGGCAATTCGAGCGCCATCCCGAGATCCATCGCCAGGAAGCCCGGCGGCAGAAAGCCCGGCGGCACGTCCGCATAGCGCTGCTGAGCTGCCACGCTCGTGCCGCTCTCCTTCGAGATCGTCGCGAAACCATGGTCGGCTGCGATGACGATGTCCGTTCGGTCGGCGAGGCCGAGCGCATCGAGGGCGGCGCGGAGCTTGGCCAAGTCGTCGTCGGCATTCTTGATCGCCGCGAGCGACGTTAGACCGTTGATACCTGGCACGAGTCGGTTCAGCCTGTCGCCCTGGTTATGTTGGGTCCCGTCCGGATCGCGCGACCAAAAGACGAGCACGAACGGCGTTCGGCGCTCTTTGAAGAGCGGCAGCACAATCCTGGTCGCCACGTCAACGAAGTAATCCTGCTGAGCTACATTGGCGGTCGTTGTCCCCGGCGTCGTCGCGTTCCCCGCCCCACCGTTGTCCCCGCGTGAGGGCGCCTTGCTCGGAAGGTCGGCCGCGGCCAACTTGTCGACAAGCTCTGGCGACAGTGGAATGCCTGCCGGCGTCCCGGTGGAATCGTCCACGACAATGGTGGATGTGCCGTTGCGGTCGGTGTGGTCGAAGATGAGCGTGGGGCCCAGCTTGCCGATGGTGGCCGTGCTCAGTCCCTGGGCCCGCGCCACCTTGAGGATGGTGGCTTCATCGAGATAGTCCCCCGCGAAGTGCTCATCGACGTCGCCGAGAACAGGGTCGCTTTCGAGGAATGGCGTGAGGCTGTTCCCGGCGCCCGGTACTGGGAAGCCGGTATAAATGGTGTTACTGAAGTCGCCCGTGTCCCCGAGATAGTGCCCAGTCGCCATCGCGGCGGCGTTCGGGGTGGTGAACGTCGGAAACAGCGAGTGGCTGTTCCTAAAGTTCACGCCGAGGTCGCGGACGGCCGCCATCGCGGGCGCAGTCTCCCGCGTCACCATCGCCGGGCGCAATCCGTCGGGCACGAACAGCACGACGTTATGCTTGATGACGGAGCGCGCTCCCACGGAGCCCGCACATGCGCACGCGACCGCGATGCCGCCGAGCAGTACGATCCTCTTCATGGTCTCCTCCGTTCGAATCGACGTGATCGTGCTGCAGGATCGCTCGACTTCAACCAGATATGCGTGCGAAGCATTACGCGATCACGACGCAACCACGACAAATTCGCGACTTGCGAGAGCGAGGGTGAGGCACGTGCAACGGGGAATGGTGTTACGGTTAGAGCGTGATGAGATTCAGTGCGCAGTGCTACGGATACGAGTCGACCCGCCAGACCGGCAGCCACATGCGGCGGCTCACGTCCCGCTTCAAAGGTCCGAGCGTCACATCACGATCCCACGCCATGATCCGCTTCGAGTCGGTGCTCCGGTCTCGAGATCTCAAGATAGGACGCAACCTCCGTTCCCCATGCAACCAGCACAGCACCGGCGCGCGCC
>Ga0187776_10000612_pt1 | contig 17270 bp, 15 predicted proteins | sample 0216_BV02_MP12_2_FD_132426 | JGI IMG/M metagenome (GOLD analysis project Ga0187776, IMG submission 132426) | Tropical peat soil microbial communities from peatlands in Department of Meta, Colombia - 0216_BV02_MP12_20_MG | ecosystem: Environmental > Terrestrial > Soil > Wetlands > Peat | place...
CGGCGATGCCGCCCAGACTATTTCACGTCGCGCACGGTCGCGGCGCCACGCCTCAACAACGCGGCAGCTTCCTTGGCCACGGCCGTGCCATCGAAGAAGCGCGGGTTCTGCGTGCCCCACAGTCGCACGGCGTTGCCGAAGACGAAGTCGTGGAAATCGCTCTCGGTGATGAGCCCGTCCTCGACGAGCTCGAACGCCTCCGGCAGCGGGTCGCGCATGTCGACGACGTCGAAGTGCCCGATGTCGGAGCTGTAGATCGCGTTGATCCGGGCGCCCAGCGGCATCGCCTTGCCGAACGCCACCGCGTTCATCCGGTCGTCGGCCTCGCAGCCGAAGTAGTACGGCGTGGCGTAGAGGTCGAGCCAGTCCTGCTTCTGGGTGATGTTGCAGTGGATGTAGTCGTCCGGCGGCATCCCGCCGGTGAGGAAGTCCTCTTCGAGCGGCCAGCCGTCGCGGCGGTCGAGCTCGGCGGCGATATCGGCGTAGCCGTACTTGTCGACGAGCTCGCGCAGCAGCGGGCGATCGAGCTTGGTCGGATCCATGTTCGCCATGCCCTTGGCGCCGCGCCGCTCCCAGTGCTCGATCAGGTCACAGAACAGCTGGCAGCCCCAGCCGACGCCGCCCTCGAGGAACGCGAAGCGCAGGTCGGGGAAGCGCCGGGTCACGCCACCGAGGAAGAGCGCCTTGGCGACGTTGTGGCCGGCTGCGGCGAAGTGGCCGATGTGATTGAAGGTGAAGTTGGACGGGCTGTTGCGCTCGCCGTAGGAGCGGCCGCCGGTATGGAAGGTCGGCGCGATGCCCAGCTCGCGGCACTTCTGCCACAGCGGGTCGTAGTCGTAGTCGCTGTCGAGTCCGAGCTGATCGAAGCTCTGGGCGTAGCGGGCGAGGTCGGTGGGGGCGTCCTTCGCGTGGGGGATCGGCCGGCGCACGCCGCTGCCGAACATGCATACCTTGGCGCCCAGCTGACTGGTGACGAATTCCAGTTCCTCGATCGCCTCGTCCGGCGTGTGCACCGGGATCACCGCGACCGGGGTCAGCTTGTCGCCGAGGTCCTTGAAGTACTCGTGGGTGACGACGTTGAAGCCGCGGATCACCGCGCGCCGGGTCGCGTCGTCGGCGATGCGCGGGATGCCCAGCCCGGCGGTCGGGTAAACGATGCCGAAATCGATGCCGAGCTCGCCGAGCCGGTCGTAGAGCATCCTCGGCATCATGGCCGTCGCGCGGTCGCGGGTGTTGGTCGATTGCCGGCCCCAGAACCCCTCCATCGCGACCCCGCGTTCAGCGCGCTGCGCGGGGGTCATGCTGAGTGCATCCGGCCCGCGCCGCTGCGACTGCAAAAAGCCGTTCGCGCCAAGGTCGCCCGTGACCTTCCGGATCTTCTCGGCGAAGACCGGGCCGTACTCGACCCAGTGCCCGTCGCCGTCGATGACGGGGTGCGTGAGGCTCTTCCGAATCTCCGCGGGGCTATGATGCGCGCTCATTTGACGCCTCCCGGAAGGGCAAAGTGAGATCTGGCGTGACAGTATGCTGCCGCGGCAACCAAGTCAAAGTCCCCGCTGACCCAGCGACGCCGGGTTGATCGGGGTCGGCATCGCCTGCACGGCGGGCAGGACCTTCTCCGCGAACAGCCGCAGGCTCCTCTCCGCCCTGACTCGCGGCATGCCGCCGTAGAAGAAGTGGATGACCACCATCTCCAGGCTGATCGCGTGCTGCAGCGTTCGGATCTTCTCGATGATCTCGACGGGAGTCCCGATCGGCTGGGTGGCGCGGCGCGCCGCGAGGCTCGCGTCGGCGACGCCGACGTCGGCGGCCATCCGCGCGGAGGCCTCGGTGGTGAACGCCGCCTTGATGCGCGTGGTGAGCTGGCCCTTGTGCCGCGCCTGCGGGCGGATGGTGGTCGGCGGGATCTTGTAGACCTTGCCGTCGAAGGTGAGGACCCGTAGTGCTCGGTGGCCCAGATGGAGTCGAACCCGAGAGGCTCGACGAGCTCGCCCAGCTCGAGGGTTTCGTCCATGTTCGCGGCGTCCGACACCGCGGGCGGGCGGCTGTAGTCCTCGGCCAGGAGGCGCTCCCAGTCGCCCTGGTTGTAGCCGGTCACCATCACGCCACAGTGCATGGGTGTCTGCCTCTCTCGCTCGGTTGAGCGCCCGTGATACGCGTAACGCGTCCGTTCGCCGTCGAACGGTCGGCGCGGCCGATAGTGTACTGTCTCGACACGATCCCGAGAAGCGACACAGGAGGAACGACATGCCAGACGTGCTGTACGTCGGCCTGCAGGACGATGACAAGATCGTGAGGTTCGATATCGACGCCGGCTCCGGCAAGCTCACGGCGGCCGGCGAGACGTCGGCGGCCGGCGGGCCCTCAGGCTTCGCGCTGAGCCCGGACCGGCGCGTCCTCTATATCGGCTATCGCGGCACGCCGGCCATCGAAAGCTGTCGCATCGACCCGGCCAGCGGCGCCCTGACGTCGCTCGGGCGCGCCGCGACCGAGCATGCGCCGACGTATCTCGCCACCGACCGCACCGGCAAGTATCTCCTGTCGGCGCACTACCAGGGCGGGTACGCGGCCGTGCATCCCCTCGGAAGCGACGGCGTCGTGAGCGGACCGGCGCTCGATCGGCAGAGCACCGCGCCGGGCGCTCACGCGATCCTGACCGATCCGTCGAACCACTTCGCGTTCGTGCCGCACATCGCCCGGCAGAACGACAACGTGCTGGAGCCGCCGAAGAACATCCCCGGGCCGAATTTCATCGCGCAGTTCCGGTTCGACGCGGCCACCGGACGGCTCGCCCCCAACGCGCCGTTCAAGCTCGACCCGCCCGGGCCGATCGGGCCTCGGCACTTCTGCTTTCATCCCATGCTCGATCTCGCGTATTTCTCCGATGAGCAGGGCTGCAGCGTGACGGCCTATCGCCTCGATCGCGCCTCCGGCACCCTCTCTGCCGTGGGGACGACTCCCTCGCTGCCCGCGGGCGTGACCGTTCGCAATACCTGCTCGCAGATCTATCTGACGCCATCGGGCCGGCTCCTCTATGTCGGCAATCGCGGTCACAACAGCATCGCCGGGTTCGCCGTCGATCCGGCGACGGGGCGCCTGACGCCCGCCGGGCACGCGCCGACCGAGGCGATCCCCACCGCGTTCGGTCTCGATTCGAAGGGGATGTTCCTGTTCGCCGCGGGAACGGCGTCTGGGCGAGTTGCTTCGTACCGGGTCGACGATGAGACCGGCGCGCTGAGACCGCTGGAGATTCGTACGGTCGGACGGCGGCCTGCGGCGGTGCTCGCCGTGCCTCTCAGCCACCGCTAGCCTGACGATAGGCGGTGCGTCCCGCGAGTCCCCGGACCTCCTCTGAGAGTCCGCGCCACCAACGTTCTCCCTCCGAGATCAGCATGGCCGCCGACCCCGATACGCTGTGATCGACAGGTCGATCTGGGGAAAGCTCGGAGACGCTCCTCCGCTTCCGTCATAGGGTCCATAATGGGCGAGCGCGATCAAAATCGGAGCAGCATCAACCCCCGCCCCACTACGATCCCGAGGAAGCAGAGACTCAGGCAGAAGACCGTCGTGACGATGATATTGATCCATGCGTGGGCCCAGGCATTGCTTTCCATCAGCCGTACCGTCTCGTAGCTGAACGTGGAATACGTTGTGAGGCCCCCCATCATGCCGGTGGTCACGAATAGTCGGACGTTGTCCGGAATCAAGAGCGCCTCGGTGCCGAGCTGCTGGATCAACCCGATGATGAAGGCACCCACCAGGTTTACGATGAGCGTCCCATACGGGAATTCCGAGCCGAACCACCGGGCAGCGGCGAGTGCGGTGAGATAACGTGCACCCGTTCCAATCGCGCCTCCGAAACAAATGAGTAGAAGCCGTTCCACGGATTCGTGTCCTCCCTGCCAAGACAGACGTTGGGCGCTGCGGGACGCGCCTTAGCCATGGTGTTGCGTTGCTTCGATTCTGTGCGTCGCGGTCTCGACTTGCGCCGCCGACCGCAGATGCATGGGCATGAAGAACGCGTTGGCGACGAGAGAGGGAACCACGGCACCGCCGATCACCGTAGCCACGAGGCGAAGAGCGGAGAGTCTCCACTGCGGGGAATACGCCGCCGGCCTTGCCGATCATCTTGGCGAAGAACAACACGATGAAGACGAGCAGCGCGGCGACGAGCGCAGGCACCGCGACGAACAACCCGGCGCGGGCGAAGTAGAACGGTCTCAGCAGACCGAACGTCAGCGTGCGCGACCACCGGATGAGCAGGTGATCCTTGCCGACGGCCCCCGCGAGCACCATGCCGATCACATACGCGGGCGGCACCGGCTCGCTCCCCCGCCCAGAGTGTCAGGCCTCCGAGCCTGAACAGGACGAGAAGAATGTACTTCGGTACCAGCTAAGAAACTCGGCCTCCATACCGGGCGAAGAAACGTGGCGCTTGCGGCAGTGAAGACGTCGAACCGAGTTCGAGCATGACGGCGGACGTAGTGCGCGATAGCGGCACACCCGTCGCACGTTCTCCATTCCGCCTCTATCATATGGTCCAGGGCCCAGTGACTCGAGGTTTCGGAGAACCCGGCCGTCGAGCTTCCCGGTGCGATTATCCAACCGCTCATGCCCAGGCCAGGCAAGCAATTCCGCGGGTTCCGACGCCGGCTCGCTTGACCGGACAAGGCCGTCGGCGATAATACCTTCGGACGCGATGGAGACCGCCATGCGTATGATCGAAGGCGAACAGGTGTTGATGCGGATCTTCATTGGCCAGAACGACAAATGGGAGCGGCGTCCACTGTATGCGGCGCTTCTCGAGCTCTTTCGGACGAAACGCCTCGCCGGCGCGACCGTCCTCCAGGGAATCGCGGGTTTCGGGCCGAACTCCGTCTTGCACCAGATGCATCTGTTTCGCCTCTCGCAGGACCTCCCCATCGTCATCGAAGTCGTCGATACCCAGGAGCAACTCGATGCGGTCCTGCCGGACGTCGACCGCATGATGAGCGGTGGGCTCATCACGATGGAAAAGGTACGCGTCGTTCGCTATCAGAAAGGCGCGTAAATCCTACGACGGCTTCATCAGCGTCTCGCCCCTGCCGGCGCCCTCCGTCAGCCGATAGTCGAGCGAGCAAATCATGAAGCGGGTTCCCGGCTTGCGTAGCGAATCACGTGAGCGCGTTCCATCGTGATCAGTACGTTTTGCATCAACGGCTCCAGCTTTGGAAGCACACGATCGATGCGCGCCTGACTATCCACCACCTCGACTATCAGCGGAAGCCCGGTCGATGCTATCTCGATGTTGATCGTGTGAATATCACGGCCGTGGCCGAAACCCGCAACACCCTTGATGATCGTGCTTCCGGCCATGCCTTCTGCGCGCAGCAGCTCGAGGATTGAGCGAAAGAGAGGTTGGTGTCTCTGATGCTCGGATTCGCTGAAGATCAGCCGAAGTAGAACTTGCTCGCCTTCGATACGACGCATACCTATCAAGCTGTCCGCTGCTGCAGAACAGTGGTCGCTACGCCGACGTTACGGGCACGCACGTAGTGACCCGATCGCACGGGCGGATTATATCTCGCATCGAGTGAGTCTTGGCGGACGTGGTTCTCAAGGATGGCGCTCATGCTGCCACCGCGTACCGGCTGAGCACCGCGGCGAACGTCCGTCGATTCCCTACCCGAGCGAGCGCCTGGTGGCAGACTCATGCCAAGGGAGGATTCACGATGCAGCGGCGGGATCACCACGATTGGGCGTCGGAAGCCTACGTCGAGGAATGGGTGAAGCGGCAGCAGGCCGAGGACCCGAATAGGGCTGAGCGATTTCAGTTGATGTGCGACCTCCTACCGTTCCCGCAGGATGCCACGGTCACGATCCTCGATGTGGGTGCGGGATACGGTCCGCTGAGCCGGTTCATCCTCGACCGGTACCGTCACGCGACATGCATTGCGCAGGACGGGTCCCTGCCGATGCTGGCTCGTGCGCGAAGACTCGGCGGCCCGTACGGCGATCGCTTCAAGACGCACTCGTCTGATCTGTTCGCACCGGATTGGCTGCCGACGGAGCTGGGCCCGTTCGACGCCGCGGTCTCATCCATCTGTCTTCACAACCTCCGCGACTTCGCACGCATCGGCGCGATCTATCGCGAGATCCGCGCGCAATTGAAGTCGGGCGGGGTTTTCCTCAACGAGGATCTGATCAATGCGCCGACCGCCGAGCTGAAGCAGCGATACGATAGCGTCGTAGCCGCACGACGCCAGCGCGCAGGTGTCGCGGCTGGAGGGCTGCCGGCCATGGTCCACGGCGCCGGCCGGCCCGCGGATCATGCGACAGCGGACTCTTTCCCGGCGACCCTCGACCAACATCTGGCGGCGATGAAGGCCGCGGCCTTCGGAAGCGTCGATTGCTTCTGGAAGGACCTGCGGCGGGCGCTGATCGGCGGATACGCGTAGGTGACTCGATGCTCGGCTGATTCGCCGAAGCTCACCGCCCGTGGCCGTCCTGCTCCAGCTCGATGAAGGCGATGATCCGGTCTACGGTGTCCCAGCCGATCGGGAGGTCGATCCGCGTCAAGTCCAGGGTCCGGCCAACTTCCTCCTCGACCCACGTGAAGAGCTCGAACAACGTCACCGAATCGATCAGCTGGGAGGTGATCAGCGGCGAGTTCGCGTCGAGGTCTTCCCGCGTCACCCGGCCGGAGTCGGTCAGGAACCGCATCAGGCGCTGTCGCACATCGCCACGGCTCTGTCGCCGGCGCATGAGCGTCAGTGGCCGCCACGGCCAGCGCCTCGTTCCACGAGGACGCCCGGATCGATCGGTTGCCGTTTCGCGCAGCTTTCCGCGACACGCTCGCGGTTGATCTTGCCGCGGTCGGTGCGCGGAATCTCGTCGAGCACGTACCAGCGCGCCGGCAGCCGGTGAGCGCCGAGCTCGCTCGCCGCCCAGGCGTGCAGCGCAGCGAGGCTTGGGCGATGCCCTTCCCGCAGGACGACGGCCACGCCGACGTCCTCGCCGTAGAGCGAATGCTCGACCGCGAACGTGCATACATCGAGCACGCTGCCATGGCGCTCGATGACGGCGTCGACGTCGCCCGGGAATATCTTCATGCCGCCCTTGTTGATCTCCTCCCGCTGCCGACCGCGCAGGTACAGCAGGCCCCGATCGTCCACGACGCCGATGTCGCCGGTCGAGAACCAGCCATCATCCACGACCTGCGCCGTCAGGTCGTCGCGGCCGAGGTAGCCACGCATCAGGCTCGGAGTCTTGAGCCACACGAAGCCTTCCTCGCCCGGCGCGCATGCGTCAGCGGCGTCCGATTCCGCCGTGTCGCGGCGGCGGCGGACGCACGCAATCGTGCCCCAGCCGCGACCGATCAACCCGTCTTCCAGCTCGACCGCCGTGTCCGTCAGGCCGGCGACCCAGCTGCCGGTCTCCGTGATTCCGTAGGCGTTGCAGACCCGCTGGGTGCCGGTCCACTCGCGAACGCCCTTCCACAGGTGTGCCGAGAGGGGCGCCGAACCACAGATCACGCGGCGCAGGGTGCCGAGCCTCGGTGGGCGCGCCATCTTCAGCGCGATCCGCCACACCGGTGGAACCGACGACATGAACGTGATGCGATGGCGATCGAGCAAATCTCCGAGACCGAGCAGGAAATCGGTACGGTACGGCGGCAGGATGAAGAGATCCTGCCCCGACAGCCAGGGAAACAGACTGTTGCAGATGAGCCCATGGCCGAAGTTCGTCGGGAGCAGGCAAAGCGCTCGCTCGAAATCGGCAGTGCCGAGCGACTCCCGCAGCGCCATCCAGCGGGCGAGCAGGGTGCGGTGGGTGTGCACGACCCCCTTCGGCTGCCCGGTGGTGCCCGAGGTGAAGAGAATGAGGGCGTCGTCGTCGAGCCGGCGCTCGGCATGGTGCCGCGTCTCGCTTACCGGCGCGCGCCTCTCGCTCGCCGTGACGACGCGCACTCCCGCGTCGGCCAGGACTGCCGCCGCGGGGGCCGGCGGCGCGTCCTGCCACAGGGACAGCCTCGGTCCGGTCGCGGCGACGATATTGGCGATCTCCGCGGCGGTCGCTCGGGGATCGAGGGGCATTGCGCATGCGCCACAGCGCCAGATGGCGAGCAGATCCAGAAAGAACTCCGGCCGGTTCCCGTAGTGGATCAATACCCGGTCGCCCGCGGTGAGTCCTGACCGCCGGAAGAGCGACGTGATGGCGCCGACGGCGCCATCGATCGCGGCGGACTCGTGGACGGCGCCGGTCTGGAGGTCGATGAGCCGGCCCGTACGGCGATCGAGGAGCACGCGGCGGTCCGTCAGGCCTGCGGTTGCTGCGCGAGCTTCGTGCCGGGCCGATCAACGATCATCGCGGGGACGCGGCTCATCGGGCCGCGCCCGTCAGACTACCTGGATTGCCGAGCGTGTACGGACGTGGCTTGGTCATCGCCACTCTACGCTACCACGTCCGACTGCGCGCGCGTCGGCCGGGACACGAGTGGCCACGCGGCGCCTCGACACAGCGCTCCTGGCGTAGTATTGGCGGCCACGGGACGATGAAACCAACCGCCGACTACGAAGTCATCCGCTATCGCCCGGAGCACAAGGCGATGATCGCCGGGCTCCAGAGGGAGCTCTTGAGCTCCGACGAGCGATTGAACTCGCGCTACCTCGAGTGGAAGTACGAGAAGACGCCCAATGGTCGTGCGTCCTTCATCTACCTGGCGTGCCATCGAGGCCAGCCGGTCGGCATGCGCGGCTTCCACGAAGCGATACTCGAGGCGGGCACGCCGACGCGGGCCTTTCCTGTGCTGATCGCGGGCGATGCTCTCGTCTCGGCCCCCCACCGGAATCGCGGGCTGGTAGCGCCGATCATAAAGCTGGCCGAGGAGGACCTGGCCCAAAGCGGTTATCCGTATTTCGTATCGGTCGGCGGCGCGAATCGCGTGAACATGCTCGGGCTGTTGACCCTGGGATGGCGCAGCGCGGGACAGGTCCGGCCGGTCGGCCGGGTGACGCCACGCGCGCGCGCCGGGCACCGGCTGTGCCGCTTCTTGGCGAGTCAGCGCGTGCTCTGGAGATTCAACTGGACCCGGCTGCTTGCGTCCGCCGACCAGCACCACCCGTTCCGGAATCTGGACGCGGCTGGTTCCCATCGCCGGATCCCGTCTCCCATCGTGCTGGAGGCCCGCCCCCGCGTGGACGCCATGGCCGAGCTGGTCGCACGACTCGGCCACGACGGTCGCATTCGGTATCGGAGAGACCGAGAATATTTCGACTGGCGTTTCCGCGATCCGACCAAGGAGTATCGCTTCCTCTACTGGGGCGAGTCGCATCTCGAAGGCTATCTGGTCCTCAGCAGGCTGTTGAGCGATTTGGGTGCGTGGTACCGTGTCTACCTCGCGGACCTCGAGGCGACGGACATGAGCATACGTTCCGCGCTGCTTTCGGCCGCGATGAGCTGCGGGCGATTTCCGGAACTCGTGACCTGGACCGCTTCCCTCCCGGACGCGGAAGTCCGACTTCTGGAGCGCGAAGGTTTCGTTCCGGTCGACCCGCAGGATACGAGCCGCGGTTGTCCCGGCATCCTGGTGCGTCCGCTCGGCGGTGATCTACCGCGCGCGGAATGGATGGTGGGCTCCCGCGATCTTCTCGATATCAAGAACTGGGATATCCGGGTGCTTTACTCGATGCGGGCGTGAGCGTGCTCGGTGGCACGAAGCTCTCGAGCACCAGCCAGGATCCGGAGGTAACGATGCGCAGCGCAGCCCAGCCTCAGCTCCGTGATGGCCGCCTCCCGCGGGCCATAATCCTCGGTGTCAACGGCCACCCGCGTTCGGTGGCGACCGTCCGTTCCCTGGCGCGAGCGGGGATCCCGCTGATCGGGGTCAAGACCACGACGGTCACCCAGGAGTGCTACTCGCGCTACCTACGACGGTCCGTCGTGGTGGAGCCCAGGGAAAAGGACCTCCTGGCATTCCTTGACTCCCTCGCACCAGAGGGCGGTGTCGTTTTTCCGGTCTACGACCAATATCTCCGCCTCGTTTCGATGCATGCCGCTTCGCTGTCGAAGCGGTTCGTACTCACGGTACCCCCATGGGAGATCCTGAACCGGGTGATGGACCACGAGCACCTGTACGGGATCGCCCGCCGGGTCGGTCTGAACACGCCGGCCTTCGTCAAGCCCCGCGACGAAGCGGATCTCCGCTCGATCATTGCCGGTCTCGATCTCGCGAATCGCGAGTATCTGTTGAAGACCACTCCGGCCATCGGACCTGCCGAGCTTCGCACCGGGCGTGCCACGAAGGTGGCCGGCACCGACCCGACGGAAATCCACGCCAGCTGCGTGGAGATTTTTTCCCGGATCGGCGAGTATCCCCTGATCGTCGAAGTGGTGCCGGGCGAGGCGAATCAGTGCTTTGCGGTCACGATGATCGTCGACCACAACCAGACCCCGCGACTGGTGTACTGCACGCAGCGGCTCAAGCTCCAGCTCTATTCGCGCGGTGGTTTCGTCCACCCGTACGACCTCGGCTCGAACATCTATTGCGAGAGCGTGCGGGATGACGAGGCGATCGAGGCGGCGACGCGCCTGGTGAAAGCGACGGGGTACTACGGCCTCATCACTCTCGAGTTCCGCCGCGACCCGACGGACCAGAAGCTCTTCGTGATCAAGGCGGATCCGCGAGTGGTCCGCGCGACCAGCATCTCGACGGCGCTCGGCATGGACACGCCTGCGGCACTGTACCGCCTGTCGGTGGACGGCCGGCTCGACGCGCCGCGGGGCTATCCACTCGGGGTCGGCTGGTTGTGGGAGGCGGCGCTCCTGGAGGCCATATGGGACAACCGGGATCGTCAATCCATGCGCACGGAGATGCTTGCCGTCGCCCGTAACTTCAAGCGCGTCAAGGCGTTCGCACTGTTCAGCCTGGACGACCCGCTACCGTTCATCATGCACGCCCAGTGGCGTACGCGCGCGTGGATCTGGTATCGCGTCAAGGGCGTCGTCCGACGCTGCGTCAACGCCTCGAGGCGTCTGCTGTTCCGGGCCGAGCCATTGCCGCGGAAGCCTCTCCTTGGGTGAGCCGCGTCGCGGGGACCGGCAAGTCAAGGTCTCTATCGGTGTTCCCGTCTACAACGGCGAGGCCTTCCTGGATGCGACTCTCGAATCTCTGCTTTCGCAGACCTTCACCGACTTCGAGCTCATCATCTCGGACAACGCATCGACCGATCGGACCGGCGAGATTGCTCGGCGCTTCGCCGCGCGGGACGCGCGGGTCGCGTACCACCGGAACCCGGAAAACCTCGGCCTCGCGGCAAACTACAACGGTTTGGTCCACATGGCCTCCGGAGATCTTTTCAAATGGGCCACCGCGGACGACGTGTGTCGGCCGACGTTCCTGGAGCGCTGTGTCGCCGCCCTCGAGGCGAGCCCCGATGCCGTGCTGGCCTATCCTCGAACGCAGTTCATCGATCAAGCGGACAACCCTCTTGACATCGAAGATCTCGGGTTCCCGTTGCACTGGCCGCGTGCCGCGGACCGCTGGGGCTTCGTCGTCGCCGCCGAGCATTGGGTCAACGCCGTCCTCGGTGTCATCCGGCGATCGGCACTCTCGCGCACGAGATTTTTGCCGAGCTACCGCGGGGGCGACTACGTTCTCCTGGGAGAGCTTTGCCTGCTCGGGCGATTCGTCGAGGTGCCGGACGTCCTCTTCCTGCGCCGCATCCATCCCGGGGCCACGAGCCAGATGAAAGGCGACGAACGCAAATTGGCCGAGCTTATGACCGGGAGAAACGGCAAGATCATGCTGCCGGAGTGGCGGCGCATCGGCGGCCATTTGCGCGCGGCGGCCCGCTCCGAGCTCCGGCTGCGCGACAAGGGTTCGCTCGTCGGCGCACTCGCTTCGCAGGTGTTCCGTCGTCGCGCGCGTCTGTTCCGGGAGGCCACCCGCGCGTTGCGCGATGCCGCGATGCGGTGATCGAGCTCGAAGCCGGCTCGACACGAGCGGAGATCGGCTTAAGACCAAGACCGCGACGACCTCCGCCGACTCGGGCCGTGCGCCGATGACGCCCCCCCCAAGTACGGATCGCCACCATCGAACCCAACCTCCCGGGAGCAGGCCGGACGCGGCCTCGTCGACATAATTCCGAGCGAGATCAACATATTAGCGCTCTGCAGGCGAGGTTCGGGTCTCGGACTACCGTTTGCCGAACATCGTCTTTACAGGTGAACACAGCTGATAAATTGACAGGTGAGCACGCTTGACAAGCCGAGGGGGCTCCGCATAATGGGCCAACTTCCACGCCGGGTCCGACGGGCCCTTACAACGAGGAGAGCCCATGGTCTATGGACTTCTGCTCTTGTTGACAACGCTCACTGTCACTGCGACCTCGTGTGCTGACGCCGCCGAGAAGGGCATCCTCAACGTTCCGCTGGCGCAGCTCGACATCAAACCTGCTCAGGTCGAGGCGAGGGGCACGCCCAGAGGCACGTTGACCATCGCCATGCATTTCGCCCTGGATCCAGGCTGGCTGGATCCGCTCGAGCACTCCTATGCCGTCACTCAGCAGATGTACGACTACCTGGTTCACGACGCGATGATCAAGCCCATGCCATACGGCTACGTCACCTATGGACTGGCCGAGCACGCCGAGCTGGCGGCGGACTTCAGGCGTGCGGCTTTTCGATTGCGTCCGGGCCTGAAGTTTCACGATGGGCATCCACTGACGACCGCCGACGTGAAATGGACCTACGAGAATTTCAAAGGGGCTTACGCGAAGATCTTTCACGACAAGCTCGAGCACATCCAGGTTGTGGACGACCGCACGATCATCTTCCATTTCAAGGAGCCGTTCATCGATTTCATGGACCTCTACAACGGCGGCGTGGGCGGGATCGGGTGGATCGTCCCCAAGCACTACTACGAAAAGGCCGGCCGCGACGGATTCAAGGCGAACCCGATCGGCGCCGGGCCCTACAAGCTGGTCAGTCAGGAGGCCGGCGTGCAGATGGTCTTCGAGGCCTTCGAGGGCTACTGGCGCCGGACGCCCGCCGCCAAGACCATCATCGTGAAGGGCATCCGGGACCCGGCGGCGCGCATGGCCGGTCTACAGACCGGCGAGCTCGACCTGGCGTTCGGCATGACCGGCAAGCTCCTTCCCAGGCTGATGTCCGATCCGAATCTTCGGTGGGACCCAAACTTCACCGGTCCATGGTGGCTCATGTTCCCGGGCTATAACGAACAGAACAGCCCGTTTCACGACAAGCGCGTACGGGAGGCCGTCAGCCTCGCGATCAATCGACGGTTCCTCGTCCAGCAGGAGACGCAGGGGATCAGCAAGGTCTGGGGGAACTGGATCAGTCCCGAAAACCGCGACGCGCTTCAGGGCCCGGACGCGCCAGCGCCGGAATACGACGTCGCGAAGGCCAAGCAGCTGATGGCGCAGGCCGGCTTCCCGAACGGGTTCGACGTCGAATACCTGCCGTTCCCGCCCTACTTCGATATGGGCGAGCGGATCTTGACGGATCTTCGCGCCATCGGCATTCGCGGCAAGCTCCAATCGCTGGAAGGCCCGGCGTTCAGGGCCAAGATCGGACAGGGTCGAAAGGGCGTGCCCGGCAACCGCACGATCGTCCAGAACATCGATCCACGCGCCGGCGGCTCGAAGGCCAACATCGCGGTGTACGCCGTCTGCGCAAGCACGGCGTCATTCATCTGCGAGCCGCAGATTGAAAGCCTGTGGGCCAAGCATCAGGCGAGCCGCGATCTCGCGGAGCGGGAGCGGCTGGTCAAAGCGATCCAGCGAATCCTCCTCGCCGAGTACTACTTCGTGCCGATCTACTGGAACTCCTTCGTCCACGGAATCGGCCCGCGCGTCCTGCCGGAAGGCAAGGCCGTCAGCAAGTACTGGGACACCCTCAACGCGCCGTATCCGTGGCCATGGGAGGTCTGGGAGGTCAAAGCCGACCGCTAGAGGTCACCATGAAGAAATATGTTCTCGTCCGCGCCCTCTACAGCGTGGTGACGCTGTGGCTCCTGGTGACGATCGTCTTCGGACTCGTCCGGCTGACCGGCGATCCGGTGGCGATGAAGGCTGAAGCGGGCGCCGACCCTGCCTACGTCGCCCAGCTCCGGCAGAGCTGGGGCCTCGATCAGCCGCTCTATCGGCAATACGCGGGCTTCATCGGCCGGCTGCTCCGAGCCGACTTCGGACACTCGTTCGAGAAGTCGCTGCCCGTTCGCGACATCTATTTCGAACGGCTGCCCAACTCGCTCAAGCTCGGCCTCGCCGCGTTTCTGATCTCGATTGCGCTCGGAGTGCCGTTCGGGATGCTCTCGGCCTTGAAGGTGAACTCGTCGTGGGACAACGCCGGCAAGATGGTGGCCTTGCTCGGGCTCTCCATGCCCGGCTTCTTCGTGGGACTCGTGCTGATCATCGTCTTCGGTATCCAGCTTCGCTGGCTGCCGGTACTGGGCAAGGGCGGCAGCGCGTTCGTGTGGAGCGCGCCCTCCACCTGGCTGACGTTCTGGTTCAGAGACTGGAACCACCTGGTGATGCCGGCATTCGCGCTGGGGTGGTACTTCTCGGGGGCAATGCTGCGGATCACGCGATCGGGCATGCTCGATGTCCTCGGCAGCGACTACATCAAGCTCGTGCGCCTCAAGGGCGTCCCCGAGCGCATGGTCGTCGCCAAGCACGCGCTGAAGAACTCGATGATCCCGGTCTTGACCTTCGCCGGGCTGAATCTGCTGATCATGGTGAACGTCGCCGTCGTGATCGAGGTGATCTTCAACTGGCCGGGCGTGGGCCAGCTGCTCTACGACGCGCTGAGCAACCGCGACTTTCCGATGGTGCAAGGTGTCGTGCTGATGTCCGGGCTGATGATCGTGCTGCTGAACTTCACCATCGATGTGCTGTACGGGTACGTCGATCCGCGAATCCGGTTGTCCCGCTAGGAACTGTGTCCGCACGTTCCACACCGAGGAGACGAAAGCAATGGCGACCATCCCGGTAGGCGCCGAGTCCACGATCGCCGCGGCCCGAGCCGTCCGGCGCGGCTCACGTGTCCTCCGCGATCTTCCGCTGGTTCCACTGGTCATTCTGGGGCTCCTCGTGTCCGTCGCCGCTCTGGCGCCCGTCCTGGCCCCTCACGGCAAGCTCGATCCGGTGACGCCGAAGCCGGAGCAGTGTCAGGCGAAGTTCGGCATTCCGGACTGCCCGTACGTCGATAATGTGCCGCCCTTCTGGTCTCGCGGCGGGAGCCTCGAAACGCCGCTCGGTACGGACTTTCTGGGCCGCGACGTGCTGAGCCGGCTGATGTACGGCGCCCGGATCTCGCTGATCGTCGCGCTCACCGGCACGCTGTTCGCCGGCGCGATCGGGACGGTGCTCGGCGTTCTGGCCGGGTACATGGGGCGGTGGTGGGACGAGATCATCATGCGAATCACCGACGCCTGGCTGACCTTGCCGTCGCTGGTCTTCGCGATCCTGCTGTCGAGTGTCCGCGGCCCTGGCCTCTGGAACGTGGTGCTCATCCTCGCGCTCGTGTTCTGGAGCCGATACTCGCGCGCCGTCCGCGGCGAGGTGCTGGCAATCCGTGAACGCGAGTTCGTGAAGCTCGCCGAGATCAACGGCATCGGTCGGCTCACGATCATCTGGCGACATCTGATCCCGAACGTGATGAACACCGTCATGGTGCTCTTCAGCCTGCAGGTCGGCGTGGCGGTGATCATCGAGGCGTCGCTCAGCTTCCTGGGCGTCGGCGTTCCACCGCCGGAGCCATCGTGGGGCCTCATGATGGCCCAGGAGCGGGAATCGTTGATGGAGGGGAGGTGGTGGCTCGAGATCCTTCCGGGCAGCTGTATCACGATGCTCGTGCTCGCGGCCAACATGCTCGGCGACTGGCTGCGCGTCCGCCTGGATCCGCAGCTGCGCAATCGCTAGTGACAAGGACGGGCGAGGAGCGAACCGAGGCGCTGGAGGGCCACCCATGTTGACGAAGACCTTCGCGATCCTCTCGGTACTGACACTCACGTGCGGCGTCGCCTGGAGCCAGGGCGTCGCGTCCGCGTCGCAGCCGATCCTCTCGGGGCCATTGGCGACGCTCGACATCAAGGATGCCCAGATCGAAACGGGACGAGGGACGCCGTCGGGGACCCTGAAGATCGGGCTGCACTTCGGCATGGATCCCGGCTGGTTCGACCCTCTCGGCTACTACGGTCCGGCCCTGCACTTCTACTATTTGATCCACGACGCGCTCATCAAGCCGATGCCGCAAGGGGAATTCACCTATAGCCTGGCCGAGCACGCCGAGATGTCCGCAGATTTCAGACGGGCGGCCTTCCGCCTACGCCCGGGGCTGAAATTCCAGGACGGTCTTCCGCTGACGACCGCGGACGTCAAGTGGACGTTCGAAAACTATCGTGGTCTCAGCTTCAAGTACCTTCAGGACAAGGTCGAGAACATCCAGATCGTGAACGACCGCACGATCATCTTCCATTTCAAGACGCCGTTCGTCGACTTTCTCGATCTCTACAGCGGCTCCGGGAGCGGAGCCGGTTGGATCGTTCCGCAGCACTACTACGAGCAGGTCGGCAGGGACGGGTTCAAAGCCCGCCCCGTGGGTGCCGGACCGTTCAAGCTCGTGAGCCAGGAGGCCGGCGTGCAGGCCACGTTCGCAGCCTGGGACCAGTACTGGCGGCGGGTTCCCGGCGTGAGCACGATCAACGTCAGGAGCGTCAGAGATCTCGCCGCCCGCATGGCAGGCCTGGAGACCGGCGAGCTCGATCTCGCCTACGGGATGACGGGCAAGCTTCTGCAGAGAGTGATGGCGGATCCCAAACTGCGCTGGGATCCCAACTTCACCGCGCCCTGGCATCTCGTGTTCCCCGGCTACAACGAGCGCTCGAGTCCCTTCCACGACAAGCGCGTGCGCCAGGCGGTCAGCCTGGCGATCAACCGACCGTTTCTGGTCAAGCAGGAGACCCAGGGGATCGGTAAGCCGTGGGGCAACTGGATCAGCCACGAAAATCGCGATGCGCTGCGCGGCGACGGGACGGATCTTCCGGTCCCGCCGTACGATCCGTCGAAGGCCAAGCAGCTGCTCGCCGAAGCAGGCTTCCCCAACGGCTTCGACTTCGACTGGTACGTCCCGTTCGTGCCGTATTTCGACATGGCCGAGCGCGTCCTCAACGACCTTCGCGCCGTCGGCATACGATCGAAAGTGCAGATGCTGGATGCCCCCGCCTACATGGCGCAGACCAGCAAGGGCCGCAAGGGCTTCCCGGGCAA
>Ga0187776_10000613_pt1 | contig 17256 bp, 12 predicted proteins | sample 0216_BV02_MP12_2_FD_132426 | JGI IMG/M metagenome (GOLD analysis project Ga0187776, IMG submission 132426) | Tropical peat soil microbial communities from peatlands in Department of Meta, Colombia - 0216_BV02_MP12_20_MG | ecosystem: Environmental > Terrestrial > Soil > Wetlands > Peat | place...
CAGGTCACCAGCGCCGAGCAATACCGCACCCTGATCGTCGCCACCAGCAAAAACGGCACCGTGCGCCTGGGCGATGTGGCCGATGTCAAGGACTCGGTGGAAGACATCCGCAACGCCGGCGTCTCCAACGGCAGGCCGGCGGTCCTCATCATCCTGTTTCGCCAGCCCGGGGCCAACATCATTGACACTGTGGATCGGGTCTATGCGCTGATGCCGCAGCTGAAGGCTTCCGTTTCCCCCGCGATCAACATCTCGGTGGTCTTGGATCGCACAGCTACCATTCGCGCCTCGGTGGCCAACATCGAACTCACCCTCGTGGTCTCGGTGATCCTCGTGGTGTTGGTGGTCTTCGTGTTTCTGCGGAACCTTCGCGCCACCATGATTCCCAGCGTATCGGTGCCCCTCTCCCTGGTGGGGACGTTCGGCATCATGTACCTCCTAGGATTCAGCCTCAACAATCTTTCCCTGATGGCGCTGGCCATCTCCACCGGATTCGTGGTGGACGACGCCATCGTGGTGCTGGAGAACATCAACCGCTATCTCGAGCAGGGGATGCCCGCCGTACCCGCGGCCTACAAGGGGTCGAGCGAGATCGGCTTCACCGTGCTCTCCATGAGCACTTCGCTCGTGGCGGTGTTCATTCCCATCCTGCTGATGGGCGGAATCGTCGGCCGTCTGTTCCGCGAGTTTGCGGTCACCCTCAGCGCGGCCATTGGGGTGTCGCTGGTGGTGTCGCTGACTACCACGCCCATGATGTGCGCCAAGTTCCTGCGCCCGATCGACCAGGAGAAGCACGGACGCGTGTTCCACGCGGGTGAGCGGGCCTTTAACTGGGTTCTCCACACCTACGGCCGCAGCCTGCGCTGGGTGCTGCGCTTCCAGCCGCTGATGTTGCTCCTCACCATCGCCACCGCCTGCTTGAGCGTTTACCTTTACATCATCGTTCCCAAGGGCTTCTTCCCCCAGCAGGACACCGGCCGGCTCAACGGCGGCCTGCAGGCGGAGCAGGATATTTCCTTCTCCTCGCTGCGCGACAAGATGATGCAGTACGTGAGGATCGTGATGGCCGACCCCGCCGTCAGTACCGTGACCGCATTTGTCGGCGGCGGGGGGACCAGCAATACCGGTCGCATGTTCGTCGTGCTCAAGCCCCTCAAGGAACGCGGGCGCGTTACCTCCGATCAGGTCATCAACCGCCTTCGTCCCAAGCTGACCAGCGTCCCCGGCGCCAGCATGTTCCTACAGGCCTCGCAGGATCTGCAGATCGGTGGCCGCTTCGGCAATGCGCAGTACCAGTACACGCTGCAATCCGAAAAACTGGACGACCTGACCACCTGGGCTCCGCAGGTGTTTGCCCGTCTGCGCAAGCTTCCCGAGTTGCGCGATCTCTCTACCGATCAGCAGAATCGCGGCCTGGAAGCGCACATTGCCATTGACCGCGACACCGCGTCCCGGCTGGGGGTGAGCTCGCAGGCGATCGACAATGCCCTGTACGATGCCTTCGGCCAGAGACAGGTCTCTACCATCTATCGCCAGTTGAACCAGTATCACGTGGTGATGGAGGTCGATCCCAAGTTTCAGCAGGACCCGGATGCTCTCGCCAAGATCTATGTGCGCTCCTCGAATGGCAACGAGGTTCCGCTCTCTGCCTTTACCAGGTTCGTGCCCTCCAACACGCCCTTGGCGGTGAACCACCAGGGACAGTGGCCCTCGGTCACCTTTTCCTTCAATCTGGCGCCGGGCGTCTCGCTGGGCCCGGCGACGGTAGCCATTAACCGCATGCAGCGGGAAATCGGACTACCTTCTACCATCCATGCCAGTTTCCAGGGAACTGCAGCCGCATTCCAGGATTCGCTTGCCAGCGAGCCGCTGCTCATCCTGGCTGCGCTGGCCGCGGTGTACATCGTGCTAGGCGTTCTCTACGAAAGCTACATCCATCCCATCACCATTCTTTCCACTTTGCCCTCCGCGGGCGTGGGAGCCCTGCTGGCTTTGTTGCTGACCCGGAACGAGCTGAATGTGATTGCCCTGATTGGTGTGCTCCTGCTGATTGGCATCGTCAAGAAGAATGCCATCATGATGATCGACTTCGCGCTCGATGCCGAGAGACGGTCGGGCGCGTCCCCCGAGGAATCCATCTACCAGGCTTGCCTGCTGCGCTTCCGGCCCATCATGATGACCACCATGGCGGCCTTGCTCGGAGCCCTTCCCCTGGCTATCGGCCATGGCACGGGAGGAGAGCTGCATCGCCCCCTCGGGATCACCATCATCGGCGGGTTGATCGTCAGCCAGGCGCTCACGCTCTTCACCACCCCGGTCATCTATCTCTACCTGGACCGCTTCCGCCTGCGCCTCAAGGGCGTGCGCCTCAAGGCCCATCCTCTGCCGGCGGGCGCGTCAACTGGTCCAAGTCCCGCGCATTGAAGTCGGACTCCGCTGTCTCCATCCTCTGCCGGTTGTTCCCCGTACTGGTGTGCACCCAAAACTCAGGCGCCTGGTAGTTGCGCGACAGGTAGCTCTCGGGGATTGTGGTCTGATTTCCATCGCGCAGGGCGGTGTAGTGGGGCGTGGAGCAAAGTATACGCATGCGCCGCCGCGATTGTCGTTGAAAGTCCCGGTCCTCGGCGGTACGTGGTTTGACATCCGTCCGCCGTCGCCTAAAATGGCCCTCTCTGCCGAAACCGTCCCTGCAACCGGCTGCACACGCAAAAATGAGGGCACATGGCAACCGCTGAAACCCTGAACCAGGAAGCACAGTCCGAGGAATTCGGCCGGCCCGCCGGCGCCTGCGTGATGGTCGTGTTCGGAGCCGCTGGCGACCTCACTATGCGCAAACTGGTTCCCGCGCTCTACAACCTGGTGAAGGCCAATCTCTTGTCCAAAGACTTCGCAGTCCTTGGCGTTTCCAAGGATGAGCTCACAGAGGAGCAGTTTCGCGCTCAGGTCACCAGGTTCCTCCAGGCGGAGGATCGCGGCACCCCTGCCTGGGAGTGGTTCATGCAGAGAATCTACTACGAGCGGGCCGAGTTCACTGACCCCAATTGCTACAAAGCTCTGGCTGCGCGCCTGGGCGGTGTGGACCAGCAGTACAACACCGGCGGGAATTACTTGTTCTACCTGGCCACGGCTCCACGCTTCTTCGCCGACATTGTCCAGCATTTGGGCGAATCCGGCCTCGCCAGCCAGGAGAACGGCCACTGGCGCAGGGTGGTCATCGAGAAGCCCTTCGGCCACGATCTGGATTCCGCTCGGGCTTTGAATCGCCAGATCAAGACGGTTCTGAGCGAGGATCAGATCTACCGCATCGATCACTACCTGGGGAAAGAGACGGTGCAGAACATCTTGGTATTCCGCTTCAGCAACGGGATCTTCGAGCCCATCTGGAACCGCCGTTACGTGGATCACGTGCAGATCACCAATGCAGAGACCGTCGGCGTGGAACGGCGCGGCGGATATTTCGACAATGCCGGCACCTTGCGCGACATGGTCCCCAACCACATGATGCAGCTCATCAGCCTCACCGCCATGGAGCCCCCGGTGTCGTTTCAGGCCGACGCCGTGCGCGACGAGCAGGCCAAGATCCTGCACGCGATCCAGCGGTTGAGCGCCGAAGATGTCTTGCACAACAGCGTGCGCGGCCAGTACGGCGAGGGCACGGTGTGCAGCGAGAGAGTGCAGGCCTATCGCACTGAGCCCGGAGTTTCTCCCGAGTCGCGCACCGAAACCTTCGTCGCCCTCAAGCTCAACATCGACAACTGGCGCTGGGCGGGAATGCCGTTCTATGTGCGCACGGGCAAGCGCTTGCCCAGGCGGCACACCGAAATCACCATCCAGTTCAAGCGCGCACCATTTATCCTCTTTCGCGATACTCCGGTGCACAAGCTGCAGACCAACCGCCTGGTCATCCAGATCCAGCCGCAAGAGGGCATGTCCTTGGCCTTCGGAGCTAAGATCCCTGGTGCAGTACTGCGCGTGGGCTCGGTGGAAATGAGCTTCGAATACTCCAAGTATTTTGGCGAAGACGCCTACACTGGCTACGAAGTGCTGCTCTACGACTGCATGATTGGCGATGCCACGCTGTTCCAGCGGGCGGACATGGTCGAGGCCGGCTGGAGCGTCGTCGACCCGGTGCTGGACGTCTGGCGGGCGCTGCCGCCCCGCAACTTCCCCAACTATGCCGCGGGCACCTGGGGGCCGAAGGATTCTGACGAACTGATGGAGCGCGATGGCCGCGCCTGGAGGGTGATCCCGCAATGATTCTGGCCGGAGACATCGGTGGCACGCACACCCGGTTGGCTGCATTCGAGAGCGAAGGCAACAAGCTGCAACTGGCCGTGGAGCGGATCTACAACAGCCAGGAGCACTCGGGCCTGGCGGAGATCGTCCGCGACTTTGTCAGCCGGGAAGGTGTCGCGGTGCACCGGGCTTGCTTCGGCGTCGCAGGTCCGGTGCGAGCCGGCCGCAGCAAGATTTCCAACCTGCCGTGGACGATAGACTCGCGCGAGCTCGCCCAGCAGCTCCGGCTCACGTCGGTGGGGCTGATCAACGATCTGGAAGCCTACGCCTACGGCATCGACGCCCTGGAGTCGAAAGATTTCATCACCATCCATGAGGGCTCGCCCGATGCCGAGGGGAACATGGCGGTCATCTCTGCAGGAACCGGTTTGGGGCAGGCCGGGCTTTACTGGGACGGATTTCGCCATCACCCCTTCGCCTGCGAAGGCGGGCATACGGACTTCGCTCCACGAAACGATCTGGAAATCGAGCTTCTACAATACCTGCTCAGGAGATTCGGCCGCGTCAGCTACGAGCGCATTCTCTCCGGTCCCGGAATCCGCAACCTTTATGACTTTCTCCGCGACACCCGCAAAGCCGAGGAGCCGGCTTGGCTGAAAGATCAGATCGCCGAATCACATGATTCCCCGGCCCTGATTTCCCAACTGGCGATGGAAAAGAAGACTCCCATCTGCGAGCACGCCCTGTCGATTTTTGTCGAGGTCTATGGAGCCGAAACCGGCAACTGCGCGCTGAAATTCATGTCCCTGTCCGGCATCTACATCGGCGGCAGCATCGCCGCGAAAATCGTCCCCAGGATGAAAGACCCGATCTTCATCGAGGCTTTCCTCGACAAAGGCCGCATGCGCGACCTGCTCCAGTACGTTCCCGTGAAGATCGTGCTCAACGACGATTCCGGCATCCTCGGAGCCGCCCGCTCCGCCCTCATCGAGAAAGCCTTTGGCAGGACCTCAAGCCGGTTGGCCGTTTCCGGTTGACCCTTGCCCGTCTCCGCCCTGGAAACATCTCGCGACGCCCAGAAGCATCACGTCAGCCGTCGGCGGGAATGGTAGCCTGAGCTATCCCCTGGATTACTTCGGTCCCATGAATTTGCGTACAACCTTAGTAACGTGCGTCTGGTTACCTGCGCCGCTAGTATGGTCGCAGCACCGAGCAAACAGATCCCAGCAGCATAAACGTGGTGTGCCGACCCGACGCAGCGTTCCACCTCCATTGCACCTGGAGACCCGCGGCCCTCGGCGCAGTTGCCACGATCAGTTTGGGCATACGGGAGGTAGAGTGACGACCGCTCAGTTAGAAAAGGGTGCCGGCTGCACCGCCTTCGAGCGACCCGAGCGAATGACCGATCCTTCCGCGCCCTTGCGTGACGCAGAGCGGGGCCATACCCTGCACCCGGCAAAGTGGTGGATAGCCGCTGGCATCTTCTTCACCGTGCTTGCGGCTTACATCCTCTCGAGCCCCGGAAGGATTGACATCATCGACGGTCAGACCCGCTACGATGTCACTCGCAATTGGCTGCTCGAAGGGCGCCCCGTCCTCACCGACAGTTGGATTGGGCCCTACATGGGTGTTGTTGGCCGCGATGACCGCGTATATTCGTTATATGGCGCCCCGGCCTCGGTCTTCGCCATGCCCTTGGTGTGGCTGGACCTGCATTCTGGCTCGCCCAGCATCGAACGAAGCCGGTTCTTGTTCTCGCTGACGTCCCCCATTCTTGGCGCTGGCATCGCCGTTGTCCTGTTCCTCTTCTTCGTGGAACTGGGTCTGCCGCGGCAATGGGCGCTGGTCTGGTCGATGGTGAGCAGTTTCTCGTCACTGGTTTGGCCGGCCTCCAACTCAACCTTCGACAATGCCCAGCACGCGTTTTTCGCGATCGCCTCGTTGTACTTAGGATTTCTAAGCGCAAAGCGCGCTTCTACCCTGCTTGCTGCGGTCGCCGGCTCGCTGGCGGGGATCTTGGTCCTCTATCAGGAGTACTTTCTCCTCATCATTCCTGTTCTTGCGATCAGCACTGTCGCCTGCGCTCCGGCAAGAAGTAGCTGGGATGAGGAGGAACTCCCGTCGGCGCCGCAATCTCCATCCAACGGTCCTCGTGCATGGTTCGCGCTGCTGCGTACAGCCTTTCGCGGTCCGGGTGAGGCTCGCTCGTCGTGTATTCGCTTGGTGGTTTTTCTGGCGGCCGCCACCTTTGGTCTGCTGTTGTCTCTCGCGTACAACGACTTGCGCTTCGGAACGTATCTCCTGTTTGGCAAAGTTCACGCCATCGTTAATAGGCATCCTTTGTTTGGGAATCCGCTGGCCGGCTCTCTCACCCTTCTCGTCAGTCCGGGAAAAAGCATTTTCCTGTACAGCCCGACGATTGTGCTGGGCATTTTGGGCATTCGCAGTCTCTGGCGTCGTCACCCCGCCCTGGCATTTGCAATTTCAGCGGCCAGCCTGATCTTGATTCTCTTTTTGTCGTGCATCGCCTTCGTGGGTGGAGATTGGTGCTGGGGACCGCGGTACCTGGTATCGCTCCTGCCTGCCTGGGCGCTGGCTATGCCCTTCGCGTTGCGCGATCGCAAGGTTCGTCGCGATGTTGTCCTGGGAATCATCGCGCTCGGCCTCCTGGTGCAGGTTTTGGCTCTCAGTGTTGAGAACCAGCGATTCTTTCTCGAAAGAGGTTTGAACGACTATTTCTGGGCAGAGGATCCCTGGTTTTACTTCAAGCACAGTGCGATCTTCGCCCGCATCGGCGAAACCCTCTCTTTGAACCGAGGCCTGCCTGCAACGGCTCAACTGTTCAACTCCATCCCGATTCCCGATTGGTCCACCTACTCGCTGTTGGGGCCTCCCCCGTTTGCGCCGCGGAGCATTGCCCCAGTATGGATGCGCGGTTTCAAGATCTTTTACCTGCCCAGACCATGGCCCCTGTGGATGGCATGGATCCCGCCGGCTATGCGCCCCATCAACATGCGGGCGTGGGTGCTGGGCTTGTTGGCTGTGAACTTGCTGGGAATCGGACTGATCTATCGGGGGCTGCGCATTAGAGGTGACCATGAGCAGAGAGTCTGAGGCGCCGGAAGTGGGAGCGGGAGTGACCGAGCACCTCCCTCTCGACATGGGGAACGTGCTGGTGGGCGATGTGGCCTCGGACGATGAGGCAGGCGATGCGGATCTTGAGCTCACCATTCTGATGCCCTGCTTGAACGAAAGTGAAACCTTGGAAACCTGCATTCGTAAAGCCCAGACTTTTCTCCGCGAGCACCGGATTCGCGGCGAGGTTGTGGTCGGTGACAACGGCTCGCAGGATGGATCCCAGGAGATAGCTCGCCGGTGTGGAGCCCGGGTGATTCATGTCCAGGATCGCGGATATGGAGCCGCTTTGATCCACGGTTCGACCGCTGCCCGCGGCAAGTACATCATCATGGGCGACTCTGACGACAGCTACGATTTTTCCAGGCTCTCGCCCTTCGTCGAGAAGCTTCGCGCGGGCTGCGACCTGGTGATGGGAAACCGGCTGATGGGCGGCATCAAGCCGGGAGCCATGCCCTGGAAGAATCGATGGATCGGAACCCCGGCGTTGTCCGCAATCGGCCGCCTCTTCTTTCGCTGTCCCGTTCGCGATTTCAACTGTGGCCTGCGCGGCTACACTGCCTCTGCCTTTCGGGAGATGGATCTCAGAACCACGGGAATGGAATTTGCCTCGGAGATGATCGTCAAGGCGACGCTTCTAAGGATGAAAATCGCCGAGGTGCCCACCACGCTGAGCCCGGATGGACGTAGCCGCCCCCCACACCTTCGTCCCTGGCGGGATGGCTGGCGCCACCTCCGCTTCATGCTCTTGTACAGCCCGCGATGGTTGTTCCTGTATCCCGGGCTTCTGCTGGTGCTCACAGGATTCTTGACGGGGATTTGGCTCCTTCCCGGGTCCAGGGCTATTGGATCCATCACCCTCGACATCCACACGCTGTTTTTCTCTGCCATCGGAGTCCTGGTCGGCTTTCAAGGGATACTCTTCGCTCTTTTCAGCAAGACCTTCGCCATCAGCGAGGGGCTGCTGCCTCCCGATGACAGGTTGGAGCAGGCCTTCCAGCTCTTGCATCTGGAGGTCTGGCTCGTCCTGGGCACAGTACTCGTTGCCCTGGGGTTAGGGGGATCGTTCGCTGGCGTCGTGCTGTGGGGGCGGCACGGCTTTGGTGCCCTTATTCCCGCCCACGTGATGCGCGTGATCATCCCCTCCGGGCTCTCGCTGGCCCTGGGCTGTCAGATCATCCTTTCAGGTTTCTTCCTGAGCCTGTTGCGTATGGGCCGCAGATGAGCAAACGTAGGGACGCCAGTCCTGCAGGCGCTCGACCTGGGCCTGGTCCATCGTTCAACAAGTGCACTTGTTTCCCGATGAGTGGCGCAATCGAGAATCCGCGCTCCGAACCGCTTGCTCCGGCGAAGGAACTCGCTTCAGCCGCGACCTCAAACCGCGTTGACTTCGATCAATATGCCGCCAACTACGACACTTCCCTGGAGGCTGCCCTCCGGACCACCGGCGAGGACAAGAGTTTTTACTGCCAGGGAAGAATTGCTCTTCTCCGCGGGCTCCTTCCCCTCGCGCCGCGGAACATAATGGATTTTGGTTGTGGGACCGGCGCTGCTGTCCCCCTCCTCCAGCAGCTCCAACCCGATGCCAGTGTGACTGGCGTTGACGTCTCCGCCAGATCGCTGGACGTCGCCAGAGAATCCTATCCTACCGCCCATTTCTACCATCTGTCCTCGCCTGACGCCGGCCGGGTCTCGAATCTCGATCTGGTGCATGTGAACGGTGTCTTTCACCATATCGTCCCTGGCGAACGGCAATCCTGGCTTCAATGGATCAACCAACGGATGGTGGCGGGTGGTGTCCTGGCAATTTTCGAAAACAACCCCTGGAATCCCGGCACGCGTTACGTTATGAGCAACTGCGAATTCGACCGGGACGCCGTCATGCTATCGCAGCTTGAGACCACTCGGCACATGCAAGAGGCTGGCTTTTCGGTCCTGGGTTGTTGGCATCTGTTCTTTTTCCCGCGCGCCATGAAGTGGCTGCGCTTTGCAGAGCCCTGCCTTCGCCGGGTTCCCCTCGGTGGACAATACCTGTGCATGGGAAAGAAAGCTTCCCCGGAAATACCTTCTGCATGAATCACAACGGACTGGTTTAGAAGGGTTTCAGGATCACTGGCTGGCGCCGGCCGGCCGTTCGCCTGACTGCATCGCCGCCAGCCGAGCCTTGGCATCTGCACTCTCGGGATTCAGCTCCAGCACCTTAATATATTCCCGGCGGGCCTCCAGGAGATCGTGGCGTTGCTCCAGGGTGTGCGCGAGCCAATAGTGATAATCAAAGACCGAGGGGTCAAGGGCAACCGCTCGACGCAAATAAAACTCGGCTCTTGCGCCTTCTCCGGTCTGCAGATATACGCGCCCCAGGTAGTAGTTTGGAGCCGCCTGGTCAGGTGCGATTTCCAGGGCGCGCCTTATCAGCTTCTCGGCATCGCTGTAGTTGCCGGCCAGATAGTTGACGTTTCCACAGTTATACAGCGCCGCATACAGATCCGGCTCGCGAGCCAGAACATTGGAGCAGGCGGCAAGCGCACGCTCGTAGTCTCCCATGCGTCCCAGCAGTCCCGCCAGGTAGGCCATTCCCGACTCGGATCTCACGCGTTCGGGTTGCAGCCGGATGGCCTGGCTCAAGGCCCGCATCGCGGCCTCCTTCTCCCCCGTACGCAGGTAGGTTTCCGCCAAAACGTAGTATGCCGGTCCGAAGTCCGGCTGTTTCGATACCGCGTCCCGCGCCAGCCCGAGCGCTCGTTCGGTCGCCCCTCGGCTGCTCAGCACGTTGGCCAGACCTACTTGCGCTTCCACACTCTGAGGATAAAGGGAGTATCCCCGGTAATACACCAGGACCTCGTTGGCCCAGTACGCTTGTTGCGACAGGCAGGCTGCTAGCAAGGCCACTGCCAGGGAAGCGGTCACCGCGACCTGCGCCGCACGAGCGCCGAGAGTTCCGATGCTGGGTATCAGGCGGATGGCTTTAGCCGCCAGGATGATGAATCCCACCGACGGCAAATAAAAGTAACGATCGCGCACAAAGTCCCCATCGCCGAAGGTCCGCAGATAGAGGACGGGAGCGAGCGTCAGGATGGTCCACAGGCCCGCGAACGCGACCGCGCTATCCTTCCGGTGGTGCGCCCAATACCAGATCACGCCCGAAAATGCGCTCAGCAACAGCAGTGGCACTGCGAAATTAAGCACCCCGGGCGTCTTGATGTAGGGGGTGTAGTAGAGGCCGGTGAGCCCGACCGGCCAGATCACAATGCGCAGATAATTCACCAGCACCAGTGGCAGGGTCAGTAGGACGTCCAGATCGCTGTGAGCGGGATCAAATCCCGCCCCCACCCGATGCAGCGCCAGCTTGCGCACCATCAGGTAGGCAATGGTGACTGCGGCGTAGGGCAGGGCCGCCCGGATACCCTCGGCCACTCGCGACCAACGCCCTGAAGACAAATCTTGCCTCGGATTGCACCATGTGTAGACCGCGACGCACGCGGCGAAGGTCACCGCCATCTCTTTGGTCAGCAGCGCGCACGCCAGCAGAAACAAGGAAAGCAGCCGCCACTCGATCCGATGCTGCTGAATCCCGGCCCGCATCTCCAGGAACGCCACGAAGGCCAGAATAAAGAAGATGGTGACGAGCGTATCGGAGGCCGCCGATACCCACGAAGCGCACTCGATATGAACAGGATGAAGGGCAAAGATCAGTGCCGCTAGCGCCCCAGTCCAGTGCTCCATATCCAGCTTACGCACCAGAAAATAAACCATGCAGCTGGCAACCATGTGCAGCAGGACGGCTCCCAGGTGCCATCCCCACGTCTGCAAGCCAAACAGGGAATAGTTCAACGTCGACCAGGCCACGAACAGTGGCCTGTAATAAACTTGAAATCTATACGTGTGGAACCAGAGATCGCTGGTGAAGGCGCGCGGCAGAGAATGCCAGGAGCGGATCAGCGGATTGCTGACAATCTGCGGCAGGTCGTCCCACACAAACTCGAAAGATAGGGTGCTGAAGTAAACCACGAAGGTCAGCGCCGCCAGGATCGGAAGCAAGAGCCCCGGTCTTCGCAGATAGCTGGAAAGCGGTGCCGAGGAGGGAGAACCGGGCTCGTTCAAAGGATTACCCATGCCGCAAAGAGTCCCATTCATACTGGCATGGCGCCTTTCCGAGCGTCAATGAACCGAGAGTTCTAGTGCCTTAGTGATTAAGGGCTCGCCTGAGGAACTATGCTACCGTGATCGCGGGCGAAGCTAAGCGGGCCAGTTCGCGTGACCATGTTTACGGGTATGGACGTTTGCTCGGTGAAGCCATCCATGGCGGACGGCGGGCATCATGAGTCGCGGCCAGTTCTCTGCGTGGACCTGGACGGCACCCTGGTGAAGGCTGACCTGCTCTGGGAGTGCCTGCTGGCGCTTTTGAAGCGGAAGCCGTTGCACCTGGTGCTTCTGCCGCTCTGGCTGCTGCGCGGCAAGGCAAGCCTGAAGCGGTCCCTGGCGCTGCGCTTCGACCTGAATGTCGCCAGCTTGCCCTATCGCTCCGAGATGCTCGAATTTCTTCGGGCCGAGCGCCAGTCTGGGCGGCGAATCGTGCTGGTCACCGCTGCCGATGAGCGCCTGGCGCAGAGCGTGGCCGACCACCTGGGTTTGTTTGATCGCGTCTGCGCCAGCGACGGCGAGCAAAACTTGAAGGGACGACAGAAAGCTGAGTTCCTCGAACGGCTCTTCGGAAAGGGTGGCTTCGAGTACGTCGGCGATTCCAGCGCCGACCTGGAAGTCTGGCGAGGCGCGCGTGCGGCTTACGTCGCTGGCGGTGCGAGGCTGGCCTCGCGCGCTGCCCAGGTCACCGAGGTGAAAAGAGTATTTCCCCCGCAGCGAGTGTCGCTTGGCACCTGGGTCCGTGCCCTGCGCGGCCACCACTGGTTTAAGAACCTTCTTCTTTTCTTGCCCCTCGCGCTCGCCCACCGCTGGTCCGCCCTGCAATGGATGCGCACGGCTGTGGGATTCCTGCTGTTTGGTGTATGCGCCTCGGGGCTATACATTCTCAATGACCTGCTTGACCTGCACTCTGACCGCAGCCATCCGTGGAAGAGCAAGCGGCCGTTCGCCGCGGGAGAGATTTCCATTCCCGGCGGGCTGGCGATGTCCCTGCTGCTGCTGGCCTCCGCTCTCGGGTTCAGCCTGCTGCTGGGTGTGAAATTTGCCTTGGTGTTGCTGGCTTATGCAGTTTTGACCATGGGGTATTCGCTGCAGTTGAAGAAAATCGTTCTGCTTGACGTCTTTATCCTCTCCAGCTTTTACAGCGTCCGTATCCTGGCCGGCGCCCAGATCGCATCCGTGCCCCTTTCCCAATGGTTCTTGCCCTTCTCGATGTTCTTCTTTCTCAGCTTGGCGATGGCCAAGCGATATTCAGAGCTGGTGAACGCCGAGCAACTGGTCGAGAGCGGCAATTCTGGTCGCGGATACATCACCGGCGACAAAGACGTGTTGTTGAGTCTGGGAGTGGCAAGCAGCTTTGCGGCGATCGTCATCTTCAGCTTGTACGTGCACAGTCCGGAGGTTGTGGTCCTTTACCATAACCCGGCGCCCTTGCTGTTGCTGTGCCCTATTATCCTGTACTGGCTGAGCCGCGTGTGGTTGCAGGCACACCGTGGTGAGCTCCACGAAGATCCCGTCACCTTGGCCATCCGCGATCCTGTCAGCTACGCTGTGGCAGCAGCCTGCATCGTCGTGATCCTCGCTAGCATGATGAAGTCGGGTTGAAATGGACTCCCGCTCCCTTGATGTTCCCGGCGCCGCCGGCCTTGATGCTGCCAAAGTAACCGATTACAACTCCTGGGGCCGTTATCCGCAGGTGAAGCACCAAGCCGTGCATCGCCCCTCTTGGCCTGACCAACTGCCGGAACTCCTGCAAACCGCCCCTCGCGGCTCCACCCTCCCCTACGGCCTCGGCCGAAGCTATGGCGACACCTGCCTGAACGAGGGACGGGATCTGATCGACTGCTCCCGCCTGGATCGCTTCCTCGCCTTCGATCCCGAACAAGGGCGGATTCGCTGCGAGGCCGGCGTCAGCCTGGCCCAGATTCTGGAGCTTGCCATCCCACGCGGCTGGTTCCTCCCGGTGACGCCGGGCACCAAGTTTGTCACCGTCGGCGGTGCCATTGCCAACGACGTGCATGGCAAGAACCACCATCGTTCCGGAACCTTCGGCCATCATCTCTCCAGGCTCGCTCTGTTGCGTTCCGATCGCGGGTTGTTGCTCTGCACTCCGGAGCAGAATCCCGGCCTCTTCCGCGCAACCATTGCGGGATTGGGGCTCACCGGCGTGATCGCCTGGGCAGAGTTTCAGCTTCGCAGGATTCCTTCCAGTTGGCTCCAAGTCGAAACCGTTGCCTTTCGTTCGCTCGAGCAATTTCTGGCGCTGACCGCGGAGAGTGATGCCCAATTCGAATACACCGTGGCATGGATCGACTGCTTCTCTGGCCCACACCTTCGCGGGATATTCTTTCGCGGAAATCACGCCTCCGCGGCGGATCTCCAGCTGGCCAGTGCATCGGGTCCGGGCGTGCCCTTCCCACTTCCAGAGTGGCTGTTGAACAGGTTCACCATGCGCTGGTTCAATGCCGCTTATTTCCACAAGCACGCCCTGAGGCGCGGCCGATCTCTGGTCTCCTACGAACCATTTTTCTATCCCCTGGATTCGGTTCGGAAGTGGAACCTGATCTACGGAAAAAGCGGCTTCTTGCAGTATCAGTGCGTGATCCCCGAGGCTGCTGCCTCCGCCTTCCAGCAGCTTCTGAGTCTGATTTCCGATTCGCAGATGGGTTCCTTCCTCGGGGTTGCCAAGCGTTTCGGCTCCGTCCCCCCGGCGGGCATGCTCTCTTTTCCGCGGCCGGGTCTGACCTTCGCGCTGGACTTCCCCATGCGGGGCGAGCGCACCCTGCGCCTGATGCAGGCGCTCGATCGCGTCGTGCTGGAGAGTGGCGGTGCCCTCTATCCGGCGAAGGATGCCCGCATGAGCAGCCAGATGTTCCAGCGCTCCTTTCCCGAGTGGCGCGCTTTTCTGCCCTACGTTGATCCCAAATTGTCCTCCTCGTTTTGGCGAAGGGTAACCAGTGAATAGCACGATGCAGAAAATCGTCGTGCTGGGCGCCACTTCCGCTATCGCACAGGCGGTGGAGCGCCGCTTGGCGAGCGAGGGCAAGGAGTTCCTGTTGGTGGCGCGCTCACCCCAGCGGCTGCAGGAGCTGGAGGCGGATCTTCGCGTGCGCGGCGCGCGCCAGGTGCTTACCCTGTCTTCCGACCTGGCCGACTCTTCGCAGCACAGCGCGCTTCTGGATTTTGCCCATAAACAATTTTCCGGCTTCGATACCGTCCTGCTGGCCTATGGAACTCTCTCGGATCAGCGGGAGTGCCGGCATTCCGCTGCCCTGGCCGAGCGCGAGTGGCACACTAATTTCACCAGCCCAGCAGCCTTACTTACCCTGTTCGCCGACCATTTTGAGCCGCTGAAGGCGGGATGTATCGCTGCCATCACCTCGGTCGCGGGCGATCGCGGGCGCAGATCGAACTACGTCTACGGTGCTGCCAAAGGCGGTCTGAGTCTCTTTCTTCAAGGACTCCGCAGTCGGCTTCACCCGTCGGGGGTTCATGTCATCACCATTAAGCCCGGGCCGGTTGATACTCCTATGACCGCACACTTGCCGCGCACTCCCATGCTGGCAAACCCGGACAGCGTCGCGCGCGACATTTGCCGGGCCCTGAAAAAGCGCTCCCCCGATGTGCTCTACACTCCCCGCATCTGGCAGTACATCATGCTCGCGCTGCGCATCATTCCAGAATTTGTCTTCAAACGTCTCTCCCTGTGATACCGTCCCGCGGTTCGCGCCCCGAGCCTCCAACCGCTCGTGCGCCCACCGCTGCTCTGGCATTGGGGCTAAGCAGTCCGGCTAATCAGGATGGAGAGTTTTTCAATGGGAACAGCGAATCCCTCTTGCAAATGTCAACGCCCTCGCGATATGCGAGATAATCTAGGAACACTAACCCGCGGCAGGCGGGAGGAAGGAGCAAGCCTATGCGCCGTGTTTGCGGTTCATGCTTTCTGTTAGCCGTACTGAGCGCCATCGCATTTGCGCAAGTGACCATTACACCCCAGGGTTTTGCCACCAGTTCCGGCTTGGCGGTTCCGGCAGCTCCCGCCTCGCCCCCGCTTCTCTACACGCCCTCCGTCCATCTCGGCGACCCTCCCATTGCAACACTGGAGATTCCAGCCGGCGGGGTGGCGTTGTCGCCCGCCCAACTGGGATATCTGAGCGCCGGTCAAACTTGGGCCTCGACCGCGTTCGTGGCGGCCCTGCAGCCGGGCGGTGAGGCGGGAGCAGCCTCCGAGCAAGCGCCGCCCTCTCAGCCCTTCCAGGCAGTGTCGGGTGCCTTGGCCAGCCCGCCGCCCTTCAATTTCGGCGTGGCGCAACTCGATTCGCCGTATTCCAGGGTCGCGAAAGACGAGAATCGGAGCGTGGCGGAGATCGCTGCCGCAGCCAGAAAACAGAAAAAACAGGCTGTCCGCAGCTACTCCAATGACGACATCCAGAAACTAAAGCGCTAAGCGCGCTGCCTCGGACGGGTCTGCCGCGCCAGTGAGAAGTCAAGATCGGATGCGCCGGGTTCCCCGGCGCATCCGCCTGCCTGAAGATTACTTCGCAGCGATATAGCTGAGGTCGGGCCGGTACTGTAGGGCTTCCGTATGAGTCGAACGTATGGCCTTGCGAAGAGAGCTGAGGATCGCCGCTCCCTGATCTTTTCCGTAAACGTCTTCCATCATCGAATCCAAGGTCTTGTCGGTGGGCTGTTGAAAGCTGGCCCAGTTGGCGCGGTCGCCCACCAGGACGAAGTGAGGAGTCTCTCCTCCATTCACCAGCTGATACCAGCGACTTGCGCCCGCCTGCGGATAATTGGTCTTCTTGATTCCGTCACCCACCTTCTTCACCGCCTCCACGAAATCGTTCACCGAATCGGCTTTGACCATAAAGTGGGTGATGGAGATCAGGGCAGCCGGAGGAAATCCTTCTGGCGACAGGCTCATGTCAGCGCGGTAACGGTAGTAGCTCTGCTCCTCGCCCGCCAGATAGGGTCCCATGCTGGCTTGCGCGTCAGCCCCGTCGGCCTGGGTGAACTTGTCGCGCCCGTCGAAATCCTTCCAGGTGTGCTGAAAGGTTCCTACCACGTAGTTGCCGGTGGCCTCCCCGGTAACCACCGCCCAGGTGTACCAGGACCAGGTATCCTTTTGAGTCTTGTGCCAACCCATATGTTTCTTGCGACCAGCTTCGTACTGCGCACTGCTGCCGGGCTTGACTCGGTTGAAGTGGATCTCCGCAATCTCGCCCGGTTGTTGCGCACTGGCTGTGAGTAACGCCGCCAGGGCGAAGAGGACCCCGAATGCGACACGTCTTGCGCGCATACCTCCTCCTTCTTGTTCTTCAGAATTGAGGGACTAACTCAGAGAATGATTGTGGGCCCCTGATTGCAGCCGCATTGTACACCTGCGGCTTCCGCCGCCACTCCTGCGATTACACGCAACGCTGCCGCGGATTCCGCAGATTTTCGTGAGCAATATCAAGCGGTGCCTTTGCGGAGAAACTCGCAGGCGGCGAGGTTTAGGCTCGGTAACCATTCCCGCCGCCCGGCGAAATCATCTAAGACGCCTTTGCCATCACCTCTGCCCGCAAGCGGCTCAACATGGACTCGATCAGCTTCTCGCTCTTGCGCAGCCCCACCTTGAATTCATGGTGGTCGGTATGCGAGATCTCCTTCGTCAATTCACGACGGCGGTGCTCGAGAATGTCCACAAGTAGTTCGTGTTCTTCGTTGCTGAGTGTCAGCTCCATAACCTCCTCCCCCGGCGAG